>Ga0315543_1000037_pt1 | contig 159960 bp, 134 predicted proteins | sample SalMarSW160210MG_2_FD_203098 | JGI IMG/M metagenome (GOLD analysis project Ga0315543, IMG submission 203098) | Salt marsh sediment microbial communities from the Plum Island Ecosystem LTER, Massachusetts, United States - Salt Marsh Sediment SW1601-210 ...
AGAAGGCTGTAAATTAAATCTGCTTTCTAAACAAAATATTTTATAGTTAAAATAACTATTTTAGAATAGATTTATTCAAAAAGTAAAGGCCTGCGGAATCTAGGGGCTTGTCGTCTGGAATTTTGTTATATACGATTGCTGGGGTTTGAGCGTTTGATCATAATAACGAGCAACGAGCAACGAGAAACGAGCACCCAGTACACAGTATCGATACCCTCTGCTCCATGCTCCATGCTTCTGTGCTACCGGCCTAGAATATAGTTAGCGGGCAGTGCCACTTTCTTACCAAACTGATAAATGAGCTGCCTCTTACCCCCTAGATTTCTTCTGCCGTCGGTTATCATAATATCCACTACTTCCGGTATTCGGTAATAGATCTTATCATATGTATTAAATGTTGAATCAGGTATCATATTTACAGGAGCCAGGGCATTATTACTCATCATTTCTATAACAATTGGCCTTCCACTCAGATTGCTCATATCGAGTATTCCCTCCTCCTGGGAGAAACGGAAAATAACCACTGGTTTGTTTTTCATGCTATTATCCGGCACAAAAGAAAAATCGAACTCCTCCTCAGTTGTGTATGATTTTCCTGCGAAAAGACTGATATACTGGTCTTCCAACCTGTTTATTTCATCAATAGCAGCTTTATCCTGTGGAAATACTGTTGCCTCGCCTGTAAGTATGAGGTGACGTCCTTCTCTCAGTTCCAGCAGTATCCTTGCGGTATGTTCTGCCTGCTCTGACATACTTAATTGCCGTCTCCTTTCCAGTACATAAGGGATCCTTACAAAAGCAGTATCAATATCGATAACCTTGTAAGCAGTATCCTGCTCAATATTATAGTATCTATCTGATCCCATATCCCTGTAACCTATCCTTGCATCATCAGCAGCATAATTACGACTGTCAAATTCCCTGTTCATATATAATGATGGATTCACGTCCATAATCAGCCCGGCATTTATCATGCTTATTGCATTTGTCTCTATCAGTCCATCACTTTTCATAATGTAAAACTCAGATGGATCAAGCTCCTGTACTGCATTTATCTTCACCTCTTTAAGTGACCAGATAACCTGGTCACTGCTTATCACATCCCTCAAACCCAGGAGTTCATTTGCATATTGGTGGTATGGACCGGCTTTCTGAACTGTTTTTTCTGCAACCACAGTAAAATCAAGCACTGTCTGGGGAAGTGCATAAACCAGGCTCCCTTCGTATAGTGTAACCGTATCACCCAGTGGCAGCACCTGTGTATTCACCCTTACGGGTACTTCTTTCACGCTGCATGCATACAGTATCAGCACCAGTAATATTGGTAATATATATTTTTCTTTTCCTCTCATCGTGATCTTTGTTATTGATTTTTATATTGCCTTATCTGTTTAAACGAATTTCCAATATTATAAATTATATCTGAAGCAATCAATGATTCGTAACCTGTCTTTTCAGAAGCTATATCACCGGCCAGCCCGTGAATATAAACAGCTGCAATAGCTGCTTCTGAAGGTTTGTAACCCTGTGCCAGCAAGCTCAGTATCATACCTGTGAGCACATCGCCACTGCCTGCGGTGGCCATACCCGGGTTGCCCGTGCTATTGAACCATACCCTACCGTCAGACAGGCTTACAGAGCTGTGCGCTCCTTTTAAAACAATAACACACTTATACTTTTTTGAAAATTCCTGCTGCCTTACCAGGCGGGCAAACTCCTTTTCATCAGAACCCGTAAGCCTCCTGAATTCACCTGGATGGGGAGTTAATACCATATCTTCTGTAAGCAGTTCAAGCAGATCTTCCTCAGAAGAAATTATATTCAGTGCATCTGCGTCAACCACAAGCGGGCCTTTATATTTTTCAAGAAGATCACGCAGTCCTTTCCTTGTATTTGGTTTTGTACCAAGACCCGGGCCAATGCCCAGGGCATCATAAATACCAGGATCAGGTATCTCTGTAACCATGAGGTCCGACTGATCGCACTGTACCATTGCTTCGGGTAGTGCAATATGAATAATTTCAGCAACAGGGCGTGGCACATGTGCCGTTAACAAGCCTATACCTGTTCGAAGGGCAGCATGAGAAGCCAGCACTGCAGCCCCTGCCTTACCACATGAGCCGGCAATCATTAAGCCATGACCATAATGACCCTTATGATCAAACTTATTCCTGTTCTGTAAAATTCCAGCCACAAAAGAACTGTCAATAATATTATAATCCGTCAGTGTGCTGCTGATTTTTGCCGGGTGCAGTCCAATGGGCAATACAGAAAATTTACCAACAAAATGCTGATTTTCAGCAAAGAAAAATGATACTTTAGGAAATTGAAGGGTGAGCGTATAATCAGCTCTGATAATAGTATCCATATTATTGTCGGTATTGTCTTCACCAAATAAACCCGATGGTATATCAACTGATACCACTTTTACTTCAGCCTCATTTATTTTCGATATTACCTGTCCAGGAAGGCCTTCTGCAGGACGTGTCAGCCCTGATCCAAAAATAGAATCAATAATTATATCATCTGGCCTGATTAACGGTAAATCCCTAATCTCTCTTATTTCATTATATTCAGCCTTATCCTGTTTTACCAGTCTGTCCCTGTTTATTGACCAGTCCTTGCTGGTCTTTGAGCTGAAAGCCAGGTAGAAAACCTTTACCCTGTACCCTGCGCCGGCCAGCATCCTTGATAATGCAAGCCCGTCCCCACCGTTATTTCCAGGACCGGCAAAAACCAAAACATTGCCTGATCGTTCAAAATGTTTAATAAACCAATTAAACAGAGCTGTTGCTGCTCTTTCCATCAGGTCAATAGATTCTATCGGCTCATTTTTAATTGTATAAGCATCAATCTCTCTGACTTTTTCTGAACTGAATATCTTCATAATATCTACTTAAGGTACAGGTTTACCACAAATGTAAGATCAAAATCGATTAAAGAGAAATCTAAATGTGAATAATATGAAGGCTCCCTACGCTTAAGCTTCGGAGGGCAGGGAAGGCTGAGGCTAAGGCTAAGGCTAAGGCTAAGGCTGAGGTTGAAGATTTAGGGTTTGAAAGGTTTGAGAGTTTGAATGTTTGATTTTGGGGTCCTGCTGGTACAATTTTTGCTGTTTGTCAGTATAATCTGACTAACATACATCATGAAAATCAATATTAAACATCTTTTAACCCCAGCGCTTTTAAGTATAATGGTAATAATCTCCTCATGTGAAAAGAGTAATCCTGATGACCAGCCCGGGGACCCGGTGGAGATATTTACTGAAGCTTACCAGAAGGAGGTAATTGACTCGGCAAACAAATTTGCTTTCGATCTATTCAAACCGATTATTACGGATGCCAAGGGAACAGAGAATATAATGATTTCTCCATTCAGCATCACCAGTGCTTTATCCATGACACTCAACGGTGCAGCCGGGGAAACACTTGAAGCCATGAGGAAAACACTCAGGCTTGAGGATAAAACCCTCCAGGAAATAAATGAAACATACCTTAAGCTGATGACCGAGATGGTAACTGTTGACAAACGGGTTACACTGGAGATAGCCAACTCGGTGTGGGTCGAGAAGAAATTTCCAGTGAAGCAACCATTTATAAACGCTCTCCAGGAATATTACAAAGCTGAGGCACGTGATATTGATATTAATAATCCAAATGCGGTGGATATTGTTAATGCCTGGATTGCCGAAAAGACACATGATAAGATAACGGAAATGCTGGATGGACTGAATCCTGCTCTGACCATGCTTCTCATTAATGCGATATATTTCAATGGAAAATGGAGATACCAGTTCGATGAAGATGACACCAGTGATGAACTATTTTATGTGACCCCCACATCGCCCAAAGATGTTCCGATGATGCATCAAAAAGAGAACTTCAATATAATCGTAACTGATGATGCAAAAATCTTTGAGTTGCCTTATGGCCAGGGTAATTATACCATGGTGGCAGTTCTGCCTGACGAAAATGTTACAACAGCAGACCTGGCCGCCACTCTCACGACTGAATTATGGCAGGGATGGATGGAGGCGCTGTCTGATGCCACCCATGAGGTAGACCTGAGCCTACCACGTTTTAAGTATAAGTATAAAAGGGAATTAAGCAGTGATCTCATAAATATGGGGATGGGTATTGCTTTCACCCCTGATGCCGATTTCAGTAATATAAGTGATGTACCAAGCTGGATAAACGCGGTTTTACATGAATCATTCATTGAGACCAATGAAGAAGGTACAGAAGCTGCTGCTGCTACGGTTGTGGAAATGGTAAATACTTCAGTACCGATGACGATAACAGTAAACATTAACCGGCCATTTCTTTATTTCATCCGTGAGGTATCAACCGGAACAATATTATTCATGGGCAGGGTGAGCGATCCAACCATTAATTAATTGTACCAGGGGTGGTTTGAAATCAGCTGCAATCCTTCTCCTGGTTCTGCTCCGATAATCCGTCTTACGCCAAGGAATGCTTCTCTCCTGCTTCTGCTAAAGTTACTCCTGGTAGAATCAAGGCTATTGATCTTCACCATACCTGAGGCATGAATAAATTCAGTGTCACCAATATATAACCCGACATGTGTTGGCCTGGCGGTTCCATTTCTTTCATATCCAAAGAAAAGCAGGTCGCCAACCCGGAGCGAGTCAGGATAATCCTCTTTGCTGATCCTGATCCCATACCTGAATTGCTGAGAAGCATCCCGTGCAAGGATAATGCCGTTCAGATAATAGACAGTTTTAACAAACCCGCTGCAATCAAATGCTTTTGATGATGTACCTCCCCATAAATAAGGGATACCTGTAAATGATTGTGCGCATTTCCCCAGATTCTCTTCCGCTGGTTCTGTTTCTGAAAGCCACTCTTCAAATACGTTTACATCATTCTTATTTATGTATCCCTTCCTTCCATCAGGAAGAACAACATGATAATAATCATTCCCTTCTTCCTCATAATTAATTACAGATCCGGCAACAATATCTGAGACCATATTCATTGAAGTGGTATCACCGTAAATATCACCGTATTTTTCAGTGCAGATTAAACGATCTGACCTTTTCCATTCCTTAAATTCCGAAAGCTTCATTGTTTTAATTGCCTGGGAATCCACCCAGCCTTCATATGATTCGGATGTCTGTATATAGTACCATCCGGGCTGCAACTTCAGTATTTTTACCGGGGTCCCCATTAAAGCCTGTGATATCAACTCTGTATTGTGCGCAGGTGATGGGCGCATATTACAGACACTTACGTTTACCAGGCCATAGGGCTCTTCAATATTTAAAACTGTTTCCTTTTGTCTGCAGCCCGAAAAAAAAACGGGCAGGATCATAGTAATAAAAATAATTTGTTGGCAGATTTGTTCTATTAACACCTTCATTACTTGTATTCTATTTCAATTTCATAATCCCATTTGTCAAAATAAAGATTTCCACCGCTCCACTCAACTTCACCCCTCTGGAAATCGTAGGGTTCGCTCCTCAGGTATTTCTTTTCAGGATAGAGAGTTCCGGAAACTCCATCATTAACAATAAGCCTGTAGGAGTCAATTCCTGAAATATAAAACTCCCTGGTTTTCAGGTCGGTTGAATATTGTAATCCGTATGATATATCCACAGGGATCCAGCCCGGACCTTCAAAGTAAACCTCACACCAGTCATGAAGGTTTTCGTTACCCGGGGGCATCATCCAGCCACTCTGCCACCTTACCGGGATCCCTTTATACCTGAGCATCGAAATAAGAAGAAATGTTTGCATACCACAATCGCCTCTCCTGTTTCGTAAAACATATCCGGGAATATCTGGCATTACTGAGTACTCAATGGCCCCGGCCCATGGTATATTATTGTTGATCCAGTAATATATCATTCTCACTATCTCAAGCGGATTATTTTCCTGCCCGGCAATGCTGTCGGTAAGAAATCTGAAATCTTCTGAAAAACTGATATGAGGCAGTTGCTCTGAGGTATATTTCATGAAGACTGATGAATTCTTATTGTATGGCAAAATATTAAGCTCTTCAGGATTAAAATATTGCCCGGACGACTGGTAGCTGAAAGATGCTTTGAAAATCACCGGCTTATCTCTTTCGGATATGGCTTCCATGTAAATTGTCCGGTGGATCACAGAGTCAGGTGATATTATATAGTTATTATCAGATGCTGAAATGAACCTGATATTTTGCTGCCGGATATTGTTTTCTTTCGGCCATGGCAGCCAGCATCTAACAGTCTCACCTTCCGGAACAGCATTTGGAAGAACAGTTAAGGTGTAATCCACAACCATCTCTACCGGAATAACAGGTAGATGCTGATTGTCTGATGCACCGATAATTGATTGAGTATGTTTTTTACGAAATACAATCCCCGGATCCTCAGCCTCAAGAGAGTCTCTCAATGCTCTTTCCATGTGGAAGCTTTTAATCAGGTTAAGGTTTGAGACAGCCCTGTTGAAATATCTCTTTTTACCGTCGATCATACGACATTCAAGCCAGTTATTTTTTTCCCACATTTCTTTCTCCACCTGAGAATATTCGCCATTACTTTTTCTTAACCGGGATATTATCTCTTCTTCAGATATTGAGAATTCCAGGTATATTCTTTCTGCTATTTGTGATAATGAGTCAGCTTTATGAATTAACAGTTTTTTTCCAGGGCTTACTTTGTTAAGTGAATCAATCAGTTGAAATGTGTTTTCCAGGTTACCGGCATCAAATTCCTGTTCGATTTGTTTATAAATCTCGTTGCCATCAGTTCTTTGTATACAGCCTGTTAAGAATAATAAAATAATCAGGGCTGAATATAAAAGGAGAATTCTCATATTAAGTGTTTCGTTTATGTAAATTTATGAAACATCCGTGTTTCTCCAAAACCTTAAATATTTGACTTTGGTTTAAGTAAAGGTTATTTTTATACTAATAAATCTGACCCCGATGACCAAACATCCAAGAAATCCTTTTCAGTTCTGGCAGGAACTAAAACAAAGAAGAGTTGTCCGTGTTGTTACAGTCTACCTGGCATCTGCCTTTGCAATCCTCGAAGCAGTAGATATAGTTACCACACAACTTGGACTCGCCTCCTGGCCCGTAACCCTTGTAATGATTCTTCTTGCCTGTGGGCTTGTTGCTGCAATAATTCTTTCATGGATCTACGACATAACACCGGAAGGAATCGTTAAAACGCCTGATTCGGATCAGGTGCGGTCTGAAAAAAGATTAGAGGAGGGTATTGAGATTACAACCAGGAAACCTGCTGTTGCTGAAAAAGATGATGATTTGATTGTGCAGGAGAATAAGCTGTATGCTGAAAAGATTAATAAGTATAAAAAGAAAGAGAGAATATACAGTCTGAGTTCAGTTGCTGTGATAATTGCTGCAATAGTACTTTTCTTTTTCTCCAGCGGGAGCACCATGCCCTTTTCCAAGCGAGACTGGATCTTAATAACTGACTTTGAAAATCTTACCGATAATTCTGTTTTTGATAAATCCCTTTATACAGCATTTTCACTAACAATCAATCAATCGCAATACATAAATGTGTTTCCCAGGAACAGGATGCTTGAGACCATGGCAATGATGGAAATTGAAGACATGACATATATTGATGAAAGAACCGGCAGGGAAATAGCGTCGAGGGAAGGAATCAACACATATATAGTTCCCAGTATAAGCGAAGTTGGAAATGACTATGTTCTGACTTCAAAGATAATGGAAACAAAATCCGGTAATCTGCTTCAATCAGTAATACTGGGAAGCGATAATAAACAGGATATCCTGGCAGAATTAGATAAGATGAGCAGGAAGCTGAGGAGAACACTGGGTGAGCCCAGATATCATATTGCTACCCAGGATAAACCACTATCCAAAGTAACTACCTCGTCATTGGAAGCCCTGAAACAATTTTCACTGGGGATTGAGTGTAATTGGTTTGGTGATTTCACAGCCGCCAAAGACTATTATGAAAATGCCCTTGGGATCGATTCAGGTTTTACAGCAGCAAAAGCATCGCTTGGTAATTTACTTATCGAGAAAAACATTGACCCGGAAAGAGGAAAAAGATTAGTAAGTGAGGCAGTTAAACACGCTGATAATCTTACAGATGGTGAAAAATATGGTATCCTTGCTTTTCATGCCGCAAATATTGAGAATAACCTCACAAAAGCCATCGAACACTCAAAGAAACTGGTGCAGTTATACCCGGATGATCCTGCGTACCATCATAACCTGGCGTGGTATTATCAAATGTCGGGGTTATACAACGAGGCATTGGAAGAATATAAAAAAGTTACACTTATAAGCCCTGTATATGTCTTGTCCTACGCTGGTATAAACTGGATTTATCTTGAAAAATTAGGCCAGGTTGATTCAGCATTGGTCTGGTCAAAAAAGATGATATCTGATAACCCACAGAATGTCTGGGGATATTATCAACTGGGATTTGCTTATATTGGGCTTGACAGTATTAATGAAGCTGAAAAATCCTTTCTGAAAGGAAGGGAGCTCAATCCTTATTTTCTGGATAACCAGTACCGCCTGGCTCTTACATACCAGATGCAGGGGAAATATAAAGAATCAATCAGGATGCTGGAAAGTATGATCGATACTAAACGGTATGATATATGGGCATATTACTACCTCGGTGTTAATTATCAAATATTGGACGACCAGGAAAATGCGATGAAATATTTTTCTTTGTTTAAAAATATTGCAACTGGACCATGGCTCGAATCATATCCTGACCTGCCCGTTACATATATTAATATCGCTAAAGTAACAGCAAATATCGGCGATATGGAAACTTCAACCCAGATGTTACTAAAAGCTATTGAAATAGATTCAACACTTAACCAGCAATATGCTGCCATATACACTTCACAGGGTAAAATACCGGAAGCTATCGATCAGATAGAAAAAGCATTGGAAAATGGTTATCGAGACCTTGTCTGGTTAAAAATGGACCCTGACCTGAGGGAATTACAAAATAACGACAGGTTCGGGGAACTGCTCAATGAATATTTCAAATAAATAGTTCTTAGGCTAAGGCTAAGGCTAAGGCTAAGATTAAGCTTCCAATGCCGACCACAATCACTTGCTGCTCGGTTCTATCTTTGTCCACCGGAGCATGGCACTGTTCAGAGAACCGCGCCAGCGAAGGTGGATATTCCATTATACCATTATTCCATATAAAAAAAACTTTTATATTTGTGCCATTCTCAATTTCGAACCTAAAGTAAAAAACTTAAAAAAATCATTATGCTTAAGAATCACCCTAAAGGTTTACTTGTTGCCTTCTTTACCAATATGGGCGAGCGATTTGGATTCTACACCATGATGGCCATCCTGGTTTTATTCCTGCAGGCTAAATTCGGGCTCAATGAAGATAAGGCCGGGGACATTTACAGCTGGTTTTATTTTGCCATCTATGCCCTTGCCCTGATTGGAGGTATTCTGGCTGATGCCACGAGAAAGTATAAAACTGTTATACTTATAGGACAAGTTATAATGTTTGCAGGTTATGCTATCATGTCTGTTCCTGGTTTAACCCTTCCAATTACCATTGCCGGTCTTTTCACTATTGCTTTTGGTAATGGATTATTCAAGGGGAACCTGCAGGCAGTAGTCGGCCAGATGTACGATAATCCCAAGTATGATGCAGTGAGGGATAATGCATATCTGATCTTCTATATGGGAATCAATATTGGTGCTTTCTTTGCTCCTTTTGCTGCCACAGGTGTTCGTAACTGGTGGCTGAAAGTAAACGGTTTCCTGCATGATGGCAGCCTGCCGGCACTATGTCATCAATTCCAGGACGGTACTCTGGCCGATGTTAATACATTCCAGACACTGGCCAACCAGGTAAATCTCAGCGGACCGGTAACTGATCTTTCGGCATTTGCCAGCTCTTATCTTGATAGTTTTGCAGTAGGTTATAATTATGCTTTTGGTGTTGCTGCCATTGCAATGGTTATATCGCTCCTTGCTTATGTCATATTTAACAAACATATCCCCAAGAAACAGGTTGTGGAAGGAGAAAAAACGATCTCGATCACAGAAAAGCCCCTGGCCATACCTGTGGCACTGATAGCCGGTGGTATAACTGCATTCCTGGTAAGCCTTGTTAAGGATTTTCCCACGGGAATGGCAATAGGCGTGTTCATAGCATTTGTTACATGGATAGCCATGATATCGAAGAAAGAGGAAATTCAGAAAGTAGTGGCATTACTGCTGGTTTTCTTTGTAGTAGTATTCTTCTGGATGTCGTTCCACCAGAACGGCCTGACCCTGACCTTCTTTGCAAGGGATTATACTGTTAAGACGGTGGATAACTTTACCTACATGTTCTTTACACTTGAAAATATATTATCCGTAATAGCATTAATAGCAGGTATTGTGTTGTTACTGGGCAAGAAAAAGAATCTTAATACAAGGCTTATCGGAGCAGCATTGCTCGTTGCGGGAGGTACCGCGGCAACAATATTTTTCCGAAAGGCTGATCCTCATTCCAATCCTATAGCACCTGAAGTGTTCCAGTCTTTTAATCCACTGTTCATAGTTACACTAACATTCGTGGTAGTGTCATTCTTTGCATGGCTCAATAAAAGGAAGAAAGAGCCTTCAACTCCAAGGAAGATCGGTATAGGTATGGTGATAGCCGCGGTAGCATTTATAGTTCTGCTTATAGGCTCACTCAACCTTGTCTCTCCTCATGAGCTACAGATTGTAGATGAAGCCGGAAATATTAAATTCAGACCTGTTCCTGATTCATCGAGGGTGATGCCCTACTGGCTAATATCATCGTATCTTATCCTTACCATAGCCGAGCTTTTCCTGAGCCCGATGGGATTATCCTTTGTATCAAAGGTTGCCCCGAGCAGGTTCCAGGGTGTAATGCAGGGCGGATGGCTGCTGGCTACTGCTGTCGGTAACAAGTTACTCTCTGTAGGAAGTTTCTTCTGGGATAAGCTTGACCTCTGGCAGCTATGGCTGATATTTATAGTATGCAGCCTACTTGCAGCAACATTTATTTTCTCGATACTAAAGTTCCTTGAACGGGTAAGCTCGAAGAAAGACTGATTATCACGAATTAAAAACGAATTGACACAAAAAAGGCCCTCGATAAAAGAGGGCCTTTTTCATTATCTTTCATAAACAATCTGTCCGTCAACAATTGTCATTAGGATATTCATATTAATTATATCCTGTGGATCACATTTCAGGAGATTAAGGTCACAGACTGATATATCAGCAATCATTCCTTCCTTTATACAACCTCTTATATCATCTTCAAAAGCTGCGTATGCATTATTTACAGTATAGGCCTTTAATGCTTCATGAACACTGATCTTCTGCTCAGGAAACCAGCCTCCCAAAGGTTCGTGATTTAATGTAGTCCGGTTAACGGCAGCATGAATAAGGTTCCTGGGGTGCATAAAATATTCAGCAGCTGATGTTCCCGGCCAGTCAGAGCCAAAAGAAAGTAAAGCTCCGTTATCAAGCAAAGATTTAAAGGCATATGCCCCCTTGCATCTTTCGTAACCTATTCTTTCCTCCATCCAGCGCATATCATCTGACAGGTGATATGGATTAACCTCGGCTATAACATTCAATTCCTTAAAACGCGGAAAGTCCACGGGTCTGATTACCTGGGCATGAATAACCCTGAAACCATCAAGTGTTGATCCCGTTTCTTTCATTAAGCGCTCATAGGTATCGAGCATTAACGATACTCCCTTTGTTCCTATTGCATGAACATTCGAGACAAAGCCAGCATCATAGCCGGTTTTAATCATATTGTACATCTTATCCATATCCGGGATCAACAGTTCTGGGTCGTTGCTGGTATGCTGCCTGTAATGACCGTAATTACCAGGCTGGTCGTCATAAGGTTCAAAAAACAGAGCGCCATGTGTCCCCATTATTCCATCAATATATCCTTTAAGGGCACCATACCTGAGAAAACCATCCTTTTCACCAGTAAAAGGATGCATACCCATTGAAAAACCTTTTTCCACAAGCTCATTTACTCTTGACAGGTCAGGTCTCAGCCATACCCTGCATGTTAACTCGCCGTTTTTCTGCAACTCGTAAAACCTTACTGTCTGGTCAGGTACTGCAATATCATGTATTTCAACTATACCAGCTTCCCTGAGGGCTTTCAGGGCAGCCCTGTTTTCATTTAATAACCTCTCTTCTGATTTTGGTACTATTGTATTTCTGATTATTGAGATAGCCTCAGAATCCCTGTATATAAGTCCGGTTACCTCTCCATTATTTGTTTCCATTCCTGGCATAACTTTCCCGGTCAGACCTGCTGCTTCAAGTGCAGAACTGTTTGCCAGGAACATTGAGTAATCGTAATTATTGAGAAAGCAGGGATTTTCTGTAGTATAAGGGTCAATGATACTTTTTCCGGGTTTCCACTTTTCGATTTTTCCCCCGGAGGCATCCTTTGCTCCAAGTTCCCATTCTTCGTATGCACCCCATAATCCTCCTGTTATCCATTCACCCTCTCCTGCTATTCCGGCCACTCGTTTGATTTCATTTATCAATCCCTCATCATCACTCACTGTCATAAGGTTGGCATCATTTATTAGTGAACCTGCCCTGTTGAAATGAACATGGCCATCTATAAAGCCTGGTACAACAAACGCACCATCAAGATCAACCAACCGGGTATTTTCCCCTTTCCATTTCTTATAGGGAATACCACTATCCAGTACCGCTGAAATAATATTATTATTTATTATGACCGTTGATGCCCATGGATTCAACGTATCCATAGTATAAACTTCAGCATTGTATAATATCAAATCCGCCTTTTCATGGTTGCATGAAAATCCCAGGAAGCCAAGAATTATTACAATTAATAATAGATTGTTTTTTTTCATAATATTCCAGGTTTAAAACACCAAAATTATATTAAAATCCATGAAATATATCAGTAGAGACGCAAAATATTGCGTCTCTACTTTTTCAACCCTATAATATGACATTTATCTCTTTCTGAAAATCAAATCCTGAAATTTCCTATAATTGCATAAATGACAAAACAGAAATTAATGAAAAGGATTTTATTTACTTTAAGCACACTCATTATCCTAATAACCGGCCTTAATGCACAGGACGGTGAAAGCACTCTCACCAGGATAGGTCAGGAAGCCCCGGCGTTTACCTGTACAACCGTTGATGGGACAATTATTGATACTAAAGAGATGAAAGGCAAAGTGATCTGGATTAATTTCTTTGCAACATGGTGTCCACCATGTAAGAAAGAACTGCCGGTTCTTGAAAAAAATATTATGGAAAAGTACATGGACAATCCTGACTTTGTGCTTGTGGTCCTTGGTCGTGAACACACAATGGAAGAAATGAAGGATTATGCCGGCAGCACCGGGCTGAAGCTGCCTTTTGCACCTGATGAAGGCCGGAAAATATTCAATATGTATGCCACCCAGTCGATACCCAGGAACGTAATTATAGGCAGGGATGGTAAGATTGCCATTCAAACAATTGGATATACAGAATCAGAATTTACAAAATTGCAAAACGAAGTAGCCGGCCTTCTTGAAAAATAAATTTTAATTGAATATTAGATCTAATGTAGAGACGTTGCATGCAACGTCTCTGCGTTATTTTTGTATCTTTAGGTTATTATTTAACCTAAAACCGATCATATGAAATTCCTATCTGCTTTTTTATTAGCATTTTTCCTTTTTCTCGCCTCATTTTCCCAGGATACACAGGACGCCAGGGTAATTTCAGCCATGCATTCCATTTCCAGCCATGATCTGCTGGAGTATGTAAGTATTCTATGCGACCACCGTTTTGAAGGACGTCTTACAGGAACGGATGAATATATGGAATGTGCTGAATGGCTGTCATCATTCTTTGAGGATTGTGGACTGGAACCGGCAGGTGATAACAATACATGGTTTCAGTATTTCAATATCCCGTATACAGTTATTCACCCTTACTGTGGCCTTTCAATTGAATTGCCAGCAGGAAAGAACGGGTCAATACAGAAGCATTATAAATATATTACTGAGTACATGCCAGGTTCAACCTCGGGTAACGGTACAGTGAGTACTGAAGTAGTATACGCCGGTTACGGTATTACTGCCCCTGAGCTCAATTATGATGATTATAAAGGTATTGATGTAGAGGGCAAAATAATACTCATTGAAAGAGAGGCCCCTGTTTCCCCTTCTGAAGGACCTGAAAAATTTAACCCATGGCGCGAATATTCCTTCCACCAGTACAAATTGCAGAATGCAGTAAAGCATGGTGCTGCAGGTATGATATATAATTACGGTCCTATTGGTAATCCGAATAATGCCTATGATGAAAATTTCATTTATGTTCACGTCGGAGACTCGGTTGTAAGGGATGTGTTCAGCGGAACGGGCAAAAATCATTCTGAAACGGTAGACCTTATCAACAAGAATCTCAAACCTGCATCCTTTGAAACTGGTAAAAAGGTTACCATTAAGATGAGTACCACCCACTACCCTGATGGTAGAGGAGCAAATATTATCGGCAAAAAAAAAGGTACAGACCCGGAACTAAGCAATGAGACTATAATAATAGGGGCTCACCTTGATCACCTGGGAAAATGTTATGAAATTATTCCAGGTGCAAATGATAATGCTTCTGCAGATGCTGTTATGATGGCTGTAGCAAAAGCCCTGAATGATTATGATATTAAACTGAAAAGAACAGTTCTTTTCATTGCCTTCGGGGCAGAAGAGCAGGCACTGCTTGGATCTCGGAAATATATAGAAAATCCCGTAATGCCACTTGACAAAACAGTCCTGCTCAATATGGATGGTGTAGGTGTCGGAGATAAGATAAACATTACAGCCGGTAATGATTTCCCCTTGCTGTGCAGCCCATTTGAAGAGGCTAATGATAGATATATACACCGTATAATAAGGCCTAACTCATTCTCAAATCTGGGCCGTCCGCGGCTTGATGCAGCCATATTCCTCCGGGCAGGAGTTCCCTCACTGAGTTTTTCAACTTTCGGATCAAGATCATACTACCATATCCCATGGGATAATATTGAGACTATAAAACCCGAAATTATGGAAGACATGGCACAGCTTATGCTTCTCTCGGTTATTGAACTGGCTAATTCTGATAATAACATCAGGTAACGATACATAGAAACATGTATTCCAGTTATAATATCTATTCTAAAAGACTGTTGACAGTTTGCGCAATAGCATTATTAATTGCCGGATGCACCTCTAAGAAAAAAGAAATCGAATATACGACCGGGGAATGGAAAGAAGATTCACTTGGGTATCACAGGGTAGTAATAGATAATAAGGTAGCTGCTGATGCAGTATTTGTAAAGGTTCCGTGGAGAAGAAGGGATAAGGAGCCATGGAATAAAGCCGTGATCCTTACATGTGATAAAACTGAAAAGGTGGTGGATAATATTTTCTGCCTGTCATCAGATAATGAATGTGGCCGCTTTGTTTTTCAACCAGTAAACGGTGCAGGTAAATATTTCCTGTATTACCTCCCAGGTAAAATGAAAGGTCGCAGTAATTATCCTACGGTCAACTACCCACCACCAGTCCAAACCGCTGATAACGCCTGGATTGAATTACATAATCTAAGAGACTCATTATCTGTAGCTTCACTGCCTGGAGCCCATGTATCAGCTATCCAGTCAAGAGATGTATTTAATTCATTCTATCCAATGGAAATCATTGCCACCGGGAAAGAGTTAAGGAGTATGCTTGAGAAATATTCCGGCAAAACATACCTTCTGTTCCCTGAAGACCACAGTCATTCAATACGAATGTATGACTACCTGCCCCTGAGATGGATAGAGAAAGGACCTTCAGATATTATAGAGGGAGAAGCAAAGAAGGGTGAATATTTTACGTTCCAGGTCGGTCTTTACTGCATTAAGGACAGTATTGAGAGCTTAGAGATAAGCTTCTCTGATCTTACGGCAGATGGAGGAAATATTGTTGTTCACCATGACAGCATATCTTCATTTAATACCGGTGGCATCAATTGGGATGGCATGTCGTTTAGTAAAAAAGTCAGTGTTGCTGAAGGTAAAGTTCAACCACTGTGGTTCGGGTTTATGATACCTGAAGAATCAGATGCAAGGAAGATAAGAGGTAAGATGGTAATTAATCCGCTGGGACATGAACCTGAAACCCTGAGAATAAAAATCAGGATCTTGAACGAGTTAATAAATAACCATGGTGATGATAACCCATACCTTATGACAAGGCTCAGATGGTTAAACTCAGATATTGCCTTTGATGATGAAATTACTGAACCCTTTATTGCTATTGAAAAAGAACAGAAGTCTCTTAAAATCCTTGGCAGGCAAATCGACATAGGCTCCTGCGGACTCCCATCAAGATATCTGACATATTACAATCCTTCCAATACGGCCCTGGAAGCCGAACCTGAAAATGTCCTGGCTGCGCCAATGAAACTGGACATATACAGGTCAAACGGGTCACAAATATACTTTGTAAATGAAGAGCCCGTATTTGAAAAAACAGGCCCCGGTAAATATACCTGGAAAACGTTATGCAAAAGTTCGGCTATCGAAATGCAGGCTGAAGGATCGCTCGAGTTTGATGGTTTCTCCTCAATAAGGATAAATATACAGGCTATTCAGGACATCGATCTGTCGGATATAAGACTGGCAATGCAGATAAGGAAGAAATTCGCTACCTATTTCATGGGGCTGGGGCTTCGCGGAGGACAAAGACCATACTATATCAGCTGGAAATGGGATCGTATGAAGCACCAGGAAGGTGCATGGATAGGCAATGTGAACGGGGGCCTCCAGTTTACACTTCGTGATGATAATTATGAAAGACCTCTGAATACCAACTTCTACAGGGAAAAACCTCTTATAATGCCTGAAGGTTGGTATAATAACGGTAAAGGAGGTATAAACATAAGCTCCAATGAATTTGCTGCCAGCATTAATTGCTACAGTGGCAGCAGGAGCATGAAGAAAGGAGACGAACTGATCCTTACCATAAACCTCCTTTTCACACCCTTTAAGCTCATCGAGACCAACCGGCAGTGGAATACCAGGTTCTATCACCGTTATGAGGATTTAGACAGCATACAGGATTATGGAGCAAATGTTGTGAATGTCCACCACGCAACAGAAATCAATCCATGGATCAATTATCCTTTCCTGGAACAGGAAAAGATGAAGAATTATATCGACGAAGCCCATTCCAGGGGTATGAGGGTAAAAATATACAATACCATAAGGGAACTGTCGAACATGGCACCTGAATTATTTGCCATAAGGAGCCTGGGGCATGAAATATTCAGTCCCGGACCCGGTGGTGGCTTCAATTGGCTTCAGGAACACCTCGTTGATGATTATATTGCAGCCTGGTTTGTACCACAATATAAAGATGCAGCAATAATCAATTCTGGTATGTCGCGCTGGCATAATTATTACATTGAAGGAATAAACTGGCTCAGCATTAATATGGGTATTGACGGTTTGTACCTTGATGATATTGCCTTTGACCGTACTACCATGAAGCGGCTACGGAAAGTACTCGATAAAAACAGGGATAGTGCACTGATAGATCTGCATTCTGCGAACCAGTATAATGTACGCGACGGCTACACAAACAGTGCTAACCTGTACATGGAACACTTCCCTTATATAGACAGGTTATGGTTTGGTGAATATTTTGATCCGTCGCTGCCACCCGATTTCTGGCTTGTGGAGATGTCGGGATTGCCCTTCGGCCTGATGGGAGAAATGTTACAGGATGGCGGTAACCAGTATAAAGGACTGGTTTACGGTATGACCTCACGGGCTCCATGGTCGGGTGATCCCAGGAATATCTGGGATCTGTTCGACACATTCGACATCAGTAATTCTGAATTTATAGGATACTGGTCAGAAGAATGCCCGGTTACTACAGGTTACAGGCACGCACCGGCATCAGTGTACAAAAAAGAAGACAGAATAATGGTAGCCATAGCTAACTGGTATGATGAGCATAAAGACCTGTGGCTGAATACCGACTGGAACAAGATAGGAATGAACAGGAACGAAGTGGTATACAGGGCACCATATATCAGAGCTTTCCAGGAAGAGAAGATTTACAGTCCCTGGGAAAGAATACCGGTTGAACCTGGTAAAGGTGTAATCTTAATAATAGAGGAAAGAGAATAAAGAAGGGTAAGAATATCCTTAGCCACACTCAGGTTGATAAACTCATAACTAATCAACCATAGCTTATCTCTCATAATTGACTCAGCTCTTCGGGCTTCGTCGAGCTCGCAGCATTCATCCCGAGTACTCGGGATTCTCACTGCTTGGTTCATAACTAAAAAAGTAGGGTGGCCCCGCCGAAGCGGGACACACCCCTGTTCATGATAACACCAGAACCTGACATGAACATTTTCTTTTACATATAAGAGACTCCCTGCATACAGATTTGCTGCATTATAAAAGCCACAAAATTGTTAATTAATTAACAAAATCTTTAACAGCCGGCAATAATAAATACTATATTCCTGACCTGATGTTACTTATTAAAAGAAAAGCTTTGCTATCCTTTTATTGAAAATTAAGAGTACAAGCAATACAATACTCCACTGGAAGATGCATGACATGAAAGAAAATGCCTTAAAAGGATTATACCACTCACCCGGAATAAATGACTGTGAAAGCCACCAGATAAGAAGTACAGCAGCTGCAATAGGTATAAAATAGTTAATAACGTACACCCACCATTTACCTATTTTACGGTCAGTAGCCGTATCATTAATCTCAAGTCTGACCTGTTGTGTACCCTGTTTAATAATCAGGAAAGCAATCAATGCTCCCGAGATCATTAATGCCACACCCCACACAAAATCCTGGTTGCTAAGGAAATCCAGGTTACGTGCGGATGGTATTCCAAAGAGGAATACGAGTATAACGATAACAGCAATTGACCTGTTACGTTTTAAGCCGGTATCGATCAGCACCCTGGTAGGTAATTCAAGCTGTGCTATAAGTGATGAAAAGCCCGCGAAGGTCAAGCCAAGGAAGAAAAGTACTGACAGTATACCTCCACCGAACATTTTGCCAAACAGCTGGGGCATCCATATGAATGTCAGGCCCGTTGAAGCCGGGCCGCTGGTTTTCATTATATCCAGTACCTCAGGACTGCTCATACCCATTTCATGCTTAAGGACAGCGAAAACGGTACCGAAGATCATTATCCCGGATAAAATTGAGACAGTATTATTCCCTATACCGGTGAGGAAGGCATTCCCCACTGCTCCATGTTCTTTTTTCATGTAGGCTGCATAGGTTAGAAACAGTCCCCAACCTGCCCCTGTATCCCATGCATTCTGGGTTAATGCATCCAGCCATACGCGCGGATCACCCAGCTGATCCCACTGTGGCCTGAAGAGGTAAGCAAGGCCTTCACCGGCACCTGGCAATGTCACAGCTCTTATTACACTTATAAGCACTATAACAAGAAGTGAAGGGATAAGAATTTTATTGACCCTTTCAATTGATCTTATTCCCTTCCATATAGCCAGTGCACCAAGGCCCACAGCTATCATATGTGTTAAAATAGGCCATACACTGCCCTGGTACGACTCCCAGATGGTCATGGACGATTCAAAATTCTCGGGCAGCGGGTTAAACAGCATATATACGAAATAGTATATACACCAGCCCACCACCACTGTATAAAAGAAAGTTATGACCAGCGGCACTATTGCAACGAATGAACCAATCCATGCAAACTTTTTTCCCATTCCTTTCAGGAAAACACCCACAACACCCGACCTGTATTTACGGCCCGATGCGTATTCCGCAATTATTAGAGGGATACTCCACAGGAAAAGAAAAATCAACCAGGCGATTAAGAAAGCGCCTGCCCCACTTTCTCCGGCACTCTGTGCAGCGATACGTGGGAAGCGCCAAATATTTCCTGTTCCCACAGCCACCCCCATTGCACTTAAGATAAGGCCCCACCTGCTTGTGAACCTCTGGCCGGTGGATTTATCAAGTATCTTACTCATTACCCGTTTATTATATTATTGAAATACTCGTTGGCCAGCTCTGTGTTGTTTTCTTTCAATCCTGAAATAAGTATTACCAGGCTCTTTTCCCAGGCCAGGTAAATAAATCCGTTATATCCATCTTCAAAATAAAATTTACTACCGGGCTTTTCACCTGGAGAGAGACCGTACTTTGACATGTACTGATCGAGCATATGCTGATTTTCCCCGTCAGTATTTTCCGTAAACAGGTATATGGTAAAACGGTTATCATCAATATTATAAGAGGCTCTGAAAGCATCATTAAGGAATTCATGTCCAAGCACATTTTCTGCTATGTACATCTCTGAATTTTCCTGTTTACCCCTGTTGGGGAACATTGCCAGCGCATCAGGAAAATCAACAGTTCCATTAAGCATAGCTTCAGCTTTGATTGCCAGCTCCTCAAGAGCAGCAAGCGTCTTTTTTGAGTCTGAATGGGTTGTGACCTTTACATAATATTCACCTTTCAGAAAGTGCACCAATCCCTTCTCCCGGTATGCCTGTACCCCCAGCTTAAAAAATTCATACGAGGGTGCTCTTTCCATGGTATAGATACCGAACGCAAGGTTTTTACTGACGTGATGGTAAATTTCCAGTTTAATGTTATGCCTTTTACCCCTGTGATATTCTGCAATATGGAGATCGCGGAATCCCAGTGCATTATAGCTGTCAGCTGCGCCGTTAATATAATCCCATAAATTATCAGGTGTATATACTGGATAACTTTGATCAGTATCAAACTTGTTAAGTTCGGGAAAATCAAACCCCTGGCCGTAAAATACTGACCACGGAATAAATGATAAAACCAGGAGGAAGAATATCCCCCTCCATACATTACGCTTTGCCATATTTCAAATTAAGATTATATAATAAAATCACTTGGTACGTTTACCAGACGGCTAATATCAGTAATTTTTGATCTTATATCAAATCGTTTAGTGCAATTATCAATGGCACAGTCACTGCAATCTACACACGGATCAGGTCCCGTTCCAAGTTCAGACAGCAGGCTATGTGCCAGTTCCATATTTGCATAGCCGTAAGCATACATATAAGCCCTCATAAGATCAGGTACGGGTAAAGATTTGCTGCATTTTTCAAGACAGTTATTGCATGTTGTGCAAAATAGTCCTTGCTCACTAGCAGTAATCATGATATCCTTTTTCTCAGCATCGGTCATCCTTATATCAACCATCACTTTAAGATCTTCTTCAAGCATATCGAATGATGTCATTCCAGGTATTGCAGTATGTACATTCTCGTTCTGCAATGCCCACTTAAGTGCAGCCTTTGCATTTACAGGCTTTGTTCTTTCCCGGTCAAGAAATCCTCCTGCCAGGGTTTTCATTGCTACCACTCCCATCCCCGACTCAGCAGCCCTCTTTATAGATGCCTCAAGCTTATCGAGGTAGCTCAGGCTGAAATTATATCGTGTAAGAACCACATCCCAGAATCCTGCATCAACCATTGCATCTATTATCTCAGGCTCATTGCTATGAGTGGATATGCCAATAAACCTTACCCTGCCCTCTCTTTTAAGGTTTTTTAAGACACTTGTTATCTCTTTATGATTTGCCATTTCAACAGATGAAACTCCATGCAAGTAGAGTATATCAACATAATCCATTTGAAGCCTGGTCATGCTTTCTTCAAATTTCTGCATAAAATCTTCAGCGGTAGTCTCATCTGTTGGCAGGCCTGTACGTCTCTCCACACCTGCAGCCCCCACTTTGGTAGCCACAGTGAATGAGCTGCGGTCATAATCCCTGAATACATCTCCGAGCATTCTTTCATTTCTGCCACCCTGGTAACCATTGGCAGTGTCAAAATGAGTAATCCCATTATCCAGGCAAGCCCTTACCAGGCTTGGATTATCAGCCCTCATTACTCCCATACTAACCACCGGAACTTTGATACCCGTTTTTCCGAGTGTCCGATAAATAATATCTGACTGGTTCTTACTTGAAGGTAACATGGCAAAAGTGCCACCCGTGGCAGCCACGAGGGATGCAGCACCGGCTACTCCTGTTCGTAAAAATTTTCTGCGATCGATCTTATTCATAGTTATTATATTTTATTGCAGTTTTCGTATCCTTACGTCTATGTCAGTTCCCTTCAGAAGTTTAACAAGTTCACCTGTATCAGTTGATCCAAAATGATACGGATACAAAATATCAGGTTTTATTATCATAGCCGCATCTGCAGCCATTTCAGGAGACATTGTATAAGGGAGGTTCATTGGCAGAAAGGCGATATCAATATTTCTGAAACTGCTCATTTCCGGTATATTCTCAGTATCACCGGCAATATATATTCTCTTCCCTCCTATACCAAGTATATAACCATTGCCAACACCCTTTGGATGGAACGGATTCCCCGGCGACCTTTCATGCTCTATGTTATAGGCAGGCACAGCTTCAATGCTAATGTCTTCAAGGTCAATCTTATCCCCGTTAGTCATAACCCTGCAATCATCCAGGGCAGATGAAGAGGCTTTATTACAGATTATCTCTGTCTCATCTTTAAGGATCTTCTTTATTGCACCGGGATCCAGATGGTCACCATGCTCATGAGTGATAAGTATTAAATCAGCATCAGGCAATTCTGAATAATCGGCTTCACGGCTCACGGGATCAATATGGATGACCAGATCATTATATTTGAACATCAATGTTCCATGGCCGATAAACCAGAGTTCAAGAGTTCCGCCGTCAGTTTCAAATACATCTTTTTCAAATACCTGTTGTCCGTAATTCATATTAGCAGTGAATATAAAAATAATTAGTAAGTGGATTAATTTTAATTTTCGCATATCATGTATTTTTTGGCTATAATAATAAGAAAAAATATTTTAAGTAAGTCATATTAAACAGGTCGCATTCGTCATTTAACAAAAATTAAGGTAATTTTGTATCCTAAATTAAGCGGAGGTGAGGGAACTTCTTAAACTTATTGAACAGGGTGAAAGCCAGGTACTTGATTTCAAATATTGTATATCCGATTCAAGGAAAATTGCAAGAACACTGGCTGCCTTTGCGAACACCGATGGTGGCAGATTACTGATTGGTGTGCGTGATAACGGAGGTATAGCAGGCGTACAGAGTGAAGAAGAGTTTTACATGATAGATGCTGCAGCCAGTCTCTTTTGTAAACCTGCAATAAAATATAATGTTATTCAGCACAAATCTGAAGGGAAAACAGTACTTCAGGTAGAGATTGAGAAATCAGATATCCGCCCAGTGTACTCAAAGGATGATTCAGGTAAATGGATTGCCTACACCAGAAAAGATGATCAGAACCTGGCAGTTAACAGGATCATTCTTAAGGTATGGAAAAAGGAAAACAGGAAAGATGGTCTGCTTATCAGGGTACGAAAAGCAGAGACTATCCTTTTCGATTATCTCCGCGACAATAAATCAATCACTCTTTCAAAATTCAGGAAACTGACAAGGCTCCCATTACACAAAGCTGAGAATATTATTTCAGACCTTATTACCTGTGGTATAATCGACTACGAACTCTCTGAAAAAGGATGCCTTTATTTTGCCAGCGAAGAATTTGACCAGTACAAACCTGATAGCTACTTAAGCTATTAAACCGTGCTACATTGGCAGCAGGATTACTTTGAATTTAGCTATTTTTTTGTTATCTTTGTGTTACGATATTTAAAATCTCAATAATTTGATTTTCAATTCTTTATAAATTCCAATACTCGTTTCCGAAATGAATTTATTAGAAAAAATAGAAAAGATTAACATCCCACCAAAATCAGTCATACTCCTGGAGCAACTAATGAAAGAGAACCCTGATCTTGAGAAGATCATAAGTAACTCAGAATCAGCTAAGGCAGCAAACAAAGCATTATATGACTGGGTTTATGGATGGCTGAACGGGAAAGGGCATGAAGATGCCATGAAGTATTATGACTACAAGTTAAGGGGAAGAAAAGCATACGAAGCCCTGAGCTGGAGAGAAGTTGGGGCAATAAGGTTACTTGATTATGTAAGGAATTCAGGCCGGGAATTTGAGAACCTGAACAAGAAGATACCGAGATCGGTATCTGATCCGATCAGATTAATATGGCTTGCCTATCATTCAGGTAAAGGAGGTGCAAAACCTGAATTTTTTTATGACACCATACACCTGTTTCGCCAATTTACAGGATATGAAAGAAGAGAAAAACCCAAGCGTCAGAAAGTGATGCAATGGATGTCAAAACATTATTCAGGTCTTGATAAAAAGATCATAGACATAAGAGAAGAAAACAAGAAAAGGATACTGAAAATTATTATCAGGAATATTGACCAGGGATTGATCAGCAGCAGCAGGTACAGTTTCCCGGCGGGAATATCCTACACTCAAAAGTATGAAATAGCACTTTCATGGTGGGAAGACTTCCATTTTCACCTGAAATTTGCCATAAGGACTCCCGAATTGCTCAATGAAATGCTTGATTATTCACTTGATACTGATACCATGTTCCGTCTTGAGGAAGCACGTGAGTCAGGAATTCCATTTTTTGTAAATCCATATTACTTATCCCTACTCAACGTTAATGCTCCTGAATTTGCACGGAAAACTGACCTTGCATTAAGGGATTATATATTATACAGCAAGGAGCTGATAAATGAATTTGGTAATATAATAGCCTGGGAGAAAGAAGATAAGGTTTTACCAGGGAAGCCCAATGCCGCAGGATGGCTACTGCCTAACAGCAATAATATACATAGGAGATACCCCGAGGTTGCAATCCTGATACCTGACACAGTGGGAAGAGCCTGTGGTGGACTGTGCGTATCATGCCAGCGGATGTATGATTTTCAGGCAGGCAGACTCAATTTCAATCTTGATAAACTGAAACCCGATGAAACATGGAAAGATAAACTGTCCTGGCTAATGGAATATTTCGAGGATGACAGCCAGCTGAGGGATATACTTATAACCGGTGGGGATGCGTTTATGAGCTCAGATAAGTCATTGAAAGATGTCCTTGATGCCGTGTATAAAATGGCTCTCAGGAAAAAAGAGAAGAATAAAAATAAGGAAGAGGGATTGAAATATGCTGAAATGCTAAGAGTGAGACTGGGAACCCGTCTTCCTGTCTATATCCCTTTCCGTGTAACCGATGATCTGCTGCAAGTACTGATTGATTTTAAGGAAAAGGCTTCCATGATAGGTATCAAGCAATTTGTAATACAAACACATTTCGTTTCACCAATGGAAGTTACTCCAGCAGTAAGGGAAGCTGTTAAAAAGCTTAATTCTGCAGGCTGGATTGTAGTTAACCAGATGGTGTACACTGCGGCAGCTTCCAGGAGAGGCTTCGCAGCCAAGCTACGGAGAACACTTAACGAGGTTGGTATCATTCCTTACTATACTTTCACTGTTAAAGGATACATGGAGAATTATCATAATTTTGCCACCAATGAGAGGGCTATTCAGGAACAGATAGAAGAAAAGGTATTCGGTAGTATTCCTGATGAAGAGCAGGATACTGTAAGGAATATTCCTGAAGATGCGGAGAACACTGTTCCTGTTCTTGAAGAAATAATGAAGAAACATGATCTGCCTTTCCTTAGCACCGACAGGAATGTAATGAACCTGCCCGGTGTTGGCAAAAGCTTAACATTCAGAACTATAGGAATAACCAGAAGGGGCAGGAGAATTCTCGAGTTTGATCATGATGTGACCAGGAATCATAGCCCGATTATTAATAAAATGGGGAAGGTCAATATAATAGAATCCAAGCCTATTAAGCATTATGTTGATCAGATGGAATTAATGGGTGAAGATCCCAATGATTATAAAGATGTATGGGGCTATTCCATGGGAGAAACTGAACCCCGGGCATCAATTTTCAAATACCCTGAATATGAATTTGCTACAACAGGTGAGATGACAAACCTGGAGATATAGCTGTTATACCTCCTTTTATTTTTATTATGAAACAATTTTGGTATATTGTCTTCCGAATTTAGGTTAACATTTTCTATCAGATAAATTGGGTATAACCAGGTATATAGTTATTTTGCTCTTACCTGTATTTTTATTATTGGATGACGCATATTCCCAGGCATCCTTTACAGGTAATAGTGAATATCCTTCACCACCCCTGAAAATCATTTCAGAAAATAGTGAAGGTTTAAAACTATCTTATTATTCAGGCACAGGTGAATTTGAGAGGCTGAAACCTGATGAAGGCAGCTTTGTGAGACTTAGGCTGCCTGATCATTCTTTCAGCAGTGACCCCGGTAAACCGCAGCTGCCTGTTTTGACACGGTTATTAGATTATGATAAGGCAAAAAATGCCAGGATAATAATAAGTGATGTTATTACCACCCGTAAAAGCCTTGAAGAGATGGGTGATTATAACAGAATTTACCCCAGTCAGCCCAGTCAGACGAAAAGAGAGGATCCTCAGGATAACCCATTCACACTGGATAAGTCTGTTTACAATGCCGGTCATGCTTATATTACCGATACTGTAGTAACAAAAAAAATCGGTGTAATGAGAGGTAAAAGTATTGCCAGCCTCGAGATAAGACCTGTCATTTATCATCCTGCTGAAAAATATGTTGATATCATAACGTCTATGAATATTTACATAGAATATTCAGCAGATTACCAGGCACGGTCAGAAAGCAAAGATTCGTATGATTATTATTTTAATGACCTGCTTTCAAAAGGCCTGATAAATTATGACACTGATAATGTAATACCCGGATTCTCACTTGAGCCTGCAGGTATGGTAATAGTATCTGATACTTCACTAAGAAATCATCTTCAGCCACTTGTTGAATGGAAGACAAAGAAAGGCTTCAGGGTAACTGAATTGTATATTGGCGAAAACGGCCTGGAAAGGAACTTCCAGGATATTAAAGACAGCCTTACATATATCTATAATAATACTTCACAGGAAAGTCCAGCACCAACATACCTATTGCTTGCAGGAGACCTGAATTATATACCTGCATCTCAGGGCACCAATTACCTTACTGATATGTATTATGCCGAATTTGACGGGAACGGAGACTTCATACCTGATATGTTCACCGGAAGGCTGCCGGCCAGGGACACAAACCAGTTAAAAGCCATAGTCCGGAAAATAATACAGTACGAAAGCTTCTTGTTCGGAGATACAATATCACATTTTAAAAAAGCTGTTGCTTTCACCGGACTTGATGAAGGACATGAGCCGTTTATGAACGGGCAGGTTAATTATGCCTCGGGATATTTCGACCAGAACCCCTATGCAACTGAGTCCTATGTCTTCAACCACGAAACGAATGACTCGATAAGGAACGTACGTTACGATTCATTGAAAGTATTGATTAAAAAAGGTGTGGGTTATATAAATTATACCGGGCATGGAAGTGCGACAAGCTGGTTGGATACCGGAATAGACCACACTTTCCCCGGGAAAATGACTAATGGATCGAGGTATCCCTTAATAATAAGTAATGCCTGTCTCACAGCCAAGTATAATGATAATAATTGCATTGGGTCGAGCATGGTAAGGGCTGTTGACAAAGGTGCTCTTGCCTTTATTGGCTGCACTAATGACTCGTACTGGACAGAAGATTTTTACTGGTCGGTGGGTGTCGGTCCCCTGGTGGATAACCCCACGTACGGTGAAACGGGACTGGGATTTTACGACAGGCTTTTTCACCTTAACGGTGAAAAACCATCGGAATGGTACACAACAACAGGACAGATACTGTACGCCGGAAACCTGGCAGTTTCAGAAAGTACAAGCCCCTGGAAGCAGTATTACTGGGAAAATTATGTTCTGCTCGGGGATCCTTCCTTAACACCATATATAGGTGAACCTGAGCCACTTACTGCTCAGGTTCCTGACAGCCTGCCTCCAACACTTAAAAAACTGAACATAAATACATCAGGGTTTGCATATGTAGGCCTGTCTCATTTCAACACTCTCTGGGATGCCTGTCACGCAACACCATCCGGATCGGTATACCTTGACATCCCGTCCATTGTAAAGGATTCATGCCTGATGATCATAAGCCGGCAAAACGTGATACCTTTTGTTAAGACAATATATTTTGCAGAATCAGATACTGCCTGGCTCACTATAAATGACATCAATGTATCCGATCTTTCAGGAAATGATAATGGACAGGCAGATTATAATGAAACTGTTTCACTACAAACAGATATACAGAACGCCGGTAATGACGGGGCTGATGATGTATATTTAAAAATATCATCATCTTCAGAGTATATAACCATAATAAATGATTCACTATATATAGGTTCGGTTAATGCTAATACTGAAATCCAGGAAACGGGCTTTGAAATCCTTGTTGCGGATAGTCTTCCGGATCGTAAGATAGCAGCCATTAATATAGAACTTCACTATAATGGCAATATTATCAACCAGGGGACTGATATCAGTCTGCATGCTCCAGAGTTTATGATCCTGAACTGCATAACAGACGATACCCTGACCGGTAACGGTAACAGTCTTGCTGAAGCCGGTGAAAGAGTTAGACTAATCTTCAGGGTTGCCAATAATGGTTCGAGTTCATGTTCCGGAGACCTTCTGATCAGTAATGTTTCGGAGTATATTGATTTTGATGCTACCTCACTGGCCACCGGCCCTATAAATCCCGGAGTGGTAACCGAAATCTCTGTCCTGGCAAATATAAGTGAAGACACACCTGAATCGACTGAAATCACCTTTGACATCGAGTTAATTAGTGATCCATACAGAACATCAAAGACACTTAGTATTATAGCAGGTAAATTAACTGAAGATTTTGAACTGCTAAACTTTACAACCTTCCCCTGGATAAATAATACAGATGCACCATGGATCATTACCGATGAAACAGCAAAAAGCAATATGTTTTCGGCACGTTCAGGGATAATAAGGCATAATGAGAAATCAGAACTTGCTATGCTCCTGAATATTCCTGAAGATGATACATTAAGGTTCTGGTACAAAGTTTCATCCGAAGCCTCATGGGACTCTCTAATATTTAAGGCCAACAACATATTGCTGATGAATGCATCAGGAGAGGTTGACTGGACCGAGGCAGTCGTACCACTTAAAAAAGGAGTCCATTTATTACAGTGGATATACACAAAGGATCAATCGGTAAATAATGGTTCCGACTGTGCATATATTGACCTTGTAAGATTTCCTGTATTTTCATTTATTCAATCTGCAATAAACCTCAATAGAATAAGTTCCCCGGAAAAAGGACAAATCTATAATGATGAGATAATTGCAGTTGAACTAAGCAACCTTGGCCGTGATACGATCACTATGCTCTCAATGACATACATGGTGAACGATATCCCGCCTGTGAATGAAACATTCAATACCGAATTAAAACCTGGTGATACTATCACTTTATCCTTTTCACAAACGGTTGATATGTCTTTGTATAATACATATAAAATCATGGTATTTGTAACATATCCTGACAACTATTTCATTAATGATACCCTGAAGACCACAATTGTCAGCACAGGCATAGAAGATCCGAACCTTATGAAAGATGTTTTCACCGTTGCACCAAACCCGGTAAAAGATAATATCAGGATAATCAGCCACCGCAATTCAGAAGATAATACATTTATTTTATACAACTCATCCGGCATGATGGTCTACAGGAAAGAAATAGACTTTATTTCTGCAGAAGAGCAGTTATTTGTTGATCACGGTTATCTTTCCAGGGGAAGCTATATCCTGATAATACGAAACAGTAATATGAAATATCGCTATAAGATTATCAAACTGTAAGCTTGTTTGTTCAGGGTTCAGGGTTCAAAGTTCCATGTTTCATGTTTCAGGTTCCAAGTTTCAGAGTTACTTTTTATTCCGAAAAACCACAAATCTTTGATTTGTTAGTTTTTCGAGAATCCTTAAAATCATTTATTTTTGTAAAATAATTTCGTGACTTTTTACTTTTTACTTTTGTCTTTTGTCTTTCTTCATAGCCTCAGCCTATTTTTTGTTGTATGTCTTTATTATATTTACACAAAAAATAACTATGAGCGATTATATACCAACCCGTGAGGAAGCAGTAAATCTTTTCAAGAAGTACAATAAATCAGAGAGTCTTTATAAGCATGCCCTGGCCGTTGAGGGTGTTATGAGATACATGGCCAGAAAAAATGGTGAAGATGAAGACAAATGGGGTATAATTGGTTTTATTCATGACCTTGATTACGAGATGTATCCTGAACAGCATTGTAAGAAAACGGAAGAGATATTGAGGGAGAACAACTGGCCCGAGGAATATATAAGGGCTGTTATGAGTCATGGATGGGAGATAGTGACTGATGTAGAGCCGGTAAGCCAGCTTGAAAAGACATTATATGCCATGGACGAACTCACCGGCCTTGTAACCACAACAGCGCTGGTACGTCCTTCCAGAAGCGTGCTGGACATGAAAGCAAAATCGGTGAAGAAGAAATGGAATGATAAGCGGTTTGCTGCCGGGGTCGACAGGTCTATAATAGAAAAAGGAGCAGCCCTGCTGGAAGCAGAGCTGCCCGAATTAATTCAAGATTGCATCAACGGGATGCGTGAGGTGGCTGATGAGATTGGATTGAAAGGGAATCCGGAGCCAGCAGATTAACATCCCCCGGTCCCGAATTATCGGGACCACCCCCTTCAAAGGGGGATCATAGCTCCCTGATCTTGATATTCCTGAACCACACGTCATCACCATGGTCCTGCAATCCTATATATCCTTCTTCAGCGGTATTGATGAATTCAGGCCATTCAGCAAATTTTGAATTGGCACACATCTCTTTCCACTGGTCGGTCCAAAGATGATATTCAACAACATTTTCACCATTCATCGAATGAACCACGGTACCTTTATAAACCATTATTTTCACCTCGTTCCATTCACCTGCAGGTTTTGCATTCTGCGGAACAGCAGGAATCAGGTCGTACAGTGATCCGGCCTGACGGTTCCCGTCTTTTCCGAGTTTGGCATCAGGGTGTCTCTCATTATCAAGTATCTGCATCTCCGGTGATGATTCATATATAGGTCTTCCTTCCAGTTCCTGAGCCAGGTAGAAGATGCCGCTGTTACCTCCCTCGGAAATTTTCCATTCGAGGGATAATTCAAAATTACCATATTTCTTCCTGATAATAATATCTCCTCCTTTTCCGCCGGCTTCTCCTTTGCCGGAGCCAATAACATGCAGTGTGCCATCTACTATTTCCCATCCCTGTTCAGGGAATTCTTCCTGGTTATAACCCCTGAAATTATCGGTTGATGTGCCGTCAAAAATTACAGTCCAGTTTTCTTCATCTGCAGTTTTCATTTCATCTGATTTAGTAATTCTTGATGAACCACAAGAAGTACTAAGGAATGCAATAATTACAAAAGCTGTTAAAAGATCAACTATTTTCATAATGTTACTATTTTTTATTATTCATACACACATTAAGGCATTGCCGGCAATGTCCAGCCATCGCGGTAAGTATGTTTTATCATTTCACCGGCGAATTTTTTTGCATTCATTGGGTCTGTCCATACCGTATTGAAAGTTGGGTGTCCATCCTTAATACTGAAATTATCTTCAAGGACAATTCTTATTTCATCATTATCATTGATATTGGTGAACTCCATTTTTTTACCATCCCATTCCAGTTCTTTATTCAGGCCCTGCAGGCGTACAGCAAGTACACCCATCACCACCATTTCGTTGAAAGGTCCCGCTTCTGAAAAATCAGATTTTGTAGCTACTCTGTTCTCCGGGCTTTCTTTACATGCCCGAGCCCAGTCAGCTTCATGGCTTACTTTGACCCTTCTCTGGGTTTCAGGAACCTGGGGCTCTCTTCCGGACATTAGCCACGGGTTCCTTCCGTAGCAACCACAGATAAGAGTGTCTTTCGTTCCGTGGAAGATCACTCCACCATCATTATCTCCAATCTGTTTACCAGCGGGCCATCCTTCAGGTTTCATCGGTTGGAGTCCACCATCATACCATGTAACTTCCACTTCAGGAAGCTTAACCTTATAATCATCACGACCCTCACGAGCGGGATAAACGAGCTTCACCATCTCTGCAGTAGGCGCACTATCTGTTAATAACAATGTTGAACTACCCTGAACTTTTGTAGGATAGGTAAGTTTCAGTCCAACGAATACAGGATGCAGAATATGACAAGCCATATCTCCAAGGGCACCAGTCCCAAAGTCCCACCAGCCCCTGAAATTCCATGGTGTATATATGCTATTGTAAGGACGCATTTTTGCAGGACCAATAAACAGATCCCAGTTCAATGTATCAGGAACTTTTTCTTCGGGTGGACGGTTTAGTCCCTGCGGCCATATTGGTCTGTTAGTTAAAGCTTCAACCTTTGTAACCTCACCTATTTCACCATTCTGTATCCACTCTACTATCTTATTTACGCCTTCTGCGGATGATCCCTGGTTACCCATCTGAGTGGCAACCTTATGTTTTTTAGCCAGCCTGGTAAGGAGTCTTGATTCATAAACAGTATGAGTAAGAGGTTTCTGAACATATACATGCTTGCCCATATCAATAGCATTTGCTGCACAGATTGCATGGGTATGATCGGCCGTTGCTACAACCACAGCATCAATATCTTTTCCCATCTCATCATACATCTTCCTGAAGTCCCAGTATTGCTTCGCACCCTTATAGCTATCCATTTTCTCCTTTGCATAAGCCCAGTCGACATCACAAACAGCTACTATATTTTCAGTATCCTTAAGAGCTCTGAGATTTGAATTTCCCATTCCTCCCACTCCAATACCTGCAATATTTAACTTATCACTTGGAGGGGTATATCCAAAACCGCTTACAACAGAACTCGGTACAATTGTAAGACCGGCTGCAGCTGCAGAAGTTTTACCTATGAATGATCTTCTTGAGATTGAATTTGATTTGCTTTTCATTATATGGCGATTTTAATTTTTTAACCCTTAAAAATAAAAAAAACAATGCAATAAAGTGACAGAATAAATGGAAATATCAGCTTTCCGTTGTCAAATAAAAAGAATAAATTGCAGTTCAATAAATAATATTATGGACGAGCAAGCTATATTACTGGGCGAAAAAGAAGATAAATCCCTTGTAAGAATAATAGTAGTTATTTTTGGTGCGCTCTGTATTTTCACAGCAGGTTGGTGGGCCGTTTTCCTTATAAGATATCCCGATAATGAAAAAATATTCTGGGCCGGCAGTATTTTCCTGTTATTATTCGGCATTTACCAGATATATTCCGGGCTGGGATATGCCCGGCGTTATATAAGCAGACAGAACGGGAATATTATTATCAGGCAGAACAGCCTGTTGCCGGCCAGAAAAATACAATCTGAACAGATAAACCAACTGGAAATCAGGTCATTTGATATGGTCTTTCATATAAATGATTCATCCAGGCTCAGGATAAAACTCGGGCTTAAATACCCTGACCTGGGGCAAAGGGTGATAGATTTTGTTACAGACTATGCTAAAGCAAACAATATTGAAATTTTCTATAAAAACGAACCTTTATGAAACTAAGAATGGCAATGATAGGTGGCGGTATAGGTTCATTCATAGGACCTGTTCACCTTATGGCAGCCAGGATGGACAATATGATAGAACTTGTTGCCGGGGCTTTCAGCAGCAACCCTGATAACTCAGCCAGGAGCGGAATGGAATATGGTTTAGCTGAAGAACGTATATACGGCAGCTGGCGGGAAATGATAGAAAAAGAAAGCAGGCTTCCTGATAGTCTAAGACCTGATTTTGTATGCATAGCAACCCCGAATCACATACACTATAAACCGACATTGGAATCTATAAAAGCCGGATTTCACGTGGTATGTGACAAGCCCCTGTGCCTGTCAGTTAAAGAAGCACTTGAAATTAAGAATGCACTGAGTGAACAGGATACTTTATTCTGTATTACACATAATTATACAGGATACCCCATGGTTAAAAAAGCCAGGGAAATGGTCCAGAACGGTGAACTGGGCATTATACGAAAAGTTGTCGTGGAATATTTACAGGGCTGGTTATCAGATAAGGAAGAAGACAAAGGCAATAAGCAAGCTGAGTGGAGGGCTGATCCTGCAAAGGCAGGTGATGCCGGGTGTATGGGGGATATCGGAACACATGCATTCCAGTTGTCTGAATATATCACAGGTAAAAAAGTGGAAAAACTGTACTCACAGTTAAATACCTTTGTTGAGGGGCGCCTTCTTGATGATGATGGTAATGTTATCCTGAATTTTGAAGACGGCATAAGAGGCACCCTGGTGGCCAGTCAGGTGGCACTGGGAGAGGAGAATAGTCTCAGCATAAGGATTTATGGTAACAGGGGGAGTTTGAGATGGAGACAAATGGAACCCAACAGCCTGCTTGTAAGATGGAAAGACAGTCCAATGGAAGTATACCGCACGGCCACAGGTTTTAAATCAATAGGTGAAATAGCAGATAACCACAGCAGGCTTCCTGCCGGACATCCTGAAGGATTTATAGAGGCATTCGCAAATTTATACAGGAATTTTGCGCTCCACCTGCAGGCATATAAGCAAGGGGAAATGCAAAACCCCGAGTATGATTACCCTGGCATTGAAGATGGTGTACGAGGAATGAAGTTCCTCGAAGCTGTGGTCAAATCATCTCAAGAGGAGAAATGGATAAAGGTACATTAATCCATTAATCCATTAATCCAGTATTCCAGTATTCCAGTTAAAGAATATTCTCCAGCAGGTAATTCCTGCTTATTTCAATACTTTCAAAAGGAGTGTGCGTTTTGCAATTATCCTGTTCGACAAAGAAATACTTCATGCCAGCCGTGGCAACTTCTGCAAATATCGGTTTGAAATCAATTGTCCCCTCTCCCAGTGTGGCATCCTCCTTTTCCTCTGATAGATCCTTCACATGTAATAATTCAAACCGTCCCGGGTGTTTCTTGAAATATTCAACCGGATCATTACCTGATCTTGTTATCCATGCAAGATCGAGCTCGAAGGTCACCAGTTCAGGGTCTGTATTATTCAGGAATACTTCATATGGTATCTGTCCTTCAACAGGCTCAAATTCACTCCAATGGTTATGAAACCCCAGTTTCATACCATTTTCACGACATTTTTCACCTGCAATATTCATGAAACCTGCAGCCTGCTTTAATCCGTCAAAGCTGTTCATCATATTATAAGGCAGTGATGGAATAACAAGGTATTGCAGGCCTGCTTCAGAAGCTGCACCAACAACCTCATCGAGGTTTTTCATATCTAAACCATTATGGCTGCTTATAAGCTTCATTCCCCTGCTTTCTATCATTTTCCTGAAATCAGATGGTTTTTGTCCATGGAACTTTCCATTAACATACCCGGCGGCTTCCAGCCAGTTATATCCTATCTCCGCAATTCTGTCAAGAGTTCCTTCAGCATCTTTCCCCATTTCATTTCTGACTGTATAGAGTATTAAACCGGTATTTTTCACTTTTGCTGTGCAGGCAAAAGATGGCAACACCATAGCAGCGGTAGCACCGGCAATTGTGGTTTTGATAAATTTTCGTCTTTGCATTTCACTATATGTTTTATGGTTAATCAGAAGATCGTTTCATTCTCCCTGTCCCACCGTACTCTTCTTCCCTCACGGTAAGCCATTGTGCCCATATGAGCTGTTATGGCTTCATCAAAGCCCTGGTCTATATTGCATGATGGAGTGCCTTCGGACCTGATACAATTAAGCCATTCCTTAATATGAAGATGGGTGGTATCTACCCTTTTGCCACCCCTGTATGTGTACAGTAGTCCGCGACCTGCAAAATACTGCTCTGTGGCCGAGGTTACGGCATCAATGTTTTTCTTACCAGGCACGTATGATAAAATCGGAATTGAGGGATCAATAATTCTCCTGTTCAGTTTTTCCCTGTATCGTGTTGAATCGCGGTCGGCATAAACTGTCATAGTATTTCCTACTTCCATATACCCATCGTGGCCCATTAACACCTTCCCCCTATCCTTACTGCTGGCTAGAGTGGCGCTGTACATCATAGTCAGGTCATATTCATTGAATTCGAAAACGGTATGCAGAACATCAGGCACTGTACGTCCATCCTTAAAATGATATATACCACCTGAAGAAACTGCACTATCGGGTATACCCAATCCCATGATCTGGTTCATGGCATCATATTCATGAGTAAGCAGGTCACCTGACAGACCGGTACTGTAATCCCACCAGCATCTCCACCTGAAAAAACGTTCAAGGCTGAAATCGTGCCATGGAGCCTGGCCAATAAACTTAGGCCAGTCTATTGTATCGGGACTTGCCTGGGGATGAATTGGATAAACCCATGCTCCATTTGGGGTATTCCTGTTAGTCGTAATTTCAATCAGGTTTACATTACCTATCACATTATTATTAATCACTTCCCTGGCTTTGTTATAAGCTTCTGTCTGCCTTCCCTGGTGACCAAGCTGGAAAACCACCCCTGTTTCCTTTATAGCTTCACGTAGTTCATATGTTTCTTCCACTGACCAGCTCATAGGCTTCTCGCAATAGATATGTTTACCTGCCCTGGCCGCTTCGATAGCCATAGGTGCATGCCAGTGGTCGGGTGTAGCTATAATAACAGCATCAACATTCTTATCGGCAATAAGCTCACGGTAATCGTTGTATATAACGGGCATGTCCTGCAATTTAGAGTCTTTACCTTTTCTCTCAGCATTTGCCCCTGTTTCCTGTGCCTTTTTAGCATATACGGTAAATATATCACATACAGCAGTAACCTCTACATTGAGATCTTCCTGGTCAATAAATTCCTGGTATCTTGTATCCGCATTGTTGGTAGCTGCGTCCTTCTTCATGGCCTCCACATCATCAGGATGGAGAAAACCTGCTGCTTTTGCTATCTGGGGTCCTCTTATACCAAAACCAATTATACCCAGCCTGATCTTTTCACCCGGTGAAGTTATATCAGTTATTTCTGTCTCATCAGGATTAAGGCTAATATTTTCCATTATACTATTCCTGATCTGCCTTGCATGCTTTCGCTTCCTGTAAAAGGCAAAAGCAAAAGCACCCAGAACAGGTATGGTGGCCAGGCCTTTGACCACGTCGCGCCTGCTTATTCCTGAAGATCCATTCTTATTTTCAGCACTATCACTCATATTTAATTTACTTTCTTTTAAAAATAAGCCTGTCAACACCAATATGCATCCAGGTAGGGAAAACAAGCAATACAGCAAGAGCTGTCATTTCAATAAGATTTTTATTTATCCACAGGTAAGCTCCTTCTGAAGGAACTGAAAAAGTGTACCCTACAAATGGAGGATGCGACAGATAATACATACCCAACAAGGTTATTCCTGCAATTATCGAGATTCTCGAAAATAATCCAAGTATTAAACCCAGTCCGATGAGTATCAGTCCCCATACATTCAAAAAATCGACAACCCTCAGAACTTCAGGATTTGAAGCTAAAGAGCAGAAGAATGAAGAAAGGAAACCTTTGGAGTCAAGAAGAAAAGCTACTGAAGACCAGTCTGGATTAACAAGCTTTGATAATCCCTCGTATAAAAAATGCCATCCTATTAAAACACGCATCACAACCAGCATTATAAGTTGCCTGTTGCTATAATTAATATCACCTGCCATTTACTGTGATTATTGTAGATTGATATTTGAAAATATGCAAATTTATCACTTCTGCTGAATTGATCAAAAAAGCAGTCTTATTTAATTGACTAACTTTATAAAAAAAAGCAGAGTATGAAAGCTGCCTATTATAAATCACTCGATGAAAATAATGTTCAATGCATCCTATGCCCTCATAACTGTCTTATAAAGCCTGGTGAAACAGGTAAATGCAGGGTAAGGCATAATGTTGACGGGATATTAGAAACAGAGGTTTTTGATAATGCTTCTGCACTGGCTGTCGACCCGGTTGAGAAAAAACCTTTATACCATTTTTATCCTGGCACAGATATATTATCAGTAGGATCGTTCGGTTGTAATATGACATGTCCGTTTTGCCAGAATTATGAGATATCGCAACCATCTGTGAGTGTTATGAACAGGAGGAAGAATAAAATAAGCTCATCAGAAATACTGAAAGAAGCAAAGGAAATAAGATCTAATATCGGCCTCGCGTTCACTTATAATGAACCAATTGTCTGGTACGAGTTTATGATGGAGATGGCTGTAAATGCCAAAATATCAGGCATTTCAACAGTCATGGTCAGCAATGGGTACATAAACAGGGCGCCTCTTAAAGAACTGATTGAATATATTGATGCTTTTAATATTGACCTCAAGGCTTTCAATGACAATTTCTACCAGAAATACACTGGGGCAAGAATTAAACCAGTATTAAATACCCTGAAAGATATTCATTCAGCAGGTAAGCATCTCGAGATAACTTACCTTATTATCCCGGGATATAATGATGACAGGAATGAATTCAGGAATTGCATATCATGGATAAATGATAACCTTGGACCTGATGCAATACTCCATCTGAGCAGGTATTTTCCGAATTACAATTTTTCAGCTCCTCCAACACCGGCATCTACCCTGCATGATATGTATAATATAGCTAAAGAGAAGCTGAACTTTGTTTACCCTGGAAATATTAATATCTCAGGTATTATGGATACCATATGCCCTGATTGTGGTTCAATTATTACCTCACGCAGCGGATACCATATAAAACACCTGAACACTGTGGATGGGAGATGCTCAAAATGTGGCAGGATGATCTACAAGTATTTCATGACCTGACCACCTTGCTTAATCTTTCGAATAACCTGTCTATGCCTTTTACCAGTTCGCTGCGCAGATTGCGATAATATTTTCTTGTATTTTCGAGTTCATTTTTATCTCCCCTGTGCTTGATTTTTGAAAATAACTCATTTCTTAGTTTTACTGTATCTGATACTATATCAGCAAGCTGATCTGAGATTACCTCCTCCTGTTTAATACTCATTGCTGAAAAACAATCTGAAATTACTTCATAAACCAGGTAATCTATATCTTTCTTGAGACTCCGGATATTAGCCATATGTGTTTTTATTAAATCCTTGAAAATATTTATTTGTATTTCTCTGCAAATTCTTTCATATACTCCTCAACCAATTGCATATACTTGTCTGCAATAACCTGCAACATTTCATTTTTAACATTGAATCCATAATCCTCAACATTACTGAAAGGTAATACATTAGGTGATGTTCCTGTCATGAAAGCAGAATCGACATTATTAAGTTCTCCGACATGCAGGCACCTGAACTCGACATTGAAATCCTCGTCTTTGCATATTGTCAATATTTTTCCCCTAGTTATTCCACCTAGCACGTAATTGTCAGGTGCTGTAATAATATTCTTGTCTCTTATAAAGAATGCATTTGACCTGCTACCCTCTGTTATACAGCCTTCGCGGTTTACAAGAAGAGCTTCGTAAGCATTGGTCTGTATCAGCTCAGAATAAATTGCAGACCTCAGTTTATGATTAAAAACCTTAGCAACGGGATTACGCCTCTCAGCATAATATAAAATACCCTTCACTCCTTTTTCATACATGCCGGTGTCAGGGTATTGAGCATCAATAAAGTAAACAAGGTAACCCGTATACACTGGTGAGTATTTAAGGCTTACTTTAATATTTCCCTTCATTATACCACTCAAATCTATCAATTTCAGTATATGTATCCTGAGTTCGTCAAAAGTGAGCAGCAATTTATTACCGCTGTAAGCGGCACTGTCATCAAGCCGCTGAAAATGATCAGACAGAAATATCGGTATGCCTTCCCTGATCCTTATTACTTCATAAATTACATCATCTTCAAATACTTTACCAATGTCAAAGTTTGAATTATCACTTATATAACCATTCTCAATAAATACTTTACTGAAGCATTCACTCATAATTCAGGATATTGAATCATAAAAATAATAACTTATTTTCATGAGGACTCAAAATCTGCATATATTAGTATTTATTTTTAAAGTATTGTATGCTATCGTTGACATAGAAACTACAGGAGGTAGTCCCAGAAAAGAAAGGATAACCGAAATTGCTGTCTTTATTTTTGACGGGGAAAAAATAGTTGATGAATTCTCCAGCCTGGTTAATCCCGAAAGGAATATACCCTATTATATTACAAACCTAACAGGTATCACAAACGAGATGGTAGCTGAGGCCCCAAAATTTTATGAGATAGCAAAAGATATAGTTGAAATTACCGAGGGCAAAACATTGGTTGCTCATAATGCAAAGTTTGATTACTCATTCATACGCCAGGAGTTTAAAAATCTGGGTTACAGCTATAAGAGAAACCTGCTGGATACTGTCAGCCTGAGCAGGAAACTATTCCCCGGATACAGGTCATATGGACTTGGCAACCTGTGTGGAGAGCTGGGGATAGAAATAAATGGCCGGCACCGTGCTTCAGGTGATGCTATGGCTACAGTTAAGCTATTTGAATTATTATTGCAGGCTGATGAAATGTCATATAATCCCGGTATAACACTCAATAGCAAGATTTCAAAACTTAATCCGTTGCTGAATATTAATAAGCTGGATAAGCTTCCGGAAGAGCCGGGTGTATATTATTTTTACAATGAGCATAAAGACCTGATATATATTGGTAAAAGTAAGAATTTACACCAGAGGATAATGACCCACCTCTCCAATAACAGTTCAAAAAGAGCCATGCAAATGCGTGATGAAATAGCTGATATTGACTTTGAGCTGACAGGTAATGAACTTATTGCTTTACTGAAAGAGTCTGAAGAGATAAAACAAAACAAGCCGCTATATAACCGTGCCCAAAGAAGAACCGGGTACACCTGGGGTATTTTGTCAGGGCGAAATGACAGAGGCTTTATAGTATTTGAAGTCACCAATATTAAGGACAATAATGTTCATCCTCTTTCGGTTTTCACTTCCAGGGAAAAAGCAAGGTCCAGGCTGGCTGCTCTGGTTGATAAATATGAATTATGCCAGAAGCTCTGCGGCCTTTATAAATCGACTAATGGCTGTTTTCACAGGCAGGTGGGAATATGCAAAGGTGCCTGTACAGGTGATGAAAATGCAGCTACGTATAACCTGAGAGCCCAGAAAGCACTGGATGAGTTCGCTTTCAGTCGTGATAACTTTTTCATAATTGATAATGGGCGGAATGATGAGGAAAGATCAGATATAAAAATCCTTAACGGGCAATATGCAGGATATGGTTTCTTTGATATCAACGAGATGGGTTTTGGTCTGCAAGCTCTACACGACAGCATAAAATCTTCAGTCGATAACAGTGATATACAGGTAATCCTGAAAGCATACATGAAAAACAATAACGAATACAGGATCATCAGATTCTGATTTTTTTTATCTTAATGACGTATAAATAAATTGATTGGTTATGGGCATATTCACCAGGGATACAGGAAAAATAATAATTAAGATCGATGAATTTTTCGATAATGTTGAGGATGGGCTTTTAATCTTCAAAGAAGCAATAAGAAGTTACCTGAATAATGATACCGATACTTTCCATGACTATCTTCAACAGATTGATACACTGGAATCCAAAGCTGATAAAATACAAAAATCAATCCAGAATGATATGATTATACACAGCATATTGCCTCAGCACCGAAGCGAAGTAGCTACCCTGCTTGATAATACAGATGATCTTATTGATACGGTTAAGGAGGTTATATGCCAGTTTGATGTTGAGATCCCAGACTTCCCTGAATCCCTGAATGCTGATATTCTTCACCTTACTGAGGCCTCAGTGGCTACAGGAGAAGAACTTATACCTGCTTTAAGGGCCTTTTTCAGGGAGCCACATAATGTAAGGGAAAAACTAAATAGAGTATATTTTTTTGAGGGTGAGACAGATAGCATAGCCGACAGGATAAAGAAGAAGATATTTCACGAAATGCATGAACTTAATCTTGCTGAAAAGTCACACTTGAGGTATTTCACTCATCACATTGAAAGGCTTTCAGATAGGGCTCAAAGTGTTGCCGACATGCTGTCAAGCCTGTCAATGAGGATAATAATGTAAGTATGATATTCTTTTTTCTTACAAGCGGTCTGTTCCTGGGCTGGTCCCTGGGAGCCAATGATGCGGCTAATGTATTTGGTTCGGCTGTAGGCTCCCGTATGATATCATTCCTTAAGGCAGCAATCATATCATCCATCTTTGTTATTATTGGTGCTGTCTTCCAGGGTGAAGGAGCAGCAGAAACCCTGGGAAAGCTTGGTGCCGTTAATGCCCTGGGAGGGTCATTCACCGTAGCCCTGTCCGCAGCCCTGACGGTATATTTTATGACCAGGATGAGTATTCCTGTTTCAACAACCCAGGCTATTGTTGGAGCAATAATAGGCTGGAACTTATTCACAGGAAGCAGAACTGATATTGATTCATTAACAACTATTGTAACAACATGGATAAGCGGCCCTGCTCTTGGAGGCCTGTTTGCAGTACTTCTCTATATTCTTATCAGAAGAATAAAGAGAAGCACAAAAATACACCTGATAAGATATGAATCAATTATCCGGACCTGCCTGATAATTGTTGGGGCGTTTGCGTCATATAGCCTTGGAGCAAATAATATAGCCAATGTCATGGGCGTATTCGTGCCAGCATTAAATTTTGGCAATATAAACCTGGGATTTATCAGTCTTGACAGTGCACAGCAACTGTTCCTGCTCGGAGGATTGGCTATTGCAGCAGGCATATTTACATATTCTGAGAGAGTAATGAAGACAGTTGGCAGCAATATCTTCGAATTAAGTTCGGACGCCGCCCTTATTGTGGTACTTTCACACTCACTTGTACTGTTTATCTTTTCATCCTCCCGGCTGTCAGAATTCATTTCGGGCCTGGGGCTTCCGGCTATTCCTCTTGTACCTGTTTCAAGTTCACAGGTCATAGTGGGAGCCATTCTTGGAATAGGCATCCTAAAAGGCGCAAGAAATATAAACTTCAGGGTGCTCGGAGGTATTGCAAGTGGCTGGCTGACAACTCCCGTTATAGCCTGCATTATGTCCTTTATCTTACTCTTCTTTGTTCAGAATGTATTTGATATTACCGTCCAGGAAACAGGTAATACTTCCACCCCTCAGGAAACGCGAATTCAAAACCATGCCTCAGCACCTGGGCAGGATAATCAAAGTTTTTTACTGATTGAAAAAAGAAATTCAAGTCCACCACCTTTAATATTCTTTACCGATATCTGCCCCCTGTGGAACTGCACTGCATGTTTAACAATTGCAAGCCCCAGGCCTGTTCCTCCCTTCTTTCTTGACCGGCCCTCATCAATACGATAAAACCTTTCAAATAATCTTGGAATATGTTTATCAGGAATACCTCTCCCATCATTTAAATACCGAAAATAGTAATAATTATCATCTTCATAATGCAATTCAGTATGTATGCTTACATTTTCGCCTGCATAGTTGATGGTGTTTTCTATCAGGTTCTGGTAAATTGAATGTAAGAGGATTTTATTGCCTTTGAGCCTTAGGTCTTTATCAATATCATTCCTCACCTTCATGCCCTTTGCTTCAAGCCGCATCCTCATACTATCAACCGCACCCGTTACCACATCAACCATTGAAATATTTTCAATCGCGTAGAAACCTGAACCTTCTTCCAGCTTATTAAGTACTGAGATATGATCAATCAGTTCTGCAAGCCTCATAGCCTGGTCCTTCGTTCTTGACATGAACAGCTTACTTTGTTCAGCATCAATATCGGCATTCAGCAAGGTCTCCAGGTATCCGATTATTGAAGTAACGGGAGTCCTTAGCTCATGGGCAATATTCGATGTAAGCTGTTGTTTCAGAACTCTGTTCTTTTCGGATTTTGTTATATCCTTAATTATTATTTCAAAACTATTATCCTTGAAAATATTGGTTCTTATAAGAAAGTATTTATTTTTTTTCTGGCATACTATTTCTTTATAAGGTACCTCTCCTGCCAGGTCAAGCTTTAGCTCACTGCTTTTCATATCCAGGTAATCCACTACCGGTCGGATCTCTTTTATTTTCAGGATATCCTCAGGAAACTTAAGTGTACCGTCTGAAATAAGATTTGCATTCTGGATGAATGCATTATTGGATATTACAATTTCCCTGCCAGGAGAAAATACTGCAACGCCTTCTTCCATTGTCTGCAGGTGTCGGAATATTTTCTCCTGTTCGGTAATCAACTCATCACGTGTACGCTTTAGCTCACTGTATATATCTATTATCTGGTTACCTATATTGCCCAATTCGTTCTTCGGGAAATTAACCTTGCTCAACTCCTTCCCTTCCAGGGCATTTGCTGTAAATATTTTCAACTGATCAATAGATAATCCCAGCCTCTCGTTAATATATATCAAGGCTGCCCACACTATAAGAAACAGTATTATAATAAAGATCAGGAAAAGTTTATCTATCCTGAGGAATGACTTAACCTCGTAAGTATATTCTGCTGCCGTTCTGGTGATATAGTCATCAAAGTTATGGGCGTAATAAAAATACTTCTTGCCTGTTGAAGCTGACCTTCGTACTGATGAGCCTGCAGTTGAATTAATTGCTTCCCTGACTTCAGGTCTGTTAATATGATTTTCCATCTCCGCGTAATTATCTACATCGCTATCAAACAATACATTCCCTTCCTTGTCAATAATTGTTATACGTACATTTGGTAACGGGACAATGGCAATCAGGTTTTTCAGTCCATCAAAGCCTACAGAGTCGTTGAGCTGTTCTTTTTCAATATAATTATGAGTAAGGCCCGAGACATTATCGAGGACAGCCTCGAACCTGTCTCTCCTGTATTCTCTTTCCCTGTAGTACTGGAATAGAAGTATAAAAACAGTAAAAACAATAAAAACAAGGAAATAATAGGTAAAAACACGATTCCTGAAGGTATTTATAATCATTACTCAGGCCTTTTTTCATCAATATAATATCCGTATCCTGTCCGCGATTTTATTCTGGATCCAAAACTGCACAACCGTTTTCTTAATCTTGTTATATGAACATCAACCGTTCGTTCAGTAACCAGGGTGTCAGACCATATGGAATCCAGTATTTCTTCCCTGGTAATAAACCGGCCTGAGCTTTTTATCAACATTAACAGGATCTGGTATTCTTTTTTTGTAAGCTCTATTATTTCCCCTTCTAACTGAACCTCTTTCTTTTCAGTATCAATATTTAGTGGCCCGACACTAATATTTACCTCACCTGAATCCTCTCCAAGGCTTCTGGCAAGGATTGCTTTCACCCTGGCTTTTAACTCCACTATTGAAAAAGGTTTCCTGATATAGTCATCGGCACCAAGGCTAAAGCCTGTAAGCATATCATTTTCCTTATCCTTTGCCGTCAGGAAAACAATTGGTGATTTTATCTTCATTCCAGTCCTGATCTGATCAGCCAGCTTAAATCCTGATATCTTACCCATCATAACATCAAGGATAAAAAGATCGTAGGAGAACAGATCCATTGTAAGTGCCTCTTCTGATGATCCGGCTGTATCAACATCATAACCTTCTGATCTCAGGTTAAAGTGCAAAATTTCCTGAACATCAGCTTCATCATCTACTACCAGAATTCTGTATGCCATTAGATCTAAAATATTATATATCAACGGTTTAATCAACCAAAATGGTTAATTATACTTATACTTGTTACCTGGCAGCTAATATAGCCGAAAAAATTCTTCTAAACCAATCCTTTTGCCTTCATCAGCATAAACCGGTACTGCACATATTGTAATTATTTTTCTATTTCTTACCTATTTGATCCAATTATTTTAATTTTGTTATTATCACTAAAAAAGCTTCACATGAAAAAACCTCTTACCATATTAATGACATTACTTTTTTCCGTTTCCATTTATAGTCAGGACAGGATTACCGGGTTCGATTTTGCCACCAGGTCGGAGGTAATAGCAGTTAACGGCATGGCATGTACAAGTCAGCCACTGGCCACACAAGTTGCAATTGATATACTTAAGAAAGGCGGCAATGCGATTGATGCTGCTATAGCTGCCAATGCAGTACTGGGTCTTGTTGAGCCTACAAGCTGCGGCGTTGGAGGAGATCTGTTCGCTATTATATGGAGTGAGCAAAAACAAAAACTCTATGGCCTGAACGCCAGTGGCAGGTCGCCCCGTTCGCTTAAACTTGACTATTTTAATGATAATGGGTATGAATTTATTCCGGCAACGGGTCCACTGCCTGTCTCAGTACCAGGATGTGTCGACGGATGGTTTGAGATGCACGGTATGTTCGGCAAGCTATCTATGGAAGATATTCTCCAACCGGCAATCGATTATGCTTTCGAAGGTTTCCCTGTATCCGAGGTGATAGCATATTACATGGATATTGGAACTCAAAATCTGAAAAAGTTTCCCAATGTTGCTGATGTCTATATGCCAGCAGGGCATTCACCCCGCAAGGGGGAAATATTCAAAAACCCGGCACTGGCTAATACACTTGAACTTATTGCAAAAGGCGGAAGGGATGAGTTTTATAATGGCTCAATTGCCAGGATTATCTCTGATTTCATGCATGAGCAGGGTGGGTTTCTTTCATATGAAGACCTGGCCAGGCATCATTCGGAATGGGTGGAGCCAATAAGTACCGATTACAGGGGCTATACGGTATGGGAATTGCCGCCAAATGGCCAGGGCACTGCAGCATTACAGATGTTAAACATCATTGAAGGATTTGATATAAAGGATATGGGATTTGGTTCGGCTGAGTATATTCATCATTTTGTTGAGGCAAAAAAACTGGCTTTCGAAGACCGTGCAAAATACTATTCAGATCCTGCATTCAATGATATACCCGTGCAGGAACTAATCTCGAAAGAATATGCTGATAAAAGACGTAAACTTATTAATCCTGATCGTGCGGCACGGATTGTCAGTGCAGGAAATCCTGAAGATGGAAATACCATCTACCTTACAGTAGCTGATAAAGAAGGTAATATGGTATCGCTTATCCAGAGTAATTATCGTGGTATGGGTTCCGGTATGTGCCCTCCCGGGCTTGGATTTATTTTACAGGACAGAGGCGAATTATTCAGCCTTGAAGAAGGTCATTTCAATGTATATGCTCCGGGTAAACGACCATTCCACACGATTATTCCGGCTTTTATTACAAAAGACGGCAAACCACTTATCAGTTTCGGTGTGATGGGTGGTGCCATGCAACCCCAGGGACATGTACAGGTAGTGGTGAATATAATCGATTTCGGCATGAACCTCCAGGAAGCCGGTGATGCGCCGCGCATTCGCCATACAGGATCATCACAGCCAACGGGTGGTATTATGACGGATGGAGGCAGTGTCAACCTTGAGGATGGCTTCAGGTGGGAAGAAATACAAAAACTGATAATAAAAGGCCACAGAATACAATGGGATCTTGGCGGCTATGGAGGATACCAAGCCATTCTGAGAGACCCCGAAACAGGCGTTTATTACGGAGCCTCTGAATCAAGGAAAGATGGCCAGGCAGCAGGTTATTAGCCTGGTTAAAAAGGTATCTTAACTATACATTGAGCTGCAGTGAAGCATCGGCCTTTTCGAGCTTCCTTACTCCTGTTGAACCACCTTCTTCAAGGTTAATATTATGTGGCTTATTGGTCTTCCATGAACCACAGGTAAAATCGGGCACCTCTATTGAGTTGGATCTGTTTGCTACAGACCATTCGCTTAGAGGTGATATTGCACTCCAGAGGGCAGCATCATAAACGTCCTCATCAAGGGGTAATCCATTACGCAAACAATCAATAAGCCTCCAGTCCATAATAAAATCCATTCCCCCATGACCGCCTACCTGGCGTGCCATATCCCCTACTCTTCTTATTATTTCCGGTGTATATTTTTCACTTATTTCATTAAATTCTTCCTCGTTAAGCCAGCTATGCCCGAGGGCTATTCTTGCCGGTTCCGGCCACTTGCGGGCAATGCCTCTCGTACCACTTATAAGATGTATTCTTGAATATGGTCTGGGACTTGATACATCATGCTGGATCATTATTGTTCGACCCTTATTTGTACGGACAAGAGTAGTATTCATATTACCCCTGTACTTATTTTCGGTATAAGGGAGGAAAAAATCATCTTCCGCAGCAAGCTCCAGGGCACGCTTATGCATTGTAAAATCATTCGTTGACATTGATGTAAGGTATTCCATACTGTCACCCCTGTTAATATTCATCACCTGGCAGACAGGTCCCAGTCCATGTGTAGGATACAGGTTACCGTTCCTCCCATAATTTTCTTTAAGCCTCCACATATCAATATAGCCGCTTCCTGTCGGATTTTCATTATCAAATTTGTCAAAATTCATATCTGTAAGAGTGTGAATATATGCCCCTTCACCATGTACAATATCTCCAAACATTCCCTGGCGAGCCATATTGAGTGTCAACAGTTCGAAGAAGTCATAACAGCAGTTCTCAAGCTGCATACAATGTTTCCTGGTACGCTCCGATGTCTGTACCAGTTGCCACGCCTCATCCAGTGTCCTTGCTATTGGAACTTCACAAGCAACATGCTTGCCATTCTCCATTGCATAAAGCGCCATGGGTGTATGCAATTCCCACGGGGTACAGATATAAACCAGGTCTATGTCGACTCGCTGGCACAATTCTTTCCATATATTCTCATCACCACTGTATAACTCCGGTTCAGGAAATCCATATCGAAGTACATCATCCCTTGAACTCTCCACAGCAACGGGTCTTTTATCACATAATGCCCTTATTTCTGTTCCGTCAATATTCATCATACGTGTGACAGCACCCGAGCCCCTGCTGCCCAAACCAATAAAACCGACCCGTACAAGGTCGGTTGCCGGAGCGGAATATCCACACATATTGAATTCCTGGCTGTGTTGGGTGTTAACAATCTCCTTGATATGATGGAGTTTACTCTCTTCAGCAGCAGTAGTTTTACAGGAGGTGATACTGCCCGCCGACATTGCTCCTGCACCAGCAATGGCTGCTGTCTTAAGAAAATCTCTTCTGTTGGTTTTCATCTTATCTGTTAGTTTTTGTGTTTGCTCTATAATCTGCACTGGAATATATGCAAAATACAAAAACTTGAGATAATAAATAAAGAATTATTTTTCAGATGATCCTGCTTCCTTTCTTTTAAGAAAAAACCCCGAAATTAAATCGCCGGCAAGATAGCCAAGTATTAAACCATATATAGTACTGTAATACCACACCGATTTTATTGGGCACGTGCCGGTATTACATCCTACAAAACGCCAGTATAAAAATCCACCTATCCCTCCTGCAATGGTGAAAAATATAATGTACAGCATCTTTCTTTTTTTGAATATCCTGATAACTCTTCCCAACATTGCTTTACCCTCTAAGTTTTTTAAATTCATTTTCATCTGTGCTTTTTTTCAATAACAAATAAAATATGAAATTGATCGTGAATCGGCATCTTTTATTATATAATCCCGATATAATAACCCTGTCGGGCATAATAACAAAATTGTATATTTGTTCAGTCGGGAAAACAAGTTTTTTAAAAATAGACTAAATAAATTCATAAACAAAATGAATTATATTGATGGTAAAACAGTGCGATCAGCCGTTTCTTATAAACGCTGGACAGATACCATGGAAAAATCATTCCTGCTTGAACAGGGTAAGGATTATATAATGCCTGAACGAACTCATGTCAATTTTGATAATAATACCCTGCTCCTGATGCCGTGTATTGCAGGCCGATACTTTTCTACCAAGCTGATCACATTGTTCACCGAAAATAAAAAGGCAGGGAAAGAGCCTTTAAAAGGCCTGGTAATATTAAATGACAGGAACGACGGGGAACCACTGGCAATACTCGATGGACCGGCCATAACAGCAATGAGAACTGCTGCAGTGGGCAGTTGCGCCGTCCGACACCTATCTCCTCCTGGATCGTCGTATCTGGGTATTATAGGCCTTGGTATACAGGGGCTTCACCAGGCACTTTTTGCCTGTTCTGAACGAAATATAAGTGAACTGACCATATTTGATAAATATGATGAGTCATATCCCGGTTTTATGAGAAGTTTTAATGCTGAATACCCGGGCATCAAAATAAATAAAGCAAGAAACAACAGGGAATTATGTGAAAAAGCAGAAATAATAATCACAGCCACCAACGCCACAGAACCTGTACTACCTGATGATGAAAAGCTGCTGACGGGAAAGATAATTATTGGTATAGGCTCGTACAAGAAAAATATGAGAGAATTTCCTGATTCTGTTTACAAACTGGCCGGCAACATTTATGTAGATACAATGCACGGACTGAAAGAAAGCGGCGACCTGACATACCCTCTCAGCAAAGGCTTACTGACTGAATCAGATATTCTTGGTGCCGATCATTTTTTAATGAAAGAAAAGAAGGAACAGGGATCAACAAGGGTTTTTAAATCTGTTGGTACAGCCCTGTTTGACTTGCTTGGATCGGTTTTGGTATATGAAACTTTATATATGCAGTAAAAATTACGATATTCTTTTTTTATAAATAGTCTAAAAATATATTTCCGGAAATTGAATAATATAACCGAGTCTGTGCAAAATATGAAGGTGCTGGTAACAGGAGCCAATGGCCTGCTTGGCTCTAATATCATAAGGCAACTTTTAAAACAAGGTATACAGGCAAGGGCAATGGTTAGACCAAATGCAAGGCTGCTGTCACTTGAAGGCTGTGAGCCTGAATATTTCTTTGGGAATATTACTTCATCAGAAGATGTAAATAAAGCAGCCGCCGGCTGTGACTATATAATACATACTGCCGCAATAACCGACCAGACATTACCCCGGTTGAGTAACTACCTGAAAGTAAATGTTGATGGTACACAAAATATTATAGATGCCTCCTTCAATAACAGGATTAAGAGACTTATTTATATAAGTAGTACAAATTCAATAGGATATGGCAGTAAAGAAAACCCTGGAACGGAAGAGAAACCTGCAATGAAACCTTATACTGAATCATATTACGCAGTAAGCAAGTACATGGCAGAACAAAAGGTAATGAATGCAGTGGATGAGTCCGGGCTTAATGCAGTGATACTTAATCCTTCATTTATGATAGGACCTTATGACTCCAAACCCAGTTCAGGAAAATTATTATTAATTGGCTACAGGGATAAATTTGTATTTCTCACCCGGGGAGGCAGGAATTTCGTACCTGTTGAAGATGTTGCTATAGCTGCTTGTAAAGCACTTACAAAAGGAAGAAAAGGAGAGAAATACCTGCTTACAAATTCAAACCTTAGTTATAAGGAATTTTATGATATTGTAGATGATATTACGGGCTTTAAACGTATTAAAATAATAATGCCGTCCTGGATGATTAAAGGAACCGGGCTGCTGGGTTCAGTAGCATCATATTCGGGAAAACAGGTACTGCTGAATTATAATAATGCAAGAATATTAACAGTAAAAAATTTTTACAGCGCTGAGAAATCCGTTAAAGAGCTTGATTTTCCGCAATCTGATATAAAAACTGCAATAAGGAAAGCACTTAACTGGTTCAAGGAAAATAATTATATCAGTAAGTGATCCCCTGTAATTTGACATTTATGATGATCAGGTATAATTATCCTCTAAGGAAACACAATACTTTTGGTATAGCAGCCAGAACAAGAAGGTATATAAGTCTGGCATCTGTAAAAGAGGCAACAGACCTGCTTACTCAAGAAGAATTGGATACTGACAATTGCCTCGTACTGGGAGGCGGAAGTAATATATTGTTCACAAAAGACTTTTGCGGTACCATCATCCACCCGCTTTTCGATAATATAGCAACAGAAGAAATAGTATCTGATAATGCAATTATATCAGCAGAAGCCGGCCTTGAGTGGGACAGGCTGGTGGAATGGACAGTAAGAAATAACCTTGGCGGACTTGAAAATTTATCCTTTATACCCGGGAATGTTGGAGCAGCACCAATACAGAATATAGGAGCATATGGTGCTGAAGTTTCCAACCTGATAACCGGGGTTCATGCCATTTCAATTGAAAGTGCTGAATACAGGTTTTTCCCCAGCAAAGAATGTATGTTCGGATACAGGAACAGTATCTTCAAGAATGAATTAAAAGGGAAATACCTGATCACCAAGGTTGAGTTCAGCCTGAGGAGATTTCCTGAAGCTTTTAACCTTTCTTATGGAAACCTGGAACAGACAGTAAGGAATAAAGGTGAAATAACACTGAGATGCATCCGGGAGGCTGTAATACAAATACGAAAGGAAAAACTACCTAACCCTTCTGTTACAGGTAATGCAGGCAGCTTCTTTAAAAATCCGGTTATTGATGTAAATAAATACGGTGAATTGAAAAAGGAATACCAGGATATACCTTCCTGGCAAACCGGAGACGGAAACTATAAAATACCTGCTGCCTGGCTTATCGAACAATCCGGCTGGAAAGGGGAAAAAGCAGGCCGGGCAGGTGTGCATAAAAAACATGCACTGGTACTGGTGAATCTGGGGAATGCAAACGGTAGCGAGATACTGGAGCTAAGTAATATGATCATTGAGTCGGTACAGAATAGATTTGGCATAAAACTTATAAGGGAAGTGAACGTGATATAAGTTATGAGTTATTCATAAATATCCAGGCGGTCGAGTTCAATGTGGTATTTATTGGCATAATTAACATGATCCCGGAGATTGGTCGAGAAATGATGGTATCCTGAAAAATCATGCCTTGCCACGAAATAAAGGTAATTGTGATCCTCCGCATTTAATACTGCGTTTATGCCCGATTGGGATGCACAGCGTACAGGACCGGGAGGTAAACCGGTGTGAATATATGTGTTATATGGTGAGTCCACCTTCAGATGCTCCTTAAGCACTCTCCTGATAGTAAAATCGTTCAATGCGAATTTAATTGTTGGACATGCCTGCATAGGCATATCCCTCCGAAGCCTGTTCATATACACACCGGCAATTCTTGGCTTCTCGTCCTCCTTTAAAACCTCGTCATCAACAATCGAAGCCAGTATACTCACTTCAACAGGCGTAAGACCCAGGTCATTTGCCTTTTTAAGTCGTTCACTGTTCCAAAAAGACCTGAATTCCCTGATCATCCTTGATATCAATTCAGCAGGTGTGATTGTCCAATATACTTCGTACGTATCAGGAATGAAGGCTGCAATTATAGTTTCCCGGGTAAATCCCTCATTACTGTAAAGAGATTCATCATTCAGCGAATTATAAATGCCTGATGAATCGATAGCTAACTGACTGCTTAATCTCTGCGATAACTCAGCCAGTGTCCTGATATTATTGAAAGTTATCCTCACCGGTGACTGGTTGCCTGATCTTAATAAATTTACTATGTTATTATTACTCATATTGTCAGTAATTACATACCCTCCCGGCTTTATGTTTGAAACGTATCTTTTTCTTTTTGCCAGCAGATCAAAGGCTGTTTCATTAACAAGTATACCCTTTACCCTTAATGAGTCTTTCACATCTTCATATACCGCATCCATACCAATATATACCTCAGTGCCATCATCAGCAACCTTTACCGGAGAGAAAAATGATATCCAGATTAGAACAAAACCAACCAGCATAAAAAATACCAGCAGTATCAATATGCGGTGTAGTAGATTCCTGTTTCTCATTTATAAAAATTTCTGATCACAAAAATAATATAAATCCGGTAATGGTATAATGGATTAAATAAGTTTGTCAATCCTGGCCTGACCAGGGATCTCTTTCATAAATATTAATAAAAATATCAGAATAGTTTGCAAATATTAGACGATTTTTGTATTATTGGACTATGTTCGTATATTTTTATGATATGAATAAGAAGAAAAAACAGGTATTAAAGACAGCAAAAGAATTATTCTGGAAATACGGGATAAAAAGAGTGACGGTTGAAGAGATATGCACACGTGCCAGTGTAAGCAAGATGACTTTCTACAAGCATTTTTCCAATAAAAATGACCTGGTAAAACATATCCTGGACACCCTCTATTCAGAATCCATGAAAAAATACGGGAGAATAATGTCATCAGACAGAAAGTATAAGGACAAAGTTATTGATCTTTATAAACTTAAGCTGGAAGCAACAAATGAAATAAGTCATGAGTTCCTGAGTGACATCTATAATTCAGGCGATGAAAAACTTATGGAATATTCAAATATTAAGTTTGAAGAGAATGTTGGACCGATGATTAATGATTTTTTGGATGCCCAGAAGAAAGGTGAGATAAGAGAAGACATAAAACCTGAATTCATTAATTTTTTCCTGAACCACATGGTAAAGCTGGTTAATGACCCTGCACTAAGCAGTCTGTATCCCAATGCACAGGAAATGATACTTGAACTGACAAATTTCTTCTTTTACGGAATACTCCCATGCACTGAAAAGATTGATAATGATAAAGATACATAAAATATTTACCCTGGTCCCTGGTGTTTTTATGATAGTTTCCAGCCTGTCGGCGCAGGATTTCAATCTGAAAGGCATGACCACAGGATGGTTCACAGCAGGTAAGAGCGATGACTGGGCAATACAGCTTGGAGGACGGTATATTCCTGAATTTGAGTTCATGGTTCCACTTAATGAAAAGATATCTATTGAAGGTGAGCTATCAGCCAGTATTAACGGCATCTATACTGACCCCTCAGTTGATAATAATTATTATGGGAAGATAAAGCCATACAGGATGTGGGTAAAGATATCAGGAAACCAGTTTGAAGTTCGTGCAGGTTTGCAAAAAATAAATTTCGGCTCTGCATCTATTCTGAGGCCACTGATGTGGTTTGACAGGATAGACCCCCGCGACCCGCTTCAACTGACAGATGGCGTATATGGGGTACTTGGCAGGTACTATACACTGAATAACGTAAATTTCTGGGCCTGGGGGATGTATGGGAATAAGAATACCAAAGGATGGGAAACATATGAAACGAAAAAAGACAATATTGAATTCGGTGGCAGGGTCCAGTTTCCTGTTCCCCGTGCCGAAATAGGTTTAAGCTACCATCATCGCAAGGCGGTGGAAACAGTTTATTTTGATATAACCTACCCAGCCGAACGGGAACTAATTTTCCCTGAGAACAGGTTTGGCATAGATATTAAGGCTGATCTTGGTGTGGGATTGTGGATAGAAAATGTATTGAAGCATCATGAAAGCCAGCATCATTATCCCTTCACAAACATGTTTACATTGGGGATTGATTACACCTTCGGAATAGGAAACGGAGTGAGATTAATGACCGAGCATTTAATTTACCAGTACTCGACTGAACTATTCATCAATGATATTACATCGCATTTCACAGCTTTCTCGGCAAATTATCCACTTTCTATATTTGCCAGTTTAAGCTTTATATCATTCTATAACTGGACAGACAATAATTCATACAACTTTATAAACCTTGGACTTACCTTTGACAAGTTCAGTTATTATATTATGGGATTTATTAATCCCATTGAATTCAGTATTTTTAATTTCGAAACCGGGCCAACTCTTTTTAACGGTACCGGATTTCAAATAATGGCAGTATATAATTATTAGATGTAAAAGGCTGAGGAAAAGATAAAAGGAAAAAGTTGGAGCGAAGCCCGCCTTCGCCGAAGGCTACGGCGGACGAAGCGGAAACCCCGACTGAACGAAGTGAACGTCGGGGAAAAAAGGAGTAACAGGCAACATTAAACCTCATATATAATGAACAATTCTGAAATTATCAACATTAGCGGGTTGCTAAAGCAATTCCCGATGGGCAATACTAAATTCACTGCCCTCAATGACATTAATCTCACTTTCAGAAAAGGTGAATTCTGTGGGGTAGTCGGTCCTTCAGGCTCAGGTAAGACTACCCTGCTGAACATAATTGGTTTACTTGATAACCCTACCTCAGGCACAGCCAACGTTCTTGGCCAGGACGTAGCTGATCTTTCAGTTAAAGAAGCGGCATTAATCAGGCGAAGGCATATGGGTTTCATTTTTCAGACTTTCAACCTATTGCCTGTTTACACGGTATTTGAAAATGTCGAATTCCCACTGCTCCTGCTGAAGATGAACAAAAAAGAGAGGGATAAAGCCGTTATGGATGCACTTGAGTGGGTAGGCCTGCTTGACAAGGTAAAGTCGAAACCGTCACAGTTATCAGGTGGAGAATGTCAGAGGGTAGCAATAGCAAGGGCAATGGTTAAAAGACCCGATCTGGTTCTTGCCGATGAACCTACAGCAAACCTTGATGCAGAAAACTCACATCATATCCTGCAAACAATGGAAAGGCTCAACAGGGAACTGCATACAACATTCCTGTTTGCAACTCATGATGAAAAAGTAATACAATACCTCACGAGAAAAATACGTCTTGAAGACGGTAGTGTTGCAGGCGATACCACCATAAGTAAATAAAGGAGGATAATATTATGATTGCATTTAAACTGGCAATAAGAAATTTACTCGGAGCAGGTTTAAGGACCTGGCTTAATGTAATTGTATTGTCAATAACATTTATCCTCATTCTTATGATTCATGGTTTTATTCAAGGATGGAACAAACAGGCAATGAATGACATGAAGGAATGGGAAGTTGGAGGAGGACAGTACTGGCATACCGAGTACGATCCACATGATCCTTTTACTCTGGAAGAAAGCCACCGGGATATACCGGAGTCAGTCTTAAATGAGACTCTGAAAGTTAATTATTGCCCTGTGCTGATTTCACAGGCTACAATATACCCTCAGGGGAGAATGAGAAATATTTTCATGAAGGGTATTGACCCGGATCAGCAAGTCCTCGAGCTATCCACATCCAGTCTGAAAGGGGATTACGATGAGATACCAGTAATAATTGGCACAGCCATGGCAAGGGCAACAAAGCTTGGAAAGGGCGATATTACAACGATAAGATGGAGGGATGTAAACGGTACATTCGATGCTACCGAAATAGTCATTGCAGATATTTTCAAAACAAACGTTCCAACTGTAGATGCAGCACAGGTATGGATGCCACTTTCAACTATGCAGGAAATAATCGGAATGCCCAATGAAGCTACTCTCATTGTTGTTAAGAAGGAAATGATAGATCCAGAACCTATCCCGGGCTGGGAGTTTAAAGATACCGAATTCCTCCTTTCAGCAATTACTGATACCATCAAGACAAAGTCGATAGGTACTTCTTTCATATATGTTGTCTTCCTCGCCCTTGGTCTTCTGGCAGTTTTTGATACCCAGGTTCTTTCAATCTTTCGAAGACAGAAAGAAATAGGGACATACATAGCAATGGGAATGACAAGGAAGCAGGTTGTAGGCATATTCACGGTTGAAGGAGCAATGCATTCCATCCTGGCTGTTCTTTTAGGAGCAGTCTGGGGCATACCACTACTCTTCTGGGTATCCAGAACAGGTATTGGGATGCCGATAAGTGCAGATGAATTTGGATTGGCAATGGCGGAAAGAATTTATCCTGCCTACGGGCTTGGACTGATAATAACGACCTTGCTGCTGATTGTAGTAACTACGACAATAGTAAGCTACCTGCCCTCAAGAAGAATATCCAAGATGAATCCGACAGAAGCAATAAGAGGAAAAATACAATGATACGATTTATACTAAAAGGACTAATAAGAGATAAAAACCGTAGCCGACTACCGGTATTAGTCGTAGCTCTTGGTGTAATGTTTACTGTATTTCTCTATTGCTACCTTACAGGTGTGCTTGGAGATATGATAAACTTCAATGCAAAATACTCAACTGGCCATGTAAAGATTGTGACCCAATCATATAAGGAAAACATGGATATTATGCCTCTTGACCTTGCATTAACTGATAGTGACGAATTACTGGCAAAGGTTAAAGAGAGATATCCTGAAACTGATTGGGTTGAACGAATTCAGTTTGGAGGACTTATTGATGTACCTGATGAAAACGGTGAAACAAAAGAGCAGGGTACAGCTGTTGGCCTTGCTCTTGATCTGTTTTCTGAAAACAGTACTGAACCTGAAAAGATGCAGCTTAATAATGCCCTTGTAAGGGGAAAATTACCTGATACTCCCGGTGAGGTTCTGTTAAGTGATGAATTTGCTTCCAAATTGGGTATCGAACCGGGTGCTGAAATAACATTCATTGGCTCAACAATGTATGGAGGAATGACCATACATAATTTTACACTGTCAGGAACGGTCAGGTTTGGAATCAGCATGTTAGATAGGGGAGCACTGATAACAGACATACAGGATGCCAGATTAGCTCTCGATATGCAGGATGCATGCAGTGAAATCCTGGGATTTAATAGTGTTGATTACTATGATGATGAACTGGCAGTACGTATGTCAGAAGAATTTAACAGCGAACTGGGTGGTAATGACGAATTCGATCCGGTAATGTTATCATTGCGTGACTCAAGCGGAATGAGTATGTATCTTGACTTAGTAAATGGGGCAGTTGGTATAATAAGCTTTGTATTTATTTTAGCATTGTCGATTATCCTGTGGAATACCGGCCTTATAGGAGGTATTCGCAGGTATGGGGAAGTTGGTCTGAGACTGGCTATTGGTGAAACAAAAGGACATGTTTACAGGTCTATGATCACGGAATCCCTTTCTGTAGGTTTAATTGGCTCTGTTATTGGAACCATCATAGGACTTGCACTATCATACTGGGTCCAGGTCAAAGGCATTGATATAAGCCATATGCTCCAGGACTCAACTATTCTTATGCCGGGTGTATTCAGAGCAAGGATTACTCCTGATGCATATTATATAGGTTTCATACCGGGTCTGCTGTCTACTGCATTTGGGACTATGCTTGCCGGAATAGGTATTTACAGAAGGCAGACAGCAAATTTATTTAAGGAATTACAGGCATGATGCGAGATGCGAAATATGAAATAGGAATTATTATTTAAGAATTATGAAATATATTAAGAAAGTAAACGTACTGGTAATTTCAGGATTAATGCTCGTTTTGAATATTACAATGAAAGCACAACCATCAGGTAAGGAGATACTGGAGCGGATTGACAGGAATATGTCATCTGAAACAAGGTATTTTGAAGCCAGAATGATAATTCATGGCAACCGTGGCAGCAGGACCATAGAATTCAACTCATGGTCTGAGGGCGACACTAAAGCTTATACCGAGTATACCAACCCTGCCAGGGAACAAGGAACGAAAATGCTCAAGCTTGAAGATAAGCTTTGGATATACTCCCCTGGTACTGACCGTACAATTCAGATTACTGGCCATATGCTGAAGCAATCAGTAATGGGTTCTGATCTTTCATACGAAGACATGATGGATGATGCAAAATTAACTGAGCAATATAATTCAGAGGTGACAGGCTCAGAAAACTATAATGATATGGAATGCTATGTTGTGGATCTTAAAGCCAATAATCCCGAACTTGCTTACCAGATGAGGAAATTATGGGTTGATAAAAACCGGTATGTGCCATTAAAGGAAGAACTTTATGCTAAAAGCGGCAAGTTATTGAAAAGAACCGAGTTATCAATGGTTGAACAAATTGAGGGAAGATGGTATCCACGCAAGATAGTTTTCAAGGATATGCTGAAAAGAGGTGATGGTACGGAATTTATTGTAGACAGGATTGATTTTAATATTGATATTCCGGAACATCTCATGAGCAAGGCTACACTCAGATAAAAAAAAATAATAAATTTGTTTTATTGATTAATCAATCAACCCAGACCGATTTTTTTCTATATTTAAATAAAAAACACATGAAAAAATCAAACATCCTAACTTTTCTAACTCTGATTCTTGTAACTGCCCTTTCAATCAGCAGCTGTAGCAAGAAATTGACATCATCATCTTCTGATGCAGGAAATCTTGAATACGGATTCACAGGAAATGAATCATATTCATATATGCAGTCGTCAAAAGCAAGCCAGACAATTGTATTTGGCGGACAGGAGGTCAACACATCCATTAATTCAAACCTTGGTTTCACCATAAGAGGCAAAGGAATAGTTAATGGTTCTCTGATCCTGGAAATTACTGTTGACACCCTGGGAGTATCAATTAACGCCACGGGGACAAATATGAAAGAAGACATCAGCAGCCTGAAAGGCAAAAGCTTCATGATGACAATGGATCCCAAAGGGGACAATAAAGATCTTGATGAAGCAGAAAGCATGACTTATACCATTCTTGGCGTACAAACGTCAAATTTAAAATCCAGCTTTGTTATGCTATTTCCTAAATTACCAGAAGAAAATATCAAGATTGGTTACATATGGCAGCAAACAGATACAATTAATGTAAATACTGAAACTGAAAATGCCGAAATGATTATTGTAACTAATAATACAATTGAATCCAGGGAAACAGTATCAGGATATGATTGTTATAAAATAAGTTACGTGGCCAGCGGTACAAGAGACGGAAGCAGCCAGACTCCCCAGGGCCTGATGATAACCAATGCTGACGTAAGCGGATCAGGTTACTTATATTTTGCTATAAAGGAAGGTATCATTGTATCCGATCATTCAGACATAAAAACAGATGGCGACCTGGTTATCCCTTCAGGGGAATCATTACCAATGTATATTACAGCCACCTCTGAATTGAAATTATTATAAAATAAAAGAAACCCATGCCCGTAAAATGACACCCGGCTTTTCATGTTTTCCGGCATGGGCTTTTTTATTTGTTATAGGAAGCTTTATATCCTATATTAGCTCAGGGTGTTTACCGGGTAAGCGCTGGTTTAAGGAATCAATATTTTCTTCCAGTTTCCGTAATAATTCCTGCATTCGCTCTTCCATTACCTCAAATTTCTTTTCCATATCATTTATAAACTCATCATTAAACCTTATCTCAGGAAAATCCCATTCGAAATCAAAATCAAAATCAGGAATATCAAAAATATGATGAGAGAATCCATATTCATTTTCACGCCAGTAAGGCATTGAGTCATAGTCTTGGCCTTCCTCAAGAGCCTTCAGGACATTCTTCATGGTTTCTCTTTTATTACCATAAAGGTTCTGATATTCCTGGGAAAGTGCGCCAGCCCAGGTGCTTGGGGTAAGTGCGAGTAATATTAACAGAAGAGCTGTTTTACTAAGTGCTTTCTTCATGGCTGTAGTATTTTGATTTTTCCATTCACATAGTAAAGTAAAGAATAAAATCAATTGCTTCAGTTTAATGAAATGTTAAAGATGGCAGCTTAAATACACAATTTGGTTAAGAAATATTTACACAGGCACAAGTAAGGGCCATCCTTTTCTTATTTTCTCCACCCTGAGAATCAGCTTTTCAGCCAGCCTGTAATTACCGGGCACAAACACTTCATGCTTTTGTCCGTGCCTGTCGCCTACAATAAGAATTTTACCGGGGCCATCGGGCTTATCATTTGCGGATATCAGTTTAAATTCATATTTCTTCCCTGCCGTGTAATAAGGATTCAATGGCTCTATTTTATATTGCCCTGAATCATGATATTTTATATACCTTCCCCTGAAAGTCCTGCCTTTTTCAAGTCCATAATAGGAATACTGTTCTGCAGGTATTATATGATTTGAATTATTATGATCACTTACAAGGAAATAATCCTTTCCGTCCAATCCTGTCATCTTATCATAAATAAGGAATTCATAAACAGCATCTCCCTCTTCATTCTCACCCTCTTCATCATTTCCGGGATCTTTGAAAAAAATCCGGCCTTTGTGTATCCTTCTTATCCTCAGCCTAATATGTTCAATGTTAAGTACATCATATGTTCCAATAATACTCATAGGGACCACAAGTTCAGTACTGAATTTATCCAATACCTGCAGAACCGGTATTACCTCTCCTGATTCATTGACCCTAACCTCCTTGCCGATGACTCTGAAATCATATTCTTCCCCCTCTTTATAATATGGATTTTCCGGTTCAAGAAATACCTCTCCCCTACAGTTAATTTTATCGACCCTGCAATTAATTATATTATCAAGCTGAATGTTATAATGTTTATAATACTCTTTACGCAGCAGGTATTTGATATCCCCGGGTCCTCTCAGGAGGTAATAGGTATTATCTCCTACCCTCACTATTTTTTCAACGAGGAAATCATATCTTTTACCTTCTTTAAGCATCATAATCCACTTTTTAGTATAATGGTCCGAATATCCTGGCCAGGCTCTCCTTATATTTTTCTCTTTTTGACCTTCCCTCCCAAAGATCAAATAATAATTCTTTACTGTTGAGCATGTCATTCATAAACAGATTTTCCAGTTTAGCGGCAAATTCTTCATCATATATCAATGCGGTAACTTCAAAATTAAGGTCGAAACTTCGCATATCCACATTTACTGAACCTACTGAAGAAAAAACACCATCAACTACTATATACTTGGAATGATTAAAACCGGAGACAAAAAGATATACTCTTACACCTGCATAGAGAAGCTCAGAAACATACGATCGAGAATTCCAGTCTGCTATTGTGGAATCAGTTTTTTCAGGCATTATCAAGCGTACATCCTTACCACTCAATGCTACAGTTTTCAAAGCATTCAGTATGCTTTCATTAGGTGAAAAGTAAGGAGTACACAGGTATACCTTATCACGGGCTGTTGCTATAGCTGAAAGATAGGCCTGCATAATATTTGCCCAGTCACTGTCGGGTCCACTGCTTGCCAGCTGAATCCAGCTATCCCCATTAACTTTAAGCTTTGGAAAATAATCCTTGTTTTTAGTCAGTATTTCTCCACTCAGAAAATACCAGTCGATAAGAAATATCCTGTTCATCCCTGCCACTGCATCACCTGTAATCCTGAGATGTGTATCTCTCCATTCGCCTATCTTCGGAAGGCCAAGAAGGTATTTATCAGCAATATTCATTCCGCCTATAAAACCCGTATTGCCGTCTATTACAAGTATTTTCCTATGGTTACGGTAATTAATTTTACTGGCAAGCCATGGGATACGAACCGGGAAAAAAGGGAAGATCTGCACTCCTGCACTTCGCATTTCGTTAATATATTTCTTCTTAAAGGACCAGCTGCCAACATCATCTATTATAATTCTCACTTCTACTCCTTCAGCCGCTTTTCTTATCAGGAGGTCCCTGAATTTATTACCGGTTTTATCTATATTAAAACGATATATTTCAAAATGTATATGATGGTTAGCCTTTTCTATTTCTTCCAGCATTGATGAATATGTCTCTTCGGCATTATTCAGGAGAATGATCTTATTATTATCGGTCAGCACAGATTTTTCATTGTTCAGCATCAAGGTCATCAGGTGCTGTTTTGATTTAACTTTATCTGACTTCACTTCAAGACGGCTGTCAAGTGATTCGATCTGCTGGATAGCTGTATTGAGCAGCTGTTCACTGTCAACAATACTTTTTCTTGAGAATATTTTCCTCTTACGGTAATTCTGTCCAAAGAAGAAATATAATAAAATACCTATAAAAGGGATTAGTGCTATTACCAGAACCCACGATAGTGTTTTGACGGGAGCGCGGTTCTCAAATATTATTACCATACATACAAATACTATTGTTATGAGGTATAATATTGATAATATTACCTGCAGGGAAAGGAAACTGCCAGCCGGATCAGCATTCATATAATAAATATTACTAACATCAAAATAAAAAAAAACTCCCTTGGTAAACAAGAGAGTTTTTATTCATCTATTAATTAATTATTAAAACAATATACCTGCACTAATAAGAATAGCATTGTTTCTACCATCGAGTGTAAATGTTTCTTGACCTATGGTTATCTCATCTCCGAAATTATTTAATCCCCCTTCGTACCTGACATCAAGGGTAATCTTTTTCAGAATATCGACTCCTACACCGGCCTGGTATCCAAAGGTTGCAGCCTTATACAGGTTCTCGGCATTTTCAATAAGGTCGCTGGCAGAACTTATCATAACAGATGCTGCCGGGCCAGCCATAAGCCTTACTGGACCAAGCTTTACACCCAGCAAAACTGGTATATCCAGTTTATTAAATTTCTGGCTCCTGACCTCTTCAATACCGGCATCAGTAACGAGCATATTATTTTCCGCCATTGAGAATATTACTTCGGGCTGTATCATAATTCCCAACATGGAGAGTCTTACGAAAGCACCACCATGAAAACCCCAGGATGCCTGTTTAACAGCATCAATCGTCTGCTGTGTACTTATCAGCGGTTCTTTAAGTTTAAAATTATTTGATGTGGCACCTGCTTTTAAACCCCAGCTGAACTGTGCAAAAGCACCTGAAGATAATATTACTGCAAAAAGGATAAGAATTAATTTTTTCATTTTCTTTTTTTTTGGTTGTATATTAAATGACAATTATATTACTTAAAAGGTTGCCTGAGAATGTTACTATTCCTTTAACTTATATCCTACTCCTTTTATTGTCTTAATAATATCACAACCTACTTTTTCTCTTAATTTCCTTATATGCACATCTATTGTCCGGTCTCCTACAATAATATCTTCACCCCAAACTTTCTTGTATATTTCAGTCCTGGTGAAGACTTTTCCCGGTTTTGTCAATAATAATGACAATAATTCAAACTCTTTCCTGGGAAGGAAAATATCCTTTCCCTCAAGGTGCAAAATAAACCGCTCACGGTCCAGACTCAGGTTGCAGGATCCAAGGATCTGTATCGAATCACCATATCCTTCGGAATCTGATCTGTATCGTCTGAGCAGGGCCTTTACCCTGCTTACCAGAACCCTTGGCCTTACCGGTTTAATAATATAATCATCACCTCCCGCTTCAAATCCCGCAATCTGGGAATAATCTTCGCTTCGGGCTGTCAGAAAACATATGATAACAGATGACATTTCGGGATCAGACCTTATCTGCTTACATGCTTCAATACCGTCTGTTCCGGGCATCATTACATCAAGGAGTATAAGATGAGGCTTTACTTCCCATGCTTTCTTTATGCCAGTATTACCATCATGGGCTGTATGAACTGTAAAGCCTTCTTTACGCAATGTATAGGATAAAAATTCCCTTATATCATCTTCATCATCCACCAGCAATATTGAATGCTCACTGTTCATCAGAGTAAAATTATCCTTTTTCAAGTTCACTGAAGATAATCTTCTTCATCTCAATAAATTCATTCATTTCAAATAACCGCGTCAAAAAAATTATTTTCCCTTCCCTGTCAATTATTACGTTCCTTGTAACTCCTGCATTTTTCTCAGCAAAGAAGCTGAATATTTCAGCCCCCGGATCAAGTGCAAGCGGGTAAGTTATACCAATATCATTCCTGAATTTTCTGACTGTTTCAGGAGGTTCATCCCTGTCGATACCAATTACTTTCAGGTCTTCATCCTTTTTTTCCTGCCATATCTCCTTTTCAATATAGGGCATTTCTTTCCTGCATACACTGCACCAACTCGCCGTGAATTGCAGCATAACGACTTTACCCCGAAGATCTGACAACATATACTCTGTCCCATCTGCTTCTTTTATGCGAAAATCAGGAGCTTCATCCCCAACTTTTACCACATAACCATGCTCATAAACCTTAACATTACGACATGCTACTGCTGCAAAGCACGTGATGAAAATCATCAGACCGGTAATCATAAGTACCTTCTTCATATCATTCTTCTTTATTGAACCAGCCAAATATATAGTATTTAAATCAATACACCCTGCCACATGACATGAAAAAAGTAAAAGAATTGAATAGGTTATCTTAATCTACAGGAACTAACCAGGATTATCAGGTAATATTTTAAGCTGTTCATGGCATAAATTTTGCATCTGTTTATATAAAAAAGGCCATGAAAAATATAATTTATATATTATTTGCAATCATTTTTATTACCGGTTCCTGTGCAACATCCGGGGATGTTGTATCCTCGAGAGAAGAACGGGCATCTGTAAGACAGGAGGATGTCAGAGAAGCTGTTGAATCCCAGCAGATGATTATAAAGGTTAACAGGCTTCATCCACGCCGCGGAAGTATTTTGGATTTGAATCCTGATATGAATTTTGTTATAATTAATAAGAACAGGACACGCATCAGCCTGGGCTACGTAGGACGGTCATTCACTGCAAGACCTGTAGCTGCAATAAACATGGAAGGGGAAATATACTCCAGGGTTATTGATAAAAAAAGAAAAGGTGTATATGATATCAGGTTTGAACTTGGTCAGGATAATGAGAAGTTTATTGTTAATATGACTATCAGCATTAATGGCTATGTCAATCTGAGTATAACAAATCCCAGGATCGATTTTGTAAGGTATTCAGGTAACCTCAGCACACTGTAGAACTAGAAAATATAAAAAAATCCAAGGGTTACACTAAGGGCTTCTATATCAATATCATCTGACCTGGTGAGGTCAAATTCACCAATATCGTTCACCACATTCATGTCAAAATCGTATGAAGCCTTGCTGCTCAGGTAATCAGCACTAAGCTTTAAACCTGTTCCTGAGCGCGACCTATACAAAAGGCTGGCCCCGTATGAATAAGCAAGAGCAGCAGAGGTTCCTTTAGCCAGGGTTTCCAGTGAATTTGTACCCTCTGAATAATAGAGTTCCCTCGTGGGATAGAATGCTATTGTTAAACCTGCAAGGCCATGTATCCCAGCCTGGAAACGTCCAAACGGAACTGATAATTCAGGACCTGTAAGTATATTAACATAATTCCAGAATCCTGATTCAAAACCTACATCATCCGTTGCAGGTGGTGAACCAACCATTGGTATCTCGGACTGGGTATATGCATACTCTATTAAATCCTCCAGATAAACATCACTATTAGCATATAAAGATCCAAACCCGAGTATTCCACCAATACCAATAACAGGTAGCGGGTAATAAAATCCTTCGAAATTAACTGTAAAACCCGGAATTGCATATCCGTTATTAAAAAGATCCTCACTGCTTGAAAAAACACCCCTTGGAATACTGGTGCCAAGGCTGAAACCAAGATAACTTCGCTGGGCCTCTGATTTAAAACTGCAAACAAGGAGAATGGAAAGCAATATTATGATAGTTCTTTTCATTATTATATCTTAAAATTGTCCTGCTCCAAAAGTAAGTCATTTATTCTAAATTTCCAGTAATCCGGTGTTTTTAACAAGAATAATATATTCAGAATTTACTTCACGATAACCATATTCGTAACAATACCGGGTTATAATACTGTCGGCATCAGTTTCAACAGAGTGGGTAAAAAAATTCATATTAAACTCTGAAACAAGCAGCGCATCCTTGTGTATCTTCGTTTTTCCACTCTCATACAGCTCACATAATATTTTCCTGTTCTTCCTTAATACACTATGTACATTTCGTACAAGGTTATAAGCTTCCCTGTTAATGGTATTATTATAATTATTACGGCACTGATCAGAACAGAATTTTTTATCTGATCTTCCTTTAAGTACTTCACCGCAGTCGAGACATTTTCTAACTGGCATCACAGAAATTTTTATAAAGTTAAAAAATGTGAGCTTTGATTACAACCTGGGGTGAGACTTTTTTACAGGCAAAAATGTTTCAAGGATCTTGTAAATGCATATTGGAAATTGCTTTATCCGATTTTAAACGTTTATTAAACAACTATAAATATTTATTTACCGACACGTTATGCCACAGGGGTTTATGTTTGCATTAAGAACTTATGTTAAACAAAAATTTCAAAATTATGGCATCACTGAACAACAAAGTCCATCTTATCGGTAACCTGGGTAAAGATCCCGAGGTAAAAGAATTTGACAATGGAAGGAAAGTTGCAAAATTTCCTCTTGCAACTACTGAAAACTACAAAAATGAAAAAGGCGAAAAGCTGAGTGAGACAACCTGGCATAACCTTGTGCTCTGGAACGGCCTCGCCGGAATAGCGGAAAAATATCTTACCAAAGGTAAGGAGATTGCTGTTGAAGGTCGTATTGTGCATCGTGATTATGAGAAAGATGGTGAGAAAAAATGGATCACTGAAATTATTGTAAGCCAGATGCAAATGCTGAGAGGGAAGAAGGAAGAAGGTGTTTTTGATGAGAAGTAGAGTTCAAGGCTAAGGCTGAAGCTGCACCCCTTAGCCTTAGCCTTAGCCTTAGCCTTTTCTTCACCACTTCTCCTGGAGGTAAATCTTCACAACCTTATGCAGTAAGCTGAGATCAGCAATATAAATACTTTCCTGCCAGGGTTCTTTATCAAGTATATCAGGCATCATATACGCGTATTTTTCAGCTTCTTCATACCTCCCTTTATATAACGAAACAGCCCATTGCCTAATCCTCTTATCCGCAAGGCCCTTAATCCATTCATTAAAATAGCTCTCCGACTCCCTGTAATTGTTTGTTTCCCTCAATGCAAATACTTTTAGGATATTATATGAATCGATACATTCATATTCATATGTACATTGATTTATTATTTTTTCATAGAGATCTCTTGCCTGCTCAGATTCTCCCTTCTTTCTGACAACCATTGCTTTAACAAAATCCAGTATACGTTCATCCACGTTATATGGTTTGCCAACCCCCAGATTCTCAGGCCACCTATACGCTTCCCCTATATAGTCATATGCCTCATCTATTCGCCCACAGCAGTAACTATCAAGAGATGCCAAGGCATTTGCCTTCTCCCATACTTCCCTCCCCTGATGCGCACCTTCATGCGGAAGTATCACTGTTTCCTTCAATACATCAATACACCTGTATACACTATCTCTTGACAGCAGACATCGGGCATGATCAAAATCAATAATATAGTTGCCTTTGAACTTTTCATAGGCAGTGGTTGACACTTTCAGGGCCCTGGACGTATATCCACCTGAAAGGTAAAAATTGACCAACTCATGGTTTGTTCTCCACTCCCCGGGTGCAATTTTATATGCTTCCCTGTAATCACGCCCGGCTTCTTTATCATCATCTGCAAGGGTAAAATTACCCCTGGCAATGTAAAACTCCCAGGTACCGGGTTCATCCCCTACAGACCTGAATAAACAATCTGCTTTTTCCCTGTTTCCCGAATTCCAGTAAATAAGTGCCTGGTAATATCTGATCTTCCAACTGTTATTTTTTTCAGCTGCCCAGTTCAGTATATGTTCCGTCTCAGCCCTGAAAGGAAAGACAAAATCTGTTTCTGCCTGTATTAACTCATTAAGATATTTGTCGGACAATTCGTCTTTACCCAGCTTGTCATACACATATGACAGATAAAGGAATATTAAAGGATCGGGAGGAGATAATTGAAGAAGCTTCAGGGCTTCTGTGTACATGTAATAATTTATATACCTGCATGCCATCTCAAGGAATGTCTGGTATGGAAATTCATTATTGATATATTTAAGAAATGACTTTTCCAATGAATCAGCCGGGTTCATCAGGTAGTTCTCAAACCTGGCAAAATGGTTCAGCGGATCATGACTGATAATATCATTATAAAGTACAGTGAATAAAGAATCTAAACCTGCCTTCCTGGCCCATACGAGCCTTGTCCTCTTTATTTGTTTATTGTTTATTCCATTTTTCAAGGCATAATCGATATACTTCCTTGCTTCAGCAATATTATTCTCCCTCAGGCTCAATAATGCAAGTTTATTTATGGAATAGTTATGGAACTTATTAGATCTCATAGCTATACCATAAGCATCTTTTGCCTGGTATAATTTACCCTGCCGTTCAGTCAGAGAGGCATATATATTATTTGCTTCCGGGTCATATGCATCAAATGCCAGTACTTTTCTTACCAATTTTTCAGCTTTATCATATCTATGTTTCCGCATCTCCAGCTCTGCCTGTTTTGTGTAGGCAGGCATGAAATACTGATCCTCATCAATACATTTTCTTATGTACTCCCCGGCCATCAGATAATCACGCTGTCTCATATATTCAATTGCCTGGTAATAATAACCGTAAGCTGAATTCCATTTAAAACCATCATCTTCCAATGGCCTTGCAAGGATAGTTTCATGATCATTTCCCCTATAAATTAGCTCTTCTTTATTTCTAAGGTATATCTCGGAAATACCCTCAGCATTATTAATTCTCAGGGTGACAGTATCTGTTGGTTCCATATCAAGCAGCCTGGATATGGTATTCCCTGCTTTTGTTACCAGCTCAATTGTATCGGTGATGATATTCAGTGCATAGATCAGGACTTTCTTACTCTCGCCTTCTGATGTGATATTTAATGCAATATTCGAGGTAATAGTTGTCAATCCTGAGATATTTGACAGGGGGAACCACCTGTCTGTAAATAATAGCTCTGAACCCTGTTCAAATTCAAGATGTTTAAAGGGTGAATAAGTACTTGCTGAACCTGCCTGATTATAAAGCAGGCCTGTCTGTATCTCAGTATACTGACTATTTTCTGCAGTATCAGTCAATAAAGATTCCCATATAGCACCCTGACGTGAAAGCGCCCACATCCAGATTTTTTTTCCCGGCTTAAGCGGGTACAATGACCAATGGCCAAATCCGTAATCCCTGTCGTCATAATATCCTGCAAACCAGTCTGTATATTTTCCCAGTACATGGTAACTATGATCACCTCCAAAATTATTATTTCTATATAAGGATATATCCCTTTCATTTTTATTTACAGGCCATTGATAAACATTTCCACTATGATCTATTTGATTGGTTCCGGGAAAATAATAGTGAAGATCTTCGGCCGCATCAGCCGAAGCATTCATCCAGTGGTATAATGATGTTTCTGCTGAGGAAGGATTTATCCATTCCGCCCTTGTTTCAAACCACGCTTTATTAGCCGGGAGGTATATCTCTACCTTCCATTCTGTCCTGCCCGGAAGATCTATTGCCCCTATAAAACATGATACGCTGCTATCAGGATTTAATCTCATGTAATAATCAACAGTGCTTGAAGTAACAGGTGAATGACCTATGCATCCGAAATTCATCTCTATTCCTCCGCTGGTCCATGGACCCCTCATAGCAATATCCCGGAACTTAACTACATTATTATAGTAAATGAAATACTTGCCGTTGGTTTTATCCATTGCTCCGTATACTTTACCTCCTATTTCCGGTGCTATCCACAACTTGATCCAGTCGTTCTCCATACATACCATATTCCATTCCTGTTGAACAGGATCAACAGAGTAAGCATCAAAACGGTAATAGGGATATATTTTCCCGGGCTTAGGGACAGGATCAGGATCACCATATGGATAAGTGCTCATTTCCTTTAGCTCCTCGTATATAATAGCCCTCTGAGAAGTAAGCTTAAGATTAAGCAGAATTATGAATAATAACAGGAAATATTTCTTCATAGGCAACAGTGTTGTTTATATTCAATAATATACAAAAAAATTGGATATAGGAATATATACAGGTTCCACCTTCACCCGAGTACTCGGGGCCAGGGCAAACAAGGAAATGCTCAAAAGTTCGAAGAACCCTAGTAATCTTTCATATCCACATTGGTGCGGTAATCACCGAGTAGGTGCTCAGCGAAGTAATACCACATCAATGTTTCAAAATACTCCGAATAATTACCGTATCCATGCCTCTGACCGGGCATAATCATAAAATCAAACCTTTTATTTGCCTTGATAAGTGCATCAACCACCCTTATACTGTTACCGGGGTGAACATTATTATCTATATCACCATGAACAAGCAGTAGGTAACCCTTTAGATTCTTTGCAAGATCCTGGTTAGCAGGGACTTCTGACTTAAATGTGATTTCTGTCCTGGTACTGTCCTGCTCTTCAGTAGGATATCCTTCTTCTTTTTCACCTTCTTCTTTCTTAACTTTTACTTTTTTCTCTATTTCCTTTACCCCATGATGAGTTTCGCCCCACCACTGGTTATAAATATTATTATCATGGTTCCCTGAGGAAGATACCGCGACATCATAAAAACCGGGATAAGTGAGTAAGGCGGCTGTACTCATGAATCCACCACCTGAATGTCCGTAAATACCAACTCTTTCAATATCTATAAATTTATACATGTCGGCCAGCTGTTCAATACCGTATTTATCATCAGCCAGTGCATAATCCCGTAAATTGTTATAACCATATGTATGGTAGTAATTATTTCTCTGTGGACTTCCACCTCTGTGTCCAAAGTTAACCACTATGAAACCAAGCTGTGCCAGTGCGGTATTATATCTTGAACTAACGGAGAATGCATATGGTACTGATTCGGTCTGGGGGCCTGGATAAACATATGAGATAACAGGATACTTTTTTGTTGAATCAAAATCAAATGGTTTAAACATCACCCCATACAGATCTGTAACGCCGTCTTTTGCTTTTACGACAAAACGTTCGGGCATTTGCCAGCCCATGGCGTAAAGCTGTGAAAGATCAGGTTCTTCAAGTTCAAGCAATATTGTTCCGTTTTTATCTCTTAGCACTGATTTAGGTACCATATCAACCCTGGAATAAGTATCAACCCAGTAATCATTTGTTTTTGACATACTGAAGGAGTGATCAGCATCTTCAGGACTGATAAGCTTCATTCCGCCACGATCAATAGACACCCTGTAAAGCATTGTATAATAAGGGTGTATACCCTGTTCGCGTCCAAATGCTTCAATGTATAATTCCCTTCCCAGTGTATCAATACGTTCAATATTCCCGGTAACGAAAAATCCATCCGTTATTTGTCTTCTTATGTTACCATTCTCGTCATAAAGGTAAAGATGTCCCCATCCTGTCCTTTCTGACCACCAGATTATATCCTCACCTTCATTCAGAACTGCCAGGTCACCATAACCGTAACCATCATAAATATATGGATACTGCTCTTCGCTGAAAAGGGCTTTCAGATCACCTGTATTAGCATCTACCATGCATATCTCTATTTCAGTAAGATCTCTTTTCTTACGCTCGATAATCAATTTATCGGCTGTTTCCTGTGATGTCCATCTCACGTTGAGTCTCTGGTCCTTCCATTTTGCCACTTCCACATCTGTTCTTTCCTTTGTCTCAATATCAAATATTATAAGCTCAAGTTGCGGAACATTCTCTTCCCCGGGCATTGAATATTTATATGTTTCCAGCTCAGGTCTCGGTTCAGCAAGTGCATTGATAACAAAAAGGTCACCTACTTTCCTGCTGTCAGACTTAATTACATATAGTTTTTCTTCATTTTCGAACCATCTGGCAATACTTCTTACCTTCTTGTCTTTAGCAGTATCAGACCTGCTGCTTGCATAACCATAGTTAAGCTCCCCGTCGGTACTTAACTGTATTTCAACACTGTCAGGATCATTGGATTTCATTATATACAGGTTATAGTTTTTTGCATATGCTATCCAGGTACTATCAGGACTATATGTCGCCCATCTATCCTTCCTGTCTTCTTTCGGAACAGTGTCTTTTATAACAAGTTTCCTGTTGTCCATATCAAAAAGGAAACGAATAGAATCTATTTTAAAGGTAAACCTTGTTGTGCTTTCCTTTTCAAATTCTATATCCTCAACAGGAAGATCAAGCTGATTATAAGGACGATGGATAAGCTTATGTATTTCGGCAGCCATATACCTGCTGTCAAACATCAGTTTTTTTGATTTAGCATCTCCATCAACATAATAGTAATTCTTGCCGCCAGACTTTTTGTATGAATACCAGAATTTATTTGATTCATGGATCCAGTGTGCCTGCACTCTTGTATCACCTGTCTTAATATTCATATTTGAGGATCTGAATTTCTCTGCTGTCTTGAAATCAGCTTTCTGCGAATAACTTACGGCAGCTATTAGCACAATAAAAGTAAAGATTAATGTTCTTTTCATTGTAAGATAGTATTAGGTAATATAGCAAATGTAATCATCCTGTTCATAATTGAGCAGTAAAGTGTTATAGAACAGGACAGACAATTTATATCTACAGATACTGATTTCTCAGTTTATCATAGAGCCTCATGCCTTCAATCACATTACCATCTCTGTCAAAAAGGTCTCCCCTGAACCCAATCGGTTCCCATATGCAGGTACCTTTACCCATATCCTCCGGAAGGTTAAATACTATTTTGTGTACTTCTGTTCTGAAATCAGAATATTCAACCACGTTAACCGGTTTTCTATAGCGGGTTACCAGGTCGGTAAGATTATATTTCAGATCATCGAGTGTACCATGCCACCTGGGGTAGTAAGATATTCCCATCATATCGAATTCGACCCCCCTGGCAATCATATTATTGTACCAGAAAACCGCCTCTTCATTTTGTCCTCCAAGTGCAACGTGCATCATAACAGGCATCTTGTCATCAACCATTTTCACCCCTTCTACTCCGGCCTTCAGCAATTCAGCCAGCTGATCTGGATTACTTATATGACCATCGGGCCATAGCAAGCCATGATTAACCTCATTTCCTATCTGTACCATATCAGCCGGTGTTCCCTGTGCCTCAAGAGCCCTCAGAACATTCGCAGTATACATCTTCATAGTATCCCTGAGGGCCTCAAAATCCAGCGACGCCCAGGCAGCAGGTTTATTCTGTTGCTGCGGATCTGCCCAGTAGTCACTGTAATGAAAATTCAGCAAGAGTTTAATTCCTGCATCCTTAATACGCCTGGCCATCCGAAGGGTATATTCAAGGCCACAAAAGCCCCGACCTGGTGAATATCCTTTCTCATTTTCAGGGTTTACAAATATCCTGAGTCTTATATAGTTAAAGCCATGGTCAGCAAGTATTTTAACTGCATCTTTCTCAATGCCGTTATCATAATACCTTCTTCCCCTGTCTTCAAACTGGGGCAGGAATGAGATATCTGCTCCTATCATTTTCCCTATCTCCTTGTCAACCTGCTTAATCTGATCAGGCTCAGGCGTAAGCAGTTCGACACCGGCAGGTATGGTATGTATCTCATGTGAGCCGGCCCATAATGATTCAGATCTTACTTCAATTTTTATTTTATCAGGTTTATTACCAGCCTGAAAATTAAGCCATGCCAGGCCATTCTCAAGTTTGTGTTGCAGGTATTCCCTTCCTGTTGTATCTATTGCCGTTGAAAAACTCTCACCATCTTTAGTTCCCGTAATCCGGGCATCACCTTCAAGATAGATTCTGATATTATTATTTGCAGATTTTATTTCCCTCCCTGCACTGTCTGTTACTGCTACCCTCAGAAGGGTATTATCCTTCCCATCTGCCACAAGTGTTGTTCGGTAAGCAGTAAACATCACTGCCACTGCCTTTCCTGAGTCAACCTGGCTTATTGAAGCAAATTCAGATACCTGGGAAATATCATTTTCAGAAGATTTACAAAAAGTTAATAATATCAATATTGCCAAACTTATTACAACCTGTGTTTTCATGATAATCTTATTTTATATAAGGTATTAAATCTGATTTTACTGTTTCGACTTCAATGCTATACGGGTAGAGACCTTCTGAAGAAGCTGTTATTTTTATTTTGCCGGGTTTTCGGGTTGACTGAACAATAATAAGTGCCAGCCCATTGAAAGCATTACGTTCATTAATCTTAAATGAATCATGGTCTATTGGATTTCCATTACCAACTCCTATTAATATCCCTTCACCTTCGACCTCAAAACGGATCCTGTTATCTGCTATAGGTACAATATTATTATTACTATCGACTATTTCAGCTTTAATATGGATTACATCTTTTGCATCTGCATTTATTTCTCTTCGGTCATAAGATAGCCTTATAGAATGTGGTTTACCAACCGTTTGAACAACGGCAGTATATATCTTCCCATTCTTTCTGCCTACTGCTTTCAGAACACCCGGTTCATACGGGACATCCCATGCCAGGTGTAAATCAGCTGTGTTTGTATTCAAATAAGGATGTACATACCTGTTCCAGCTTCCTGAGTTACCCTGCCGGGGGAATTCATATGATTTTACCCCGAAGGACTTATCATTAAGGAACAGTTCTACTGTATCACAGTTAGTGTATACCAGTACAGGGAATACCTGACCTTCTCTGCCAGGCCAATTCCAATGAGGGAAAATATGTATCATTGGCTCATCTGTCCACTGACTTTGATAGAAATAGAAACCATCCTTTTGAAATCCGCACATATCAATTACTCCTGAAGAAGCATTCTTTGCAGGCCATCTTGATTCTCCAAGGTAATCAATTCCTGTCCACATAAAATCACCTATTACATAATCGTGTAATGCTTCAAATTTCCATAATTGTTCTGCTCTTATCATTCTTGAATTATATCCGGCATTTACCTTTGATGAATCCTGACCAATCATATACCACCCACGTATTCCACCGTTTGAGACACTTTCTGTACCAACCATTCTCCAGTCAGGATATGAGTGATGATCAAGATTATAATACAATTCCCTTCTTTCATACCACCTATCAACGTAATTGTATCCTACAATATCCAACATATTTAGAAAAGGTAATTTTGCAGATCTTCCGTCAGCAGCAATATGATCGTTACCTGTTGTTACAGGCCGGGTGGGATCTTCCCTGTGAAATGTTTCAATCAAAGGTTTCAATATTTGCTCTCCTCCTTCGATGCTTTGCTCACCAATTTCATTGCCTGCACTCCACATTACCACTGAGGGATGATTCCGATCACGATGTATAAATGAGACAAGGTCTTTTTGTGACCACTCATCAAAATAATTGTGATATCCAAATTCAACCTTTCCTCCTTTCCATTCATCAAATATTTCATTCATTACAAGGAACCCCATTCTATCACATAAATCCATAAATTCAGGAGCCATTGGGTTATGCGCCGTGCGTATTGCATTGCATCCCATTTCCTTTAGAAGCTCAAACCTTCGTTCCCATACTCTTGCAGGCACAGCAGCTCCCATACATCCAGCATCATGATGCAGGCATACACCTTTCATTTTTACATGTTCCCCGTTTAACAGTAATCCTTTATCGGGTGAATACTCAATACTCCGTATACCAAATACTGTTTCAACCCTGTCAAGCACTTTCCTGCCTATTATTATTTCAGATACTAACTTATACAGATTTGGGCTTTCATTGGACCATAAATCCGGACTACCTACTTTTATTTCATGAACATACTTGGCAGAGTTTTTATTTTCCATATAAATATTGGATTCACAACTTCCTACTGTCTCATTATCAAAATTTAATATAGTTGAGCTTAAAATAGTCTCATCATCTACAAACCCATTATTCTCAATCAATGTTTCGATCTTAACAAGAGCCTCTTCATCTGTTATTTCGGGTGTTTGTACAAAAACCCCCCAATGCCCTATGTGGATTTTGTTCAGAAATGTCAGCCATACGTTTCTATAGATACCTGATCCGGTATACCATCTGCTATTTGGCTGCAAGCTGTTATTAACTCTAACGGCTAAAATATTCTTACCTTCATTCAGATATGGTGTCAGGTCATAATAAAATCCTGTATATCCATAAGGATGAAAACCAAGATGACGCCCATTTATCCAAACATCAGCATTCATATATACGCCTTCAAAATCAATCCAAACTTTTTTATCATCACTCCAATGCTTGAGATCAAATGTTTTTCTGTACCATGCAATTCCTCCGGGAAGATAGCCCCCTCTGCCTCCCGCAGGTGCATCCATGTCAAACTCAGACTCGATACTCCAGTCATGAGGAAGATTCAGTACTCTCCAATTACTATCATCAAGATATACATCATCGCCATTATTTATGTCAACCAATAAGAATTTCCAGTTATAATTCAATGAATATACCTCTCTGCCTGTCTGAGCATTTACTATACCCAAAAAAAGAAAAAAGGATAGTATTAAACAGGTAGTTCTTTTCATAAGGCTGCTATTGATTGGTTATTTCTGATACTGTAATATCATAATAAGACATTTACTCAACAATAACTGAAACGGAATCGCTCTTCAAGTCGGTTGAACTTCCTTTAATTATTATTTCTCCTTTTATATCATCAGATTGAAGAATCATTTGACATTTACCACTAAAAAGATGTCGTTGGTAATTGCCTGAAAGGATTTTATCTGGTTCATGGCTACTTGGATCACCATTGCCTACTCCAATAATATGTCCCGGTCCATCAATCTCAAATCTGATCAGGTTGAAAGCATCAGGCACTTCCCTCCCCTGTTCATCCACAACATGTACATTTACGACAGTGGCATCTTTACCATCTGCTTTTATCTTTGTACGATCAGGGACCAGTATAACACGATGTGGGTCGCCAGTTGTACTGCGGCTGGCGATTAGGGTTCGCCCCTCTTTTCGTGCCACTGCCTTAATAGTACCGGGTTCATAAACAACCTTCCATTTCAGGTGGCTGTGGGGCTTCATTTCTTTTGTTCCCAGGCTCTGTCCATTAAGGAAAAGTTCAACCTGCTTTGCATTGGTATTCACCCATACATCTATTGAATCACCTTCATGTCCTTGCCAGTTCCAGTGAGGAGAAATATGTAATACATCCTTATCAGTCCACCACGACTGGTAATAGTAATAGAGGTTTTTAGGGAAGCCGCACATATCCATTATTCCGAAATGTGAATTAATATTTGGCCAGTGAAAAGGAGTTGGCTCTCCACGGTAATCAAAACCCGTCCAGATAAATCCTCCCATAAACCATTCCCGTTCGGCAGCTACAGACCACCAGTATTCAGCAAGTGATGCCCACCATGGAGCATTCAGATCCTGGTCGGGAAGGTAACATCTTACTGTATCCTTTACATATATACCACGAGTGGTAACAGTACTTCCCATTTCTGTTCCTATTGTTGGTTGCCAGGGGTGATCGTTGTGGTAATCATCAATAGCAAATATCCTGTAATTAAAGCCTCTTACCGGTATCACTTCGTTTATTCCTGTAAAATGATTTGGCAGGTCAGCTCCATAGGTTGCAGTGCGTGTGGGATCCAGTCTTTTTAGTTCATTCAGCATTGTGGTGGCAATTCTCTTTCCCGTCTCATTGCGCTGCACCCATCCTTCTTCGTTACCGATAGACCAAATAAAAATACTTGGGTGATTTAGATCCCTGCGTATCATCCTTCTGAACTGATCCATATATTCGGACCCACTGTTGAGCAATCTTGTTTCATCCATAACAAGCATACCAAGGCTATCGCAGGCATCAAGTAATTCAGGTGTTGGAGGATTATGGCTTGTCCTGTAAGCATTGGCTCCCAGTTCCTTTAAAAGCCCTATGCGGTAATACTGCAAATAATCAGGGAGGGCACTCCCCACCCCTGCATGATCCTGGTGGCAATTCACACCCAGTATCTTAATATGCTTACCATTAAGGAATAATCCCTTATCAGGTTCAATTCTTATATTCCTGACACCAAATCGTGTTACGATCCGGTCTGTAATTTCATCTCCAGACTTGATTTCGGATATCATACGATACAGGTAGGGATCATCAAGCGACCACAAGCGGGCATCATCAAATAACAATTCATCCCTGATAATTGCGTTACCATAGCTTTCAATATCAAGTGTTGACTCCTCTCCCATACAGATAATATTTCCTTCACGGTCAGCCAACTTGCATTGAACAGATAATGTTCTGTTATCATTGTACAGGTTCTTTAACTCATTCTCAACGAGCACACGCGTTCTGCCATTTTCAGTTTCTGTATAAATAAATAAGCCCTCGGGCACAATATGAAGGTTATCATGAATATGTAACCAAACATGGCGATAAATGCCTGCTCCTTCATAAAACCAACCCTCGTACTGCGTGGCATCAACCCTAACAACAAGTATATTCTCACCATCAAAATCAAGGAAATCCGTTATATCAAAGGACGTTCCTATATACCCACTTTCATTTCCTCCCAGATAATACCCGTTAATCCAGTATTTGCTATCACGAAATACTCCATCAAACTGAATTATAAATCTTTTCATCGTATCCGCACTGCTTACGTCAAAGTGTTTCCGGTACCAACCTATACTTGTTTCAGGGAAAGATCCTCCTACCGGTTTATAACCGTGCGACATTATATGTCTGTTATCTGATTTTTGAAAAGGCAATTCCACAACCCAGTCATGTGGAAGATCAAGTGTCCGCCAGTTACTGTCGTCAAAAGCAGTTGAAATAGCTGTTTCCCTTGCGTCTCCTGTCTTAGAATATATGTTTGCCAATCGGTAACCAAAATCCTGTGAGGGATCTGCGGCATGGCCGAAATGAAATTTCCAGTTATCATCCATACAAATTTTCCGGCGTACTTCATTTCCGGAGGCTGATGCACTAGAGGTAATAATTACAAGTACATTTAATGTGATAAAACAGCGTAGTGAACGTATAAAGCTCATAAAAGTAAGTATTTAAATTTCTGTTCATTAAGGTTTATACTGTTCTCGTCCTGCAGCCAGTGCTTTAAGGTTGAGATCAATTATTTCATCTCCTTTCCGGCCGAATAATTTACGAATTGCATTCTCAAGGCTCTCCAATGGTAATTCTATAAAATGAGAAGCAGCGCCGAGCATTACTATATTCGCAGCTCTTACAGAACCTGTATCTTTTGCAATGTTATCTGCATCGACAATCAGGTTATTTTTCACTTTCCTTATCTCGTCCAGCAAATCAACAGTATCGGGATAATCAGGTATATTTACAAATGGATTACTGTTTGTAACCAGCCATCCATCTTCTGACAGCCACGGAAGGTAACGCAGAGCCTCCATTGGTTCAACTGAAAGAATAAGGTCTGCCTCACCATAAGGGATAAGGTCGGAAGCTACGGGTTTGTCAGCAAGGCGGAAATGTGATTGAACATCCCCTCCCCTCTGGCTCATACCATGTACCTCGGCCTGTTTGAGATAAAGGTTATTCTCTACTGCAGCATAACCAATTACAGCAGCAATAGAGAGAATTCCCTGACCACCAACACCTGATAATATTATATCATTTTTCATTTTTCCTTTTTTCTATTTTTTTAACGTTCCTTCTTCTTCCTCCTGGCAGCTGTCTGGATGCATTCACGCTGTGATATTATCACGGAAACACCTTTATAGGCTATTTCTTCCTTCATAACCGCTGTATTGGCCTCGTGGTTTTTCCTCAAGGGATTAATCACCCTTATGTGTTCTTTTGCAACACCCAGGCCGGCACATATTGATTCAAGCCTGTTTGTTGCATGTGATTTCTGGCCACCGGTCATTCCTGTTGTTAAATTATCTGATATTATTATTGTGACGTGTGCGTTTTTTATTACAGCATCAAGCAGTCCTGTCATGCCGGAATGAGTAAATGTTGAATCACCTATTACAGCTATTGATGGGAACATACCGCCATCAGCTGCTCCCACTGCCATTGTTACAGAGGCACCCATATCAACACATGAATTAATGGCATTATAGGGGGGCAGGGCTCCCAGGGTGTAGCAGCCTATATCTGAAAAGACCTTTCCTGGGCCGTATTCTTCAAGTGCTTCATTAAGTGCATTATACATATCAGCATGTCCACAGCCTTTACATAGGGATGGCGGGCGTTTCCTCACTATATCAGGAACATCCTTTCCGTATCCCGATCTTAAACCCAGGGCTTTTGCAACCAGGTTTGGATTCAGCTCACCGTCCCTTGGCAGTGATCCGTCAAGCCTTCCCTTTATTTTATTGTCTGACCGGGGGAAACCTATCATCAGTTCCTCAATAACAGGAAATCCTTCTTCAAGCACTAGTATCTCCTCACATTCGGCTTTAAGCCTTGCAAGGATATCCTCCCGGACAGGATAGAAACCTATTTTTACGACAGGGTACTTACATCCTCTGTCTTTACAGTTCTCAGCCAGGTAGTTATAGGCAAGGCCGCAGGCTACAATACCCAGCGATTTATCCTCACCGTCTATATACCGATTATTCGTTTGATAATCAACATCACTCGCCAGGGATTCATAATTTGACAGCAATACCTTGTACTTCCTCCGTGCTATGGCAGGAAGTAACACAAACTGCCGCAGATCAGACGGCAAACTGAATTCATTCTGCTGCAGCTGTTTTTTCTGCTTAACAGCACTTCTTGAATGTGCGAGGCGTGTTGTTATCCGGAAAAGTACAGGTACCTTATATTTCTCAGATACTTCATAAGCATCAAAGATCATATCATATGCTTCCTGCTGGTTTGAGGGTTCGAAGATAGGCACATAAGCGAACTTCCCATAGAAGCGGGAATCCTGTTCATTTTGTGATGAATGCATTGATGGATCATCCGCAGCTACCACTATAAGGCCACCGTTCACACCTGTCATCGCTGAATTGATAAATCCGTCTGCAGCAACATTAAGGCCAACATGCTTCATTGCAACCATTGCGCGTTTACCTGTATATGACATTCCAAGTGCTGCCTCCATAGCTGTTTTTTCATTGGCTGACCAATCACGATGGATACCTTTTTCAGCTGCATCCTTAGATGATTGGATATATTCCATTATTTCAGTAGAAGGAGTGCCGGGGTATGCGTACATACCACTCAAGCCAGCATCAATTGCAGCCTGGGCAATGGCCTCATCACCCAGTAACATTAACTTAGCCATTTCGTATTTTTTTAATGATTTTCATAAACTTTATTAAGTGGTGTTTCTAATTATTGAGGGCCGGGGGCTCTTTTACAGGCCACTAAAAAGGTTCATGAAACTAACATTAATAGCAGTAATATAAAATTCGACAGATGTATTCAGACGCATAATGTAAATTATGTAGTAAATATTTAAATCATAATTAATATATCATATTATATACTTTCTATACTTTCATCATTATGACAATACAGTTATGGTTAACCTGCGTCGATGAGACTGGTTCCTGAACTCACACAGATAAATTCCCTGCCAGGTTCCCATATGCAGTCTGCCATTTTTTACAGGTATGGTTATTGACTGTCCGAAGAACGATGATTTCAGATGAGCTGGCATATCATCAGGCCCTTCAAACGTATGTTTGTATATAGGATCATTTTCGGGAATCATCCTGTTGAGAAAAGACTCAAAATCCATTCTTACTGTTGGGTCAGCATTCTCATTAATCGCCAGGGCAGCAGATGTATGATGAATATAAATATTAACCAGGCCTTTACCCGGTAATGGCGGTAAGCTGGTTTCAATATAAGAACTGATTAAATGAAAGCCCCTGCCTAATACAGGTAATGTTATTTCTTCCTGTTCAACCATTAATCATTTGATTTTAAATGATCCGACATGTCGCCGGGAATCAGGTTCCTTATATGCTCATTTACAAAGTCAAAACAGAAATCTTCAAGTGAGTCCCTGATGGCTGCCAGTTTTTGCAGTATTACCTCTTCCTTGCCCTCCAGTGTACGACAATCCTGGGATGTTTTCTCAATTACAGTAGGATTTCCCGGAAGTTCAGTTATAATATCTCTGCCCTTTTCTTCAGCCAAATTGATAACATAGTCAAATTGTTTTTCCGGCAAATCTACTATAGTATTTGGCTTACTACCTGTAATATCAATCATAGCATCCATCATAACCTTTACTGCAAGCTTGTTAACTTCAGCAGGGCTATATCCGGCGCTGTATATCATAGCTTCATTGCCTGAGAAATACCTTAACCAACCCTCCATCATCAGGCTTCGGCAATCGTTACCGGTACCTATTACAAGTATTTTTTTCATAGGTCAGATTTATTTGTTTAAAGATATTAATTATTGTTGAATTGCTAAATTGTTGAATCGTTGAATCGTTTATTGATCCTTGAATCAAAGATTCGGGACTGTTGAAAGAACCGGGAGCCCGCCTTCGCCCATATTTCTTGGGGCTTCGACAGACGAAGCAGTGAGAAATTAGTTAAAAATATCATAAAATGCTGTAGATGTTTCCTTAAACGGATCAATTTGCATTTCTTTATAAAATATTTATAATATTATCCTGTGAATCGGTTAATATCTATAATAATTCTCATATTGTTTTCTATCCCTGCTTTATCACAGGAGATATACCCATCACGTTATGTTCAGGTTAACGGACTAGTTTTTGACAATGAAAGCATGCCTGTTAAATATGTAAACATAATTTCAAAAGGCCTCAGAACAGGTACTAACACTGATGAAAGAGGGATATTCTCAATTATTTCATATCCTGGTGATACATTGATTTTTTCTTCAATAGGATATCAGCCAACATTTGCAAGGATACCGCCCGGTGTTGACATCCCGGTATTTACTATTGATGTCAGTATGAATATCGATACAATAAATATCGGGTCAGTTCTTGTATTACCCTGGAAGACGTATGAAGATTTTAAGCGGGCCGTGGTTGAGTATGTCTCTCCCAAAGAGATAGAGATGAAAAATATGGAAAAGAATCTTGCGCTGATCGAGAGACAAATAAATGAAGACCTGGACATCACACCTGAAGCAGGATACAGGTACGCGATGCAACAGGAATCAGAAAGGATAATGACCAAGAACCAGTCTCCCGTTAATAATCTCTTCAATCCTTTTGCATGGGCAAAATTTATTGACGGTTTAAAAAATGGCCTTCTAAAGAATAAAAAATCAAAGAAAAAGAAGGACAGGGATAATAACGAATAAGAGGACTAACCTGATTAGCATACCTGAAATGGCCAGAACCGTATTATTTTCCTTTCTTCTGCTGATTTGTGTACAGGTATACACCCAACCAGAAACTAGAGTTATCAGGGGATATGTAAGTGATACCACAGGAATGCCTGTGCCATTGGTAAATATAGGGGTAAAGGATCTGCAATACGGAACTTTTACAGGGGAAGACGGATCATATAGCCTTTCCTTACCTGCCGACAATAATGATTACCTCCTTTTATTCTCAAGTATAGGTTACAAGAACTATGAAATTCAATTTTCTGCATACCCTGATACACTTGAAATAAATGTAATCCTCAAACCAGATATTACCAGGTTGCAGGATGTTAACATTGTGGAATACAGGCAAGGGGAAGCAGCATCACTGAAAAACATACCAGTAAAAGATATCCAGCTGCTGCCTGCGATCTCAGGAAATATAGAAAAACTATTGGTATCACTACCCGGTGTGAATTCAAATAATGAATTATCGAATCAATATACTGTTAGGGGCGGTAGTTACGATGAAAACCTGGTTTATGTGAATGATATTGAGATATACCACCCTGTACTGATAAAATCCGGGCAGCAGGAAGGGCTGAGTTTTCTAAACCCGGATCTTATCAGGGATGTAAGATTCTCAGCCGGAGGGTTTAATGCTTCTTACGGTGACAGGATGTCATCGGTGCTGGACATTAGGTATAAGGATCCTAAAGAAACAAAAGGTTCCGTAAAATCAGGATTGCTTTTAAATACTGCTCATATTGAGGGTACCGGGAAAAACAATAGGTTCAATTACATAGCAGGAGCACGCTATAAAACCAACCAATTCCTGCTTCAAACACTGGATACAAAAGGTAATTACAAACCCTCATTTTATGATTTACAGTCATTACTCAGGTACAACATATCACGGAAGGCAGAAATAAGTTTAATGGGTAGCTATAGCTCAAATACATACTCATTTATCCCTGATTCAAGGAAAAGTTCTTTCGGTAATTTTAACGAAGCTTACCAGTTATACGTACTTTATGATGGTTCTGAAACAGACAGTTACAGGTCATTTAATCTGGCATTATCCATTGACCTGGAATCACCGGCAGGCATGACCAGTAAATTTATTGCACACTACTATAATTCAGCAGAGAAAGAAACTTTTGATATAAGAGGATCCTATGCCCTTAATCTGCTTGATAAAAACCTTGGCTCCGAAAACTTCGGTGATAGCATTATTAATGTTGGAATAGGCAGCTGGCTTAATCATGCACGGAATATTCTTCGGTTTAATATATATACATTAAAATATAAGGGGCGCTGGGAATACAGCAAAAATATCCTTAGCTGGGGATTGAAATACAACCATGAATCAGGTGTAGACATGATAAGGGAATGGGAAAAAATAGATTCAGCCGGCTATAGCATACCCTATTCGAGTGATGAACTTATGTTGAGCAAAGTGGTTATAAATGATACAATACTGTCAACCAACAGGTTAGAAGGATACCTTATTGACAGTTATATATTCAATATTTCAGGGCAGAGGTTTATTTTTACAGGTGGTTTAAGGTTTAGTTACTGGTCATTCTCAAAAAAATTGCTATTCAGCCCAAGGTTATCCCTGTCATGGACACATCCATCAAACAGGGCCAGGTGCTACATTTCAGGCGGGGTTTACAACCAGCCACCATTTTACAGGGAAATGAGATTCCCAACAGGCATGGTAAACCAGGATATCAGATCACAAAAATCCGTACATACAGTCCTTGGAGCCGAATACAATTTTGTTCTTGGCATTACACCTTTCAGGTTGACAGGAGAACTGTATTACAAAAACCTTAAGAATATCATACCGTACAAGTACGAAAATATAAGGATAATATATTCTGCGGAAAACAATGCAAGAGGCTTTGTAAAGGGTTTTGATCTCAGGTTAAACGGTGAGTTTGTAAAAGATGCAGAGTCATGGATATCATTATCACTTATGGATGCCAGGCATGATATATTAAATGATGAATACGGTTATTTCCCTGCTCCTTCAGATACACGGTTCTCAATGAATATCTTTTTCCAGGATTACTTTCCCTCAAATTCCACATACAGGGCACATATAAACCTTCATTACAGTACAGGAATACCAGTCAGTTCACCGTATACTGACAGGTATGACAGCTACCGGAGGATGCCCTCCTATAAAAGGGTCGATATTGGCTTTACCAAAGTTTTTATAAGTAAATATTCAACTGTTACAGGAGGCTTTCTTTCGTTTTTTGAGGAAATAATAGCCGGTTTAGAGGTCTTTAACCTCCTTGACATCCGTAATACCATATCATATAACTGGCTTACAACAGTGAATAACCTCAGTGGTGAGTCCAGACAGTATGCCGTACCAAATTATCTTACAGGGAGGAGTTATAATGTCAGGCTTCTCGTGTCGTTCTGAACAAAGCGAAGAATTTATTAAATAAGGCTTATTATACAGATCTTTTGCTGAAGTTCAGGACAACAGTAAGTGCATCATCAGCCAGTAAATAAATGGAAGGGTTATTATACTAAGTATCGTTGAAATGAAGACATTTGCTGTGGCAAGATGGTCGTCGACATTATACATTTTGGCGATAATGACTATGTTGGCCATGCATGGCATGGCAGCTTCAACAATTAACACGGAAATAATCAGCGGGTCAAGTCCTTCCAGAATATTGTTTCTTAATACTGCAAATCCAAGGATAAAAAGAAACGGGAAAAGTAAGTTCTTATTAAAAGAGGTCAGGTATACTAACTTATTAGTAAACACACCTTTGATATTCATTAAACCAAGTAGGGCACCTATATAAAGCATTGAAAGGTAAATTGTTGTTCCGCCAAGGCTGACAAATGGTTTTAGCAGCACCCCGGGTATTTTTATATCAAGCAAAAACAGCACAAAACCTGCCAGGATGGCTACTGAGTTGGGATTTATCATATTCTTAAGGCTCGCCTTAAAGCTCATACCCCCTTTCCTGGTAATGACATAAATGCCTAGCGTCCACAAAAGCATTATTGATACGAAAGCATATAGACTGGCATAAAAAAGACCAAGCTCTCCAAAGAGAGCATTTACTACAGGAAAACCAAAATAGAGAACGTTTCCGAATGCATTATGAGGGATAAAAACTGACCGTTGCTCATGCTTCATACTGAACATCCTTGAAAACAGGACGGCAAAAAGTAGCATCACAAGTATCAATACCAGCGAGATTATAATTACCATAAGACTATTCCTCAGTATTACAGGGCTGAGTTCAAGCTTACTGAAATTGGTAAAAAGAAGAAGAGGTAATGTAATGTTAAAAATAATCTTTACAAGAGCATCTCTTGCCTGTTCCCTTATTACCCCAATTTTCGAGGTGAAAACACCTATTAGTACAAGAACAGCAAGGAAGGATATTTGTTCCAGGATAATTGATTGTTGCATTAAATAGTCAGTTTACCTTTATTGTTTAAGGTGGTAAAAATAATAATTTATAATTTCGTAATCAGAATGAAGAAGCACGAAGGTAAAATAGTGGGAATAATAGGCACAATTATAATACATATAATTGTTGGCATAGTATTTATGTCGGCTAAACTATCATCGGCTTACAGGGAGAAACAGTCCGAATTCCTGGTTGAATTTCAGCCAGACCAGGAATTTGTAGAAAATGATATTGTTGAAATGCCCATTACCCTGGAGGAATTATTTGAGGGCGATGACCGGTTTACGGATATAATAAGAAATATTGCCAGCCGGCGGGAAATTGAGATAGACAAGGAAGATTATATTAACAGGGTAAAAGAAGAGATGATTGCAGAAGGCAAACTGGGTGAGGATAATTATATTGACCGGCAAAATAGGATTCTGGAAGAGATGGATGAAGGTGATACTGCTTATGAGTCAGCGCAGGAGGATAGTCTTGTCCTGACTCAAAAGCTTTCTGCAAATGAGCTGGCGGCCAGTTATGATGGTCCAACCCGTGTTTATTATAACCTGCCCGGCAGGTACCATCTCAATTTGCCTATTCCAATATACAAATGTGAAAATGCAGGCCTGGTGGTAATTAATATAACCGTTGACCCTGCCGGGGAAATAATCGATTTTAGTTATAATGACCTTGAAAGCTCAACATCCAGCGAATGTTTGTATGAAGCAGCAATGAATGCTATAAAAAGGACAAGGTTTAATCCGGACCCATCAGCACCAAAAAAGCAGGAAGGTACGATAACATATCAATTTGTGGCACAGTAATAGTGACAAACGACCGACTACAAAAGACTAAAGAACTGTCACGGAAAAGGAGCCTGCAATTGGAGAAGGAATAAAAAAAGGCGGCTGGATTGACTATAGTCAAAAAAGGGTTGACTGGTCAGGGTACGAATAAGGTTTCACGAGTTCCGGAATATTCCTGTTTACCCGGGCATTATTTATCAGGGGGCTGATAGTATGAGCTTTTAAGGTCTCATCGGGGTAAGGTTTAATTATGTCAGTAAGATCGTCTTTTCCGGTACCAGGGTTGAGCCATTTTTCCTCTTCATGATCATGAAGAATTACAGGCATTCTTTTTTTCGTGTTATGTATCTTCGAAAGAAGCTTATTGGCTCCTGAAGTAATAATGGTAAAAGTAAGTATATTGCTACCTGTTAAAGGCTCTTTCCATCTGTCATACAGACCTGCCAGCATCATTATTTCTGAGTGTGGCAGATAAATATACCATGGTATTTTTTCACCCCCTTTATGCTGCCATTCAAAAAAACCTTTGACAGGTACTATACACCTCCTGCTGGTAAAAGAACCGGCAAATGAAGGTTTGGTTGCCAGTGTTTCAGCCCTGGCATTAAAAGTCATATACCTTATTTTCTGCGCTTCCTCAACTCCTGCCGTCCACCCTGGTATAAGTCCCCACTTGATCAACCTGATATTGAATTCATCATTGAAATAACCTGCAACTGGTAACTCCGGCAATGAGTGGGCATGATAATAGTAGCTTGGCCTGTAATTTTCATCATCAATAAAGGAGGTATTGAATCGTTTCTCCAATTCTTCCTTTACTATATTTACATTTACTGTGAAACACATACTCAAACATGTATAACAGTATTAATAGCCTATTCCCTGAATCGGTTCTACAGGTACAGGTAATAAATATGAGAACAGGTCAGTATCTGACCATGAAGTTGTATTTTCTATAACTCTTGACATCAGGAGGTTAATATCATTTGTAAACATTGAGCCTTTCCATGTACTTGTATTGAGCAATACAGCCCAGAGGGTTCCGTCGGGCATGCGCTTTATCATGGCTGAGGTACCCGCAAATGAACCTGTTCTCCACCAGTAACCATTTCTTGTCGTTTCCTTCCATCCCACAGGGGCAAATCCGTTAGAGCGGTCTGTCATAAAATCTATTAAAGGCTCCGGAAGTATATCCTCACCAATATTGAGGCCGTCAACCGACATTACAAACCTTAGCAGGTCCGGTGCAGTGGCAATCCATGCCCCGGCTCCACCCAGTGCTTCAATATCATTACCTCCATAGGATGCCGGTACCAATTCCTCAGTACCATAGATTGATTCCTTTAGCACTGCATTATAGGGTTCATAATATCTAACCTCAAGAGGATCCTTCTCTTCATAGAGGTTTTTAGCCAGCTCAAAATCGTAAATACCCAGCGGCTCAAATATCTCTTTCCTGCAATAATCTTCATATGACATCCCTGATACTTCCTCAATAACCAATCCGAGTATAGCGTATCCGAGGTTTGAATATGATCTGCCCTTGCCAGGTGTGAAATGTAATCTTTTATTAAGAGCGAACCTGACTATATCTTCATTTGACACAGGCAACTCTTTTCCGAGAAAGTCAGCTACCACATGCGGCATAAACATATGATCGCCATACCTGTGACTCCATCCGGCCTGGTGAGCAAGCAGGTGAGCAACAGTAATATCATATACCCTTTTATCCCTTGGATTTTCAAAATACTCACTGTCCAGGATTCCACCTGTGCCAAATACTTTATCCCTGAGATTAATCTTATTTTCTGACTGAAGCTTCATTATGGCAGTAGCAGTAATTAGCTTGGAAATACTGGCTATCCTGAATTTATGATACGGCTCAACTTTAATATTCCTGCTGGAATCGGCAAGACCGTAACCCCGGGCGAAAACAAGCTTCCCATTCCGGACAATAGCCACAGAAGCACCTTTTACGTCCCAGTAGCGAAGAAAATTATTGAAAGGCCTGTCAATATATTGATAATTTATATCAGAAGCACAATCATTCCTTATCCTTGCATTCTCAGGTGTAAAAACCGAGTCCGGAAGGCTCATTCCTCCAATTGAATCAGGGTTATGATCCAGTATTACAAAAATTGCGATCAGAAGTATATACTTGTAATATTGTCTTTTCATCCTGTTTTTTTCCACACTGCAAAAATAATAAAACATAAAAAATAATAAATTCAAGCTATTAACATAGGCTTAATAATTAACAATAGTTATTAACAAACAGGAGATTAATATATTAATGCAGCCTGTGGTAGATCTTATCAACAAGGTCTTTAAGATCAGAAGGTACTGCTGCCCTCAGATTATCGAAATCAGGCTTTGCTCTTGGTCTGCACCGCAGGTCGTCAGGATCATTTAGGGGTGTCCTGGTGCCTTTACCAAGGTAGGGAAATATCCTCCATGTATAGTCTTCCCTGAACAGAGGCTGCAGTTCCAGGCCTATCAGATCAAAAAGTACGGCGGGAGCATAATCCATGCTTTGATCCAGTTTCCTTACTTCTTCCTTTATCCACTCACTGGAAGCCAGGTTCAACATTATATCAACATTCTGGAATGCAGTTTTTACCTTTTCCGATTTTAGTGATGAGAAAGCTTCGTATGCTCCCTCATATTCAGGTCCCGGGCAATCATCTTTCCATTTCTCTGCAAAATAGTCAAGAAAACTGAACGAGGCCATATGAGCCATAGCATTTGCCAGCCAGGTAATTTGCCGGGGATCACTGTAAATTGTGCTGAGAACATGCGAAAACTGGTATGCAACCTTACCATAGGTGAGGTGCCCAACGGTCAATCCTACCTTGTAATGATCCTCAGCCAAAGGAGTATATACCCTCATGCCGTAATAGAGATCATTTATTACCTGTATGGTCTTATATCCAAGAGGAGGAGGGGAATCAACCAGCCTGTCAAACTCAGATGAAAGTTCATTAACAACAGGTGCGATATTACTATTATAAGATTCAGAATCCCATAATTCAAGTATAATTTTCCAGTTCATTTCCGTTAGTTTAAAATTATTTTAAATTCCACCAGCTTCCTTTTATATCAATTTAGGCTTTTTTGCGATGCAATGCAAATTTCAAAAATATATGTTTAATATGCAATAAGTAGATTCTGTATATTGAGCTTTTGTTATCTTTGTAATAATATGCTATCAAAAACCCTCAATAATGATATGTTGCGAAGCTTAAGCCTCATTCTATTATTGATAAGTTTGAGCCTTAATGCTTCCGGACAAAATGACCCGGTCATTATTGACACCTCATATTATCTTCCCTATCCTGAAGGCCTTAACACCAATTTAATGATAGCTTCAGCAGAAGGATATACCTCTGAAGTACATCGTCTTATAAAACTGGGAGCCGACATAGATGGTACTGACTATGAAAATATTAGTTCCCTGATATATGCCGTGGCAAATAATCATCTAACCACGGTAAAGGCCCTGCTTGAATATAACCCTGATACAGAAATACTGACAAACGACGGGGAGTCGGCGTTACATATCGCTGTAAAGGATAATATGCTGGAAATTGCAGAAGCACTGATAAGAGCAGAAACAAATATAAACCTCAAAGACCCTAACGGAGCCACACCATTACATTATGCATCAGTATACGGCTTTTTTTATATGTGTGACATGCTTATATATTATAATGCAGATATTGAAGCCAGAACAAAAGACGGAAGTACTCCACTTATAGCTGCCGTATATTCCGGTCAGGCTGATGTAAGTGATTTACTGCTGCAATCAGGATCAAATGCTAATATACCTGATAATGAAGGCTATACACCCCTTATGATTGCGGCTCAGAATAATGATACACTCCTGATGAGTTTATTAATAAAGGCAGGTGCTGATTTGCACGTGATTAATGATTATAAATATGATGCCATGGGAATGGCAATAAGAACTAATCATTATGAAGCATATAAATTCCTCATGGCAAAAGTTGACCCTGAAAGATATACTAATAATGAAACATTATCCCCGGTACTGATAGCACGGAAGTACGGAAGGACAAAAATCCTGGAAGAATTAAAGGATGCAGGATTTTCTGAGCCGTCTAAATTAAGCTTTGATCATGTTAAAATTCAGGCAGGAATTAAAACATCTGTCCGAGACTACTATACAAGGTTAGGCCTCAGTTTTAAAGATCCATTACTTAAGCTGATGCTGAATGCCGGTTTTGAGTTGAAACCAATGTACAGTAAAGTACTGGTTGAATATTCTTCAGATACTTATTACCAGTATTTTGATAAAAGGTATATTCTTTATGCAGGAGCGGGAAAGGAATTTAAACTGATTGAGCATTATTCAAAGGGCAATCTTTCAATTGATTTACACCTCAATGCAGGATATATGATGGCCAGTCAATACAGGGGTACAAATATCAAGCCTCCCGACAAGGTGAGGATAATGCCACAGGTTGTTTTGAGATGGAATAAAGGGAAATTTAATATCTATGCTGGGTATGAGTATATGAATACTGAACTTTACAGGATTGGCCCCAGCTGGTTTAGCTTTGGATTAGCCTATGATGTATATTTTGATAAGATGCAAAGTCCGGTAAAAAAGATCAAATGGTACTGAGAACTGGAAAAATGCTGATATTGTCATTATTATGGTGCTCCTGCTTCCTTACAGCATGCGAAGATTTCTATATAGTAGACTGTGATAAATGTGAATTAATAGAACCCATTACATGCACTCTTCGCATTGAGCTTGGTGAAGTACTTGGTAGTAATGCTCTTTACGATGTTACAATATACAGGGGTAAAATTGAAGACGGGGTGGTAATTTATAATGGTACATCTCACACCTCAGTCAATTACACAGTAGGTCTTAATTCTGAATATACAGTTACTGCATCTGTGGTGATTAATGGAAAAGAATATACAGCTGTAGATGCTACCAGGCCAAGGGTTGATGTTATTACTGATACATGTGAAGAAACCTGCTACTGGGTGGTAAACAATACTGTTAATTTAAAAATTAAGTATTACTGATCATCCCTGAACAAAAAAGTATGGAGTATAGATTAAAATACGGGAATAAACATATTACGCTTCTGGACCCTGGTAACTCACAATCTATCAACGTTAATCCCCCTGAAAGTAAACCGAATAAGAATATCTTCCTGGAAGAATTTTCTGCTCTTATAAAACCCGGAATAAGTTCGGCAGGAATCGTGGTTTCAGATAAAACAAGGCTTTGTGGATATGATAAGTACTTGCCCTGGTTGATTGAGGTAGCGAACAGAAAAGGACTGGATAAAAACTCAATTAGATTTTATATTGCTTACGGCACCCATCCCCGGCAGACCGACCAAGAAAGTCACATGATTTATGGTGATATTTATAATGATTATGAGTTTATTCATCATGATTGCGATGATGCTGATGTCATGATAAATCTGGGCACTACAAACAGAGGTACTGAAGTAAAAATACGAAGGGATATTCTTGATCATGACCTTCTCATATTATTCGGGTCAGTTTCACATCATTATTTCGCAGGATACGGTGGAGGCAGAAAACTCCTTTTCCCGGGACTGGCATTCCGAGAAGCTATTTATTCAAATCACAAACTGTTTATTGATTTTGATAATATGACTCTCCAGCCGGGATGCCGCTCCGGCAAGCTAACTGATAATCCTGTAGCTGAAGATCTCTATGAAATTGACAGATTGATGCCTGATAAAATTATAATAAGCGGAATACCTGATACCACGGGAAAGATAAGCAGGCTGATGACAGGCAGCAGCTATAAGGATTTTCTTTCAGCATGTATTATTTACGATAATTATTACAGGAAAGACAGCAAGGTTAAATATGACAACGTAATTGCAGGTTCAGGTGGCTACCCAAAAGATATAAATTTTATCCAGACCCATAAATCTTTACATAATGCCGCTTCATTTGTAAAGGATGGTGGCAACTTATTCCTTCTTGGAGAATGCAGGGATGGAATAGGCAATGATGAATTCCTTAATATTTTCAGGGGAAGTAAAAAAGACATTTTCTATAATCTCAGCAAACAATATTCAGGTAATGGAGGAACAGCCCTGTCGCTTATATCAAAAACTGAAAGAATAAATATATATATGCTGACCGGTCTTGACACACACATATGTAATACACTTAATATAAAGAAACTACAAACTGATGATCTTAATTCAAAAGCAGGCAGGCTGCAAGGCAGTACGGCAATTATAGAAAATGCCAGTATATTATATTGTTAAACAACCAATATTTTTTATGAGACCTTTAAAGAGAATATTCTTACTTCTTCTGATCCTGATTTCACATGCAGCAGCATCTCAGATGAATATAACATCTTTAAAGGAGCAGATCAGGAATAACGAAGATTATGATAAAGTGGAACAGATGGCCCTTGGTATACTGAAGACGGGGTTTAATGCAGGTGACGGATACAACCAGGTATGGGCCAGGGATCTGAATACTTTTATCAAATATTCATGCAGGGTGTTGCCTCATGAAACCGTGCGTGATGCACTTCTGCAATTCTTTTATTTCCAGGGCTTTGACGGGAATATGGTAGATGGTTATGAACAGGTTCCTGATGGTTATATTGCTGATAATTATGGTGTTTATTAAAGATATGATATGCCGGGATATGTCTTTCACAAGAACACCGTGGAAACAGACCAGGAAACATCGCTAATACAGGCTGTTTATAAATACATAAATGAAACAGGCGATAATGATTTCCTAAATGAATATGTAAACGGGATGACCATTATCAACCGTATGGAAAAGATGCTGGACTTCCTGATGAAGCAGAGGTTCAACAGTGAATATGGTCTGATATGGGGAGCTACCACTGCTGACTGGGGTGATGTGCAGCCAGTTCATAAATGGGGAGTGAAGCTGGATGACCTGTCAATACCCAGTATCGATATTTATGACAATGCCATGATGCTGATTGCACTGGATAATTTCATTAATTTATACAATGATCCCGCGACAGAATCCAAGTGGCTGCAGGTTTATGATGAAATAAAAAATAATACAAGGAAATATTTATGGGATAGTGAAAAAAGCAAATTCATACCCCATATTTATATTAGGTGTGAAGAATTTGAAGGAGTAGATGAATCTGATATATACTACCACGGAGGCACTATAGTAGCTATTGAAGCAGGTCTATTAAGTAAGGATGAGGTAAGTATAAGCCTCCAGAAGATGAGAGATAATGTTGAAGCGGCAGGTGCTCAATCTGTTGGACTAACAATGTACCCAGCCTATCCTGATGGGAGTTTTGAGAATAAAGGAATGGGTGCATACCAGTATCAGAATGGCGGTGACTGGACCTGGTTTGGAGCACGGTTGATACCACAACTTGTAAAAATGGGTTTTATTGAAGAGGCTATTACAGAACTGGAACCTTTTATAAGCAGGGCAATAGACAATAATGGTTTTTTTGAATGGTACACAATTAATGGTGAGCCTAAAGGCTCGGGTGTATTCAGGGGGGCAGCCGGAGTGCTTCTTGAAGCAATAGAATCACTAAAAGAGTTATGAGTTATGAGTTATGAATTATTTTAATTCATTATTCATCATTCATCATTCATCATTCATCATTATCCTTATAGTATGCTCTTAGTTCTATCAGCTTCTCCTTCATCTCATCACGTGTCTCCCAGTAGCCGGGGTCTTCATATACATTGTTCATCTCATGAGGATCTTTTTCAAGATCATATAATTCCCATTCGTCAATATCGTCATAGAAATGGATCAGTTTATACCTGTCGGTCTTAATCCCATAATGTTTTTTCACCATATGGACAGCAGGATACTCATAGTAATGATAATATAAAGCATCCCTCCACTCCGTACCCTGCCCTTTCAGTATTGGCACCAGGCTCTCCCCCTGCATATCAGGCGGGGTCTCTATACCGGCTGCATCAAGAAAAGTTTCGGCAAAATCAAGGTTCTGAACCAGTTCCGATGATCGGCTGCCGGGTTTCACTTCACCTGGCCACCTGATAATCAATGGTGTACTCATTGATTCCTCGTACATAAACCTTTTATCAAACCAGCCATGCTCACCCAGGTAGAAGCCCTGATCAGATGTGTACACTATTATTGTGTTATCCGCCAGGTCATTATCCTCAACATAATCAATTATCCGTCCGACATTCTCATCAACAGCAGCTATACAGGCCATGTAATCCTGCATATAACGCTGGTACTTGAAACGCATAAGGTCTTCTTCGTTCATACCCGGATATTTTTCCATAAATTCATAGTTCATAGCACCGTATACTTCGTTCCAGGCAGCAAGCTGTTCTTCATTATATCTTTCAAACTTACTTGTCAAAGCCCTGAAGTCCCAGTCACTTTTTGGTTCAATTCCAAGCTCTTTCAATACATCAGGATGTATTTTGATATCACCTGCCATATTCATATGGTCAAGTATTGACATCTCAGCTGTTTTTGCAGCTGTACCGCGCCCCTGATAATCATCAAATAATGATTCAGGTTCATCAAATGTTTTATTAATAAATTCATCATAATGCCTCATTGGCGGCTCCCATTCACGATGCGGGGCCTTATGATGATACATCAGCAAAAACGGTTTATCTTTCTCCCTGTTATTCATCCACTCAATAGCCAGGTTAGTAATTATATCAGTCACATATCCTTCAATCCTCTCTATTCCGTCAGGAGTTACAAAATCGGGGTTATAATAATGACCCTGACCAGGTAGTATTCTCCAGTAATCGAAACCTGTTGGCTGTGACCTGAGATGCCACTTACCTATCATGGCAGTCTGGTATCCTGCCTCCTGCAATAACTTTGGAAAAGTAACCTGTGAACTGTCGAACCTGGCGCCCGAATTGTCAATCTTACCATTGATATGGCTGTGCTTACCTGTAAGTATTACTGCTCTGCTGGGTGCACATATAGAGTTCGTCACATATGCATTTTCAAACAGCATTCCCTCATTTGCAAGCCTGTCAATATTAGGAGTTTCATTCCTGTAAGAACCATAGGCGCTTATTGCCTGCCGTGCATGGTCATCTGTCATTATAAAAATTATATTTGGCTTCTTATCCCTGTCGCTGCACGACACTAACAAGAGAAGAATTAATAACACAGTAAGTTTTTGCGGATGTTTCATGACAATTTATTCGTATTAAATTAGTTCTTCCGACAATTTCTTTCTCAGATCATTAGGTTTAATATTTTCATCTACCTCCCCAAATTCAGCCAGGGATATTTTCCCACGCTCTTCAGATACAACTATAACAATAGAATCAGTCAGCTCGCTTATACCAATTGCTGCACGGTGTCGCATACCGAAACGGGGAGGCAAGTTGGGATTATCTGTGGCAGGCAGGGGACATCTTGCAGCATATATTTTCCCTGACTCTATCAGTACAGCGCCATCATGAAGTGGGCTGTTTTTATGAAATATACTCTTCAACAATTCGGCGCTGATTTTTGCATTGATGATTTCTCCCCCTTCTGAATATAATTCAAGGGTACTTCTTCTTGCTATAACAATAAGAGCCCCGTATCTTGAATCAACAAACCACTCCACTCCTCTTACAATCTCTTCTATGTCTGTTTGTTTCTGTCTTGAAGCCACGGTTCCTCCACTGAAAAAGCGTTCGATGGAGTAACTTCCACCCCCCATATAGCGGCTGCCTATTATTAAAAGGAAACGTCGTATCTCCTGTTGGAAGACAATAATCAGTATTATCACTCCACCACCAAATACAGCGGTCATTATTGAACTGATAAGCTCCATTTGTAATAATTCCACCACTTTCCAGAAAAGGTACACAACAAAGATGCCCATGAAAATAGTAATGGCAGCTGTGCCCCGGATCAAACGATAAAGCTGGTAAAGGATAAAAGCCACGAGAATAATATCAATTATATCAAGTATTGTAATAGGTGGCATAACTTTTATTTAGTGTCTTTCAGACAAATGTAAAAAATATAAGTGAATTAACTTAAGTAACATGTAAACGACTTACCAGTCTGACAGCCTGTATAGCTTCGGCCACATCATGTACCCTCAGTATTGAAACTCCTTTCATAAGGGCTACCGTGTTCAGGACAACTGTACCGTTAAGGCTTTCCTCAGGGCTTATACCAAGTGTCTTCCATATCATTGACTTCCTTGAAAGTCCTGTAAGAACAGGTAAACCGAGTATGCCAAACCGTTCCAGGTTGTTTAACAATATAAAATTGTGCTCAATTGTTTTTCCGAATCCAAAGCCTGGATCAATAACAATATCCTTTACACCTCTGAGCACCAACTCCTGCTTTTTTTCAGAAAACCATTTAATAATTTCTGTCATTATATCATCATAGACAGGGTTAGTTTGCATATTCTTTGGAGTACCTTTCATATGCATCATAATGTAGGGAACATTGTGTTTTTCAATAATGCCGAACATTTTATTATCAATGGCCCCGGCAGAAATATCATTTATTATATCCACGCCATAATCACTTATACAAATATCGGCAATAGATGATCTGAATGTATCAAGTGACAGAATTGCTGAGGGGAATTCCCTGCGCATTAACCTGAGAGCCCTGGTAACCCTTTCAAGCTCTTCATTTTCTGCTATGTCATCAGCTCCGGGACGGGAAGAATAACCTCCAATATCCAGCATATCAGCTCCTGATTCAAGCATTTCTGAAGTCCTGTTTAGTATTTCCGTTTCACTGCTTAACCTGCTGCCCCTATAAAATGAATCGGGAGTTATATTAAGTACACCCATTACCTTTGGAATGGAAAGATCAATCAACTGACCCCTGACATTAATTGTTCTGTTCATATGTTCTATCCTGATAAGTCAATAGCACCTGAATATACCTGACAAAAATAAACCTTTAGTTCTGAATATGCATATAAGGATAAAATATAGCTTAAACAACCAGGTTAATATCTATTCTTCCACTGTTAGTTCTTTTAATTTGTATCTCACAGAGAAATATGCTTTACTTATTATATTTGTACCTGTCAAAGCAGATTAAGATGAAACTAATAGTAATTGAAGGACTTGATGCTGCCGGGAAGTCTACTCAGATAGAAAAGCTCAGGGCTTACTTCACTGAAAAGGGCATGGAGTATGAATTCATTCATTTCCCCAGAACCAGTACTCCCTACTTTGGTGAACTCATATCACGCTTCCTGAGAGGGGAATTCGGTCAGGTCAATGAAGTGGATCCATATCTTGTTGCCATGCTTTATGCAGGAGACAGGAAAGACGTATCTGATAACATCTATTCATGGCTCCGGGCAGGTAAATATGTCCTTCTCGACAGGTATGTCTATTCAAATATTGCATACCAGTGTGCAAAAATCAGTAATAAACGGGAAAGAGACGCACTGAAGGACTGGATATTGAACCTCGAGTTCAAACATTTTGGCATACCAGTTCCTGCCCTTAACATCTTTCTTGATGTACCTTTTGAGTTTACAGCAAGCAAGCTACGAAACAGCAGATCAGGGTTCGACAGGAAATATCTTAACGGTAATAATGATATTCACGAAAGCAACCTGGAATTTCAAAAACAGGTCAGGCAGGTGTATCTTGACACTGCTGCAGGCGATGATACCCTTGAAATAATTAATTGCTCAAAAGATACCGGGACCATATTATCACCTGATGAAATCTTCAAACAAATAATTATTCTGTTACAGGAAAACGAAATAATAGGATGATCAGTATTAAAATTATTAGCCGTTATATTTCTGGTTTGGTTTTTATTTTTTCCGGACTGGTAAAGGGTATTGATCCCATGGGATCGATGTATAAATTTATTGATTACTTCACAGCATTTCATCTTGATGCACTGGAGCCCCTTGCATACCTGCTTGGGGTAATATTGTGTACCTCCGAAGTTATTATTGGCTTTGCTATTCTGACCGGGATAAGGATGAGGCTTGCAGCATGGGGATTATTGATTTTTATGCTGGGTTTCACACCTCTAACCCTTTACCTTGCTATAGGCAATCCTGTAGCCGATTGTGGATGTTTCGGTGATGCAATTCACCTTACCAACTGGCAGACTTTCTACAAGAACATCATTATATCTGTATTTGTTATCATGGTTTTTGTTAACAGGAAAAAATATAAAACACTGTCCTCTGCCAGCATCGAATGGACTGCAATAATTATCATTACAGCTGCTTTCATCCTTTTCACCCAGTATAATTACAGGCATCTGCCTCTTGTGGATTTCAGACCTTACAAAACAGGTACGAATATCCCTGAAAATATGATTATCCCCGAGGGAGCACCAACTGATGAATACGAAACAACGCTAATCTATGAAAAGGATGGTGAGCAGAAGGAGTTCTTTCTTGATAACTATCCGTCGGATGATACAACCTGGGCATTTATTGATTCAAAAACCAAGCTCATAAAAGCAGGCTACAAGCCTCCCATATATGATTTCAGCCTTATAACACCGGAGGGCCAGGATCTGACTGATATTATTCTCAGTGATACCGGGTTCAATTTTCTAATGCTGAGTATTGAATTCTCTGAGGCTGAACAGGAACTTATTGAAAAAGGGATCGAGGCAGGCTTAGAATGCATGAATAAGGGTATAGGATTTTACATACTTACCTCCTCTTCCCCGGAAATGATTGATAGCTATTCACAGGATTTTAATGTTCTTTATGTTGATGAAACAACCATGAAAACCATTATTCGTTCAAATCCCGGATTTATGTTTATGAAAGAAGGTATTATAACAAATAAATGGGCAGGCAGGGATCTCCCTGGGATAGATGAGCTGCCGGAAATTATAACAGATTCCTTCCCGGTAAGAGGAAATAATGGAACAACTGTGCTTATAATTATAATGGCAGGTATTTTGTTGATATCCTTTATGACTAGCTTTATATTTCGCAATCTAATAAAAGACAAGTAAAAATTATGAGAAGAAGAATTGTTGCCGGCAACTGGAAGATGAACATGGATCTTGCTGAAGGTTTATCACTGGCAAAAGCTGTGGATAAATTTATGCTCGCAAATGATGCATCAGATGTTGAGGTAATACTATGCACACCTTTTATTCACCTCGCATATATTGCAGAGTCATTGAAAGCTAATAAAATAAGCACCGGTGCACAGAACTGCTCTGATAAGGAATCAGGGGCATATACAGGTGAAATATCAGCATCAATGATAAAATCCACGGGTGCGGAATATGTTATTATCGGCCATAGTGAAAGAAGAAACTATTATTATGAAAATGATGAGCTTCTTAATGCTAAAATTAAGGTTGCCCTGAACAATGAACTCAAGGTCATATTCTGTTGTGGTGAAGTTCTGAGCGAAAGAGAAAAGGGGGATTATTTTAATATTGTGAACTCACAGATAATAAAATGTTTTTCAGGTATAAAGGAAGGAGATTTCAGGAATATCATAATTGCATATGAGCCGGTATGGGCGATAGGTACAGGGGTGACGGCCAGCGCTGAACAAGCCCAGGAAATGCACTCATACATAAGATCAGTTATTAATAAACTGTACGGGAAGGAACGATCTGAAGAAACTGTCATATTGTACGGAGGCAGTTGCAAACCCTCCAATTCAGCTGAATTATTTTCCATGAATGATGTTGACGGAGGTCTGATTGGAGGCGCTTCACTTAAGGAAGATGACTTCTGTAAAATAATTGATTCATTCCCTGAAAAATGAAACAAGTACTGATTATAACAGTATTAAGCTTCGTACTTTCATTGAGTTTCAGTGTCAATGCACAGGTCAGGTCATCCTTTTCAGGCGAGACAGAGTCATTCAGCAGTGAATTAGTCAGCTTCATGGAGCCAAACCTTAACGATGAGCAAGTATTACTGCTTAACAGCTTTGTTACAGCATGGGACAGTACTCTGATCACACCCGGGTCCAGGAATCTCATTATTGCTGCATCAAAAAATATAGAGGGCAAAAGAATGAGACCAAGACCACACTTCATTGATTTTATCAGTACTCTTATGACTTTTATTAATTATGACGTTGACGCTGAAGAATTTAACATATGGCTGGAGGGATTGATTAATCTTGCTCAGAACCCGGAAATCAGGGTTAGCGACGTAGCTTCATTTATCAGTTCAGCTTCCAGCCTGATCAGTGAAAAGGTCATTTACAGGTCGAACAGTGTAACATGGAAAACAACAAGCAACAGGTTCACTTTCAGTAACGATTCTGCTTTCATTGTTACGTTACCGGAGTCTGATATTATATGCTATGCACAGAGGGACTCTACCATTATTTATGATACACGGGGATCATATAATCCGGTTTCAAGAATATGGCAGGGAGATGGTGGAATTATTACCTGGAGTAAAGCAGGATACTCTGCCGATGATGTTTATGCCAGAGCAGGTCACTATTTAATTGACCTTACTACCACATCTTTTGAGATGGACTCAGTTTTATTGACTAATAAAACATATTTTGACGAACCCGTATATGGAAGGCTGAATGACAGGGCCGTAAACATCAGCAAACCTGAAAATGCACGCTTCCCGAAATTTGAAACATACCAGAAGACATTTGTCCTGGATGATTTATATGAAGATATTGATTTTAGCGGAGGCCTTGCATTTGAAGGTGCTGTTGTTTATGGCAGGGGTGAATCTTACCAGCCTGCAATAATTAAAATGTATAGAAATGATACCCTCTGCGTGAAAGCTGAAGCAAACAGTTTAATCTTTAACAAGGAAAGCATCCAGACACAAAGTACGGCATTCACATTATATCTTAATGAAGATTCAATCTTTCATTCCGATATTGCCTTCAGCTTTAATGTACCTGAAAGAGAACTCAACACTTTTAAATCAAGGTTCCCTACATCAAACAGTCCTTATTTCAACTCTTACCATATGATGGATATGTATTTCGAATATTTAACCTGGGATATGGATGAGTCAATAATTACACTCTCAAGAGCAAGGGGTGCGAGTATAGGGCAGGCATATTTCGAATCCACTTCATATTTCAGTGAACAGGAGTTTCTTTCATTAATGGGTATAGATGATTACCACCCTCTTTTCCGGCTTAAAGAATTTGCTGAATGGTATTATAACGAAACCTTTCCGATAGATGATCTTGCAAAATGGATGAACCAACCCCATGAATATGTAATGGCACTGTGCGTCGACCTGGCAAATAAGGGTTTTTTGTTCTTTGACAGGATTAATAATGAGGTTACAATAAAACAAAAACTTTATGACTATATAAGCGCTTTTAGGAAAAACAAGGATTATGATGTGATGAGCATTTTCAGCGAAACAAGAAATCCCCTGGATAATGCTACCCTCAATATACGTAATTACAAAATGAGTATAGAAGGAGTACCAGGGATTTTCCTGAGTGATTCGCAAAATGTAAGGATCTACCCATATGACAGAAGTATAGAGCTCGAAAAAAACAGGGCTTTCGAATTTAATGGTGTCGTCCAGGCCGGAATGATTACCGTTTTTGGTAATGAATTTAAATTCAACTACGATACATTTAAAATTAAACTTACCAAGGTCGATTCCATTATGCTGTCAATTGAAACAGAGGATATTGATGAACAGGGGCGTGCATTGGCCCGCAAAATTGAAGATCTTATCCAGATGACCAACGCAGAGCTTCTTATCGATCAACCCAATAACAAATCAGGACTGGCAAGCCTTGAGCAATATCCAATGTTTTACGCATATAGTGAATCTTATGTCTTTTATAATAGAATACCTGGCCTGGAAGGGGTATATCCCAAATCTGACTATTATTTCAAACTCGAACCCTTCACCTTTGAAAATACTGACAGGCTGAGACAATCAGACCTTGAGCTGAAAGGAGCTTTCTTCGGGGGGAAAATAATCGAGCCACTGGACCAGACACTTACCCTGCAGCATGATAACTCCCTTGGCTTCAGCTATAATATTCCGGAAGAGGGTGTGGATATTTACGGGGGAAAGGCCAGGGCGTTTGATACTATCGAAATGAGTAACCTTGGAATGAAAGGCAAAGGCAGTTTAAATTACCTGTCTGCTTCTGTTGAATCAGATGAATTCAGATTTTTCCCGGATTCAGTGCTAGCCACCACAAAGAAAATAACTGTCGCCAGCAATACAGTGTTCCCCGAGGTAATTGCCGATGCTGCCGATATTAAATGGTACCCTGACAATGATGAATTTTACATTAATCCTCTGAATAATGAAACGTTCAGTATGTTTGACAACGGAACCAGCCTTAACGGAACACTTCTCCTGAAAAGTACAGGTTTGTCAGGTAGTGGCAAGATAAACCTTAAAGATTCATACCTGGATGGCAATAACTTCTCATTTACACCTTCAAGTATATATACTGATTCGGCAAGCTACAACCTCAAGTCAATATCAGGATCAGGCTTTGCATTCATTGCAGATGATGCCAGCGTACAAATTGATTTTAAAAACCAGAAATCAACATTCAGTCTTAATTCTGATTCTTCTTTAGTCAAATTCCCTGAAGTGAATTATATATGTACTATGACAGATTTTGAATATGATATGCAGGAGAAAGTACTGGCAATGATACAGAGAGGGAAAGAAGAAAGTAAACTGATGAGGCCGGACGAATTACTTAGGCAAGATCTTAATTCACTTGAAGAACCAAGCTTCTTTAGTACACATATGCTTAATGATACTATTAGTTTTAGTGCAAGCACTGGAAAATATTTGCTGGAAGAAGAAAAAATAATTGTAAATAATGTTAACTATATTCCTGTAGCTGATGCACTTATACAACCGGAAAACGGCACATTACGCATAAACAGAGGTGCTAAAACCGATCCCATAGATAATGCAATAATAGCAATCAACAACAAGCATATTATCCATGACGCAAGTGTTGATATTATGAGGAGCACAAGGTATATGGCAAGTGGTATTTACGATTATATTGATGAAACGGGAGCAATACAGCCTATTAAGTTTGATGAAATAATCGTGGATTCTCTTCGATCTGAAGGCAGGGGCCATATTCCGGGATTCGACAATTTTATGCTGAGCCCCAATTTCACGTTCCAGGGAGATGTTAGTTTTACCAATGACATAAATCAAATATATTTCCTTGGCAGTGCAGGTATAGTGCATAATTGCGATCATATAGGTTCTTCACCCATGAGGTTTGAAAGTCATATTAATCCTGATTACGTTATGATCCCGGTAGATGATAAACCACGGGATATTAACGGTAACCTTATTACTGTTGGAACCTATATAACTATTGACTCAGCACATATTTATTCTTCCTTCCTGTCCCCTGGGAAATCATGGAGCGATACGCCCCTGGTAAAAGCCAATGGATATATTATTTATGATAATGAAGAAGGAAAATATAAGGTGGCAGAAAAAGAAAAGCTTGCTAATCCTTTGTTGCCGGGAAGCCTTATTACTTTCGACAGGAACACCTGCGAAGTATACAGCGAAGGCCCTGTTGACCTTGGACTTGATTGTGGGCTCCTGAATATAATCAGTGCCGGACAGGTAAATCATAAAACAGATTCAAACCTGGTGGAGCTTGATGTTATTGTTGCACTCGATTTCCATTTTTCAGAACCAGCGCTCAAAATAATGACTGACGAGATTAGGTTTATTCCAACACTTGAACCTGTAGATATCAGCAGTAATACATATAACAAAGCAATGCAAAACCTTCTGGGGAGCGAAGCAGCAGCCACACTAAAAGAGGAAATGGACCTGTTTGGTGTGTCACGATCACTTCCCGAAAGTTTTCAACCCGAGTTGGTACTAAATGATCTCAAACTGGTGTGGAACCAGGATTACCAGTCGTACAGATCAGTAGGCAGCATAGGTGTAGGTTTCATCGGAACACAAGCAATGAATATATATGTTGATGGCTTTGTCGAATTTCAAAAACGACGCTCTGGCGACCTGCTCGATGTTTATCTGAAGGTTGATGATGCAACATGGTACTGGTTCAGCTATACAAGGGGCGTATTGATGGCACTCTCAGGAAATAACAGTTTTAATTTAACACTTACTGAAGAAAGAACAGGCGACAGGCGTCATCCCGATCACTCTATTCGTACCCCTTACACCTATATGGTTGGGGTGCAGGATCGTCTGGATAATTTCCTGAGAAGAATGAGACAGGACGAACAGGATGAAGGTATCATGGAAGATCCGATCGATTACCGGAATAATTAGATATATGCAACTGTTCTATTCAAATAAACTGAACGATAACCTGTTTGCTTTCGATGAAAATGAATCAAAACACATCATTACAGTTCTGAGACATAAAACCGGAGACAATATTCATGTTACTGACGGTTCAGGTAATATGTACAGGGCAAAAATAATTAATGAGAACCCGCGACAATGCCTCGCTTCGGTTACCGATACCATACCATCATTTAATAAGCATAATTATTACCTCCACATTGCTATAGCGCCAACGAAAAACGCGGAAAGGATGGAATGGTTTGTTGAAAAAACTGTGGAACTGGGAATTGATGAAATAAGCCCGGTAATATGTGAACATTCAGAAAGAAAAAGAATAAATAAAGTAAGACTTGAGAAAATAGCAATATCGGCAATGAAGCAATCATTTAAAACACATATTACTAAGATAAATGATATTATATACTTTCATGATTTTATAAAAACCAGGTTCGATGGTAAGAAGTTAATTGCACATCTTGATAATAAACATGCAACCGAAAGCCTGGCTCTAAATTATTCAAGGAGTGAAAATGCCCTTATCATGATTGGTCCCGAGGGAGATTTCAGTAGAAAAGAAATAAATACGGCCGTTGAAAACAATTATATCCCTGTGAGCCTGGGCAACAGTCGTTTAAGAACAGAAACAGCAGGCATTACAGCCTGCTGCTGGGTTTACTATACAAATCAGTGATCGTTTATTCCTGGCTTCAACCGTCCTGATTCCCGCAGAGCCTGGTCGAGTATCCACTCAATCTGGGCATTTGTACTACGAAATTCATCCGATGCCCATTTCTCAAGGGCCTTCAGCTTAACCGGATCTATCCGTAATGCAAATGCTTTTTTCTTACTCATATTTTTACTGGTGTAATGTTCCTGTATTTACTACAGGCGTTGCATCCTTGTCGCCACATAGAACAACCATCAGGTTGCTTACCATAGCAGCCTTTTTTTCTTCATCAAGCTCAACTATTTCCTTTTCACTTAATTGATCAAGTGCCATTTGGACCATAGATACAGCTCCCTCAACTATCTTAAACCTCGCAGCAACAACAGCAGTAGCCTGCTGACGCCTGAGCATAGCCCCTGCAATCTCCTCCGAGTAAGCTATATAGTTTATCCTTGCTTCGATAACATGAATGCCTGCCATTTCAAGCCTTTCGCGTATTTCTTTCTCTAATTCATTATTCACCTCTTCTCCCCCGCTTCTCAGTGTTATCTCCGCATCTTCATCCTCAAAATTATCATAAGGATATATCCCTGCCAGCTTCCTTATGGCAGCATCACTCTGCACATATACAAAGTGTTCAAAATCGTCCACCTCGAAAGCAGCTTTATAGGTGTCCTCTACCTTCCATACAAGAACACAACCTATCTTTATGGGATTACCGATTTTGTCATTTACCTTTATCGTCTCACTATCAAAATTACGGGCCCTGAGCGAAATCTTTTTACGTACATAAAAAGGATTCACCCAGAAAAATCCATTTGCCTTAATAGTTCCCTTATAAGCACCAAATAAAACCGTGACACATGATTCATTCGGGTTAACAACGGTAAAACCTATTGATACAAAAATAAATAATATAGCCAGCACTAAACCCAGCCAGACTATTTCATTAAGGAATCCAAGGATTGATCCTGTAAGGATTATCAGCTCCGCAAGCAGGAACAGGTAACCCGACACCGGTTTGAATATTTTTTCTTTTGACATTGTTGTAAATATTGGTTAAAAAACAAATGATATTATTATAATATCACAAATATATCACATTAAAATATTAAATGCAAAAAAACACAGAAAAAACCCGTGTTTTTTATTGATAAGCTCAATAAGTCAATATTTATCAAGCTCCTTATCGATATCAAGTAAAAGCTTACTTATAATTTTATCATCAGGTTTTTCACTTACATTGTGAAAACCAGTTACCAACTCATGAAAGCCGCATTCAAGGCCATAGGCGTCCGCGAACAGGTCTACTGTTGATGTATCAATCTGGTAATAATGTAATAACCGGGTAGAGTTTCCATCCATAGGCAATATTTTTCTTTCTACAAAAAAAACGATGCCATCAGGAATTTATTGTCAGCAGTTTAATTAATTGTGAGATTAAGGCTTTTTTCCTCGATCATTTTGCGCATATTGATCAGTGCATACCTCATTCTGCCCAGGGCTGTATTGATGCTAACATCGGTCTGTTCAGCTATTTCCTTGAATGACAGGCCGGCATAATGACGCAACATTACCACTTCGCGCTGATCCTCCGGCAATTTTTCAAGAAGGGTGCGCACATCATTCACAATTTGCTCTTTTACCATGTTATCTTCAATATTATCCTCGGTGAATTTCTTTTCATTGAGAATATCTGACTCATAATCATCATTGGAAAGCATTCTCATTTGCTTTTCCCTTCTGAAATGGTCGATTATCAGATTATGTGCTATTCTCATCACCCAGGACAGGAATTTACCATTATCAGTATATTTACCTGCCTTCAGGGAATGGATTACCTTAAGAAAAGTTTCTTGGAAAATATCTTCAGCAAGGCTTTGTTCTCTCACATATATGGAGATATAAGTAAAAACCTTCTTTTTATGACGATGTATGAGATTTTCGATTCCGGAGCGATTACCATTAATGAACTGCCTTACTAACTCCTGGTCAGTGCAATTTGACTTCATTCTTACTCGTATTGGTTAAGAGTAGAATTATTCTATAAGCAGTCCTCCTTTTTTTATTGTTTAACGGTATATTGAAATAACAGTTGCAATTAACTAAAAAAAAATTAAAATTAAAAATATTACTTTTATTGTCCTGAAATTTTCAGGAAAAAGGCATTAATTTCTGTATGAATAAGAACAGGACAGACTATATAAGGATCAAAGGTGCAAGGGTTCACAATCTAAAAAACGTAAGTATAGATATCCCTCAGAATAAGTTAATTGTAATAACCGGGGTATCGGGCTCGGGTAAATCCTCGTTGGCCTTTGATACAGTTTATGCAGAAGGACAGCGCAGGTACGTGGAAAGTTTATCATCTTATGCAAGGCAATTCCTTGGTCGCATGAACAAGCCCGAGGTTGATTTCATCAGTGGCATTCCCCCGGCTATTGCTATTGAGCAGAAGGTAAACACCAGGAATCCACGTTCAACTGTGGGAACTTCCACCGAGATATATGATTATTTGCGTTTATTATATGCCAGGATTGGCCGGACCTATTCTCCCGTTTCAGGTAAGGAAGTGAAGCGTCATAGTGTAGATGACGTGGTTGCGTTCGTGTCTAAGCAAAAGGAGGGCACAAGGATTCTCATTCTTTCTCCAAATACAATACCGGGCAATATTGATCTTAAAGAATACCTCTCATTCCTAAAAAAACAGGGGTTTAACAGGATAAAATTAGACGACAAAATACTGAAAATAAATGATGACGCTACCGTTAACGGGTATCTTGAACTTAATCAGGAAATAGCCATTGTTATCGACAGGATAATATCCGACAACGATCCTGACAATTTGAGCAGGATAGCTGATTCAGTACAAACAGCATTCACAACAGGCAAGGGAAGGTGTATACTGGGGTCAGAAGAAGAGGATAATCATATATACGAGGAGTTTTCAAATAAATTTGAGGCTGACGGTATTGAGTTCATTGAGCCAAACGAGCATCTTTTCAGCTTTAACAATCCACTGGGTGCCTGTCCTGTATGTGAAGGATATGGTAAGATTATAGGTATTGATGAAGAGCTTGTTATACCCAACCAGAATCTTTCAGTATATGATGGTGCTATTGTATGCTGGAAGGGTGAAAAAATGAAAAAATGGAAAGAGAGGCTGATAAGAAATTCCTCACTTTTTAATTTTCCAATACATAAGCCATGGTATCAGCTCACTGAGGAACAAAAGCAGCTGGTATGGGACGGCAACAGGTATTTTTATGGGTTGAACAGATTTTTCCGATACCTTGAAAAAAAGAAGTATAAAATACAGTACAGGGTAATGCTGAGCAGGTACAGGGGAAAGACAAGGTGTCCTGAGTGCAATGGCTACCGCTTACGCATAGAGAGTTCGTACGTTAAGATCAAAGGCAGGGCAATACAGGAGCTCACTTCAGTACCGGTTTCGGAAGTATATGATATCTTCAAACACCTGAAGCTGAACAGGCATGAGGATGAGATAGGCGGAAGGATTCTCTCTGAGATCAGGTCAAGGCTTGAATTCCTTCTTAATGTCGGCCTTCCATATCTCACCCTGAACAGGTTATCATCAACGTTGTCAGGTGGTGAGTCACAGAGGATTAACCTGGCTACTTCCCTTGGCAGCAGTCTTATTGGGTCATTGTACATTCTTGACGAACCCAGTATTGGTCTGCATCCCCGCGACACCAACCTTCTGGTACAGGTCCTGAGGAACCTGAGAGACATAGGCAACACGGTTATAGTGGTTGAACATGAAGAAGAAATAATAACTTCATCAGACCAGGTTATTGATATTGGCCCTGAAGCTGGCAGGTTCGGGGGTGAACTGGTTTTTCAGGGTACTATACAGAAGCTTAAGACAGCTAAAACACTTACTGCTGATTATTTATCAGGCAGGAAAGAAATACCTGTACCCGCTGTAAGAAGACCATGGAATAATTATATCATCTTAAGGGGTGCAAGGGAAAATAATCTCAAGGATATTGATGTAAATTTTCCTCTTAACACAATAACATTGGTTACTGGAGTCAGTGGTTCGGGTAAATCAACCCTGGTAAATGATATTCTTTATCCGGCCTTGCAGAATTCAATTTCCGGTTTTTCCAGGAAACCTGGCAAATACAGGGTCATCGAAGGGGATATATCTTTACTCAGGGGTATTGAGCTGGTTGATCAGCATCCGATTGGACGGTCAAGCAGGTCAAATCCTGTAACATACCTTAAGGCTTTTGATGAGATCCGAAAGCTTTTTGCTGAACAACAGGCTTCAATACAGGGTGATTTCAGGGCATCACATTTTTCTTTTAATATTGATGGTGGCCGTTGCGATGAATGTAAAGGTGAGGGTACTATAAGGGTTGAAATGCAGTTTATGGCAGATGTTGAACTGACATGTGAAGAATGTAAAGGGAAACGGTTTAAAAAAGAAATTCTCGAAGTAAAATACAGGGGCAAAAACATACATGATGTACTTGAAATGACCATTAATGAGGCTATTGAATTTTTCAGCTCACAATCCGGTAAAACAGAAAATAAAATTGTTGATCGCTTAAGACCGCTTGCTGATGTTGGTCTTGGTTACGTTAAGCTTGGTCAGTCTTCCAGTACTCTTTCAGGCGGTGAAAGCCAGAGGGTGAAATTGGCATATTATCTGGGTCAGGAGAGAGTGAATGATCATATTCTTTTCATTTTTGACGAGCCAACCACAGGCTTGCATTTTCATGATATAAACAAGTTGCTTAATTCACTAAATGCCCTTGTCGAAAGAGGCCATTCGGTAATACTGATAGAGCATAATGTTGAAATGATAAAAAATGCTGACTGGATAATAGACCTTGGTCCTGAAGGAGGCGAAAAAGGTGGTTATGTTGTTTTTGAAGGCGTTCCGGAAGATATAATTAAATGCAAAAAATCATACACCGGGAAATGGCTCGCAAGAAAAATAAGTAAATAAGAAAGGGATCATTACTGATCCCTTACATAATAATCATTTTTAATATCTTATTGTATCTTGAAGCCAAACATAATAGCAACACATCCGCTTGCCGGATCATCAGACAGTTCTTCAAAGGTGGTAACCTTTATCACAAGTTTAAGCTGCTGGCTCGACTCCAGCTTAAAGTCCCATGTCTCGCTAAAATCATTATCTGCGTTTGAATAAAGGATGGTCTTATTGGCATCCATTACTTTAAACTCAATAGCCGGGAGGTTTTCTGATCCGCATATTGCAACTCTGTATTCCTGATCACTATAGAATGTTTTATACAATTCAGCTTCTTCCCCTTCGACCAGGATAGCAGCATGGTAATTGCCGTCGTGTATATAGGGTCCCAGTTCTGCTTTACATATTTTCTTAGCAAACCCTTTGCATTGAGCATTAACAAGGAATGAATTAAAAGCAAAGAGTAATGTTAGAATAAAACTTATCTGTATAATTCGTTTCATAATTTCCTATTTTACATAAGATGACCTGATTTGTTCAACTTTCCGGGAAAGTTCCGTAAATATATCCGGAGTCATATCTGTTTCAATTGTTGATTTGAGAATAGTTACATTAGTTGCTTCATCAATTTCGGGTTTAATATCAGTTGTTTTTATATTAATCTTATCAAAAACAACCTTAAGTCCTTCCATCTGTTTTATTATGTCCGGTACAGCCGGATGTTCATTATTGTCTTTAAGCAGCTGAAGCATAATGTCAACTGACAATTTCTGGTCGATAATTCTGCCCACCAGTTTTTCACTGTTAAATTCATCCATATCAACAAGCTGGGTTGCAATATAAAGCCCTTCTACCCAGCCACCAACAAGCACAATTGATGCTATTGCAGGTTGTTCATTATCTTCCAGGTATGAATTTGAATTAAGGAATGTCTCTGAAACTATATCGAGTATTACTTCCCTGTTGTTTATATTCTCTTCAAGCTTGTTAATTGTTTCCTCATTAATGGCATCCAGTATACCCAATCCGTCAGCCATTTCCCTGGCAGCAGACATATATTCAATAACAAGTTGTGTCTGGTCGTAAAGGCTTGAGAAGCTCAGGTCGCAGGTATAGATACCAAGGTTAAGGGCCATCAGCTTGTTTGTGGTATACCTGGATGTATTGGCTGTAGGATTTAACAGTTCTTCATTAAACGTTGCTCCTGCTGATTTTATCAGCAGGGCTGATTCAAGAGGTGAAGGAAGTGAGTAAAAGATCTTCTTAGCCTCATTGACATCCTGGAGCACCTCTTCATCTATCTCCGTAATCTCTACCGGTACTTCCTTGTCGCCTCCTTTACCTCCTGATTTACAACTGTTAAACAGAAGAGCAAAAGTAAAAACAGTTATTGATAAATACACTGTTTTCAGTAATAACTTATTCTTCATGATTGATAGTTTAGTTTGCTGGTCTATTTTCCGACTAATTTAGTACTAAATTTTTATTTTTCAAAGTAATGCAACATTGGCAGGCTATTAAGACCTGTACCGTTGGCATTTATTTTATTCATAAGCCGAAAAGTATTTCATGAACTGCGCACGTTCATACTTTCTGGCATCTTTGAAATTCTTATAGTTTAACTTTCCCCTGAATTCATTAATACTGTTAAAGTTTTTGGATTTCATCCAGGATTCAACAGCAGTCAATACTTCCTTTATATACTCTTGTCCTTCCTTGTATAATACAGAACATATCTGCACGGTATCGGCTCCCGCCAGCAGATATTTTACAACATCCTCACCGCTGTGTACACCTGTTGAAGCAGACAGACTTATCTTTTCATTAACGGCTGAAGCCATGGCTATCCACCTTAAAACATTCCTTTTGTCATCAGGACTGCTAAACACTGCAGCAGGTGTTATATTCATTGAATTCACGTCTATGTCAGGTTCAAAGAACCGGTTAAACAGAACCACACCATTTGCACCCCTGTTATATAACTGATCGATCAGATAAAACAGGTTTGTAAAGCGCTGTCCCAGTTTTATTGCAAAAGGAATTTTCAATGTTACCCTCAGTCTTTCAACCAGTTCAAAATATAATTTCTCTGCGTTCGCAGGCCTGATTGTTTTATCAAGAGGCATAAAGAACATATTTACTTCCAGGGCATCAGCTCCTGCTGACTCAATATTTTTTGCATAATTAATCCAGTCATCAGCACTAACACAATTGATACTTGGGATGACAGGAATGTCAGTGGATTCTTTTGCAGATCTTATAAGTTTCAGGTAATTATCAAGCGAATGTGTTTTAGTATAATAAGATATATAGTCTGATGCTTCCGGGTAATCTGAGCCAACTAACAATATACCTGCCTGGTAATTAATCTGTTCCTCGAATATTGATTTAAGCACAACTGCTCCCGCACCATAATCAGCGGCAGCTTTTATTTTGTCCAGGCTATCGGTAAGACCACTACTACTTATAATCAAAGGGTTACGCAGGGTTAAGCCCAGGTAATTGGTTTCCAGGTTCATTTTTTGCTTATTTAATTATTATCCATTTTACAATATCTTGCTCCAAATACGGAAGTACCAATCCTTACCATTGTACTTCCTTCTTCCAAAGCTACTTTATAGTCACCTGACATTCCCATCGAGATCTCGCAGAAATCATCCTTATCATTGAAATATCGTTCTTTCAGTTCTTCAAAAACCGACCTGAGGTAAATGAATTCTGATCTTACACGGTTCATATCATCAGTAAAGGTGGCCATACCCATTACACCCCGGATATTCACATTACCAATTTCATTCAGGATACCCGAGTCAATCATTTCTGCCGCTTCCTCCATGCTAAAGCCAAATTTTGTTTCTCCTCTGGCTATATGGAACTGCAGAAGGCAATTAACAACACGCCCTGCTTTAACTGCTTCCTTATTTATTTCCCTGAGTAATTTTTCGGAATCGACAGATTCAATCATATGGATAAATCCTGCAATATATTTTACCTTGTTTCTCTGGAGGTGACCTATCATATGCCACTGCACATCACCGGGAACATGCTCATATTTACCCAGCAGTTCCTGTACCCTGTTTTCTCCAAAAACCCTGTGGCCGGTATTATAAGCTTTCATGATATCCTCAACAGTTTTGGTTTTTGAAACAGCAACCAGTTTAACATTACCGGGCAATTCTTTCTTCAACAGGTTTATATTTTCAACAATATCACTCATATGACATAAAGGTGCAAAATTAGAAAAGCCCTGATTATTAACCAAGGCTTTCTTATGAATTTACCACATCAATCAAGCAAATGAATAGCTAGTCCACTTCGTAGTTTTGGTTCAAACCATGTAGTTTTTGGCGGCATAATATTACCTGTATCTGCTATATCTATCAGTTGTTTCATAGATACAGGATACATGGCAAAAGCTACTTTCATTTCGCCTTTGTCCACCCTTTTTCTGAGCTCACCCAGGCCACGGATACCACCTACAAAATCAATTCTTTTAGAGCGTCGCAGGTCCTGTATATCGAGTATTGGCTCAAGTACCTGCCGTGTGAGAATTATCACATCGAGCGCCCCGATAGGATCTGAATCGTCATAAACAGATTCTTTTGCTTCAAGCTTATACCATTGACCCTCAAGGTACATTGAAAAGATGTGCAAATTTTCAGGTTTATATATATCAGCACCACGCCTGGTAATGATAAATGATTCTCCAAGTTTTTCAAGGAATTCATCTGCTGTATTGCCATTGAGATCTTTAACAAGCCTGTTATAGTCAATGATTTCAAGCTGGTCAGACGGGAAATGCACAGCCATAAAATAATTAAACTCCTCCCTGCCTGTATACTCCGGGTTTTTTTCACGTTTTTCCTTACCTACAAGAGCAGCAGCAGCTGTCCTGTGATGTCCGTCGGCAACATAAGTATATGGTACTTTTTCCCTGAACAATTTTTCAATGCTCATAATTAATTCACTGTCATTTATTACCCAGAAATGGTGACCAAAGCCGTCATCAGCAACAAAATCATATTCAGGATCCTGTTCATTGACAACATTATTGACTATCTCATCAATTTCTTTAACAGCGGGATAAGTGAAAAATACCGGTTCAATATTTGCATTATTGATCCTTACATGAATCATTCTGTCTTCCTCCTTATCGGGTCTTGTCAACTCATGTTTTTTTATCACCCCCTTAAGGTAATCATCAACGGAGGCACATGTTACCAGTCCATACTGCGTTCTCTCTCTCATTGTCTGTGCATAGATATAGAATTTTGGTTCTTCATCCTGTACCAGCCATTTGTTTTCCTGCCATTTAAGAAAATTCTCACGCGATTTGCGGTATACTTCCTCACTGTGGACATCAATGTCATCAGGAAGATCGATCTCAGCTCTTGTAATGTGTAACAATGAATATTTATTGCCCTCAGCCATAGCCCGTGCTTCGCTTTTATTCATCACATCATATGGCAGGCTGGCCACCTTCTCTGCTATATTCTTTGGTGGGCGCAGGGCTTTAAATGGTTTTACTATTGCCATATATCAAATAATCATTTATTATCCTTAATTCACCCGGAATGTCTCATCACCTTTCTGAAGGAATGCCACAATCTGGTTTGCAGCTGCAAGACCGGCATTTATATTTGCTTCTGCCGTCTGTGCTCCCATTTTTTTAGGTGTAAAGAAATACCTGCCTTCATAATGGGCTTCTATATCAATATGACAGTCGGGTGCAATATCTGATATATAGCTGAAATCATCCCTCTCCCTGAAAACCTTCATTAATTCCTCCTCGTTTATGATCTCTTTCCGTGCAGTATTTACCAGTACCGCATTGGGGGGCATCAGATTCAGAAGTTTGTATCCTATTGATCCCTTTGTTTCTGCTTTTGCTGGCATATGAAGAGATATGTACTGGCATTTTGAATAAAGCTCTTCAACTGTTTTAGAGGCCTGTATCCCGTCTTTTTCAACATCTGCCTGGCTCACAAAAGGATCAAAAGCAAATATTTCCATTCCAAACCCTTTTGCAATTCTTGCCATGCATTTACCAACATTACCATACGCATGTATTCCCAGTGTTTTCCCCTTTAATTCAGTACCTGGTTTGCCATTATATCCTCCACGTGCAAGGTATACCATCATCCCGAAGGCAAGCTCTGCAACTGCATTTGAGTTCTGGCCCGGGGTATTCATTGCTATAATATTTCCTGCAGTGCAGGCTTCCAGGTCAATATTATCATACCCGGCACCTGCTCTTACCACTATTTTCAGTTTATCCGAGGCATTTATTACCTCTTTGTCAACTTTATCACTTCTTACTATCAATGCATCTGCATCTTTAACTGCTGACAGCAATTCCTGTTTGTCAGTATATCCTTCCAGCAGGCTAAGCTCATATCCGGCCTTATCAAGTACATGCCTGATGCCGTCTATGGCAACACTGGCAAAAGGTTTTTCCGTAGCTACTAATACTTTCATGTTTATTTTATTTAATTTTTTGCCTCAAAATCTATCATTGTTTTAATTAATGCCTTCACACTCTCTAAAGGAAGTGCATTATATAAGGAAGCACGAAAACCCCCAACTGACCTGTGCCCTTTTAAGCCTATCATCCCCCTGGAAGATGCAAAGGAAAGAAATTCTGCTTCAAGTTCTTTATATTCCTCATTCATAACAAAGCAAACGTTCATAATTGAACGGTCATCCTCGTTACTAACAGTTGGTACGAATAATTTATTCCTTTCTATTTCAGCATACAGCATCCCGGCCTTTTCACGGTTAATATTCAACATTGCTTCTACACCACCCTGCTGCTTTATCCATTTAAGTGTTTGTAATGCAGCAAATACAGGCAGAACCGGTGGTGTATTGAACATCGATTCTTTTTCAATATGGGTCCGGTAATCAAACATTGTCGGTATTGGCCTGTCTACTTTCCCGAGAATTGATTCTTTTACAATAATAAAGGTTACTCCTGCAGGAGCAAGGTTTTTCTGGGCACCACCGTATATTATTCCATATTTTGAAACATCAACTGGTCTGCTAAAAATATCCGAAGACATATCAGCTATAAGTGTTACCGGTGAATCTATATCATGTTTTATTTCGGTACCATAAATTGTATTGTTAGTGGTAATATGGAAGTAATCGGCATCAGTTGGTATTGTATAGTCCCTGGGTATATAATTATAATTTGCATCTTTGGAAGAAGCGACCTCCACAACCTCGCCAAAATATTTTGCTTCCTTTATTGCTTTTGAGGCCCATGAACCGGTATTAAGATAAGCACACTTATTCTTCATAAGATTCATTGGCACCATTGTAAATTGCGTGCTGGCACCTCCTCCAAGGAACAGAACATGATAACCATCAGGCACTGACAGAAGTTCTTTAAGTAACAACTGAGCCTCCTCCATAACTGCAACAAATTCTTTGCTGCGATGTGACACTTCCATGACTGAAAGTCCAGTCCCGGCAAAATTCTTCACGGCCTCAACAACCTTATCAATAGTATATTGAGGTAAGATTGAAGGTCCGGCATAAAAATTATGTTTCTTCATCCTATTTGATTTTTTGTTAAATAATGTAATTTACAAATAATATTTATTAAGCCTTCACAGGCTCATTTTTTTAAATTCAATAATCTATCCTTTTCGAGGTAAGGAATTACATCCGTTGAATCTTCCTGATGACAAAATGGTATACAATCGTCAAGTCCTTTTTCCCTCAGTCTGCTTCTCTGTGCTGCTTTATCAATATATGCCAGAACATCAGGTTCTGCAAATTTCCAAATATCAAGCACTATCTTTACCGAATCGCATATGGTAGTGTATTTATTACTTTTCAGCAGCCTGCTGGCAAGCGCCCCTGCAAAAACTGAATCTTCAAGGCATATTTTCCCCTTCCACCCGGCACACAGAAGAATAATATCCCTTTCCTGTCCTAACAGCCAGCTCTCCAGGCTGCTGATATTTAGAAATGAACCAATCACTACCCTGTAACATACTGATGCCACTTCAATTGTTCTCGTTCCGTTTGTTGTACTGTATACAATTGTTTTACCACGAACCCTGTCAGGTGTAAAATTAAACGGGGAATTCCCAAAATCTGCAAAGTCCTGAACATAACCGTCACGTTCGGCAGCAACCATATACCCTTTCTTTTTAAATTCCATTGCCTCTTCCAGGCCGGGGACCGGTATCAGGCTCTCAGCACCATTAGCAAAAGCATTGCAGATTGCTGAGCTCGCCCTTAGTGTATCTATTACAACAACAATAGCTTCAGGATCAGCATAATGATCAAAAATGGCAGGAGTAAGACATACTTCTAAATTATTTTTGCCCATATTTTACAGTTAACCCTTACTTTATTTTTTGTATATAGGGAATTTCACAACCTGTGCTTTAAGGTCTTTATTGCGTATCCTTATAAATATTTCTGTTCCCTCTTTCCAGTAACCTTTCTGAAGATAACCCATGCCTATTCCTTGTTTCATCATAGGCGACATTGTTCCAGATGTTACTCTTCCTATATTATCTCCATTTGCATTAACAATCTCATAATCATGCCTGGGGATTCCTCTTTCTACCATCACGAAACCTTTTAGTCTCTTATCCACTCCTTCTTCCTTTTGCTTCAGGAGATATTCCTTATCAAGGAAATTTTTCTCTTCCTTGAATTTTGTGATCCATCCTAGTCCGGCTTCTATGGGTGAAGTAGTATCATCTATATCGTTACCATAGAGACAAAACCCCATTTCAAGTCTTAAAGTATCTCTGGCACCAAGACCGACAGGTTTAATACCAAACGTCCCTCCTGCCTCAAACACTGCCTTCCATAATTTTTCGGCATCCTCATTCTTAACATATATTTCACAACCTCCGGCGCCTGTATAACCCGTTGTTGAGAATAGCACTGACCTTATTCCTGCAAAGGGGATTTCTTTGAAAGTGTAATACTCCATGGCCACTATTTTCTCATTCGTAAGCTTTTGCATCGCTCTCAGGGCTTGAGGGCCCTGTACAGCCAACTGCGCAACAGAATCAGATGCATTCTCTATTCCCTCACCTGATGTAATACCAAACTTCTCAGCATTGTCAACACACCATTTCCAGTCTTTCTCCATATTAGCTGCATTTACTACCAGCAGGTATTTTTCATCACTGAACCTATAGACAAGAAGATCATCAACTATTCCGCCCCTGCCATTGGGGAAGCATGAATATTGCACTTTCCCGTCAACCAGTGCTGATACATCGTTGGAGGTTATATATTGAAGATATTCAATTGCTTCAGGGCCTGTAATCCAGAATTCTCCCATATGTGATACATCGAAAACACCAACTTTCTCTCGTACTGTAATATGCTCATCATTAATACCTGTATATTCAACTGGCATATTAAAGCCTGCAAAGGGCACCATTTTTGCGCCTCTCTCTTCATGAAATTTTGTAAAGGCAGTATTTTTCATTGCTGATAACGTTTTTTATTTGATTTAATGGTATATGTAAAATAATTACTAGTTATAATAATTTTGTTCATTGTATTTCCTCATCTCCAGTGCAGGTCCATATTAATGCTCAGGGTATCCGGTTTAATACTGATTGTATCTGATTCAATAAAAAGAGTATCACTATTTACTTTTTGTAGAGTATCATCCAGATTAAGCATTATGAGTTTGTAAATATCAAAGCCTCCATAGCCTCCCGGCCTATCACTTGCAAGCCACGATTCGTTCTTATTTAAATGCCCTGGTTTATAAAAGAGATCGTTGGACTGTGAATTTGCAGGCACTCCTATATTGGACGGTTCTGACCATAAACCAATACTATCCTTTATCGACATGTAGATGTCATATCCTCCAATACCGCCGGGTCTGTTTGAGCTGAACCAGATAGTATCACCACCCGGAGAAACATGAACCGACTCTTCATTTTTTTCAGAATTAACAGGGTCACCCAGGTTAAATGGCTTCGTCCATTTATTTTTTCTTACCCTCTTCATGTAATAGATATCTCGCCCCCCAACGCCTTTCTTCATATCACTGGTAAAAAATATCTCATTCCCATCTTTAGTAAATGATATGGATGACTCCCTGTTACTGCTGTTAATATTTATGTCAATCTGTGCCGGTTTGCTCCATTTTCCCCTGTCAAGTTCCGAGGTAAGAATATCGCCATTCCCTTCATAACCTGCATACAGGTACATTAATTGGCTATTGGCAGCTATTGACAATACTCCTTCATTCAATAATGTGTTAAGCTCATCACCCGCTGGCCCGGCAGGATTCCAGTCATCACCCTGTTTGGTGGCAACAAAAATATTCTCATCCCACTTCATATCAGCAGCCTGGCGCTTCCTTTTTTCGTCAATGGCACGGCGCGTGGTAAAATATAACAATATACCTTCATTAGCCATAACCGGTGAGTAGTCATCATACTCAGAATTTATGTTCATTCCGGCGTTAATTATCTCAGCATCATTTTCATATCCGGTCATATCAATTGCTTTGTTGCACTGATTGATCAGGTCATTAACCTCAGGATTAAATGAACCGGAATCATGGTATTTGTCAGAGTACATATTATAACAATCGATGGCCTTCCCGTAATCACCACGGACCTGGTATGATTTACCTGTAAGTAAAAGGATATCTTCAGTTATGTCCGGATTTAGCTCATATGCCCTGAGCAAATAATCAAGCGATTTCAGAGGTTCTGACCCAAAGAGGTAACTCACACCTATTTTATAATTCAACTCTGCGTTATTGCCATTGTAATCGTTGGCAAGAAGATAACACACAACTGCCTGGGGATAAAGGCCAATGCCTGAATTAAACAGTTGATCCCCATCCCTGATATTCTTCCATGCATCTCTGAACCCCTCTTCCTGAGTTTTAAAATCAGATTTTGAGATTTTTACTGATACCTGGCCTTGTACCTTTATCAATGGCAGTATTAAAACAATAATCAGAACAGATAAATATTTTTTCATTGATCCACTATTTTGATCTTAAAAATAGTAATTATATGTATGATAAAAGCCCTCCCGGTAAAATAATTCAGGAATACCCCCCTTACTTTTTGTATTTTGTTATTTTTGTTATGAATTATATATGATTGAAAATGGAATTCAGGACAATTAATGTTTCATATATTGAAGAAGTTTGTGATAATTCACCGGAATTGATCACCGAGATGGTTAATATTTTTCGCGACCAGGTCTCTGAATTCAGTGATGAAATGAAGAGACTGCATGAAGAGAAAAAGATTTATGATCTTGGATTAATAGCTCATAAGGCAAAATCATCGATAGCTATTATGGGCATGGATGATCTGGCAGACAAACTCAAGGAACTGGAACTTAACGCGAAAGAAGGGACTAAACCTGAAACTTATATTGATTATATTAACGAATTTGTGAATCAGACAGGTGAAGCTTTAAAAGAACTGGAGATCTACCTGAGCACATTATAATATAAAAAATGGTTACTGTTGATAAGCTCGAAAATAATATAGACCATGTAAGCTTCAGCAACCTTGAAAAGTTGGACGTTTTGGTTGCTGATGATATCAGGGCTGAATTAAGCAAACTTTTTGAAGTTCCTAATGCAAAAGTAATAATAGACCTTGAAGGTGTGAAATATATTGACAGTTCCGGTTTCGGTTGCTTTCTTTCCACCATGAAAGCAGCCAGGAATAATTATGGAACACTGAAGATCTGCAATATTGAGCCCAGCGTTTTATCTCTTTTCAGGTCGCTTCAGCTACACTCCATACTGGATCTTCAGGATGACCTGGTTTCCTGCATAAATAGTTTTTAACTAATAATTCACATTAATCTTTTTTTACCTTATTGCTGCTATATTTGAGGTAAAGAAGACTTATGGAAAAAACTATTTTGAAACCAACTACAATGATATACCCCCTTCCGGCTGTAATGGTAAGCTGTGGAAGGCATCCTGATGAATACAATTATTACTGTTGCATGGACAGGTACAATATGTTCAGACCCTCCAATGTGTTATATTTCAATAAGACCATCCAGGCATTCATATGATATTATTAAAAGAAACAGGGAGTTTGTAATTAACCTTACTACAGAAAAACTGGTACAGGCAACAGACTGGTGTGGCCTACGATCGGGTCGTGACTATAATAAATTTGAAGAAATGAGCCTTAATCCCGTAAAGAGCAATATGGTGCAGGCACCTGCGATAGCTGAATCACCTGTCAACATTGAGTGCAGGGTTACTGATATTGTTGAACTGGGTATCCACCATATGTTCATGGCTGAAATACTTGCCATACAGGCGGATAAAGATTGTTTTAGCCCTGACACAGGCTCTCTTGAGCTGAGTAAGGCCAACCTCATAAGTTACCAGCATGGTAAATATTTCAAAACGGGAGAAATGCTTGGAAAATACGGATACTCTGTAATGAATAAGAAAATAAGGAATATACATCCACAAAGACCGGGTCGGGGGATGGCAAAAAATAGTGTATTTAGGAAAATAAGACATATTTTAGTACTTTCATTTTTGATTTGAAAAACCTCATAACTTATACCAGAAATGAGTGAAAAAATTCTTAAGGCACTGATGCAGCTTTTTGCTATTATAGCACGGCCTGAAAGCAGTGAGAAAGACCGGAGAAATATAGTAGAAGCCTTCCTCAGAAGACAACTTAATGAAGAACTGGTAAAAGAATACCTTAGTTCATTTGACCAGTTCTACCGGGAAGCCCAGGCAAAACAGAAGAAAAGTGCACATAAAAAAAGACAGTCTGCCATATCTGTCAGAATACTAAAAATAACCAGCCAGATAAATGATCAGCTGACACAGAACCAGAAAATTATTGTTCTCGTCCAGTTATTGGAATTTTGCAAATCAGACGGGACCGCTATTACCAATGAAGAATTTGAGTTTATAAAGGCTGTTGCAGAATCCTTCTATGTTGAAAGATCAGAATTTGAGCTTATACGGCAATTTGTACTGAGCGATTATTCCGGCATGCCGGATTCTAATAATATACTCGTTATCGACAATAAACTGGAGAGCCCCGGTGATATAATCCATCATGTTATCAATGAATCGATTAAAGGTCAGATATGGGTTCTTGAGATAAGCTCAGCCAATATGCACTTTATCAGGTTCACTTATATGGCTGAGCTATATATGAACGGGCAACTGGTGCAGGAAGATAAGGTATATCCTTTTAACCCCGGTTCATCACTCCGTGATCCCAAAGCAACACCTATATATTACAGCGACATAGTAAGTAAATTCAGGCGTGAAGAGCTGGAAGCATCAAGGGTAGTATATGAGGTCAAAGACATTGAATACAGGTTCAAAACCGGTGAAATGGGTATTCATAAAATGTCGTTCGAGGAAGAATCAGGTAGACTGGTAGGCATTATGGGAGCATCAGGAGCCGGAAAATCAACCCTGCTTAATGTGCTCAATGGTAATAATACCCCAAATAGCGGTGCAGTGCTGATAAATGGTATTAATATCCACCGCGATTCCGAAAATGCTGAGGGCCTCATAGGTTATGTGTCACAGGATGATCTGCTAATAGAGGAACTTACTGTATACCAGAACCTGTACTATAATGCCAAGCTCTGCTTTGATAACCTTACAGAAAACGAGATACATGAAAAGGTTTCAAATACGCTTCAAAACCTGGGACTATTCGAAATAAAAGATATGAAAGTTGGAACCCCGCTGAACAATAAAATAAGCGGGGGACAGAGGAAAAGACTTAATATATCTCTTGAATTGATACGTGAACCGCCCATCCTTTTCCTCGATGAACCAACATCCGGATTATCATCACGTGATAGTGAGAATATACTCGACCTTCTTAAGGAACTGGCACTCAAGGGGAAGCTTCTGTTTGTTGTTATACACCAGCCATCAAGCGATATATTTAAAATGTTCGACAGGCTTGTGATACTCGATACAGGAGGCTATATAATATACAATGGTGATCCGATAGAATCAATTACCTATTTTAAGCTGAGGACTCACCAGGCCAACTATAATGAAAGTGAGTGCCATGTATGCGGAAATGTGAATCCCGAACAGGTATTCAATATAGTTGAATCCAAGGTGCTCGATGAATATGGTAAGGCTTCAAATGTCAGGAAGATCTCACCGAAAGAATGGAATGAACATTATGCCGAGCATATTTTACAACATGAAAAAAAATTGGAACCCGGACATGGTATTCCCGAAATAAACTTTAAGACGCCCTGCAGGTTTAAACAATTCCTTGTATTTATTAAGCGTGATATACTGGCAAAACTGGCCGACAGCCAGTACCTGATAGTAACACTCCTGGAGGCACCCATCCTTGCCATTGCCCTGGCTTTCCTGATAAAATACTACGACGAAAGTGCGAATAATGCACACTACACACTTCTTGAGAACAGCAACCTGCCCGTATACCTGTTTATGTCAGTTATAGTAGCACTATTTATGGGGCTTACCGTTAGTGCCGAAGAAATAATAAAAGACAGGAAAATACTTAAGAGAGAAGCTTTCCTGAACCTCAGCTGGAACAGCTACCTGCTCTCAAAAGTATCTGTTCAGCTTGTAATATCTGCCATACAGGCGTTTGCTTTCGTGCTGGTCGGAAATGGAATAACAGAAATAAGGGGAATGTGGTTTGAATACTGGCTGGTTCTGTTCTCCTGCTGGGCTAGTGCGAACTTGCTGGGCCTGTTGATATCAGATAGTTTCAAGGCAGTGGTCACAATATATATGCTTATTCCTTTCCTCGTTATTCCACAGATTATATTAAGTGGAGTAATAGTGAAGTTTGAAAACCTGAATCCAAATATATCATCTCCTTCAGAAATACCTTTCTATGGCGAGTTTATAATTGCCAGGTGGGGATATGAGGCTCTTGCAGTTAAACAGTTTAAGGATAATGATTATGAAAAGCAGTTCTATGAGTATGATAAATTATTGAGCATAGCAAACTTTAAGAAAATATACTGGTATAACGACCTTAAACAAAGGGTAAGCGACCTCGAAAACGGAATGTCGCGAAAGAATTTCGATGATGATTTTAAAAAAGACCTTCTTGTATTAAGAAATGAAATCGAAAAAGAAATGGAGGTCGTTCCGGCACTGGAATTTAATTACCTTGATCAGCTCATCCCTGAAAGAGTTACCGTAGATGCCATTGCCGCAGCAAAAAGATATATTGAAATCCTGAACAACAGCTATATAAAAATCTATAATAACTACTTCAATGAGAAGGATCTTATCATAACAAAAGCAATGGAAGAAGATCCGGAAGATTTCATTCAACTGAAGCAAAGGCACTTTAATAACAGCCTTGAAGAATTTGTGACAAACGACAAAGAGGAAAAAAGAATTATTGAATATAAGGGAGAGATAATCCAGAAAATGGATCCAATATATAAGGATCCTGATCACCCGTTTATCAAAGCCCATTTCTATGCCCCAAGAAAACAGGTTTTCGGATATTTTATGGATACCTACTGGGTGAATATTGCAGTTATATGGTCATGGATTATATTAACCTATATCGCATTATATTTCAGGCCGCTGAAGAAAGTGCTTGACTCAATTGAAGAGTCCTCGGAAAGAAAGAAAGCAAAAAGCTGATATAATAAAAAGGGGCATGCTCAAAGCATGCCCCTTTTTATTTTTTAAACCGATCCGGATTCAGTGATAATTGCTATTCAACAATTTCAATCATTTCGAACGGAACTCTGATAATTGACTCGTAGTCTTCACCGGCTTCCAGCATATCCTCATCATCCTCCTCATAATACCATTTTATTTCAACATCATTCTTTGCCTTATGAATCATTTCCAGCTTCTTAAAAACATCAAGTATACACTTGGAGGAACTGGTATTAAAGTATTCCAGTTTCACTTCAACAATGGTCTTGGGTAATGGGTTTTCCCTGTATTGGTCAAGCCAGTCAACAAGCGGTTTATAGAATTCAACTGAATTTTCGGGTATAGACCTTCCCTCAAGTTTAAAAACCCCCCCACTTGAATCAAAATGAACAGTTGGGGTTTTTGGCGTTCCTTCAATAATGATCGGTTCCATATCGTAAATATTTTAAATTATTAATTGCTTTCTAATGCATTGATGTTTATTGACAACTTGAAAAATGCAAAATCCTTATTATAATCATAAAACTTATAATTCAGGTTATTGCCTGTTTTACGGGCAATATCCACAAGTCCCAATCCTCCTCCTCCCTTGGGGGAGATCTTCTGGTGATGAAGTATAAACTTGTATAATTCCTTTATTTCCTCGGTACTTGATTGGTTTATTTTCTTCAGCTTCTCTTCAAGTTTCTTTATTTTACCCCTGGTTATGAAGTTACTTGTTGTTATATTATAACCCTCAGTATTTCTTCTAACGATTATCATTCCAAATTTTTTTGAGTCCTGGTCTTCAAAATCTTCCGGGGGTTTGTCAACATGATGAAAAAGATTCTGCAAACTTTCAACAAGTACGTTATATACTTTCTTTCTTGTCCTGGGAGGGTCACTGGCCTGTTCAGTTTTTTTCTCAACTGAATCGAGGATCAAGTTTATGACATCTGAACTTATATCACCTTTGTAAGAGAAGATAACATCATCAGTCAATAAGTCCTTGAAATAATTCTCTACATTAAAGCTCATTAGCTTCAGTTTGACTAAGGCCAGTTAATATAATCGGAACAAATATAAAAAAAATCTCAAGTCCAAAAAATTTACCTTTTATGCATTTGATAAAATTCAATGTAATGTAGATAAATAGCCTGAAATAGGAGATAAGCATCATACTTCCATCACATGAGAGCTTGGCTTTGACTTTTCATACTACCCCGGTAAAGCTCATACTTCAATAGTTTCACTTCCAGTTTCCCGTTATACAATATATATTTTTGCGAGGGTTTTAATCCAATCTTACTGATGGCTTCTTTGTTCGAACTTATAAGCCAGGCGATTGAACCGGGATAGCCATGTTTTAAACGTTCCCCTATTCCCGAATATAAATTCTCTATATTTACAGTATCCATCCTCTCACCGTATGGAGGATTCATTATAATAGTACATTCTGATTCCTGTGATCCTGAATCAAGAAAGTCCTCTATACCTGATTGTATATCTGCCTCCAGACCTGCTTCCCTTATATTTGATCTGGCAATTTTGATGTTCCTGGATGAAATATCCCTGCAGTAAATCGAGGTTTGAAGGGGAACTATCTTTGATTCAGTTTCCCTGCGCACCTTTTCAAAAAGTCCATGATCATAATCCGGCCAGTTCATAAATCCAAAAAAGTCTCTGAACTTACCAGGTGGAATACGTCGTGCCATGAGTGCTGCCTCGATAGCTATTGTTCCTGATCCACACATAGGGTCAAGTAATGGAGATTGCATATCCCAGCCACTTATCATAATTATGCCGGCAGCAAGCACTTCGTTTAAAGGTGCCTCTGAACGGATACGCCTGTAACCTCTCTTAAACAGGGGAACAAGTGTTGAATCAAGACTTATATTAACCTGCTTTTCACTTATATGACAATTGAAGACTATATCAGGGTTCCTGGAGTCAACAGAGGGGCGCCTGTTCGTTTTTTTCCTGAACCTGTCAGCAATTGCATCTTTTAGCACCAATGCCGGGTAACCCGTGTGATTGAATAATGAAGAATTAACCACAGGCACTACCGAGAAGGTCTGACCAACGCCCATTATATTCTCCCATTGATATTCAATGGATTTGCTGTATAGATCCTTAGCTTTTCCAATCCTGAAACTAAACAGGGGCTTAAGTACTGACAGTGCTGTATGCAAACTATAGTTGGCCCTGTAGAGCATTTCCCTGTCACCTTCAAAGCTAACCGACCTCCTGCCCTTAATAACATTCCCTGCACCCATAGACTCAAGTTCAGCTTTCAGAACATCCTCAAGTCCATACAGGGTTTTTGCTAAAAGTTTATCCATACAAATAATATCAATTTCTCAGGAGCGAAAGAAACTTATTGCTGTCGGATATCATTTCCAGGGATTTTTCAATGACAATATCATCCTTGTTTATTACCTGGTAATATTCCGACATATCCCATATATCTCTTGCTACCAGGCCTTTGATTATCATCCTGATCTGTTTCTCCGAGATAGTATATTCATCTTTAACAAACTTAACCCCCATTTCGTTACCGAGGCTTATCAATGAATCTATATCAGATTCCCTGAATGAAAAATTGTCCATGAACTGGTCAAATGACGGGTACTGTCTTTTAAGCCAGGCTCTTTTAGTATCTACAAAATCAAGTGAGAACTGTGTAATTACATTTTTATTTACCAGGTCCCTGTAATAATCAGAGTACTCGCTGGTATCGACAGGGACAAATATATCGGGCATAATTCCTCCACCCCCGTATACCTGTCTCCCGTTTATCAGGGTATTGAATCTGAGGGAATCGAAAAGAGTGATACTATCTGCCGATAGTAATTCACCGTTTGTGAACCTGGAATAAAAATCCGTCATATATTTATCTACTCCCTGGTCATAAGGTCTCTGAATAAGCCGGCCCGTGGGGGTATAATACCTGGCTATGGTTAGTCGCACCGCGGAACCATCGCCCATGTTAAAGGCATTCTGAACCAGCCCTTTACCAAAAGTCCTGCGGCCTATTATAAGGCCACGGTCCCAATCCTGGAGAGCTCCTGCCACTATTTCACTTGCAGAGGCAGATCCCTCATCAACCAGGACTACAACCTTTGATTGATTAAGCTTACCCCCTTCCCTGGTATAAAAATCCTGACGCGGTGTTTTTAGTCCTTCGAGGTATACAATCAGTCTTTTCTGCTCAAAAAAATGATCGCAAATCCTGATTGCCGCCTCAAGGTAACCTCCTGTATTCCCACGAAGATCAATAATCAGGTGTTCCATATTCTTATTAATAAGGTCATCAATGGCGTCATTGAATTCCTGCTCTGTTGTAAGTGAAAAATTACTGAGCTTAATATAGCCTACATTATCAGCTGCCATATACGATGCAAGCAGGCTGTTAACCGGCAGTTTGTCACGTATTATCTCGTACTCCCGGATTCCTGATGATCCACGTCTGAAAATTCCAACTGTCACCTTTGTGCCTTTATCGCCTAACAATCTTTTTCTTACTCCGTTGGTTGATATTCCCACACCGGCTACATTTTCTCCATTTATAGTTACAATGCGATCGCTTGGCCTTAAACCAACTTTTTCGGACGGGCCGCCCGGCATTGGTGAAATAACAAGGATGGAATCGTGCAATATATTAAATTCAATACCTATCCCTTCAAAGCTGCCTTCAAGTCTCTGGTTTATCTCTTCCAATTCTTCCCTGGTTATATATGTCGAATGAGGATCCAGGTTTTTCAGGACCTCAATTATAGCTTTTTCTGTCAGTTTCTCCTGGTTGGTACTGTCAACATAAAACGCTTCTATCAGAGCCAGTGTCCTCCCAAATTTGAGGGTTTGTTCACTGAACATCTGAGCCTTCATCTCGATTCCCGTATGAAGAATTATGAACGCTAACAGTATACCTGCTTTTCTATTCATAGTCTAAAGTTTAATCGTTTAATACTTAACCATTGCCCGCCTTCCTATGGTGTGGATCTGACTCACCCGATCATTCCCACTCTATCGTTGCCGGTGGTTTGGAACTGATATCATATACCACCCTGTTAATGCCTTTCACCCTGTTTATAATTGCATTTGAAACCTGCCCGAGAAAATCATATGGAAGGTGCGACCAGTCAGCTGTCATACCATCTGTCGAACCTACAGCCCGAAGCACAACAGTATTCTCGTATGTACGCTCATCACCCATTACACCCACTGACTGAACCGGCAGGAGTATTACTCCTGCCTGCCATACCTTATCATATAATCCTGCCTCCTTCAATCCTTCAATAAATATATCATCGGCTTCCTGTGCCATTCTCACCTTTTCCCTGGTTATTGGTCCCAGTATCCTTATGGCCAGTCCCGGTCCGGGGAAGGGATGACGCTTAATGATGATATCAGGCATCCCCATTGCGGCACCAACTTTCCTTACTTCATCTTTAAAGAGAAGTTTGAGTGGTTCAACAACTTTAAGGTTCATTAATTCGGGTAATCCTCCCACATTATGATGTGACTTTATTGTAGCTGAGGGACCGTTAACTGATACCGACTCTATAACATCAGGATAAATTGTTCCCTGCGCCAGCCACTTCACATCTTTAACTTTTGCTGCTTCCTTCTCGAACACTTCAATAAAGACCCTCCCTATAATCTTTCGCTTTTTCTCGGGGTCACTCTCCCCTTCCAGCTGATCCAGGAAAGCATCACTTGCATTAACAGCTTTAACATTCAATCCCAATCCATTATATGAATCCAGTACTTTCGTGATCTCATTTTTCCGTAGCAGTCCGTTATCCACAAATATACAGGTGAGGTTTTCTCCTATTGCTTTATTAAGCAGATATGCAGCAACTGATGAATCAACTCCTCCGCTCAAACCGAGGACGACCTTGTCATTACCGAGTGTATTTCTGAGATCCTTTATTGTTGATTCAACAAAAGAATCAGGCGTCCATGTTTGTTTACATCCACAGATATCGACCACAAAATTCGCAAGGATCTGTTTCCCCTGCACTGTATGGTATACTTCGGGATGGAATTGTATTCCCCAGGTTTTTTCACCACTTATATGGTAGGCTCCAACACGCACATCAGCAGTTGAACCTATTACTGTATAATGAGATGGTATTTCCTCAATAGTGTCACCATGCGACATCCATACCTGTGTTCCTGTGTCAATATTTGCAAACAGGGGATCGGCATTATTCATATATATCATTTTTGCCCTTCCATATTCCCTTGTATTTGAAGCATGTACTCTCCCACCATAATTATGCGCAAGGTGCTGGGCTCCGTAGCATACCCCCAGAAGGGGCTTTTTGCCTTTTATACTGTCAAGGTCAGGTACAGGAGCTCCTTCATCCCTCACAGAGAAAGGGCTACCCGACAGGATAACACCTTTAACACTATCATCAGGTTCAGGAAAATGGATATAAGGATGGATCTCACAATATACATTAAGCTCCCTTACACGTCGGGCAATCAATTGAGTATACTGTGATCCGAAATCAATGATAAAAATCTTTTCCTGCACACTAATTTTACTTTAAGATTGAGGTGTAAAGATAAATATTCTTTTGTTTGTATTACCGTTAATTAAACTGGAATTACTGAACCTTCTTCAGCAGCAATTGTCAGGGGAAATACTTTTTTTGCCTCTTCCAGGAGAGGGTTTATATCCTTGTACCTGGCAGAGAAATGACCTATAATAAGCTTACCCACACCGGCATCATGCGCTGTTCTTGCTGCCTGCTCAGATGTTGAATGACCTGTTTTTGCAGCAAGGTCTTTATTATCAGACGAAAAAGTAGCTTCATGATACAGCAGGTCAACCCCACGGACAAACTCGGAAAGGCGTTTAAAATACATTGTATCAGAACAATAGGCAAAAGATCTGGGTTTTGGCGGGTCGGTACTTATCTCACCATTAGGGATACATTTACCATCAGCAGTATAGAAATCAGATCCTTTTTTTATTTTATGAATCTCCGAGAGGGGTATATTATATTTACTTATAGCCTCTTTTAAGATATTACGTTCCCTTTCTTTCTCCCTGAATAGAAAACCGAAAGTAGGCACACGGTGTCTGAGCGGAAAAGAAATGACTGATATATTTTTATCCTCAAAAATTTTCACAGGCTCTGTTTCCTGCAGGGCAATAAAATCAATATCGAAATTTAAATGAATATCAAAATCTGATAAATGGGTATACAAAATATTGCGGAAGGCTTCGGGTGCATAAAGTCTCATTGGAGATTCGCGTCCTGACAGGTTCATAGATGAAAGCAGCCCGTAAAGGCCGAATACATGATCGCCATGCAGATGACTGATAAATATATTATGTATCCTTCCATACTTTATACTGTATTTTCTGAGTTGCATTTGTGTTCCCTCGCCGCAATCTATCAAAAAAAAATGCTCATGTGCATTGAGCACATGAGCGGATGGATATCTTTGTGAAGTCGGCAGGGCTGAACTGCTACCCAATATTGTCAATTCAAAAACCACCCCTTCGAAAAAGATTTTATGATATCATTTTTTCAGCATCCGATACAGTTCTAGTAATATTAAGTACTGTATCGAGCTGAGAAATTGTTATCAATCTTTCTACAGCATCATTAAGGCCACAGAGTACAAAGGTTCCCCCGGCATTCTTGCACAGCCTGTTAGCCACCAATATTGCACTCAACCCGGAAGAATCACAATATTCACATTTCCCCAGATCCAGGATAATATTCTTTTCACCCTTCCCGGACACCAGCACCAGCTCTGATTTAAGAGCAGGAGCAACATGGGTGTCAAGCTTTTCAGTCTGGACCTGGATTAAAGTACTGTTGTTTTTACTTTCGATATTAAAATCCATGACTTTCAAATTTATTAGCTCTAATTTAACTAATTTTTCTCAGATTTGGAAGATTTGTTCTCTTTTTCTTCCATTTCTTCCTTAAGTGCGGCAAGATCAGTTATATCCCCGAGGGTTGTTTTTTCAAGGTTCGATTTTATCTTTTTAGTTGCCCTCCTGGTGACTGCTGCTTCACTCTTCCTGGTTCCTTTTTCTGAGGTCCTCTTCTCGTCTTCAAAAATCCTGCTGTGTGACAGTATTATTTTCTTTGCACTTTTATTAAACTCAATTACCTTGAATGCAAGTTTTTCATCAACCTTGCCGCTTGTACCATCTTCTTTAACAAGATGCTTGGGTGTTACAAATCCTTCTACACCATAAGGTAAGGCAACAACAGCTCCTTTATCGAATACGTCCACTATTGTTCCCTCATGTATTGTATCAACTTCAAATACCTCCTCGAACACATCCCAGGGATTTTCTTCAAGCTGCTTATGCCCAAGGCTCAGCCTTCTGTTTTCCTTATCTATTTCCAGTACCACCACTTCAATCTCAGAGTCTATAGAGGTAAATTCAGCAGGGTGCTTTATTTTCTTTGTCCATGAGAGATCAGATATATGTATAAGACCGTCAACTCCTTCTTCTATTTCAACAAAAACACCGAAATTGGTGAAGTTGCGTACTTTTGCTTTATGCTTGCTCCCAACAGCATATTTTTCTTCTATCTCCTTCCATGGATCAGGCTTCAGTTGTTTAATGCCGAGCGACATTTTTCGCTGCTCACGGTCCAGTGTCAGGATGACAGCTTCAACCTCATCACCTACATTCATAAACTCTTGTGCACTTCTCAGGTGTTGTGACCATGACATTTCAGACACGTGGATCAGGCCTTCAACACCAGGGGCTATTTCAACAAAGGCCCCGTAATCGGCCATAACAACCACCTTACCCTTGACCTTATCACCTATCTTGATATTCTCATCAAGCGAATCCCATGGATGCTCGGTAAGTTGTTTCAGGCCAAGAGCTATCCTTTTCTTGTCATCATCAAAGTCGAGGATAACAACATTAAGTTTTTCATCCAACTGAACAATCTCTTCAGGATGATTTACCCTGCCCCATGACAGGTCAGTTATGTGAATCAGTCCATCTACACCTCCCAGATCAATAAATACACCATAGGAGGTAATATTCTTGACCGTTCCTTCCAGCACCTGACCTTTTTCCAGTTTAGCAATGATCTCTTTTTTCTGCGATTCAAGCTCAGCTTCAATTAATGCCTTATGGGACACAACAACATTCTTGAATTCGTGGTTTATTTTAACAACCTTGAATTCCATTGTCTTTCCAACGTATACATCATAATCCCTGATAGGCTTAACATCTATCTGTGAACCCGGCAGGAATGCCTCTATACCGAATACATCCACTATCATACCACCCTTGGTACGGCATTTAATATAACCATTTATAATTTCGTCCTTTTCCAGGGCTTCATTAACCCTGTCCCATGATTTCAGTGCCCTGGCTCTCTTGTGTGATAATACCAGCTGCCCCTTTTTATCCTCCTGGCTCTCAACATATACTTCAACCTTGTCCCCAACTTTCATATTAGGGTTATAACGGAACTCGTTAAGGCTGATTACTCCTTCGGATTTAAAGCCAATATTTATTACGACTTCACGATTGTTCATCGAGATAACGGTACCCTCTACGACCTCATCTTCAGCTATGGTGGAAAGAGTTTTGTCGTACATCTCTTCATACTCTTTCTGCCTGGGTGATTGTTTCGTTTCTTCCTTCTCAAAAGCATCCCAGTCAAATTCCTTAACCTCCTCCGTTTCCTTCTTAATAACAGATTTCTCATCTTTCCCTTTTCCCTTGTCTTCTGGAGTTTTAGCTTTCTCCTCTTTCACCTTCACCTCAGCCTTCTCTTCTTCTTTCTCCGCCTTTGGAGCTTCTTCCACTGTTTCCTTTTCTACTTCTGTTTCAGCTTTCTTCTCCTCAGCCTCAGCCTTAGCCTCAGCCTTCTCTTCTTCTTTCTCCGCCTTTGGAGCTTCTTCTACTGTTTCCTTTTCTACTTCGGTTTCAGCTTTCTTCTCCTCAGCCTCAGCCTCAGCCTCAGCCTTCTCTTCTTCTTTCTCCGCCTTTGGAGCTTCTTCTACTGTTTCCTTTTCTACTTCGGTTTCAGCTTTCTTCTCCTCAGCCTCAGCCTCAGCCTTAGCCTTTACTTCTTCCTCTTTCCCCTCTACGTTCACGTCGTTTGTTAATTTCTTTTCTTCTTCAGTCATGATTTAATTAAATAAACTAATAATTAATAAGTTAGACATTATTTTGGATAAAATTGGATGCAAAAATACTGAAACCATCTCAAATCTCCTAATCCACGGCAATATTTATTGCATACAAAGCAATGATTTTTAAGCCCTAAGATTTCCTCCGGTAATCTTAACCTCAGCCTTAGCCTTAGCCTTAATGCGTCCACCGAAGCTTAAGCGAAGGTGGAGCCTCAGCCTTTTGAATATTCCATTATTCCATTCATCCAGTATTCAATATTTCCTATCTTTGCTCCTGCCACTTAATACTATATTTATGAAACGTATTCTAGTCACCGGGGGTGCAGGTTTCATAGGTTCCCACCTTTGTGAAAGCCTGTTGAATGAAGGAAGCGAGATAATATGTGCAGATAATTTCTTCACCGGCGCAAAAGAGAATATATCACATCTTCTTTCACATCCTTTTTTCGAACTTATAAGGCACGATATCACTATGCCCCTATACGCAGAAGTAGATGAGGTATATAACCTTGCATGTCCGGCCTCCCCCATTCATTACCAGTATAATGCTATAAAGACCATTAAAACATCAGTGATGGGATCGATAAATATGCTTGGCCTGGCAAAACGTACCGGTGCAAAAATACTGCAGGCATCATCAAGCGAGGTCTACGGTAATCCGGAGGTTCATCCTCAGCCCGAAGGATACTGGGGTAATGTTAATGTCCTCGGGCCACGTTCTTGCTATGACGAGGGAAAAAGATGTGCCGAAACATTATTCATGAATTATTATCTTCAGAATAATGTAAAAATTAAAATTGCCAGGATATTTAATACATACGGACCGAGGATGATGATGAACGATGGCAGGGTAGTTTCAAATTTTATAATCCAGTCACTCCGTAACCAAGATATAACGATATATGGTGATGGAAGGCAAACCAGAAGTTTTCAGTATATTGATGACCTTATTGATGCCCTTAAAGCATTTATGCTGACTGAAGACTCATTTACCGGACCGCTAAACCTGGGAAACGACGAAGAGATCTCAATAAATGAAATGGCAGAACTGATAATAAAAATGACAGGATCCAAATCAGGTATTATTTTCAGGCCATTACCACAGGACGATCCAATGCAGAGAAAGCCTGATATAAGCCTGGCAAAGAAGAAGCTTAAATGGGAACCAACCTATAATCTCGAGGAAGGATTATCGAAAACTATTGATTATTTTAAAGAAAAATTAAAGACATGAAAGGTATAATTCTGGCTGGGGGAGCCGGTACAAGGCTGCATCCTGCTACAAAAACTATTTCAAAACAGATATTGCCGATATACGACAAACCAATGATATATTATCCCCTTTCTGTCCTGATGCTTGCAGGTATAAGGGATATACTTGTTATCAGCACACCACGTGATATCGTACTTTTTGAAGACCTACTGGGCGATGGTTCTCAGATAGGCCTCAGGTTCAGTTATGAAGTACAGCCATCACCGGGAGGACTGGCACAGGCTTTTATCATTGGTGAAAAATTCATAGGCAATGATAACGTTTGTATGATACTCGGGGATAATATTTTCTACGGGCAAGGCCTTGGCCAGATCCTGATGGATACAGCCAAACTGAAAGACGGAGCATGTGTGTTTGGTTACTTTGTAACTGATCCCGAGCGATACGGAGTGGTTGAATTCGATAATTCCGGTAACGTGCTTAGTATAGAGGAAAAACCTGCTAAACCAAAATCCAATTATGCAGTTACAGGATTGTATTTCTACGATAATACTGTTGTAAAAAAAGCTAAAAAGCTTAAACCATCAAAGCGTGGAGAGCTCGAAATAACTGACCTTAATAAGTTATACCTTGAAGAAGGTAATTTGAAAGTTGAGTTGATGGGCAGAGGCATGGCATGGCTTGATACAGGCACTCATGAAAGCATGCTGCAGGCTTCCAACTTTGTTGCCACACTGGAACAACGCCAGGGATTAAAAGCATCATGCATAGAAGAAATAGCTTATATAAGAGGATTCATCGACAGGAAACAATTGCTTGTCCTGGCAAAAAAATTAGGAAAAAGCCAGTATGGCAGATATCTCAGGAATATTGCCACTGAAAAATTTATTACTCTTAGTGAGGTAATAAAATAACAGTGAATATGAAGATTATAGAAACTGAATTCAGTGGCCTGTATATAATTGAACCTAAAATATTTACCGATAACAGGGGCTACTTTTTCGAAAGCTATAACCAGAAGCAACTGAAGGAAAATAAACTGGTTTTCAAATCATTGCAGGATAATGAATCATTTTCATCGGGGAACGTGATAAGGGGCCTTCACTATCAGTTAAATCCAATGGCACAGGCTAAACTTATAAGGGTGATAAAAGGCCGTATAAGGGACATCGCCCTTGATATGAGGATAGGATCCCCAACTTATGGCAGGTGGAAGGCAGTGGATCTTGATTCCGAATTTAAACACCAGCTGTTTATCCCCAGAGGGTTTGCTCATGGCCTTTCAGTATTGAGCCCTGAAGCTATTATTCTATATAAATGCGATAACTTTTACAGCCCTGAACATGAAAGAGGTATAGCTTTCGATGATCCCTCACTGGCAATAGAATGGGGTATTGATCCTGCCCTGGCAATGATAAGTGAAAAAGACAGGAATAACCCCAACTTTTCCGAAGCCGAAAATAATTTCGAATATATGCTATGAAAAGAATTCTGGTTACAGGAGCTCATGGACAACTTGGCAGGGAGATCCATGCACAAAAAGAGATATTACAGGGGACAGAATTCTATTTTATGGATATTGATGAACTGGATATAACAAACAGAAGGGAGGTTGAAAGAACAATAACCAAAATAAAACCTTCGTACCTGGTTAACTGTGCAGCCTTTACTGCTGTTGACAAAGCTGAGAAAGATGCTGAGAACGCTTATGAAGTTAATGCATCGGCTGTTGAAAATATAGTAAAAACCGCCCGCAATGTGCCCGGAATGAAACTGGTACATATCTCAACCGACTTCGTTTTTGATGGTAAAAGCAGATCACCTTATTATGAAAATGCAAAGCCTGCAGCACAATCTGTGTATGGTAAAAGCAAACAGAAAGGCGAAGAATATGCACTCTCCTACCCTTTCGCAATGATTATACGAACCTCATGGCTGTACTCAGAATATGGGGGTAATTTTGTAAAAACAATTTTAAGACTGGCGTCTGAAAGGGATGAAATCAATGTTGTTGATGACCAGACTGGCACACCTACATGGGCAGCTGACCTTGCATCAGCTGTCCTGGATATCGTTGAACAAACAATAAATGATGATAAGAAATTTCTTGCCGGAATATACCATTACAGCAATGGAGGGCAATGCAGCTGGTATGAATTTGCCAGTGAGATAAAAAGGATAAAAGGACTCGATATAAAAATAAATCCTGTAAGTACCGCTGAATTTCCCTTACCGGCAAAGCGACCCGCTTATTCAGTGCTCGGTCTTGATAAAATAAAAAATACTTATAATATTAAGATCCCTTCCTGGCAGGATAGCCTGGAAAATTGTTTAAAAAGAATAAATCAATAAGATGAAAGATAAGAACACTGAACCAATCTATGAAAGGGCAAGGGCCTGGACATCCGGGGAATATGATGAGGATACCAGGAAAGAAGTCTTGTATATGATGGAAAATGATGAGAAAAAACTGATAGACTCCTTTTACAGGGATCTTGAATTTGGCACCGGCGGCCTGAGAGGAATAATGGGTGCAGGCACCAACAGGATGAACAGGTACACCGTGGGAATGGCTACTCAGGGCATGGCAAATTACCTAGTGAAAAACTTCCCCGGTAAGAACATTAGCGTTGCTATTGCACACGATTGCAGGAACAAAAGCAGGTATTTCTCAGAAATTGTTGCCGGGATATTTTCAGCAAATGATTTCCAGGTTTATCTCTTCGAGTCGTTGAGGCCAACACCTGAATTGTCATTCGCAATCAGGTACCTGGGATGCCAGAGCGGCGTAATAATAACCGCCTCACATAATCCACCTGAATATAACGGGTATAAAGCATACTGGGACGACGGTGGCCAGGTTACTGCACCCCATGATGTTAATATCATTGAAGAGGTAAGAAGCATAACCTCTGTCTCCCAAATAGAATTTGATGGCCCGGAAGAAAATATTCATATTATAGGAAAAGATATTGACGAACTTTTCATTAACACAATAAAAAAGATCAGCCTGAACCCTGATTGTATTAAAGAAAAACATGATATCGGTATAGTTTATACACCAATACATGGCACAGGGGTGGAAATAATTCCTGCCACACTGAGAAAATTCGGCTTTACAAATATTATTAATGTCCCGGAGCAGGATATTGTGGACGGCAACTTCCCTACGGTAGAATCTCCTAACCCGGAAGAACCCAAAGCATTCAAAATGGCCCTTGAAAAAGCAGAAAAACACGGGGCATATATTGCTATGGCAACCGACCCCGATGGCGACAGGCTGGGTGTTGCAGTGCGAAACCGGTCAGGCGAATTTGTCCTGTTAAATGGTAACCAGACGGCTGCAATACTGACATGGTATATAATCACCCAGATGAAGGCAAAAAATATACTTAAGGGAAATGAATATATCATTAAAACCATTGTAACCTCTGACCTGCTGGACAGGATTGCAGAAAAAAATGGAGTGGAATGCTTTAATGTACTCACCGGCTTTAAATATTTTGCGAGCCTGATGGAAAAGCTGGGCAAAGAAAGAAAATATATAGGAGGAGGTGAAGAAAGCTTTGGATACCTGCCAGGCGATTATGTCAGGGATAAGGACGCGGTTGGCTCCTGCGCACTGATAGCTGAAGTTACGGCCTATACTGCATGTAACGGTAAATCATTATTTGATATCCTTATTGATATCTATTATGAATATGGCCTTTACAGGGAAAAGCTGGTAAATATTGTCAGGAAAGGTAAAGAAGGCGCCGATGAAATAAACAGGATGATGGAAGACTTCAGGAACAACCCGCCAGAGGCCGTGAATAATTCCCGTGTTGTTAAAATTATTGACTACCTGGAGGGAATATCAAGGGACTTATTGGAAAATAAGGAAACCTTTTTTTATATGGAAAAAAGCAATGTCCTCCAATTCTTCCTTGAAGACGGCAGTAAAATATCAATGCGTCCAAGTGGTACAGAGCCCAAGATAAAATTCTATTTCAGTGTGAATGATAAACTTGAGAACCGTGACGAATACGAGAAGAAAGAAGCTGAACTGGACAGGAGGATAGATGCACTTATAGCAGCTATCAGCTCCGATAGCGTGATTTAACTATTCCCCGATGATCTTTACCAGTACCCTTTTACGGCGTTTACCATCGAACTCCCCGTAGAATATCTGTTCCCAGGGACCGAAGTCAAGCCGACCCTCGGTGACAGCCACAACTACCTCCCTGCCCATTAGTGTGCGTTTGATATGAGCATCAGCGTTGTCCTCAAAACCGTCATTATGTCTGTACTGTGAGTATGGCTTTTCAGGTACCAGTTTTTCGAGCCAATTTTCAAAATCCTGATGTAGCCCCGGCTCGTCATCATTGATAAAAACACTGGCGCTGATGTGCATTGCGTTAATGAGTGCCAGACCTTCTTGTACTCCACATTCAGCTAAGGCCGTTTCAACTTCACGAGTTATGTTTATCAGTTCCCTCCTACTGCTGGTATTGAACCATAGTTCTTTCCTGTATGATTTCATATCCTTAGAATAAATTCGATATTAAATTAATGAGACCGCAAGTTACAATTAATGAAAAAGCTGGTCAAAAAATATTAACTATTTTCATTCTCTATCCTTCACACATACAAGATCTATCCAAATTGCAGGGGATAGCCTGCAATTTGACATTCTCCGATGATCATTGATGACTAATCATCACCGAAAAAGGCAGGAAGGAAATTCACCAGGTACAGCCGGTCTGTAGCCCTGGTAACGGCAGTGTAAAGCCAGCGCAGGTAATCCAGCGTCGGTTCCTGCCTGTTGAACATCCCCTGGTCAATAAAAACACGCTCCCATTGTCCGCCCTGGGCTTTGTGACATGTCACTGCATATGCAAACTTTATCTGCATGGCATTGAAGTACGGATCGTTCCTGACAGCATCATACCTTTTCTTTTTGGTGCTCATACCGGAATAATCTTCCAGGATATTTTCAAATAGCATCTTATTCTGCTCCCCTGACAGGGAAGCAGTTTCAGAAGAAAGTGTGTCAAGAAGGACCTTTACTTCAAGTTCAACCGAATAGTCTATGAAGTCAAGTATCATGTCAGCAAACCTGAAGCCATACCTTTCTTCCTTTTTTACCACCTTTTTTATTCTTGCCATATCGCCATTGGCTATAAAATCAAGCTCTTCCTCCTTATTAGCCCAGAAATAATTATTCTTAACGATCATAAGCATATCACCGGCAGAAACTTCTTCTTCACGGTATAGTATCCTGTTGCGTATTCCTTCGTTATACCTGTTGGCCATCCTGTTTGAATTCACTATTATCACTGTACCATCTGTTCCCGCATATGAATATGCCGCCTCTATTTCCTCAAGCATTGTCTCACCGGTAATCCTGAAGATGTCATCAAATCCCTCAATCTTGAATTCCGGAATACTGAGGTCATTATCAGTTATTTTCCGGCGTACATACGTCGCGTTCATCAGTATACCTGATTCTCTGGTCTGGCGCACCACATCACGCAGTTCCGCTGTCTCAATATTGAATCCATACAGAGATAGATCCTGGCTGCTCAGTGCAGGACTCAGTGCTGATCCTACCGGTGGCAACTGCGCAGAATCACCAACCAGTATAAGCTTGCAATTCCTGCCACGGTAGACATATTCGATTAAATCATCAAGCAGACAGCCACTGCCAAAAACAGATACTTCAGCTGTCTCTCCTGATATCATTGAAGCCTCATCAATAATAAAAAAGGCATCACTGTGCATATTTCTGTCAAGTTCAAACATGCCCATGCCATCACTGCTGCTCTTTTGCCTGTAAATATGCTTATGTATCGTAAAGGATGATCTGCCTGTATATGAAGCCAGAACTTTGGCAGCACGGCCTGTCGGCGCCAGTAATACTGATTCAATATTAAAACTCTCCAGAGTATGAACTATTGCACTTATCAGACTGGTTTTCCCCGTGCCGGCATAACCTGTAAGCAGAAAGATACTGTCATTGGTATTCCCGGCAATAAATAAGACTATCGCTTTTATTGCGTTAAGCTGATCATTTGTTGGTTGATGACCAAGATTTTCACCCAGTTTCTTTTCAATATGCGATTCTATCATTTAGTTCAAAAACGCCCGGATCGATTTGGTATTCAATTTATTTTTTTATTTTTGCAGCAAACATAACCAAACTTATCTAACAATAAAAAAAATGAATATAGTTGTACGAGTTCTGCTGATTTTGGCAATTATTGTCCTCGGTTATCTTCTGGTTGACAGTATTATGAATCCTATCAGGTTCAACCGGGAAAGAGATACAAGAGAGGATGCCATTAAGGAAAGGTTAATAGATATCAGAACGGCCCAGGTAGCTTATAAATCCAAGTACGGAAGGTATACCGCTAGCTTTGATACTCTTATTAACTTTGTTAAAACTGATTCTTTTCCTTTGATATATAAAGAAGGTGCTATTACTGACGAAATGATTGAAGAATGGGGCCGCAGGGCTGAAATAGAAGCATTACGCAGAGGATTAATTGTTCGTGACACCTCGTATACTACTGTATTGGATTCAATATTCAGTCCGGGTTTCCCGGTCGACTCGTTGAGATATGTGCCGTTCTGCGATGATACCGAATTCAAAATGCAGTCAGATATTGTTGAAACAGGGTCAAGGGTTATGGTGGAAGTGTTTGAAGCATCTGTACTTAACGACGTATTCCTGCAGGGTCTTGACAGACAGCTCATCATTAACTATAACGCCCTGCGTGAAAAAATTACCGGCTTTCCGGGTATGCGCGTTGGAAATATTGTTGAACCCAATAATAATGCTGGGAACTGGGAGAACTAACAGTTTTTCATATGTATGAAAAAGAACTGTTTGACGAAACACTGGATATAAACTCAACCAATAACTACGAAATATCCATTCAGCTTGGACTGAATGGATTTTCTTTTTGCCTCCTTGACAACCTGAGGAACAGGTTTGTTATGTTCCGGGATTATAAACTCAGCGGTAAAGAGTCAAGTCTGGCGAATGAGATAATGGATATTGCAGGCAAGGACGAATTTCTTTCGAAGCAATATCGCAGGTACCGAATTGTGTTTAATCTTGAACGAAGCACCATAGTGCCGGCCGCCCTTTATGACCCGGCGATTAAGGATAAGTACTTTGAACTCAACCATAAGCTGGAAAATAATTATGTTGTGTCAAACAACAGGCTTACAAGGCCCGATGCCTACCTGTTGTTCGGTGTCAGGAAAGATATTTTTGATCTCTTGGTTAATCTTTTCCCTGATGCTTCCCTCTCCCACCAGTTAAAACCCCTGCTCGACTCATCCTTCAGACAGGCAAGGAAATCAAAAGATCATTATATCAGGTTGCACCTTGATATGGGTTTTTTTACTCTCATAATGTTAAAGGATGACGATTTGCAGTTTTTCAATACTTTCAGGGTAAGGAGCGATTCTGATATACTGTATTATCTGATGAACAGCTTCAATCGCTTTAAGATCACAGATGATCAGGTTGTTTATCTCAGCGGTAACATTGCAAAATTTGATGACCTGTATAATAATATGCTCAGGTATATTAAGACACTTAAGTTTGCAGTCCCTGAAGGCGATTTTTCAATGAGTTACATATTTGACGAGATGGGTACCCATCAGTATTGTAATCTTTTCAATATAGTTAATTGCGCATAATAAGCGGCCGTCATAAAGGAAGAATCATCAGGCCACCTGCAGGTCTTAAATTAAGGCCCACCACTGACATGGCAAGGGAAAGCCTGTTTAATATTCTCAATAATATTATTGATTACAATAATATACGTGTACTTGACCTTTTTGCGGGTACAGGCAGTGTAAGTTATGAGTTTGCATCACGTGGAGCTTACCTCGTTCATTCGGTTGAGGCAAACTCAAGACATGCATCGTTCATCAGTAAAACTGCCATTAAACTGGAAATGCAGTGTTTAAAGGTATTCCGTAATGATGTAAGAAAATATCTCACCAGGACATCAAATACTTACAATCTGATTTTCGCTGACCCCCCCTATGATCTGGACTGGCTTAATGACATACCTGATATTATATTTAACAGTGATTGCCTTGAACCAGGCGGTCTGCTGATTCTTGAACACCCGGGGAATTTTAATTTCAGTCATCACAAATACTTTTCAGAACATCGTAAATATAGCTCCGTGAATTTCACCTTTTTCCGAACCCCCGAATAACTATTACGGGTTTCATGTTCCAGGTTCCAGTTTTCATATTTCAGGTTCCAAGTTTCAGGTTTCAGGTTCCAGGATTTTAATCCCGATTCAACGATTTAGTTCAACAATCTCTAAACCATTTTAACTTAGTTCACAACGTCTATAATTAATCCATCAATCCTGGCATCCAGTTCAGCTTCTTTTGATCTGACAGTTCTGGAGCTTTACTACCGGTAAAATGATGAAATATGGTGCCGAAAGCGGCTAATGATCCGCAGAATCCTGGAGGCTATTAATTTCTTTGAACAGGTTTTTGAAACACTCCACGGCTGAACCTCCAGAGCGCACATTTTCTTCCTCTTCCCCGTACCAGGCTTTCAAAAATCGCCCGGCCGGAGACCATACCGTTTGCATCATGCCCAGGAAATGGGATGACATCTGTGGTGTGGAATGGTTCCGGTAGCGAACCATATTTTCAAGCTGATCAACAGCAACATCAGGGTTCCTGTAAGGACAGGTGACCACATCGAGTTGATGCATGGCAAAATAGGGTGCAGTGTGATCAGGCCTTTCATAATGCCAGTCGCAAATCACAACATCTTTCGGAATCATATCAATAGCACGGGCTGTGTTGTTCATGCTTGCCTCCCACATACCCAGCCCTGTTGCTTTGCCATCAATGAGACGGTCACCCCATATCCACAATTTTTGTCCCTTGTGCATCAGGTGGTTCCGTATGCGCCATACCTCATCGGAGAACAATTTGGCTTTATCGATTCCGGCACACCGCGGGCAGTGATCATCACCCAGGTAAAATACTTCATCCATGCCGGCATGGAATGCGGATGCTTCAAATACCTCCATGAGCTCATCCACCAGTGCAAAGACCACATCATGTACTTCGGGATGCAGGGGACAATAACTTTTGCAATATAGGCCATCATCATTGGGCCATTTATATTTCTCCGGCATCTGAATATGCGGAGTCTCGTCAAATTCAGGATATTCCCTGAGCAAAGGATTGACTGTCTCGTGCACGCTTTGGTGTCCCAGAAGGTTGATCTGTGGGATGATCTGAATCTTTGCGTCTTTACATGCTTCCACCAGTTTCCTGACATCGCTTTTACTGAGTGGATTTTTTGCACGTAGTTCCGGGTGGCTTTCATATTCATATCCATAGTCGACCATCAGCACCATGGTATTCACACCCATGGGCTTCAGATCTTCAGATATGAATTTCACGAAGATATCCACTTCCTGGCTATTGGGAGCACCAATGCATAATCCCCTGATTGGCATTATGGAGTCAATGTGTTCACTGGAGGCCCCCTCAATAACGGCCACACCTAATATCAGAATGGACAGAATGATCTTTTTCATAGGAATTAGGTATTTAAAGGTTTGAGTATTCATCTATCTATGGATTAAATATATGAAAATTTCAGAAGAAAATTCGAGATGCCATACCCGCTGTCCCTACCCCTTAATCCCTAAACATCTCAACCTCTTTTGATTCAAGATTTAAGATTAAAGACTGAAGATCTAAGAAGAAATCCCAATTCAACAATTTAACGATTCAACAATTAAACAACCCCTAAACTCCTTCTTAACATCTAAACATTTTTTAATACTTTAGTGTTTAACTAAAAAACACAATCATGAAAATCATATCACTCGACAATGTAGAAAAGAAAAATGTTCATATGGAAGGAGCTGTTGGTGCATGGAAACAGCTTCCACTGGGCAGTGCAGATGGTGCCCCTGTATACTCTTACCGAGTATTTACTGTTGAGCCAGATGGTTACACCCCCTATCATCGTCACCCTTATGAACATATGAATTTTGTTATAGAGGGGCAGGGTGTTCTTGTAAATGAAGCCGGGGAAGAGTTCCCCCTGAGTGCAGGTGATTTTGCACTGGTAGACCCAAACGAAAAACATCAGTACAGGAACACTTCAAACGAAAAGGAATTCAAAATTATCTGCGGGGTTCCAAAGGAGTTTGAATAACTCTGCAGAATGCCAGGGATATTATGATTTTATTGGTTTAAGTGGTTTAAGTGGTTTAAGAGTTTAAGCACATTATATTCCTGATGGTGTAGATCTCCAGATCTACGCCCCTTTTTATCACTGTGCCCTGCGCCCTGTGCTTATATACGCTTCTCATCTCTCATCTGCCTCAGGCCTTCGGCCTTCAGCGAGCTCGTAGCACTCGCATGCTATCGCATTCTCGCACTACTCGGTTCTCATCTCTTATAACTCATCGCTCTCTTTAAATCCCAATTAAATAAAGTTTCGTAAATTGTATAGTTAATAATTAGTTATATAGTTTTGATTACATATTTTTTACTCAATCACTTAAATCATCCCAATGAGCTATAATCCATTTGACTTCTGGCAGGAGTTAAAAAACAGAAAAGTTATCCATGTTATAACTATTTATGTAGCTGCAGCTTTTGGCTTGCTGGAACTGGCAGATATTGTCTCAGGATACATAAATATACCAGACGTGATCATATATGTTATTATGGTTGCAGCAATCGTAGGATTCCCATTTGCAATATTATTTTCATGGTTTTTCATTACAACATCCGATGGAATTAAACTAAGAAAGAATATTGATGAATCACAATGGAACGATATTTTCTTAACTGATTATGAGCAAGGTATTTATAACCAGGATGCCGTTTATGATTCTGACGATTTAGTCCCTTATACAATTAAACCTTCAGGTGACCTGGGCAAGACTAAAAGAAGAAAAGAAAAGATTTACAGATCCAGTTCATTGGTGGTAATATTTGCAACTGTAATCCTTTTCTTCTTTTTCAGTGGAAAATCCATCCCCTTTGAGAAGCGTGACTGGGTTGTAATAGCTGATTTTGAAAATCTTACAGGTGAAGAAATTTTTGATAACTCTCTTAATGCTGCCTTAACACTGAGCATAGATCAGTCACAATATATTAATGTAATTCCACGTCAGAGAATGTTTGAGACATTGAAAAGAATGAAAAAGGCGGATATAATACATATTGATGAAGAAACGGGCAGAGAGATTGCTATACGTGAAGGTATTGAGATTTGTATTGTTCCTGGTATCAGCAGGGTTGGAAGCCAATATATTTTGACTGCTAAAATTGTGGAAGCTGAAAGCGGAGAACTGATGAGGTCAGAAGTCATTTATGCAGAGGATCAGGATGAAGTTATAGGAAAATTGGATCAGCTAAGTCACAGGATAAGACGAAACCTGGGAGAATCGAGATATAAGATATCCGGGCAAAGTAAACCGCTGTCAGAAGTCACGACATCGTCTCTGAATGCACTTAAGCAGTTTTCCCTGGGTATTGAAAATCACACTAACCTTGATTACGAAGGTGCAAGAATCCATTACGAGAATGCCATTCAGATTGATTCTAATTTCACTGGAGCGAAAGCTTCCCTGGGTAATTTGCTTTATGAGAGATTTGATAAGGAGAAAGGGCGGGAATGGTTGGAAGAGGCAATGCTATCCATCGATGATCTTACAGACATTGAGAAATATGCGATCCTTGCTTTCTATGCCAGTCATATTGAAGGGGATCTTGATAAAGCCATTCAGTATGAAAAAACAGCAACTGAACTTTATCCTGATGCATCCGCACCCCTTAATAACCTGGGCTGGTATTATCTAAACCGGGGCGATTTTGAACAGGCGGCAGATGAATATAAAAATGCAATCCGCATTGATCCCTACATGATGCTCTCGTACAGTTCACTTATTCATATATATCTGACAGAACTTGGGCAAATTGACTCAGTTCTTATCTGGTCAAAAAAGATGATTGAGCATGGACCTGATAATCCATTTGGGCATCTTTATCTGGGTTGTGCATATGTATGTATTGACAGTCTTGAGAAAGCTGAAACTGAATTTCTTAAAACAAGGAGCCTTGAGCCGCGGTTATCCAACAATCAGTATAATTTATGCCACGTATACAGGCTCATGGGTAACTACGAAATAGCAATTGAAGTTCTTAAGGATTTTCTTCAAATTGCCCCGTACGCAGTTTCTGCTCACTATCAGCTTGGCATAATATATAAGCTCATGGAAGATGATGAGCAATCAATGAAGCATTTTCTTGAATTCAAAAATAATGCTGAATCATGGGTAAAAAATGATTCTGAGAATCATTTTTCATATTACTGGTATGGATTAGTGTTAACCCACCTTGGAGATAAGAACACCGCCTGGGAGTACGGTAAGAAAATAATTGAAATCGACACATCCGCACATATACAATTTGCAGAGTTTCTTGCAGCCCAGAATAGAAACAGTGAGGCTCTTGATCATCTGGGAAAAGCACTCCGGCAGGGATATCGAGACCTGACCTGGATAAAGTTAAGTCCTGATTTATTCTTATTGCAGAATGAGGAAAGGTTTCAAAGTCTTATAAAAGAATATTTTATAGCAGATTGATAGCATTAAATCCTTACCACTTTAAAAAGCTATGAAATAGTCGTGTAAATACCGTTTAATATTCCTTAGCCTTACTGCGTCCACCGTAGCCCCGAGAATTCGGGACGAATATGAAGCCCCAGTCCCGAAATTCTTTCGCCAGAATGGCGAATTAGAATTTCGAGGACCCTCGAATCGAAGATTCGGGGCCTTAGCCTTAGCCTCGATGATTGCCTCATCCTTGAGATATTCTTGGCAATAACGCTTGAATTGCATAAATTTATTAATTAATTATAGCTAATAATCAAACTTATGCCTGAAAAATCTGACAATCCTAAAAACTTCTGGCAGGAGCTCAGAAGGCGGAAAGTCTTCAGAGTACTTGCCATTTATGCAGGTATTGCCTATATAATAATTGAGGTGGTCAACAATCTTGTGGATCCTTTGCATCTGCCTGTATGGGTTGCTACATTAATCATATTACTGCTGGCAGTAGGATTTCCTATAGCCGCAATTTTTGCATGGATATTTGATTTCACTACTGAAGGAATAGTGAGAACTGCGCCAGTCGAAGAAACAGAGCAAAAAGTGCCCCTGATAAAACCTGCGAGAAAAAGCCGCCTGAAAGCCAGTGATTTTATAATAGCTGCTTTGATTGTTATTGTAGCAATACTGGTATGGCCTAAAATATTCAATAGAAACAGCCTGGAGAGCCTGATCTCATCCGATGGAAGGATTTCAGTTGCTGTAATGCCATTTCAGAATATGACCAGTGATACCACCTGGGATATCTGGCAGAGCGGGATACAAAATGAATTAATAGCGTCCCTCACCAACTCAGAAGAACTTAAAGTCAGGCAAACAGAAACTGTTAACAGCATAATGCGAAGCAGGGATATTACCAATTATGCTTCAATAGCACCTTCAGTTGCAAGTACAATTTCACAGAAACTGGATGCAAGCGTCTTAGTCTATGGAGGCATAACTCAGGCAGGTAATATAGTCCGGGTGAATACTCAACTGATTAATCCGAAAAATGAAGAGGTCATTAAGTCGTTTCAAATAGAAAGCCCTGACAGTGAAGAGATGATCTTTAATATCATTGATTCCCTTTCTGCACAGGTAAAGGATTTTCTTATAATATCCAAATTAGAACAAGAAAAACCTGTCGATGACAGGTATACAACACCTACCAGTTCACCCGAAGCATACAGATATTTCATGTATGGACAAAAAGCTTTTAATAATACAGATTTTACTACAGCAATTAATTATTATTTGCAGGCTATAGCTATCGATTCAAGCTTTTATTCTGCAATAACGATGCTTTCTGTGGCTTATTATAACATCAGCCAGATTGATAAGGCAAAAGAATGGTGTCTTAAGGTTTACGATAAAAGAAATCAGATGGACATAGGGCAGAATATTCACTTAAGCTGGCTTTATGCCATGTATTTTGAAACACCAAATGAAGAAATTAAATACTGTAATCAACTTCTGGAGCTTGATGATCAATATCCCCCCTTTTATTATGAATTAGGTCGTATTTATGTTGCTTTGAATCAATATGATAAAGCGATTACTGTAATGAGCAAAGCTCTTGATATATATAAAAAATGGGAGTCAAAACCAAGGTGGGCATATGACTATATTATGCTTGGATTTTCATATCATGAGACTGGCCAGTACAGGAAAGAAAAAAAGCTGTATAAGAAAGCAGAGCAGGATTTCCCTGATAGTTACTATGTACCCCAGAGGCAGGCTATCCTGGCATTAACTGAAGAAGACACGGTTGCAGCAAATCGATATATTGAGAAATGTATATCTATCGCTGAAGATATTTCCTTACCTGTTGTAGATACAAAATTTGGCCTGGCTTATATTTACACTGAGGGAGGCTACCTGGATAAAGCTGAGGATTGTTACCGGGAAGCCATATCCACGGAACCTGAAAACCCCAGCTGTCTGAATAATCTTGGATGGTTCCTTATACATGAAGATAGAAATATTGATGAGGGAGTGGAACTAATGGATAAGGCACTGAAAATAAGACCAAACAGTTATCTATATCTGGAAAATAAAGGTGAGGGATTATATAAACAGGGTAAATATAATGAAGCCCTTGATCTGCTTGAAAAAAGCTGGGAATTAAGACCAGTGTATAATCACTCAAGTTTTCTTTTACTTGAGAAAGTAAAGAAAGCTGTTGCTGAGCAATTAAATAATTAAGCTGCTATTTTTATATATTAAACCTCAACCTGACCAGATCTTATGCCACAAAAACCAAGCAAACTTATCAGACTGTGGCAGGAGTTGAAAAGACGCAAAGTCTTCAGGGTGCTTACCATATATGCTGCTACTGCTTATATCATTATTGAACTGGTTAACAATCTAATTGGACCTTTGCTCCTGCCGGAATGGACAGCAACTCTGATTGTTTCTATTCTGGTGTTAGGATTACCTGTTGTCGTTATCCTTAGCTGGATATATGATATCACTTCCGAAGGAATAATTAAAACGGAATCGGAAACACTAACCGGGGAGAAAAAAACTTTAACAAAACATGCAAAAAGAAGACTGAGTAGAAATGACATTGTTATTGCTGTATTACTGGTTATGGTTGCAATTCTTGTGTGGCCGAAAATATTCAGCCGGAATAAAACAGATACTGAGATGCGTGCAAATGATCGAGTTTCAGTAGCCGTATTGCCTTTTCAGAATATGACAAATGATACAACCTGGAATAAATGGCAGACTGCAATTCAGACTGATCTCATTACCTCCCTTTCAAACTCAGAGGAATTAAAAGTGAAACAAAAAGAAAGCATCAACAGTTTGCTCCAAAGCAGTGGTTATAACAATTATACCTCTATAACACCTCCTGTTGCAAATAGAGTATCAAAGAAACTGGGCGCAACTATGTTTATTTACGGCAGTATAAAACAATCAGGTACAATAATAAGGTTAAATGCACAACTATACGATACAAAAACAAAAGATGATATTAAATCTTTTCATGTTGATGGAACAACAGAAAATATTCTGCATTTCATTGATTCACTTTCTTTTATGGTTAAGAATTACCTTATTATAGCTGAACTGCAAAAGGAAGTGCCTGCTGCTTTTCAGCAACTTGTATCTACTGACTCTCATGAAGTGTATAGCTTTTTTGCTTATGGGTACGGAGCACTGAAAAAATTTGATTATTCAACGGCAGCACAATGGCTTTCCCAGGCAGTGGAATATGATTCAAGCCTTACTTTTGCAACTGCATTACTTTCTTTTTCATATGCCCGGCAAGGCAGGTATGAAGAAGCAAAAGAATGTTGTCTCAGGGCTTTTGAAAAAAAAGACCAGATGCCATTGCAACTTCAGATCTGGACAGATTACATCTATGCCCTGACTTTCGAAACGCCACAGGAAGAAATTAAATACCTGAAGCAGTTACAGGAAATTGATGATCAGTTACCGGAGTTTTATTACTATAAAGGCACTGCTTATAACAGCTTACATCAATTCGACAAAGCAATCCCTGAGTTGGAAAAAGCGCTTAAGAAATATGAAAAACTGTATTCAAAACCTTTCTGGAGCCCGGTATATGCTGCATTGGGACTTGCATATCACAAAACAGGTCAGGTAAAAAAAGAAAAAGAACTGTATAAAAAATCAGAAAAGGACTTTCCCCGAAATCTTCTGCTTACCGGCATGCAGGCAATACTTGCCTTTAATGAAAATGACACGATTGAGGTAAATAAATATATTGACAGGTATGTATCTTTATGCAAAGAAAACCTTTTACGTGAGCCAGTTATAGCAGCAAATATCGCTGAAATTTATTCCGATGCCGGTATCCCGGGTAAAGCAGAGGAATATTACAAGGAAGCACTCTCATTGGAACCTGAAAATCCTGGTATACTCAATAGTCTTGCCTGCTTGCTGATTGATAACGACCTGAAAATTAACAAGGGTATTGAATTGATTGATAAAGCACTGGAGTTAAGTCCTGATAATTATTCTTACCTGCATACAAAAGGCCGGGGATTGTATAAGCAGGGAAAATACGAAGAAGCATTGAAGTTACTTGAAAAGAGCTGGGAATATAAACCTGTATATGATCACGGACTATATCTTCATCTCGAAGAAGCAAAAAAGGCAATTGTCAATCAATAAAAAGACCGGCATAATCAGAACTTTTAATAGGTGTTCGTAATACTCTTATTTTCTATATATCACCTTATTTTAGCCGTATATTGATGAAATATGTTATTTCGTCAAAGTAAATTGACTTTGACTTGAACATAGTGTAACTTTGATACTGACTAATTCAGTGATGGATTGAACTAAAATTAATCATGCTATGAATCATATATTTAAAATCACCGTTATTCCTATTCTTGTAATTTGTTCGATAATATTTCTCGCTTCCTGTGAGAAACAACCTACTCTTCCCACTGTAACTACATTAAGCGTGTCAGAGATCAATCAAACAACGGCATCGTCCGGAGGAAATGTGACGGATGATGGAGGAGCAGAGGTCACTTCCAGGGGTGTTTGCTGGAGTACAACTGAAAATCCCACCACAGGCAACAATAAAACAACCGATGGCTCAGGTACCGGTAGCTTTACAAGCAGCCTGACATCATTGACACCCGGCACAGAATATTATATCAGGGCTTATGCAATAAACAGTGAAGGTACAGCATACGGCAACCAGGTTTCTTTCACTACCGGGGCTATCCAATTAGCATCATTGACAACAGATGCTGCCGGTTCAATCACTCAAACAACAGCAATATCAGGCGGTAATATAACTGATGATGGTGGAGGGGATGTAACAGCAAGAGGAGTTTGCTGGAGCATATCACAAACTCCGACAACAGCCGATAGTAAAACAGAAGACGGAACCGGTACGGGTACCTTCACAAGTAACCTGACGGGTTTAAGTCCCGGTACCACTTATTATGTCCGTGCTTATGCAATAAATAGTGCCGGAACTGCTTACGGCAACGAGGTTTCATTAACTACCGAACCTGTCCATTTAGCCACACTGACAACAGATGCTGTCAGTTCAATCACTCAGACAACAGCAGTATCAGGCGGAAATATCACTGATGATGGAGGAGGTAACATAACAGCCAGAGGTGTATGCTGGAGCATGGCAGCGGAGCCCACTATAAATGACAGCCATACAGAAGATGGAACAGGAACTGGCAGCTTCACCAGTGATCTGACTGGACTGAACACAGGTACCACCTATTATGTAAGAGCTTATGCAACCAACGAAGCCGGGACTGCCTATGGCAACGAGGTCTCATTTACCACTGAACCACTGATTGATGCTGACGGTAATGTATACAAAACAGTTATTATTGGGGACCAGCTATGGATGGCAGAAAACCTGAAAACCACCAAATACAATGATGGTACTGATATACCGTTGGTAACTGATGGCAGGAAATGGGCAAGCCTTACAAGCCCGGGATTTTGCTGGTACGATAACGACCGGGAATCCTATGGTGACATATACGGTGGCCTGTATAACTGGTTCGCGGTTAATACAGTTAAGCTATGTCCTGATGGCTGGCATGTACCTGATATTGAAGAATTAAACATCATAGCTGGTTATCTTGGCGGAGAAGCAATTGCCGGAGGTAAGCTGAAAGAAACCGGAACAACACACTGGAAGAGCCCGAATACCGATGCTACTAACGAAAGTGGTTTCACAGGCCGACCGGGTGGCTTCCGCAGCAGGATATGGGACACCAAATGTTACGGTAAGTTCGGCCACCTTGGTATGTTCGGTTACTGGTGGAGCTACTCAGCTTATGATGCCAATACAGCATGGATAGGGGAACTGGGCTACAATACAGGCAGTGTTGTAGGTAATCATGTAGACAAGGGGAAAGGACTTTCTGTCCGCTGCCTGAAGGATTGAGAATAAACCAGGAGTGTTCATACACCTTCGGTCAGAAGAAATGCTTATAATAGGATATAAAAGGAGGTAAAGCATGTCTCTTACACCGCTTTTTGAAATAGGTTTATGGAATGCCTGGATTTTCTGGGCATTAATGCTTTTATCAATGATTATCCCTGATTTTTTTATGAGTAAAGAAGCAAAAGTGAGAAAAAAAAGAACATCTCAGGAGATATCTTATGATAAGAAAAGGGATAGGATATTGGCCAATTTAACGCATTCAGCAATAATACCTGTTTCTTTTATTTACTCTATCTTTCTACCGCTGAAAACTGGCACAGCATGGTTTTATACAGGACTTCTTATTTTAATTGCAGCCCTGGTGATAGGCCTCACGAGTATAATTAATTTTGCCAATACCCCGGTTGATAAGCCTGTTACATGTGGAATTTACCGGATCTCCAGGCACCCCGTATACCTTAGCGGCTTCTTGCTTAACCTGAGTATTGCAATTGCTTCTGTTTCATGGATTATATTGCTCTGTGCTATTTTATGGATAGTCTTTTTCCACATAGCTACCCCTTCAGAAGAAAGCTACTTAGCAGGCCTGTATGGGGATGCTTATCGTGATTATATGAATAGAACTCCGAAATGGCTGGGACTACCAAAATCGGGGAAAGCATAACAAATCCTCACTGCCCGGATGGGTGTTGAATTAATTATTGGAGGGGAAATGTTTGATTTACAACACTATAACTTTCGCCTCATCTTTAGAGCCCTGCACTGAGCCTGCCGAAGTGAGGAGTATCCTGCCAGAGTGATTCGTGCTGAGCTTGCCGGCACTGAGCTCAGTCGAAGTGGCGAAGCAATCGATCATCAGCGGGAGGTGGTGTACTGTTAAGACATCTCCTATTATTTATATCCTATAATATTTTCTGTATTTAACTTATAGACAGCATGATATTAAAATAAAATTGACTTTGGTTTAAGCAATGTATAACTTTGATATTGATCGATTCAGAGTAATATTTTATTCTAAAGTATACTGATATGAATCACTTAATTAAAATTCCTGTAATTGCTATTCTTGTGATTAGTTTGACAATAGGTCTCACTTCCTGCGAGAAAGTTACTCCTCCTGTTGTTACAACAGCAAGTGTGTCAGCAATCACCCAAACAACGGCATCTTCAGGTGGAAATGTGACAGATGACGGAGGAGCGGAGGTCACTACGAGGGGTGTTTGCTGGTGTACAACTGAAAACCCCACAACAGTCAACAGTATAACAACCGATGGCTCAGGTACCGGTATCTTTATAAGTAACCTGACAGGTTTAAATTCCAATACTGCTTATTATGTACGTGCTTACGCAACAAATAGTGCAGGAATTAATTATGGCAACCAGGTAAGTTTTACAACCATATCAAGTGGTAATGGTATCATTTTCAATCCGGACCTTACCTATGGCACCATAAGCGATATCGATGGCAATGCCTATAAAACCATACAAATAGGCGCACAGACCTGGATGGCAGAAAATCTGAAAACAACCAGCTATAATGACGGGACTGGCATACCATTGGTAACTGACGAAGTTGAATGGAGCTTCTTAGATACTGCCGCCTATTGTTGGTTCGATAACGATGAAGCTACCTACAAAGCTATTTATGGTGCATTATATAACTGGTACACCGTAAACACTGGCAAGCTTTGTCCCACAGGCTGGCATGTGCCTACGGATACAGAATGGACACTATTAACCGATTACCTGGGTGGTTTACTCGTAGCCGGGGGCAAACTGAAGGAAACCGGCACAACGCACTGGAGCTCTCCCAACACAAGTGCAACCAACGAAACCGGATTTACAGCCCTTCCGGGTGGTTGCCGTCACTACCATGGATTATTCTCTGTCACAAGGCAATACGGTCTCTGGTGGTCGGCTACAGAGTACGATGTACTTAATGCCCTTTACCCACTCATCCGGTGTGATTACGGTGGCGTGTTAAGGTACCAGAACTTTAAAACGAACGGTATGTCTGTTCGTTGTGTAAAGGATTGAGAAAAAAACAGGGGTGTTTATACACCTTCGGTCAGAAGAAATGATCATAATAGAATAACAAAGGAGGTATATCATGTCACTTACACCGGTTTTTGAAATAGGTTTATGGAATGCCTGGATCCTGACAACCTTACTGCTTCTTTTTATTATGCTATCAGGACTACTGCCAGGGGATATAGGCAGTAGAATAGCTCCGGCGAAGGAAGTAAAGAAGATTAACAATGTTATGATGATAGTATTCTTTACCATGATATTGTACTCTGTTTTTCTACCACTTAAGCTGGGGACCGTATGGCTTTACGTGGGAATTGCTGTTTATATTATTGGATTTATCATCTCATCTGCGGCCCTGTTCAGTATTGCCGCCACAAAGCCTGGAGAACCATTTACAACGGGTATTTATCGTTACTCAAGGCACCCGATTTCCCTGGGAACCTTACTTCCTATGATAGGTGCTGGTATTGCTTCGGCTTCATGGCTTTTCCTGCTTCTTTCAATAATTCTGATGGTTATATCGCGCTTCTTAGCCATTGCCGAAGAGAGAGCAACCACTAATAAATTTGGTGATAGTTATAAAGAATACATTGCCAGAACCCCGCGATGGATAGGACTGCCAAAATCGGAGAAAGGCTGACAAATACATAGGGGACTATTGCAGTCTTTCACTATATTAGGCCTAAATCGGACTCTTCCTCTGCGATGAGTCGAAGGGTGGTGCTCTTTATAGAGGGCATACAATTACTATGCCCTCTGGAGGCTTCACTTTTTTAAACCAATAATTTTTTGTATTTGAAAAAATAGATTATTTTTGCACCGCTTGAAGGCATGGTCTGGTAGTTCAGCCTGGCCCCGAGGACTCGGGGTGCCGGCCTGTCATCCCAAGGACTCGGGACGGGTTCGAGCCAAGAACGATGAAATATTTCGTTTACATATTAAAGAGTATTAAAGACAGTTCTTTTTATATTGGATACACAAAAAACCTTGACAGAAGGCTTTCCGAACATAATGAAGGCAGGTCAAGGTATACAGCCAGAAAAGCACCCTGGAAGTTATATTATTTTGAGGAGCATGAGAATAAAAGGGATGCAATAAAAAGGGAATTGTTTCTGAAAAGACAAAGAAATATAACGTTTTTTGAAGGGCTGCGAAAAGAAAAATAAAATGGTCTGGTAGTTCAGCTTGGCCCCGAGTACTCGGGGTGCCGGCCTGTCATCCCGAGGACTCGGGACGGGTTCGAGCCAAGAACGATGAAATATTTCGTTTACATATTGAGAAGTGAGATAGATAGTTCTTTTTATAATAGTTTGGTCTGGTAGTTCAGCTTGGTTAGAATGCCGGCCTGTCACGCCGGAGGTCGCGGGTTCGAGTCCCGTCCAGACCGCTAGTTAACATTAAAAGCCCCTGAAATTCAGGGGCTTTTGCTTTTTATGGGGACGATTTTGGGGACGGTAAAATTTTAAACAAAGCTATTTACACAAATTAAGGTTTGTTAATAGTTTTATATTGTTTACGACGAAGAAAGGTTTTTATCTTTAAAGTAATCACATGTATTATTTTATTGATTTTTCAACTATTTCAATTTCATAATTGTAAATGGAAATTACAAATGCACAGTTTTTGGCAATTAAGAATGCACAAAAAATGGCAACAACAGTGCACATTTTTATCTGATTAAAATTATAAAATATTTCATTTTGCAAAAATCGTTTTT
>Ga0315543_1000038_pt1 | contig 156006 bp, 152 predicted proteins | sample SalMarSW160210MG_2_FD_203098 | JGI IMG/M metagenome (GOLD analysis project Ga0315543, IMG submission 203098) | Salt marsh sediment microbial communities from the Plum Island Ecosystem LTER, Massachusetts, United States - Salt Marsh Sediment SW1601-210 ...
TCATGGACGCCTTTATTAACGAGGGTCTTATCCAGACCCTTTTCGCCGAGGGCAGCTATAATACCCGTCTCGAATACGTCAACGATTTTCCCAAAGGCTCGGTTGCCTGGTACTTCGACCGCACTGATATGTCGCAGGCGAAGAAGATACTGGGCAAGGACTGCTGCCTGCAGGGCAACGTGCCTTCATCCATGATAGTCATGGGCACTCCCGAAGAGACCAAGGAATACTGCCGCAAGCTTATCGAGGAGGTCGGCAAAGGGGGAGGCTTCATCCTTTCGGCCGGTACCATAGCCGATAATCCCAAGCTGGAAAACCTGCGGGCGATGATGGAAGCCGTGCGGGAATACGGATATTACCGGAAATAATCAATAACCAGTAAAAAGCGGAGGTCAACATGGCTCTAATCAAAGACATCTACAAGGCTTTCGAGGGCGTGGTGGGGCCGGAGAATATCACCGACGACCCGGCCATTCTCGACTCTTATGCCTGGCGTTCCGGGCTGGTGGCCAAGACCGATAAATTCGTGCCACGTTTCGAAGCCGTGACTCTCCCTAAAGATACCGCCGAAGTCCAGGCGATAGTCAGGCTGTGTAACAAACACGGTCTCCAGTTCAAGGCTTCCAGCACGGGCTGGGGGCCTTACTGCGACCCTACCGGACCGGGCGTCATCAAGCTGGACCTGCGCCGCATGAACCGAATCATCGAGATTAACGAAAAGAATATGTACGCGGTGGTCGAGCCTTACGTGATTTATGCCCAACTACAGGCCGAACTTATGAAGAGAGGTCTTAATACCAACATTACCGGTGCCGGCAGCAACTGCTCGGCGCTGCCGCTAGCAGCCCACTCCAACCTGGGGCATCTCAGCGTGAGCGGCAGCTACGGCGAAAGAAACCAGCTGGCGCTAGAATGGGTTACGCCGGACGGAGAAATCGTCAGGACGGGTTCGCTGGCAACCATCAAGGAATGGTTTTGCGGCGACGGGCCGGGGCCATCTCTACGAGGAATCATAAGAGGTAATACCATGCCGCTGGGCGGACTCGGCGTCTATACGAAAGCCGCCCAGAAAATCTATCACTGGCCGGGGCCGGCCACCTTCCCCATCGAAGGAGTATCACCTCACTATAAACCGAGCCGCGTGCCTCCCGGTTTTATGATTAGATACCTGTCATTTCCTTCCCAGGAAGCGTTGAGGGAAGCCGCGAGGCGGGTTGGCGAGGCAGAAATAGCCTTCATTTTTATGGGCTTCAACACGGCCATGATGGCGTCCAACATCGCTACGAATAACGACGAAGATGCCGCCTACCTGAAAGAATTTACTGACCTGGTACTGGGGCCGGGCTTCATGATTATCATCGCCGGAAACTCTCCGGGTGATTTCGCCTATAAAAAGAGGGTGCTTCAAAAAATAGCTGAAGAGACCAACGGTAAGTCGTTAGAACCTGTGGAAGACCCCGAGAATGCCGGGGGCTTCATATGGAGATTCGTCAGGGTTACCGGCTCCATCCGGGAAACAATGAGGGCCACGGGAGTTTTCGGGGGAGAGGTGGGCGGCACCGACGTCTTCAATCTCATGAGCAAGTTCATCGAGGAGGGCTCCAGGGTCAAGGAGGGTTTTATCCAGAAAGGGCTGCTCATGGCCGATGGCACCGACCCTTTCGTGCAGCTGATAGAACACGGGCACTGCGGTCACGGAGAGCTACTCATCCGTTACGTACCGAACAATCCCGCCGCGGTACAGGCCAGCTTCGAGGTTTTCATAGCGGCCAACCGGACAGCCGTCGAGGGACACTACGGCGTTCCCCACCATGTCTGGAGCGACGCCGTCTGCGACATGTACGGTCCGGATACATTGAATTATACAAAGTGGCTGAGGAATATCAAGAAGACATTCGACCCCAAAACGGCGTCCGAAGCCAGCCACTATGTAAATCCCGAAGACAAGTCGTAACGGCACTCAGTTACGGGAGCAATCTTTTATGAAAGAATACGGTAATATCAAAGCTCTCATCGAGGTTATGAACGCCCATGGCGTTGAGTACGTTTTCTTTAACCCGGGAATCGATAACGTTCCCGTACTGGAAACGATATCGAAATACAGCGCCGAGGGCAAGAAATCACCCAGAGGAATACTCTGCCTCGATGAGTTCGTGGCGATGACGGCCGCCCACGGCAACTACATGGCTTCGGGTCGGCCTCAGGTAGTCTCGGTACACTCGGAACTGGGCACCCTTCAAATTGGCGGCGCCCTGCACAACGCCCAGTGGGGAAAAGTGCCAGTGGTATTCTTCACGGAGAACCAGGGCCCTCCCCAGCGCACCAACTGGAGGGGAGAGGCTTTCGACCAGGGGACGATGGTACGAAACTTCGTCAAGTGGGACCATCAACTCGCTGCTGGCGAGGATATCATCGACATATTTAAGAAGGCTTTCAACATCGCCACCACCGAGCCATGCGGACCGGTATATCTGACCCTCCCGCGTGAAGTACTCTGGGACGATAAGAATATTACCGAAAAAACATCACCCGATATTGCCAGAGCAGCAATACCAGAAGCCGATGCCGAAACGCTGGACAAAGCGACCGGGATACTGATTGAAGCCGAAGACCCGCTCATCGTGACCGGCTATTCCGGCAGGAATCTAGAGTCAGTAGATTCGCTCATAAAACTGGCGGAGGCATTAAGTTCGCGGGTACTGACCACCGATATCCGGGTAAATTTTCCGAACACACACCCACTTTCGGCGTATCTCTCGGTGGCCGTCGGATACGGTAATCCCCTGTTGACCACGGCCGACGCTATTCTGGCAATCGACTATGATATGCACTACGCAGGACCACCGGCAGCACTACGCAAGGACGTGAAAATCATCCATATAGACATCGACACGGTGAAAAAGGGTGTGCCGCTATGGGGCAGGAAGCCGGATATACTGATAAAAGCCGATTCCAGTCGGGCAATTCCGGCACTTACCGACATATTGAACAAGAAAATCACCCCTGAAAGAAGAAAACAGCTAAAAGAGCGCTTTTCCAGGCTTGAAACTGAGCATAATAAACTCTCCGATGAATGGCGGGAGCTGGCGAAGAGCCACGCCAAACGAAAGCCTATTTCCGCCCACTGGCTCAGCCACTGCATTAATGAAGCAATTGATGACGACACGATTATCGTGAACCAGACCATCTCTCCGGCGACCATCGTGGCACACCTGATTGAACGTACCAGGCCGGGCACACTGCTTTCCTGCGCCGGAGGGTGTATCGGCTGGGCGCCGGGAGCGGCGCTGGGCGTCAAGCTGGCAGCACCTGATAAAACCGTCATCAGCCTGATGGGCGACGGAGCTTTCATCTACGGCTGCCCGGAGGCATCACTGTGGTCGGCGAGTTTTTACAAAGCCCCGTACCTGGCCATCATCTACGATAACCAGGGCTACGGCGCTATCAAGGGACTCTTCAGCGAAAAGTACGACGTGGACAACATGGGCGCGGATATTCCCACTCCCCCCGATTATTCTAAAATCGCCTCAGCCAATAATGCCTACGGTCGCATGGTGGAAGACCCCGCCGATGTTCCCGTGGCGTTGAAGGACTGCCTGTCCATGGTAAAAAGCGGCAAGCCAGCCGTGCTGGACGTCAGGTTGCAGCCCGTTTAAGGCATAGCCGTTTTACGGACTACAGTATCCCACACTATTTTTTCCCAGTAGCTGCGCTCTTCCTCGTAAGGCGCTTCTTCCACGTGGCAGGGTTTGCCCAGCATCATCGTGGCGCGGTTCTTGCCGTAAACAGGCCATTCTCCAATAGCCTTGCAGGAGGGGTTGCCAGTGCGGGCGAAGGCTATCCAGGCTTCCTGAATGCACTCCGAGAGTTTATCCGCGTCCGGACCGCTACCGCAGAACAAATCGTCATACCCGCCGAAGACGAAGCCGATTTCAAGAGCGTGGCAGGCACCCAGAGCACCACCCATTACTGGCGACTTCCAGGTAAAGAGATAGTTGTAAGCAAGCTGAACGTTATCACGCTGCGCTTCGACAAGTCCGAGGATGGGAATACGGAACATCAAATCGGTATTAATCGCTGACAAGAGTTCGAAGTTAGTTACCGGTTCGCCGCGTTTCTGCCGTGCCTGGTGATAGGTACTTACCAGTTCTCTGGCATCCTTTTCCAACATATAAGGAGTTATCCGTTCTATCAAACCGGCTTCGGTTAACTCGTTTATACCGGGCTGCATCATGCCGAAGAGCTTCCACTCCTCAAGATTTGAACCGATTATCGCCGGGATGTCTTTAGCGGAACCGGCCCTAGCCATCTGGTTCGGCACGCCGGGAATTACCTCGCCGTCGGTTACCGGCGCCGTCGCCGTTATCCTGGCAGCCTCGCCGGGCATGGCCAAATCTGTCCTCAGTTTCATCTCGACATCAAGGAGCTGCTGTACCGTCAGCGCTCTCAGCGCCTCGACATCATTGCCATTTATACCGACGTGTTTCAGGAACTTCTCAGCCGTATCCACGGCATCATCCAGCGGTCCCGCCGTACTGCCGACACCGCTTTCCAGAATGCCCTTGTGGAAATACCCTTTAGCCGCGGGCATCGCCATAAGACAGGCGATACTCATGCTGCCGGCTGACTCCCCAAAAACGGTAACGTTAGCGGGGTCGCCGCCAAAAGCAGTGATATTATCCTTGACCCATTTCAGAGCGGCTACCTGGTCGAGAAGTCCTTCATTACCGGTAGCGGGTATTTTACCTCCTGTTACTTCCTTCAGATTCAGGAAACCCAGCATGCCGAGTCGGTAGTTAATGGTTACCAGCACAATATCGCCACGGGTAGCCAGACCTGGATTGTCATACATGGGGTCGGAACCCGAGCCTATGGTAAAGGCACCGCCGTGAATCCAGACCATGACCGGCCGGCGAGCACCATCAAGACCGGAAGTCCAGATATTCAGGAACAGGCAGTCTTCATCCTGAGCCTGTTCAACTTGGGTCATCGGCCCGCCTACCATTGGATTCTGGGGAGAAATCGGCCCGAACTCTTTCGTCTGTCTTACTCCATCCCACGGCTTTACCGGCTGCGGAGGCATCCAGCGTAATTCCCCGACCGGCGGGGCGGCGTAAGGGATTCCCTTGAAGACGTACAGTCCTTCCTGATAAATCCCCTCTACTTTACCGGATGCGGTGGTGACTATTGCCTGCTTATTATCGCTCATATCTTCCTCCTGAAAGTACTAAAAACGGCCTTATTATATCACTACTTGTAATGATATTAAAATTTTTTAGACAAATTGCTCAGATTCATTACCTGAGCCGCCGACTTCCTCATTAAAAATAAACCGTAAAATGTAACCTAAGTTATAGTAATATTACGTTATACATCTTATAATATTTATATGATAGTTCTATTGCACATATAATTATTGTTGTTATTACGCTTTCGTTATAGAGCGTTGACATATTGTGTGCAATATGATAATTTATATTAGAGGTATGTTACTATGAGATGGGGAATGGTCGTAGATTTAACCAGATGCATAAGGTGCTATGCCTGCGTGGCTGCCTGCCGCATCGAGCACTTTTTGCCCATAGGCATGTCATGGCCGAGACTGGTAGCCATGGAAACGGGCGGCGACAGACCTACGGTATCGACTTACTCGGTGCGCTGCAACCAGTGCCAGAACGCGCCATGTGTCGAGGTATGCCCTACCGGCGCCACCTATCAGCGCGAGGATGGCATCGTAGTAATCGACCAGAGTAAATGCGTCGGCTGCCGCTACTGCGTTATCGCCTGCCCTTATCAGAACCGGACTTTCCTTTCCAGAGACAAGGACAAAGGGTTTTTCCCCGGCAGTACGCAGACCGACTTCGAAAAAGCCGGCAAAGAACGATACCCTCATCAAATCGGCACGACGGAGAAATGCAATTTTTGCGTAGAGAGAATAGATGCCGGGCTGGCTAAAGGCCTGAAACCGGGAATCGACCGCGATGCCACGCCCGCCTGCGTCAATACCTGCCCGGCGCAGGCGCTGACCTTCGGCGACCTCGACGACCCCGACAGCGAGATATCGCGCCTGATAAAGGAACGCGGAGGGTTCCAGCTGCACCCGGAATACGATACCAACCCCTCGGTGTACTTCATCGACGGTAAAATAGGATATTCCGAAGTAACGGAAACAAGAGGCGATTCCGAGCATGAGCCTACCCCGACAGGAGTGAAGTAATAAATTGGAAATACACGAATGGATGATAAATTATACCCGCCAGACGGAATGGATTGACCGGCGGGGCATCTTTCTCTGGATTGCCTTTTACGCTGGCGGACTCGGCGGAGGACTTTACCTGGTATCGCTGTACTTCAACAGCCTGTGGGGTATGTTCCTCAGTTGGCTTATTATCGCCGTGGTCAAGGGTGGCGCCCATCTTATCTACCTGGGCAAACCGCTGCGTTTCTGGAGAATCATCTTCCGTCCGAACTCATCCTGGCTGGCCAGGGGTATTATCTTCGTGCTGGCATTCACCGTTTTCGCAGCGGCACAACTGGCGCTTTCATTCTGGCTGCCGGGCACCGCTGTAGAAATTTTCTTTAAGGTGCTGGCGGGGATTTCGGCGCTGGCGATTGCAGTATATACCGGTTTCGTACTGAACACGGTCAAGGCCGTACCCTTCTGGAACTCTACATTACTGCCGCTATTATTCGTCCTATGCGGTATCCTGGGGGGATTCGGCCTCTCGGTAATCATCGGCCTGAACGGGGGGAACGTCAACGTTGCCGTCGCTGAAACGGGGAGTCGGTGGCTACTCATCGTCAATGCCCTGCTGATAGTCGTCTATCTCTGGGGAGCGTCTAACCGCGAGGCGACCGGGAAAAAATCGGTTATGGAGCAGATACGCGGCAATCTCGCCCCCGTTTTCTGGGTTGGTATAGTCGTCCTGGGTATCGTCGTACCAATGGCCATCGCCTTATCCAGCTACTTCGTCGCTGAGCTTTCCTCGACGCTGCTGGTAACCGGCGTCACCTGTGAAATAATCGGCGGGTTGGCTCTGAGGTATTGCGTACTCAAGGCGGGAGCCTATAAACCGCTGGTCGCCATTGCCCAACAATCGCCTAACTGACAGGCAGACGACCATTATCATTCTCGAAAGATATAAATGTATGAGCGAAAAAAAGATTATCAAGACCACCTGTAAAGGCTGCCACGGCGGCTGCGGCGTCCTGGTGACCGTCGAGGACGGGGCAATAACCCACATCGAGGGAAACCCGGACACGCCAACCTGGGGCACGATGTGCTCCAAGGGACTATCCAGCATCCAGCATATCAACCACCCCGACCGCCTCAAATACCCCCTGAAAAGAATGGGGAAAAGGGGTGAGGGGAAATGGCAAAGGATAACCTGGGACGAGGCGCTGGAAACAATCGAGAGCAAGATGAAGGAATCGATAGAAAAATATGGCCCTTCGTCAATCGCCGTGTCCCAGGGGACAGGGCGGGGCTATAACAGATATACTCACCGCCTGGCACGGTCGATAGGCACGGCCAATATCATTACACCCGGCTATATTTGCCACAGCCCCCGGCTGGGTATGTACGGTCTGGTGACGGGTTACGGCAGGCTTTACTGCGATTACCACGGCTGGGGCGGAGAGTTCCCCAAAACACAGATATCCTGGGCCAAGCAGCTGGAGATAAGCAGCGCCGATTCCGAGATGGCGGTTTGGTTCCTGAACTCGCTCAGGTACGTTAAGAACCTGATTGTTATCGACCCGAGGGAAACGGCACTTTCTTCCCGGGCGACACTATGGCTGCAAATACGTCCGGGGACGGATGCAGCCCTGGCGCTGGGCATGATAAACATAATCATCAACGAGGGATTGTGGGATAAAGAGTTCGTTGAGAAATGGACCTACGGGTTCGACAAGCTGAAAGAGAGAGCCCAGGAATACACGCCGGAGCGCGTCGCCGAAATCACCTGGCTCAAGGCGGACGATATCATCAAGGCGGCCCGACTCTTCGCGGAGGACACACCCGGTTGTATACAGATCGGCAGCTCACTGGAGCGTCAGGCCAACTGCGGCCAGACAATTAGGTCGATTATTTGCCTGATGGGACTCACCGGCAACATCGAAAGGCCGGGCAGCATGATGAGCTGGATGGTTCCGGATACCGGGCTTCTGGAAGATTTCTACCTTGAGCTACCGCTGACCGATGAAATGCGACAGGGAATCGTGGGCAGCGACAAATATAAAATGGGCGCGGCGCGTACCGCCCACTCGGACAGCGTTATCAAGCAACTGGTCAACGGCAATTCCGTGGTAAAAGTATGGTTCAGCGTCGGCGGCCAGCAAATACTCCACCTGGCCAACACCGGGGAGGTCTTGCAGGCAATACACAACGTGGACTTCCTGGTACATGCCGACCAGTTCATGGGACCCATGGCGGAACACGCCGATATCGTCCTGCCGGCGGCCCACTGGCTGGAGATGGATGATATCTACAATATGCACCCGCGTTTTATGATCGAGGCCATTAACAAGACCGTCGACCCACCCGGCGAGGCCTGGCCCGACAATAAAATATTTAACGAAATCGGCAAAAGGATGGCCCCCGATCTCTGGTTCGAAAACGTCGAGAAGATGCTGGACTACACGGTGAGAAAGTCCGGCCTTACTTGGAAAGAGTTCAGTGAAAAGGGTGTCCTGGCCAAGATGGGTAAAGACCAGATTTACTACAAATACAAGACCGATTACTGGAGAAAAGGCGGCGGTTTCCCCGCGCCTACCGGAAAGTTTGAATTTTTCTCCACCGTTCTCGAAGAGCTGGGGTATGATGCCCTCCCCTATTTCCAGGAGCCCGGCGAAAGCCCCATTTCCACGCCGGAACTGGCGAAAGAATACCCGCTGGTGCTTTCCACCGGCTACCGCCAGCCTTTCTATTTCCTCTCGCAGTACCGCAACATTCCCTGGTTGAGGAGTTTCCAGAAAGACCCGGTGGTGCAGATTCACCCCGATACGGCAAATAAATTAGGAATTGATGATGGAGACTGGGCCTGGATTGAATCGCCGCGGGGCAGGATAAAGCAAAAGGCAAGGTTGTTTCCCGGCATTCACCCGGGGGCAGTGATGGCTACCGCCAACTGTTTCTATCCGGAGGAACCGGGGCCGCTACACGGAATGCTGAAGTCCAATCCCAACGTGCTTACCTCGAACGACCACTGCGACCCCATGTTCGGTTCGCCGGACCTCACAGCACTGTTATGTAAAGTTTATAAAGCAGAGTAATAACTATAAAGGAGCGCAACCAGATGTCGGAATCGGAATATGAAAAATACGCAGTTCGCAAGCCACTATACGAAGCGGGACCAGGAATTAAAAACCGCCAAAGCCCAACGATGACTTTCATGAGCAGCAAGCAGGTTCCAGAAGCCAATTATTATATCGAACTCGGCTGGATATATGACATCCCCGAACCCAATCCCCATATCCACGAACACGTGCATGATTATGATGAGATTGTTCTACACTGGGGAGGCAATCCCGAAGTCCCGCAGGACCTCGGTGGAGAAATCGAGTTTTATATCGACGGGCAACCCATTACCTTCAATACCACCACCGGTATTTTCATTCCCAAAGGGACACCTCATGGTCCGTTAACCTGGAAGAAATTCCGGTTTCCACATATCGAGATGGCCATGATGCTGGGCACAGGAGACCCATTTGCCGGATGGGGCGAAAGCGGAATCTCCAAACCTAAAGAAGGACTGCCCGTGAGGAAAGAGAAATTCGACTACGAACAATATGTAATCCGCAGTCCCATGCGAGAGGCAGGTCGTGGATTTGAAAGCGGCCGCCAGACTCCAACGATGACATACATGAGCAGCACCCAGATAAACGTTGCCAACTATTATATAGAATTCGGCTGGATATGGGGCCTGGTGAAACCGGGTATCCCGGAGATGGCCCATAAGAAATTCGACGAAATCGTACTGCATATCGGCGGCGACCCGGAGAATCCCGAAAACCTCGGCGGCACGATGGAGTTCGGCATGGGCGGCGATACGCTGCAATTCGATACCAGTTACGGCATGTACGTTCCGAGAGGCCTGCGCCACGGCCCGCTAAAATGGCTCGACGTAAAGAAGCCTTTTATCGAGATGGCAATTATGCTTGGTTGCGGTACCATGGCGGAAGGATGGGGCGACAGCTTCTTCACACCTCCAGGCCAGAGTTAGCTGTGTAAGATACGGATATCATTAATAGAAAAGGCCGGGCTATGAAGTCCCGGCCTTATTTTTTATCTCAGATTCAGGTTTCGAGTCGAGTTACTGAAACACTATCACATTTCTCAACGCTTTACCCTTCACCACCGAGTCTATAGCCTCGTTTATCTGGTCCAGCGGATACCTCCCGGTGATAAGCTCGTCAAGTTTAAGAATTCCCGCCTTATAAAGATTTATCAGTTTGGGAATATGCGTCTGCAGCTCCGTGGAGCCCATATAGCTGGCGGTAAGTGTTTTCTCGTCCTTGATGAACATAAGCGGTGAAAGAGTTATGGTATCGGTAACCTTAGGCAGGCCTACCACGACGGTCATGCCGCCCGGTCTCAACATGCCAAAGCCCTGGATTATCGCGTCCGCGTTGCCTACCGTGACAAAGACATATTCAGCACCACCCGTCATTTCGCGGACGGTCGTGACGGCATCTGAATTCGCCGCGTTTACCGTATGGGTAGCTCCGAAAGTTTTGGCCGCTTCCAGCTTGCTGTCCGAGACGTCAACGGCTATGACCGGGTAAGCACCGGAGATAGCCGCACCCTGTACAGCGTTGAGGCCGACACCCCCCGTGCCGATGATAACGCAGCTGCTGAGCACCGGGACTTTAGCCCGGTTGACCACCGCACCGAATCCCGTAATAACACCGCAGGCCAGCAGCGAAGCCCTGTCCAGCGGCATGTCCGCGGGTATTTTCACCACCTGCGACTCGTGCACGATGGCATATTCGGCAAAAGTACCCGTCCTTACCATCGGGGGCAGGTCCTGTCCCTTCTTGTTGTGAGCGCGGCTTTCCTTATCCAGAGGCCACATGTAGCTGCACAAGTGGCTGCGTCCCGTCCGGCAATAACTACATTTCCCGCAGGATGCCAGAAGCGAGACCACCACGGGGTCGCCGGGTTTTACCGAGGTAACGCCTTCTCCCAATTCTTCGACGTAACCGGCGGATTCATGCCCACCGATAAAGGGCACTTCACCACCCAGTTCTCCCATGCAGACATGAATATCGCTGTGGCAGACGGCAGTCGCGGCTATCTTTACCTTTACCTCGTCTTTCTTCGGCGGGTCGATATCCACCTCTTCCACCACCAGCGGTTTAGCGAATTCATAACAAACTGCGGCTTTCATAGTGACTTCCTCCAACAGTACTTTATTGAGTATTAGCCACAATCAGTCTATTTCCCCTGTTAAATAAAGTCAAATATATGGCCGACCATTTTTGACAAAGTGGCAGGCCCGAACTCGCAATAAGACCTGTTTTTTATGAGTATGAGACTAAGGCATCCGTTAATTACGGGAGATCTGAAGGGCAAGTATATTTGTATTAGTTGAGATAATTGGGTTACTATTAGGGTAAGAAGTAAAGGCGGTTGATTATCGGAATGGAAGCGAGCTGGTGGGGTTCTTCGGCGACATTTAAAAGGTGTACCGTGGAGAAGTCCTCGTTTATACTGCTGTGCGGATTTGACCTTGCGCTGACAGTCCTGGCGGCGAACCTCGGCTTGACTGAAATCAATCCGTTTATCAGATTCCTGGTTCAGATTCCCGCATTACTTCTTATGGTTAAACTGGCTATCCCGGTTCTCATCGCCTGGTTGATGCCGGGCCGCCTCCTCTGGCCGTCAATCGGCCTGCTCATTCTTGTAGTTATCTGGAACATCAAGGAACTGGTTATTTTTCTACTTTGAGGTCTTCAGTGTCCCGCAACGCGTGCCAGAGGTTCTTCTTTCGGGTATAGCGTGCCCATCGTTTCCAGGTAAAGCCGGGCGGCGCTTACTCTCAGGTGTTTCGAATTATAATCGGGGTCTGCCTTGAGCTTGCTGTACATACTGTTCAGGTGATGTTCGACGGTCTTGATATCGATAAAGAGGGTTTCAGCGATGGCCGAGTTGGTGTATCCCTGCGAGAGAAGGCTAAGAATTTCCAGTTCGCGGGTGGTGAGCTGTTTCAGGAAGGGGCACTCCGGCTTTCCGGCGAACATGAAAGTCGCCAATGGCGGGTCGAGGATAACCTGCCCCTGGCTGACCGCCATAATAAACTGGCACAGCTGGTCTACCTTGTCCAGGGATTGTTTCAAAAAAAGCGCCATACCGCTCTCTCCACTGAGGGCCAGCCGGCGCAGCAGTTCAATATCCTGCGAGCTGTAAAATATGATTAAAATAATTATCCCCATCCTGGGATAGTCATTCCTGATTCGCTCCAGTTCTTCAATAATTCCCGAATCAAGCTTCTTGACACTCAATATTAAAACGTCAGGAACAAGCTCAGATACCGCCCGCCCCATAGATTCTATATCACTGTTTCCAGAGATTCTCAGTATTTCAACATTTGCCCGGTTCGGAAGGATATAACTGTACATTTCCCGGTAGATTTCCTGCTCTTCTACTATATATAGACTTACGGCTTCTGGCTTTTCCTGAATCATACTTTTACCTTTCTCTTTATAGCTCTTTGAGCTTCAGGCTCCCCCGGCTCACCATATTCTCCAATGGACAACTAATTATGATTGTAAGCCACATATATAAAGAGATTAATAAAAATTCATAAATATCCCATTAAAATATCATTAATTTTTCATTATGTTTTTGCCAATTGGCTAACCCCGATAGTCATCTGTCTCTGAATTCTGGCATCTCAACCCCTTATTTGCAATAGATGCTACCCCCCAATTCGTTATAGGGATTACCTTACATTCACATCGGAGAACGCCCCCAAATGATTATCAGGAAAATGATGCACCAAGATTGGTGATGGTCTCCTAGTCACTGTACGCCATCAGAGGTAGATTGGATATATCCATGCCATCGCAGGGGAGGAAGTCTTCATGTATAGATTTGTAAAACGTGTATTCAGGGACCAGCGAGGCATCACCGGGATAGAAACAGCCATTATTCTCATCGCTTTCGTCATCGTAGCATCGGTGTTTGCCTACGTCGCTCTTTCGGCCGGCCTGTTTTCCACCCAGAAAGCCAAGGAGGCCATCCACTCCGGCCTGGATGAAGCCAAAAGTACCATAGAGGTAAAAGGCAATATGTACGGGAGAATGACGGACAGCATACTGACGGAAGTATGTTTCACCCTGGCCACCACCACTGGAGGCGATATGATAGACTTCACCGATACTTCCTCGGCTAATTCTTCCAACAAGGTTGTTATCACCTATAGCGACGCCTACCAGATAATCCCATCGGTTAACTGGACGATGGATAAGCTGAACACGGACACCACCGATAACCTGCTTGATAGGAACGAGTTATTCATGATTACGGTCGACCTGACCTGTGTCAGCGAAAATGTCAGTGACGAACAGAAACCGGGTCCGTATCATAAGTTTCAACTGGAAGTGAAACCGCCCGTGGGTGCCGTACTCGTTCTCGAGCGAACTATCCCCGCCAGGGTCGACCAGATTGTCAACCTTTATTAATCAATGGAATCAGAATTATACGTCAGCAGATATATAAAGATGCGGGAAGTTATTAGAAATATAACCAAATGGGTAAAAGAGAGTAAAGATATTACCACCCGCTTGAGGATGGCTTGTGCCTTTATAGCAGGTACGGTATTGGTGGTAGTCCTGTCGCAGATTCCCGCTGTTAACGATATATTCTCCAGCCAGCCGGAAAAATACGATCTTGAAGTACCGCTACTGCCAGATGCAGCAGAATTTTCAAAGCCAGGCGGCACCTCCGATAGCATCCGCCCGCCTGACCATAATATTTACGAACTGGTTTACTCCAATCTTGAGAAGGCGGTGTTACCCGGTTAACACCGGAACAAGCCTTCATGATGAGCCGGTTAATCAGCGTAAAGGAGTGTGAAAAGAATGTGAAAATAAGGTGTAACAACTGAGGATAAAAAAAGTAATTAAATGGAAGGGGGTGATGTTCAAAGAAGCATAGGTGCTCAGGAAAATCAACGGAACAAAATACTTTACTCGAAGAATCCCATCAACTAAGGAGGAAAAATGTTAAAGAAATTCATGAATCATGAGAAAGGTATCACCGGCCTGGAGACCGCCATCATCCTGATTGCGTTCGTGGTGGTAGCCGCGGTCTTCGCCTACACGGCACTTTCAGCCGGCCTGTTCTCCACACAGAAGGCCCAGGAAGCAGTCTATTCCGCGCTAGAAGAAGCCAGGAGCACTCTTGAACTCAGGGGTCCCATTATTGCTACAGCCGGGGACACCGGTGCTTCCGGCACCGTAGCGCAGATAACATTCGTCGTTGCCAACGTGCTCGGTGGTGAAGAGATCGATTTCACTATACCGACTGTATCTGGCAGTGACGACGGATTGGCTCTAACCGGAACCAGCGCCACCAACAAGGTAGTTATCAACTACATCGATAAGAACCAGACTGCCGACAATCTTTACTGGACTAAATCGGAGCTTGGCAGCACCGATGGCGACGACCTGCTGGAGACCAACGAGAAATTCCAGATATCCATCGGCAACACTGATAACGGTACGGGTGGCGGCAACCTTCTCGATGCCCTTTCCGGTAATGAGCTGGGGCCCAATACTACCTTTACCCTGGAAGTAGTTACCCCTCATGGTGCCGTGCTGAATATTGAGCGCACCACGCCTGCCTACGTCGATACCATCATGAACCTACGCTAGAGTGATACTTACCAGACAAGCTAAAAGGAGGAAAAATGCTTAAAAAATTTCTAAGACGCGAGAAAGGTATTACCGGTCTGGAGACCGCTATCATCCTGATTGCTTTCGTCGTGGTAGCCGCGGTCTTCGCCTATACGGCATTATCGGCTGGGCTTTTCACCACACAGAAGAGCCAGGAGGCCGTATATTCCGGACTGAAGGAAGCACAGAGCACTATGGAGCTCAGGGGTTCGATGATTGCTACTGCCAACACTTCAGGTTCAAACGGTAGAATCCACCAGTTAACCTTTACCGTAGCCAACGTACTCGGTGGTGAAGCGGTTGATTTCACTCCGCCAACGAACGGTTCGAATGGAACCGCCACCGGTACCGCCAATAAGGTAATCATCAACTACATTGATAAAGGGCAGACAGTGGACAACCTCTACTGGTCCGTTGCCAAGCTGGGGAAAGAAGATGGTGATGACCTTCTGGAAGCCGACGAAAAGTTCCAGGTAACCATCGGAGGTGCGGCAACTACGCCCGGTCATCTTGGTGACGCTCTCAACCCGGACCTGAACATTAACACTACCTTCAGTATCGTAGTCATGACGCCTGTGGGTGCAGTTCTTACGCTTGAACGCACCACACCCCCGTATATTGATACTATCATGAACCTGCGCTAGCCGATTCAGTTAGTTAAAGCCTTAAATCGGGTGGGGGTTCTCCGGCCGGACCCCCACCCCAAACCTGTGATGTTGAGTAGGCGCCACCCGCTTCTGAAAGCTGTGGGAGATGTGGACGGTCGCAAACACCCGCTCCGAAGAAAAAATGGAGGTCTTTTGTGGACAAGGCCATTACTACAGCTCTACTTATAATAGCGGGAGTTGTGTGTATGATATTTGTCTTTAATAGTGTTTATCCGATGATAAACCGTTCCAGCCAAGCCATGGTCAGCATGGCCGAACAGGTTGACGAACGGATGAAGAGTCGGATAAATATTGTTCATGCGGCAAATTCCGTCGACCGCCTGTACGTTTACCTCTGGGTAAAAAACGTGGGCACCCAGCGCATCGTCAGCGTTGAAGAGAGCGACCTGTTCTTCGGGCAATCGGACAACTTTACCCATGTCCCCTACTACGAGGATGCCGAGGGGGCTTATCCACAATGGGATTTTGATATAGAGAATGATAGCGAGTGGCAGACCAGTGCCACTTTAAAAATTACCATAAGTTATACCAGTGACCCCGGCACGGGGACTTATTATTCTAAGTTCATTATTCCTAACGGTATATCTGATGAATTTTACTTCAGTATGTAACGGAGAAAAATTATGGAGACGGCTATTGTCTCAATAATATGTATAGCCTTGATAGTGTTTGGCGGTATGACAATGTCCCAGGGATTCATGACGTCGGTTGACGCCAGCACGGTGGGACTCGAAGAGGTAGGCCAGAGAGATGAAACGATAATGAGGACGGAACTGACGCCCATCAGTACCAGCCTTTCGACTCCATCCGGCCCCGACCCCCTGGAGATAGTACTGGAAAACACCGGCCAGACTAAGCTGGCTGATTTCGATAAATGGGATGTCATCGTCCAGTATTACGATACGGGCAGCGAATATCATGTAGTCTGGCTACCCTACAATGAAGATACAGCGGGGACATACGAGTGGGAAGTGGTCTGGATACAGGTGGACGGAGAGCCAGAGATATTTGAACCGAACGTATTAAATCCCGGTGAGCAGATGATGATAAGAACCTGGCTTTATCCGTCGGTAGGATACGGCACCACCAATATGGTGATTATCTCTACGCCCAGCGGGGTTACCGCTTCGACCTATTTCTCGCCCTGATGATTTGATAACAGGAGGAATAAATTAATACTAACGCCAGAGTTATTAAGGAGCGAATGATATGGCGACTGCCGTCGTCTCGATTATTTGTATAGCGATGATAGTAGTAGGAGGCATGTCATTGTCCCAGGGGATTCTCACCTCGGCGGACTCTACCGCCCTCAGCGTCGAGGGGATTGCCTTGAGAGAGGGAGAGATAATGAGAACCGATTTGGTCGGGGTCGATGCCAGCCTGCCTTCGTACGATACGCTACTGGCAACATTTGAGAATAACGGTCAGGTTAAACTGGCGAGTTTCGATAGATGGGACTTCATCGTGGAGTACTACGATGATAGCGACAGTTTCAACGTGAACTGGCTGCCCTACGTGGAAGGCTCGCCGGCCGAAAACCAGTGGTACAAGACGGGCATCTCTCTCAACGGAGGACCGGAAGCCTTCGAGCCGGATATACTTAACCCGGAAGAACAACTGGATTTGGGGGCAATTCTGGAACCGATAGCCGGCTACCGGGCGATTAAAATGACTATTGTTACTCCCAACGGTATCGCCCCTACCCTCGTCTGCGGTCCGCCCACACTCACGGCTCATACGGAAACTGTCACTCTTGTTGGAATCGATTACTTCATGCTCAAGGGATGGACTCCGGCTGACGGCTCTGCGGTAACGGAAACAACCGACCGTATCGGCAACAGGGTAACAGGCCGATGGCTTCTCCATGATGACAATGATGATTCCAGGTATGCCAGGCACTTATTCCCCCTATCCAATGTCAATGAAATTTCGGCATCCACCTGGACGGTGCGCTATCGCGGCCGGGCTTACGGCTGGGTGTCAGGAACCTGGTGGAATGCCTCGCTTAATATCGACGTTATTATCAGGAGAGCCGACGGGACTATCCGCGAGGTCATCGACACCGAAGTCGCTGCGGCTAGCTTTTATACCCGCAATTTCTGGATAAACATTTCGGCAAGTTACAGTTTCCCGGGATATACCGTGGTTGATAATACCGACTATCTGGAGATTGCTTATTACGGCGTCTCCGACTTTCCCGGGCCGAGTGGAAGCAGCTATATCAGGCTTAGAGTGGACGATGGTTCCCTGCCAGAGACCAGCCAGACCAGAATACAGGGAATCGAGTGGTCTTAAATCGACCATAATGAGTAAAGGAAGGGAAACACAACCAGAATGCTGGAAAAGTTAAAACAACTGATATTTAGAAAAGGCGAAAAGGGTAAGAGCAAGAACAAGACCAACCGCCTGATGAGTTTTGACATGTTTTACCAGCTATCATACATGTCCGCCATCGCCGCCGCCGGCGTGCCGCGCGACCAGATTTTCGAACGCTCCGCCGAGCTTCAGTGTTCCTCTGCGGAATATTTTAAAAGAGTCGAGTTAGCCCGCAAACGTTTGAAATACGATTATGCCCGGGCCTGCCGTGCGGTAGGAGAACCACTTAAAGAAGAGGACGTGAAAGGTCTACTTCTCCGCTTCTCCAGTTCGCTCATCTCCGGCGAACCCGAGGCCGATTTTCTTATGAGAGAAGCCCATGCCCGCGCCGAGGATTACGAAAACGAATATACGAGAAGCCTGGAAGGCCTGAAAATGTGGACAGATGCCTATATCTCCCTCATCCTTTCGGCGGTACTGGTAATAGTCATCGGGATAGTATCCACCATGATATGGAAAATCGAAACTTCGCTGATTATAGCTATGGCATTCATCGCTATTGGTACTACCACCGTCGGTGTCTGGCTTATCTGGCTGATCTCGCCCAAAGAGAAGATGGTCTTGCGCTGGTCAGGTTCCAAGGAACAAAAGCTGGCCAGCAAGCTTGTAAAATTCTTTCTGCCGATTGCCGTCGGCATCGGCGCCCTCTTTTTATTAACCGGGCAGAACCTGGGTTTAGCGCTTTTAGTAGTCGCGGGGCTGGTCTTTCCCATAGGCTTTATCATGATGCGCGACGACCATAAAGTAACCAAGAGGGATGATGAAGTAGGGACTTTCCTGCGTTCACTGGGCGGTGTCTGTACCGCCCTGGGTACGACGGTGAATGCCGCACTGAGCCGGCTCGACCTTGATGCCATCAACGTGCTGAGGAGCTCGGTAAAAAATCTGCACACGAGACTCACCGCCGGTATCAAGCCTAAGCTATCCTGGAAGGTATTCATCGACGAGACTGGAAGCGAACTGACTCACCGCAGCGTAAGCATGTTCTACGATGCCATTGAAGTGGGCGGCTCGGCAGGCCAGGCCGGCCAGCATGCCGCTTCCTTCGCCAACAGGATTGCATTGCTCAGGGCAAAGCGAAGGACGATAACCGGTCCATTCCGCTGGCTCTGCGTCACCATGCACACTTGCGTCGTTATTATACTGGTATTCATTACGGAGGTTATCACGTCTTTTGGCGGCATGGTAAGCAAAGCCCAGGAGACGATGCCCACGACGTCTGGAGCACCTTCCTTCAGCTCTCTTAGCAGCTTCAATCTCTCCGGGCTTGAGCTGATGCACCAGATGGTATTGCCGCTGGTCCTTATATTTACGGTAGCCAATGCTATCGTGCCCACTCTGGCGGACGGTGGCAGCAAATATAAAGTATTAAGTAATTTTGCAATTACCGCAACTATTTCCGGCCTGGCCCTGGTCATCCTGCCGGCTTTAGCCAATTCTTTATTTACATCTGTTTCCCAAATATAAGGAGGTTAATATGGAGACAAAGACCAATACAGAGAAAGAAAATGAAGCTAAAACAGTCGAGGCTGAATTACAGGAAATAAGCGACGAATTGAAAGAGATATTGCTTGATATCCGTACTTACATCATGGAAGCTCAGACACCCATCCCTAACGACCTGGCCAGGGAAAGGCTCCGTGAAGAACTTGAAGCGGAAAGGGGATAAAACATCATGGCAGAAGAAAAAAAAGTTGAAGCTCTCCAAGATGATATTAAGCTGTTGAAGGGGGAAATAAAGCAGTCACTGGCCAGCGTCCGGGACTACCTGCTTAACATGGAATTGCCTTCATCGGAATTTTCCACTATTCTGGCGGCTCTCGGTAGTGACGGCAACCAGAAAGTAACCATCGACGGCAGCATCGCTAATGCCCTGGGTAATAAAGCTGCCGAAGCCGCTGCCCAGGGAGCGGAAGAGGTGGAAACTACGAAGGAAACCACCGAGGAGCAAGTCGAAGATGATTTGGAAACACCCCCCGAAGATGAAGACCTGCTCGACATGGAAAAACCGCTCAGGGAAGAAACCGAAATGCTCTCAGAAGATGACTCAATCGGTCAGGAAGAAGACCTTCCTTCCGATGATTCGCAACTTGTTCCGGAAGATGCTTTTGAAGGCGAAGAATTCAGCGAACCTGACGAAATCGGTGAATCCGATGAGCTTGATGAACAAGGTGAAATCACCTCACCTCAATCAGAGATACCCGCAGAGGAGGAACAACCTGTGGACTATGAAAAAATTACTGCTGTTGAAGCAGAATCAGCAATACCGAAGGTTAACATGCTGGCCAATTTAATTAACTGGGTTGCCAGAGCCAAGAAAGAAATAGGCCAGGAACAGTTGACTACCTTCCTCGAGGTCTATGGTATCAGCGGGCACCTGACTCCCGAATTGAAGGAACTCATTATACACCTTTCAGAAATATCAGCAGAGCATCCGGAAGTCGCCAATAACGCCGAGGTCTGGAGCCAGACTATGCTTTTACTGCACGGAATCCTGACGGGTGGCGATGCGCCGCTCCATCCGGTAAGCCCTTCCTGGAGCGAGTCCAGCAGCGAGGCGGAACTGACCGAGGAAGAAGAGATAATAGAGGTAGACAAGAATAAAGAGTCCCCGGTAAAACTGAAACTCGTCTTCCCGAATGGTGACGGCAAGAGCAAGGAGTTTTGCATTGACCTCAATCCCGAGGAGAGCAAAGATGACCCTCCTAAAAAGCGTAAAAAATGAAAATCCCCGCACAAGAGAGAGGTGACTGATAATGGCGACACAGAAGAAAAAGGAGTTTATAATTACCGGAGTACCGGAGGTTGATGAGAAGCTGGGCGGCGGTATTCCGCTCGGTTCTCTGTGCCTCATCGAAGGCCACTCCGATGCCGGTAAAAGCGTCCTGTGCCAGCATCTGACCAACGGCACCCTGGTTACCGGCGAAATCTCGGTAGCTTACTATACTACGGAAAACAGCGTTAGAAGCCTGATAAGCCAGATGGAATCGCTGGCAATGAGCGTACTTGACCATTTCCTGGCGGACCACCTGCGCGTCTACCCGCTGACCTTTCACAGTAGTATGCAGGGCGGGCAGAAACCGTTTTACGTGCTGACTCACCATTTTTCACAACAGCCGCAGGAATTTAAACTGATAATAGTGGACTCTATCACCCTGCTCGTGGCGCATAGCAATCCGGTGGCCATTATCGATTTCTTTTCCAGATGTAAAGGCTTATGTGACGAAGGTAAAACAATAATCCTGGTAGCGCATTCATATGCTTTTGAAGAAGATTTGCTCGCCCGGACCCGCTCGTTATGCGATGCACGTTTTAGATTGCGCCTGGAGCAGGTTGGCGACAGCATGATTAAACTTATGGAGGTACTCAAGGTACGCGGCGCCGAGCGCCCTACCGGGGATGTGGTCAGTTTCGATATAGAACCCAAGATGGGCATGAGGATAATACCGCTTGCCAAGGCTAGAGTCTAGGAGATTAGATGCTTCGTCTGCCATTTGAAATAAAACAGTGCCCCGGGGAATGCGGGAAGGAATGCGGGGCCGCCCTGGAAAAGTGCCCGATGTTCGGGAAACTCCCGCCTGATTTCCAGGAGGTATGCAAAAATAACCCGCACCTCCTCCAGTACCTGCGTATGCTTCCGGAGGATAAATTCGAAATCCCGCAGTACTATGAGAAAATAACGCGGGCACTCAAGGGTACTAAAAACCCCAACCTTATCTATGATGTCGGCGGCGGGGTATTCGTTCATGTCATGGCCAACCCCGAGGACGTCAGGGACTACTATGTCGCCGTGGAACCGAGTCTCATCGACGCCCAGGACAGCACACTCGACGAGATAGAACTGCGCCTTGCCGACTATGTTGAAGAGCTTGAGGGTGTAGCCGACTCCAGAAAACGGCTTGAAATAATAATGGGAATCGTCGATAGAGTTGTTTCTATTAGCGGTTATAAAACTAAAGCACCGAAACCTGATGAAACCAAGAGCGCTGAAGGTGATAAAAAAGATGATAAACAAAATAAGAAAGGGAAAAACATTCCTTTCTTTAATTCTAAAAGTAGCTCCAAAGGAAAGATACAGATAACCAGGTTCCAGTACAACAGCCTCCGGTATCTGCTACGGCGTAAGCTGGAAGGTATGGGTCTCTTGGACCCCATGATACTTGACCCCAACATCGAAGATATTTCGTGTTCCGGCCTCGGTAATATCTTTGTGGAGCATAAAATTTTCGGCGGTCTCAGGGCAAGCATCGGATTCGAGACCAACGAGGCGCTGGATAAATTCGTCATCGAGCTTGCCGAGGGCATCAAGCACCCGGTCACCTTCCGCGAACCGGTTGTCGATGCTACTCTGCCCGACGGCTCACGTATTAATATCGTCTACGGCACCGATGTTTCCAAGCGGGGCAGCAATTTTACCATCAGGAAGTTCAGCGACACACCGCTGAGCATACTGGAGCTTATCCAGTTCGGCATGCTGAGCTTCGATATGGCCGCCTATCTCTCCATCATACTCCAAGAAGGTATGAATGTCTGGGTATCCGGTGAAACCGCCTCCGGAAAGACCACCCTGCTGAACGCCCTCACCACCTTTATTCCGCCTGAGGCCAAGATAGTAAGCATCGAAGATACCCCGGAAGTCCAGGTGCCGCACCATAACTGGATTCGCGGGGTTACCCGCGGTTCCGATAAAGGGGGCGACTCCTCCGAGGTATCCATGTTCGACCTGCTCAAGGCTGCCCTGCGGCAGAGGCCCAACCTTATCATCGTCGGTGAGATACGAGGTGCCGAAGGCGCCATCGCCTTCCAGGCAATGCAAACCGGTCATGCAACTATGAGCACCTTTCACGCAGCATCCGTATCCAAGCTCATCCAGCGTGTTACCGGCGTCCCCATCAGCGTGCCCAAGACATACGTGGACAACCTTAACGTCGTCGTTATCTGCCAGCAGGTCCGGCTGGCCAACGGCGGCCTTGCCCGGAAAATAACCAGCGTTAATGAAATCGTCAGCTACGATTCGGTGGGCGACTCTTTTTCTTTCATCGAGACTTTCAACTGGAACCCGCTGGACGACTCTTTCCTGTTCCGGGGTTTCCAGAACTCATACCTGCTGGAGAATAAAATAGCTCCCAGGCGCGGCCTCCCGGAAGAGAAGAGAAGGCAGATATACAAGCTGCTGAAGCAAAGGTCCGATGTCCTGAGGCGTATGAGCGAGCAGGGTAAAACCGATTTTTACGATGTTTACGCGATATTATCCAAGGCATACCGGGACGGTCTTTTCCGTTAATAACGGGGATTGCCAGCATGGCAGACTTACGGTAGCCTGCCTTCAAGGAGGTTATAAATGCGCATAAAAAGTTTCAACATAGGCAAATTAAAAGAAAAACTGGGGAAAAACAACGGCACAGCGGAAGATAATACCGCCGAACAAATTGCCGAGATGGAAGAAAAAATCAACGGCAGAACCAAGAACCTCGAGGAAACAACACAGGAACTACAGGAACTCTCAAAAGAAACCGCCACCACTACTGAAGACGAGGCTACCCCGGTAGGGCCTCACGGGCCAATAGATGAGCTAACTATCGAGCCGGAAGATAAACTGACCGAGATAGATGATATCGATGAAGATGTACCCCCCCTTGAAGAGGGTGGTGAGGATATCAAGGTGGTCGAGCTTGCGCTGGGAAGCACTCCACCGGCAGAAGGAGAGAAAGAAGTAAAGGTGGAAGAGGATACCGGCGATGATTCCATCAATTCGCTTTTTAGTGACGATGAGGAGGAAGAAAATCCACTGGCTAACCTCATCAATGCGCTGCCGGAGGTTACATCCGAGGAACTGATAGATGACCTTAACGAAATCAAGGGCATAATAAAGGAATGGCAACAAAGCTAAAATATATATACCGTACAGTCTGGGGATTCCTGCTCACGGGACTGAGGGAATACCCCGATAAAATAGGGGGTTATCATGGTTGCCTCCCATGGCGCCGCAGTAGTAGCCTGAAATTGCAGGGCAAGCGCGAAAAATTAGCTGTGATAACTGTTGCAGTTAACGGAGCCATGGCGAAAAGCGACCGTACCCTATGGATAATTAGGGAGGCCGAAGATGAGTCACAGACGTAATAAGAAGAGATGGTGGACGAACATACACCTGAGGTACATCATAGCCATCACGGTGTTTTGTTCCATTGTTTACTATCTGCCCGTTATCGGAGGCTTTTTCGGCTGGACATCGCTGGAGAACTCCCTCAACACCCTTCATAATTTTTACGGTATCGACTTCCTGGGGCTGATATTCTTCGCACCGGTAGTTTACACCGCTTATGTTCTCGGGGTAATACCAGCGATAATGTCCGGCCTTATCGCTATGCTAATTTTCCTGCCTCATGCCATACTTATCGATACTTACCCGAATGCACTGTTCAAACCTACAGCCTTTTTCATCATCCTCAGCGCCGTCGGCTCCACAGTGGCCTTATTGCAGAGAAGCGAACTGCAGCACCGGCTGGGGATGAAGGAGATGAAATGCGTCTATGATATCGGTAAGGCGGTGGAGGAAAGCGACTCCGTTGACGAGTTCCTGTCGGTGGTGGTGAATATCGTACCTCAGGCGATGCAGTATCCCGAAGAAACCAAGGTTAGAATCACCTTTCACGACCGTGTCTTCAAGAGCAACAACTTCCACAAATCTTCCAGTAAAATATCCGAGAATCTAGTCGTCAGCGGCGAAACGATGGGTCTGGTGGAGATATATTCATACCGTGATAATCCTTACCTGAAGAAAAGGAGCCACCTGACCAAGACACTCGTCGAGAGAATCGGCGGTGCCATACGCCAGATGGAGCTGGAGCAGTCTCTCCAGTGTTACTATGAACAGCTGGAGGACGAGGTCGAGAGCCGGACGAAAGACCTGGAACAGGTGCAGGAAAAACTTATCCGCTCCGAAAGGCTGGCCGCCGTAGGCGAGCTTGCCTCGGGCGTCGGTCACGAACTCCGCAATCCCCTCAACGTTATCAGGAACTGCGCTTACCTGCTGAACATAGCCCTTACGGATAAAGGTGACGAAGAGGCAGTAAATACCTTGAAAGTCCTGGACAAGCAGATTGACATAGCTAATAAAATCGTCACCGACCTGCTTGATTTCACCCGCATCACACCTCCATCGCCGGACAGGGTCGACCTTAAAAATCTCATCACCGAAAGCCTGTCATGGATAACCGTACCGGAACACGTCACCGTCAATGCCAATCTAAACGGTCACCCCACGAAGGTCAGGACCGACGCCGAGCAGATAAGCCGTGTCTTCACCAATATCATTTCCAATGCCATACAGGCCATGAACGGGAAAGCTGGGAAACTGGACATCGATACCGGCGAAGAGAGCGACATCGTCTGGATAAAGTTCCATGACAACGGCTGCGGCATCCCCGAAGGGAATTTCGAAAAGATATTCGAGCCTCTCTTCACCACCAAACCTAAAGGCATCGGACTGGGGCTGGCCATTACCAAGAGGCTCGTCGAGCAAAACGGAGGTAAAATTGAAATCACCAGTAAGGTAGACCAGGGCACCACCTTCATTGTGAAGCTACCGCTAGAGAAAAGGAGATAGACCTGAAATGAACGAAGAAGCGACGATTCTGGTCGTTGACGATAACGAGGATTTGCTGGAGACCTTCGCGATGATTTTGAGACGGCGTGGTTTTACTGTGGAAACCGCGAGTAACGGGGTATCCGCCGTAGATAAGTTTAAAGAACATGATTTCGACGTCACGCTAATGGATATCGTTATGCCGGAGATGAACGGCGTGGAAGCTTTCCGGAAAATAAAGGAGGCGCAACCCGAAGCCTCGATAATCCTGATGACAGCCTATTCCGATGAGGGCCTGATTCAGATAGCCAGGGATGAGGGTGCTCATAAAATCATCCAGAAACCGATAAAAATAGACAAATTGATAGAAATGATTGAAGCGGCAGCCGGCAACCAGCCGATTCTCGTCATTGATGACGATGCCGATATCTGCGATACCCTGACCAAGGTGCTGAAACAGCAGGGATACAACGTATTGACGGCGTGTAGCGGCGAAGAGGCGGTTACCATAGCTCAGGAAAAGGAGCTCCAGATGGCTTTTATAGATGTAAAGCTGCCTAATATAGACGGTCTGGAAACCCTGCTGCGCCTGAAGGAAATCAACCCGGACATCCTGACAGTAATGATGACCGGATTCCGTAACGAAGTCAAAGACGCCCTGGACAAGGCCCAGGAAGCTGCGGCGATTACCTGCCTTTACAAACCGTTCGACCCTGCCGAAGCCGCCAAAATAGTAAGCAACATAAGAAAAAAGAAACGTCATTCCAGGAGAGTAGATGAAGGCTAAGGAAAGCGTGCTGGTAGTCGATGATGACCTCGATTTCCTGAATATCATCAGCCGCATTCTCAAAGGTAAGGGATACGAGGTAGAAACCGCTCCTTCCGGCGGCGACGCTTTTTTGCGCCTGAAAGAACTTTTCTATAATGCCGTTATTGTGGATATCAGCCTGCCTGACGTTAATGGCACCAAGCTGCTTTCCGGAATCCTCGAAATTCACCCGGAAATCATCGCTATAATGCTGACCGGCCACTCTTCGGTGCAGAACGCCGTGGAATCGTTGAATCGTGGCGCTTTCGCTTATCTGGAGAAACCCCTCGACCCGGATAACCTGCTATCGGTTATCAGCCGCGGCCTGGAGAAACAGCGTCTGGTGCTGGAAAACCGGCAGCTGGTGGAAGAACTGGAACGGCATAACCGTATCACCAATATCCTGCTTAACGTATCCCAAGCTGTATCCCAGTCGCTTGACCTCCAGGAAATTATAGATTCGGCGCTGGACACAGTAGCCCGGTCTACCGGCCTGGAGGCGAATTTTATCTACCTAGGCGAAAACGACCACCTGCGGTTGAAGGGGCACCACGGTTTATCCAAGAGGCTGGTCCAGTCCATGCCGAAAGAAATCAGCAAGAATAGCGGTGTTATCGGTCGTATCTTCGGGGAGGCCGGGTCCGAAATAATCGAAGAGTTAGTTAGAGATACACAAACCGACCTCAATTTTCTTATTAACGGGGGTTACCACTCATTCGCCGGCGTCCCCCTGACCATCCTGGGGGAAAGTATCGGCGTGCTGGGTGTAGCCACCAGTTTTGCGCGATATTTCAGTTCCAATAATGTCGAGCTGCTTACCGGTATAGGCCGCGAGATAGCTATCGCCGTGCGGAATGCACAGTTATACGAAGATGCTTCCAGCGCCAAGGCTCTCCGGGAACTGGACTCCATGCGTACCGAGTTCCTGGCCAACGTTTCCCACGAACTGCGTACACCGCTGGCCGTCATAAAGGGTTGCGCTAACAGTCTCCTGCAATCCGATGTTATTTTCGACGACCAGACACGGCGCGATTTCCTGGTATCCATCGACAAAGACGCTGACACGCTGACACGCCTGGTGGACGACCTGCTTATGATGTCGCGTCTTGAAGCCAATGCTCTGGAGGTAAAAAGGAAGCCTCATAAACTCGCCGATGTTATTTACGCAACAAAGGACAGGCTGGATAAGCTTACTGCCAGGCACCACCTGCGCATCGATATCCCCGACTCGCTTCCGCCGGTGTCTATCGATGACGGACGCATCAGGGAGGTCCTTACCAATCTTGTTGATAACGCGGTGAAGTTTTCGGAAGATAATACAACCATTACCATCGAAGTGCATACCAACGGCAAAAAAGAAGTTATTTTAAGCGTGGCCGATGAAGGCGTCGGCATTCCTTCGGAACAACAACTGAAAATTTTCGAACGATTCTTCCAGGGAAACGGGCGCAAAACCGGAAGGAGAAAGGGGACCGGGCTGGGGCTTGCCATTTGCCGGGGTATTATCGAGGCACACGGCGGCAGAATCTGGGTGGAAAGCGAACCGGCTAAGGGTACCAGATTCAGCTTCAGTCTGCCGGTGGACTAAAGGGGGAACGACTATGGATAAGAAAAACTTGCTCATCGTAGATGATGACCCGGCGATATTGAGACTGCTCAGTACGAATCTCAAGGCACGCGGCTACGAAGTAATTACCGCTACCAACGGCGAGGAATCGCTGGAAGCGGTGCAGAGAGATTTCGTCGACCTGATAATACTCGACCTTATGATGCCCAAAGTGGACGGCGTGGAAGTGGTACGGCGTATCCGGGAATGGTCAAACGTACCTATCATTATCCTCAGCGCACGCGGCGATGAAAACGACAAGGTTAAATGCCTGGAGCTGGGCGCCGACGATTATCTGACCAAGCCCTTCGGCATTGCCGAGCTTATGGCGAGAATCAAGACGGCTTTCCGACACCGCGGCGACCCCACCGCAGCGCCGGCACAGTCAAGCTTCGCCTGCGACGGACTGGAGATTAACTTTGCCAAGAGGCGCGTCACCGTCAACGGCAATGAGATAACGCTTACTCCCACCGAGTATTCGCTGCTGCAACACCTGGCGGTGAACTCGGATAAAGTCCTCACCCACAGTATGCTTTTACAGAGCGTCTGGGGCAGCGAATACTCATCGGAGAAGGAGTACCTGCGCGTGTTCGTGGGCCGACTACGCCGGAAGCTGGAACCCGACCCCAAGAACCCCAAGTATATCCAGACTATCCCCGGCGTGGGCTACTTCATAGCCACCGACGTGCCATAGAAGCCTCGCATCTTAATTAGACAGAAACGAAGGGAGCCGCAACGGCTCCCTTTTATTATTTGTCTAATTACCTTTTTTAGAGTACAATCAGGTATACAATTTTCCAATATAACCAATAAATTCACCGAAACAAACTCATGAACAAAAATCACCTGACTGCTTTCTACGGCTGGCATAACTGCCCGGAGTCACTACGGAGCAGGGTTAACGACATTCTCAGCTTCTACCGCCGGGCTTTCAGGGGAGACCTGGAGGGCTTTTACCTGCACGGCTCGCTGGCGATGGGCTGTTTCAATCCCAAGTCAAGCGACCTGGATTTTCTGGCGGTTGTCCGACACAAACTGACAACCGAACAAAAGAAGGCAATTATCGACTACCTTCTCGGTATCTCCGATATACGCGCTGAAATGAGTATCGTAACTATAGACAGTGTGAAAAACATTATGTATCCGACGCCATTCGAGCTTCATTATAACTACGACCATCGCGAACAGTACGAGACCGGAACCATCGATTTTACAGCTCAGCGATGTGACGATGATATGGTTCTCCATTTCGAGGTTATACGGCAACGCGGTATCTGTCTTTACGGCAAGGCTATCGAAGAATTGTTCCCGGAAATACCCCGAGAAATGAGTATCGCTTCGTTAAATAATGAGCTGAATTGGATAAACGATAATTTCGATACTCTACCTCCAACTTACATCGTGCTTACCCCATGCCGCATCATCGCCTTTATCAGGGAAGATAAAGTCATGTCCAAGAAAGAAGGCGGCGAGTGGGCGCTCGTTAATCTTCCGTCCGAGTTCTCCGACACTATCGTCCAGGTGCTTGCCGTCTATACAGGTACTGAAGACATCAAGCCATTTAACAAAGATATTCTTCACGATATTCTGGCGTACGCCAGAAAAACAACCCAATTATTAGCTAGCGAAATCATAAAATAACAATTACAAGGAGCTATTCATGAATGTAGAAGAGATGGAAGCACGGCTTAAAGCCCTGGAAAAGAAGGTCGGTATCCTGGATGACATCAACGAGGTCAAGAGGCTGCAAAGGGTATACAGCTACTACGTCCAGCACATGATGCGTGACGAGATATACGACTGTTTCGCCGACCACCCGGATGTCGCTCTATACTGGCTGGAGGGAACCTGGCTCGGCAAGGAAGGCGTGAAACGTTATTTCGGGGTCGGCTCTGACCGGCCGGAGCCGCCGCCCGGCTTCCTGCACCAGGTAATGCCGATTGCCGGCGTCGTTGACGTTGAGCCCGATGGCAGGAGGGCTAAAGGCCGCTGGTACGCCTTCGGGGGCGTTTGTGTGCCTGACAAGGAGGGCAAGCTCCGCGGCTCGCTGGTCGGCGGCATCTATGAAATCGAATACATCAAGGAAAACGGCGCCTGGAAGTTCCTGACGGTAAGGTGGATTATCCCCTATAACGTCAGGGTCCCCGAGGAATCATGGGGAACATCGGAAATGATTGGCAAGTCTATCATGGGCTTTAAAGCGCCCGACCCGGATATTCCGCCCACGCCTGACGACCCACGGTTCATGTCCGGCTATATTTTCCCCTTCCACTACAACCACCCCGTCACCGGTAGGCCGACTTCCGATAGTGAAAAGAACGCAAGGTTAATGAAAAAAAAGAAAGGTAAAAGATAGGGAGAGAAAATGGCCGAATCAAAATACGGGAAATGCATCAAAACCGGACTTATCATAGATATACCTCACTACACCGGTAAATCGGTCCTGGCGCACAACGGCGAACTGGATGCGGACTGCAGCATCGGGTACCACTGTATCACCAAACCTATGTCCTTCGACCATCCCCACTCCCACAAGTTCCCGGAAATGCTCTGCTTCATCGGGGGCAACCCGGAAGATGTTACCGACTTCGGCGCGGAGATAGACTTCACGCTGGGGGGCGAGAAACATACCATCACCTCCACCGCCGTCGTTTCCATTCCCTCCGGGGTAAAGCACTGTCCGATAGTTTTTAAAAAAGTGGAAAAACCGCTCGTATTCCTGGAAATATCGCTTACCCGCATCTGGAAACCGCCCCGGCGGCCGCCGAAGAAAAAACCAGACAAAAAATAATCAAAATAAGGAGAAAAGCACTTGACAGAATACAAATATGCGAAGTACATCTTTACCGACGTCAAGCCGCCGGAGAAACCCTTTCCCATACCGAAGCGAATACAGGAGCAGAGAGAAAAAGGTAACTATTTCGATTCCACCTGGATGTTCGCGCTGGATGATAGCGTGGTCGAAGGCGCTTTTTATACCAACTGCGTCTGGCTGTGGAAAAAGCACGGCACCGGAGACCTGGAGATAGAGATAGCCCACACGCACGACTTCGACGAGACACTGGGATTTGTGGGTACGGTGCCGGGCAAGCCCCGGGAACTGGGAGGCGAACTCGAGTTCTGGCTGGAAGACGAGAAATTCATCCTTACCAAGAGCTGCCTGATTTATGTACCCAAGGGGATGAAGCATCTGCCTCTTTATATCAGGAGAATCGACTACCCTATTTTCTTCTGGACGGCGGGAAACGGGACGATGTATACCCGTACATCCGGAAACGAGTTTTAGATATTATTTGCTTTTACATTACAAAACCATTGCGAGGAGGGTTTAATAATATGGCAGAGACCAAATACGGGAAACATATCCTTCGAAACGCGTTTAAGAAACACCACCAGATGGAGGGGCTATCGGCCAGCGGCGACGAGATGGATGCCGATTGCATTATCACCCACCATGTTTTCACCAAACCGGAGATGGTACTGAAGGAGCCACACTCTCACAGCGACTTCGTACAGCTGCTTTGCTTTCTGGGAACCAATCCGATGGATGTGCACGATTTCGGCGGGGCGGTAATCGAGATATGCCTGGGCGAGGAACAGGAAAAACACATTATCGACTCCCCTGCCATCGTCTCTGTTGCCAAAGGATTGCCCCACGGCCCGCTGAACTTCAAGAAAATCCCCAAACCCGTTATCTTCCTGGAAGTAATGCTGACACGTCGATACCATCAGGAAAAACTGAATAAATGAAACAGTAAGGAGCGTACGTGAAAATGGCGGAAACTAAATATGGAAAATACATTATATCCAAAGTAAAGCCGCCTAAAACACCACCTCCCCAGCCATCCGAGGGAGAACGTAGCGGAGAAGTCGTCGTCGTTGTAGATGACGAAGTTATTAAAGGGGCTTTTTACCTAAACTGCGCCCTGATATGGAAAGCCTCCGGCAGGGGCAGTCCGGCCGGCAGCCACTCCCACGACTGGGATGAATACATCGGATTCTTCGGGAGCAACCCGGAAGACCCGCACGATTTATGCGGAGAGGTGGAAATACATCTTGGCGATGAAAAGCATATCATTACCAAGAGCAGCGCCGTCTTTATTCCAGCAGGACTGATGCACTGTCCTATAATTTTCCACCGGGTAGACCGGCCTATTTTTTATTTCAGCACCGGCCCTCAAAGCGTCTACGATAAAAAAGGCTAAGGTAGCAATCGCTAAAGGCAACCATTAACTTACTAAAGAAACACCCTTTATTTATGGTTGCCGGTTGCTTAGAAACCAGCTTTATGTCAACCATATTTACGCCATTAACGTTAGTTACACCTGTCTCCCCTACACCACCAAATCATTAATGAGATATTTATCTTATGCCTGCGGCCGTTTATGCCCTGTTTATCGCCGCGATGTTAGTCTTATACCAGAAAATCAAACAATAACTCCAAGGAGGCTAACATGCTGGCAAAAACTAAAATTCTTACTATCAGCACCGACCCGGTACTGGTGAGTTTTTTGCAGCAAGGACTGAATGACGGTCGATATGAGATAATAAGCACCCGTCATACCGGAATCCACCTCGAGGATATAATCGAAAACGAAGACCCGGAATTAATCATTCTCGATATCATGATGCCCACGCTGGATGGAATCGGCATATGCCTGCAACTCCGCCAATGGACGCTTGTCCCCATCGTGATGCTCAGTACCTGGGGCACCGGCGACAACACGGTCAGGGGCCTGAACCTGGGTTCCGATAGCTATCTAACCGAGCCTTTTGGAGTCGATTTATTAAAATCACGGATAGAAGAGACCCTGAAGCGGAATGCCACCGTAATGCTCGACCCGTTTTCCAATACACGTACCGGAAAACGCTGAAGATACTGAAATATATACAAAGATAAGCTGTTCCCCAGCTTGGTAACGCACCCGTAGCGGGCAGGGCTTAGCCGATAAAATGCTAGGCCCTTTCTATTTTCAACGACTATTTATCACCTGAAAAGATTTATGCATTGTTTATAGCTTCTACCCACCTATTTATGATTTATTTCTCATTCCCGCGATAAGCTGATACCAAGAGAGAAAACCCAGATACGCGGCAGCTCCGGGTTACAGAACCAAATTATAAGGCCTGATGAAATGAAAAGGAAACTACTTTTTCCCCTGATTGCGGCTTTACTCCTCTCCCCCTGGCCGGTGGCTTACGCCTATGACGGAGCCATGGCAAATAACGCCCCCATGAACATAGAGCCTGCCGAATCATCTGCAGCGCCCAGGATTAATGCTTATGGGAATGCTATAGGCGGCATTACACCGGGCGACCTCTTCTATATCGATTCTTCACAGAGTAATGCCGATACGCTTTATACCCTGTACATCACCAACACCGATGAACTTATCCATCATTACCGTTATATGACTCTCAACATAGGCGTATACGTCCAGACTGATGTCGATACCTGGGAGAAAGTAATCCAAAACGAAGGCGAAACGCCGCGGGATAACTACGTAACTCTGCATAACGGTGAGGTGAGTTTCGAGCTGCCGGGGTGCGCCAATTATAGAATAACCGTCGATAAAGGCTGTTTTTACTGCCACAGCATCGGCGCCGATAAAGATGCCGCCTCACCCAGGTTCTATATGACGGTAAGCTGAATTAGCAGGGAGATTATCACTTGACCTGTATAAAAATACACGGATTGTAAGGAATCTGATAAAACATTAATGAATCGCCGCGGGAGGTAAAGAATGATTATACTGTGGATACGGAAGAAAATAAATAAAGAAACAACGAGCCCGGCCAAGGACGAGGAGGAGTCTTTTCAGAAACACGATGAGGTTATGAAGAAGTTCCGCCTGGCACACCCTGACACCAATCTTATAAATGCCAGAGATATCATGACGACTGACGGCAATGTGCTGGCGCCGGTAGACGTGGTTAAACTTACGGAGCATATACAAAACTAACACTTTATAAGCTCTAACCCAAAATATCTCCGGAAAAACAAAACAGTCAATTTTGTTAAGACTATTAATAAAGCTCTCACACATGAAGAAGCGGTGAGGGCTTTTTTTTATAGTCGCCCTGCCATGACATGCAGCTTCAATCCGCTTGCCACGATATATCTCATGGTGATAAAATGATGGACGGTAATTAGATAACGGGCCGCTAGCTCAATTGGTAGAGCAGATGACTCTTAATCATCCGGTTGGAGGTTCGAGTCCTCCGCGGCTCACTTCGTAGCTGAAACCCTGACGAATAACCTAAATTTCACTGTAAACAGCACCATTATTGAGATATTCATTAAGTAAACATCCGGCGGCGGTTGTGGGTCCAAGACTTATGGCCACCTTCTGCTATTTATGATTCCGTTTCATACCACAGCTCAGAGGCCGGCTCTAGCACCGGTTATGCGAGTGCTCCCGGATAAAAAACTCCGGAGCGTAAATTAACTTGACAAGGAGACACAAAGTAAACTACTATCTCAAAGGAAATAATTATTTAGTCGGCTGAAAATATCCAGCTTTTCAACACAACCTGGGTCCGCATGGCACAAGCATTTTTTGTTTTTATTATTTAATCATATCAAAAGCGAAAGGGGGTAAGAATGATTGTAAAAGAGAAACTGGTAAAGGCTGTTGGAGCCGGAAATGTAAGCTATGAACAAGCGACTCTGGACGGATACTCAAAAGACATGAGCTTCGTCAATACGATCAGGCCTGTATGTGTCGTAAAGCCGAGAAATGCCGGTGACATACAGAAGATAGTAAAACTTGCCAACGAGACTCTAACGCCGCTGGTGCCAGTAAGCTCAGGCCCTCCCCACTTCAGGGGTGATACCGTTCCCGGCATCGGAGGGGCCGTTATCGTGGATTTAAGCGGTATGAAAAAGATCATCAATGTCGACCGGGCGCGCAGGGTTGCCATGGTCGAGCCGGGCGTGACCTTCGGCGAACTCATACCGGCGGCGGAAAAGGAGGGCATCAGGCTCAATATACCGCTGTTGCCGCGAAAGTCGAAGACCGTTATCGGCAGCCTGCTGGAGAGAGAACCGGTAATAATGCCCAAGTATCAATGGGACATATCGGACCCGCTGGCCTGTGTTGAGGTAATCTTTGGGTGCGGCGATGAGTTTAGAACCGGGCAGGCGGCCGGACCGGGTACGGTCAAGGAGCAGTGGGCAGTCGGGGGCGTGCAAAAAGCGCCCTACGGGCCTGGTATAGCTTCCTGGCACAGGCTTATCCAGGGGTCACAGGGGACGATGGGCATCGTAACGTGGGCATCAATGAGGTGCGAACTACTCCCCAGCCTTGAAGAACCCTTCGTGGTCAGCTCCTCCAACCTCAATACGCTGCTCGAGATGGCTTCCTGGCTGATAAGACTGAGAATGGTCAACGAATGCTTTATTCTCAATAATACCAACCTGGCGGCTATCTTTGCGAAGAAATGGCCCAAGGACTATCAGAGCCTTAAGGATACTCTACCCACCTGGACTCTTTTCTATAACGTGGCCGGCTACGAATTTTTGCCGGAGGAAAGGATTAGTTCTCATATTAAAGGCATCACCGATCTAACCCAGCGATTGGGGATTGAAGCCGTAAAAGCAGCCGGTGGAGTTTCCGCCAATGAAATATTAAAAGTGGTCCAGCGGCCTTCCGGGGAGCCCTATTGGAAGCTCCGCTATAAAGGGGCCTGCGAGGATATCCTCTTTCTGACCATCTATGATAAGCTCGAAGGTCAAATCGGGGTCATGAATGACCTGGCTGAAAAAGCCGGCTACCCTGCTGCAGACATGGGTGTTTACATCCAGCCGATAGTACAGGGCACTGGCTATCACTGTGAGTTTAATCTGTTTTATGACCCCGCAAACCCGAGCGAGCGAAATCGAGTCAGGGAGTTATCTGCCTCAGCCATCAAGAACTTAATGGCTAATGGTGCGTTCTTCTCAAGGCCTTATGGTGAAAGTGCAGGGATGGTTTTTAATAGAGACGCGGCCACCGTTGCCGTGTTAAATAAGCTTAAGAATATTTTTGACCCAAACAATGTTATGAATCCGGGGAAAGTGTGCTTTTAATGGATGTAGAGAATAGGAACTCATCATTGAATAAATTCAGGAGGGAGCGAAGATGGCACTAGAAGATTACCAGGGCGATATGGGGATGTGCTGCCGGTGTTCGGCCTGCAAATTTATACCCATGCAAAAAGTGAAGGGATCTGAGTATTCATACGCGTGTCCCAGCATAGCGAAATATAATTTTCACGCCTACTCCGCCGGCGGAAGATTAAATATCGCAGCAGCGATGTTGAAGAACGGATTCAACTACACGGATAAGCTCCTTGATATAGTTTATAACTGCCAGATGTGCGGCGCCTGTGGTGTCTCATGTAATTACGCCATGGACATGGAAGTACTCGAGCCCATCAGTGAATTCAGGCTCAAGTGTGTCGAGGACGGTAAGACCAATCCAGCTCTGGACAAGGTAATCTCCGGTCTCCGCAAGCAGGGCTCGATGGTACCCGCCAAGGGCAAGCGCGGCGACTGGGCGGCAGGCCTGAATCTGAAGGACGCCACCAAGGAGAAGGTGGACGTTCTCTATCACGTCGGCTGTCTCACGAGCTACGATAAGGACATGCAGAAGCTGGCCAAAGCTACCGTGAAGATACTTCAAAAAGCCGGCGTCAATTTCGGCATCGCCGGTAACGCCGAGACGTGCTGCGGCGGCCGCGCCTACCAGATGGGCTACAAGGAAGACTTCCTCAACCAGGCGAAGAAGAACATGGCCATGATTAAGAAGGCCGGCATCAAGACCGTCGTTACGGGCTGTGCCGATGGCTACCAGGCCTTCAAGGTGCTCTACGATAGATTTGACCTTAAGGGTGACCTCGTAGTGCTGCATATCTCGGAATACATCGACAAACTGATAAAAGACGGTAAGCTGAAGCCGCGTAAGAAAGCCGACATCTCGGTCACTTACCATGACCCGTGCCGTCTCGGCAGGCTGGGTGAGCCATGGATACACTGGAAAGGGAAAAAGATACCGGGGGACAGGTTTGTTTTCGACCCGCCAAAGCCATACAGGCGCGGCACTAACGGTGTTTACGAACCGCCCCGGGATGTTATCGAGAGCGTTCCCGGTGTAAAACTCACGGAAATGACCAGGATTAAGGAATACTCCTGGTGCTGCGGGGCCGGTGGCGGTGTCAATGAGTCGAATCCCGGGTTTGCCAGATGGACCGCCCAAAAGAGAATAGAGGAAGCCGTATCTACCGGCGCCGAGGCGATTGTTACCGCTTGTCCCTTATGTGAGAAGACCTTTAACGAAGCAATCAAAGAAAGCGGCAGCAGCCTGAAGGTGTACGATATCGTTGAACTCGTGGAAAAGGCAATCTAAGAAAGGGGGTTAATGAATCATGGCTTTAAGCAAAGAAGTATATAAGGAATTCGAAGATATGGTGGGAGAGGAGAATATTTGTAATGACCCGGCAATAATGCCTGCGTATTACTCGACTGACTTCGCAGCGGTAATTCTTCCAGGGAACACAGCGGAAGTACAGGCGGTAGTTAAGCTATGTAACAAACACAAGCTACAATTCAGACCCATATGTACCGGCTGGTCGGGGATGTTCCCCAAGGATATCATCTTGCTCGACCTGAGAAGGATGAACCACATCATTGAAATCAACGAGAAAAACATGTATGCCGTGGTTGAGCCGTATGTGATCTCGTCAGAGTTACAGGCCGAGCTCTTCAAGAGGGGCTTGAACTTTTGCATAAAGGGGGCCGGGACTAACTGCTCGGCGATGCTCAGGGGTCACGGACATATGGATCAAACCACAAGTGGCGATGACCGAAACCATCTGGCTATAGAATGGATAACTCCTGAAGGGAACATAGTCAGGTCAGGTGCGCTGGGGTCTTCGGATGAGTGGTTCTGCGGCGACGGGCCGGGTCCGTCTCTAAGGAGCATACTTACCAGTGCTGTGCCGCCAGGCGTAACACCGGGTGTATTTACGAAAGCTGCGATAAAGCTTTATCACTGGCCAGGTCCTTCTGTGTACCCGATCGAGGGGATATCACCGCATTACTCCCTGAGCGAGATACCGCCGAACATGATGGCGCGATATTTCAGCTTCCCGTCAGTAGAGAAAATGTGGCAGGCGGAGCTCAAGATAGGTGAAAGCGAAATAGCGTTCGAGCTGATGGGTTTTAATGTGTCAATGGTGGCCGCGAATATCACGACATGCAATGAAGAAGAAGAAGAGACCTTCAACCGCCTCAATAGTGAAGTGCAAGGGCCCGGCTTCTTTGTAATCATAGCCGGCGACTCTCCGTCAGACTTCGAATATAAGAAGCGGGTATTGGAGAAGATCGTCAGTGAAGCTGACGGGAAGTCTCTAAAAGCGGTCGAAGACCCCAAGATAGAAGGAATTCTGATGTGCCAATGCACCAGAATCTCTGCCTCTATCAGGGAGACATTCCGTAACGGCGGAGCCTTCAATTCCATTCCCATCATGGGCCAGAGAGACCTGACCATCAAGTGGGCGATAGGAGCCGGCAAAGCGAAGGAGCCTTTGATAAAAGACGGTTATATAGTGGATGACGGCGGAGCCTTTTTTGGATGGGGAGTTGAACAGGGGCATCTCGGTAAAACGGAGATATTCTGCAAATTCGATCCTGCCAACCCTGAAGCCAAGGCAGCCGTAGAAGGATGGCAAAAAGAGCAAAGTATGAGGGCTTTTAAGGAACGCTACTTCGCATCGACAATGGGCCCGCAAGATGAAATCGGACCGGCTTTATTAAATTACCATTTATGGTGGAGGAAGCTCACGAAAGCACTTGACCCGAATGGTGTATCACCGGAGGGAGGTGCACTCGTCTAGTTACTGCTAAATGGGGGATAAGTAGTCTTATTAAAGTATGATTGAACAGCGGCACCCCTGAGCCACGGATTTACCACGCGGCTTGGGGGTGTTTCTTTTAAGCGGTCGCTTTTTTTGCGTTAATTATTATGTTATAAAAAATAATGTCCTTAGTGTCTGGAGGATATTGACAAGAGCCATTACCAATTACTATTATTATGCTTAAGAGCCAGTTTTACCCCGTTTTGAGGATTGGATGTGTTCAAATTTAAAAAGGTTGCCCGGGGGCGGGAATGCCGGAAGGCGTTTTCAATTGAACACATCCGCGAATAAAGTATATGAAGACACCGGTTACTCTTTTACTGGTGTCTTTCCATTTTTATAAGTAAGAAACAATGAATACGGCTATTACAAAGGCTTAGCAAATGGAGGGAAATTATGGTTACTAAGAGACCGCGGACTCACCAGGGAGACAAGCCACCGGAATCTCCTGAAATAATGACCAAACCTCTCCCACAAATCCTGGGCGAAATGGAGGAGAACATCCGGGCAGCCGCCATGGCGGCTCGTAAAGCCGAAGATGCAGCTAAAGCTGCCCGGAGCGCTGCCGGAGCCGCTACTACAGCATCCACAGAAGCTGCCAAGAGAGCGGAGGAGGCCCGATTCGCCGGTGAAAGCGCCGCTGCAACCGCAACACAGGCAGCCAGCGATGCGGCATCTAAAGCTGAGGCGACGGCTAGAGCAGCCAGAGAGACTGCTGAGGAAGCCGCCAGGAAAGCCGAGGAGGCAGACAGCGGCGCCAGAGAGGCCGCCAAGTCCTTTCAAAAAGCTGCTGAGGGTGCTACCCAGACCTCTCAGGAAGCGGCTGCCAAGGCTGTTAAAGAAGGTGAAAAGGCAATTAAATCCGCTGAAGCAGCGAGACGCGTATCTGAGGACGCTGCCCAACGGGCTGAAGAAGCCAGTGCTTTAGCCAAGAAAGCCGCCGATGAAGCTGCCAGAGCCGCCGACGAAGCGGCACGTCGGGCCGAAGAAGCCGCTTTAAGAGCCGAACAGACCGCCAACGAAGCTAAATATGCTTCCGAGGAAGCCACTCAAAAAGCCGAAGAGGTCAGCCTGGCCGCTAAAGAAGCGGAAGCACTCGCCGTGCAAGCGTCCGAGGAAGCTGCAGCCCGGGCCGAAGACCTGGCCGTAGCCGCCAAGAAAGCCGTCGAAGAAGTTATTGAAAAAGCCAATGCTGCCGGGAAACAGGCCGATGAGAGCGCCCTCTCCTCAAGCACCGCTCGTGCGGCACTTGCCAAACTCGTTACCCCGGAAACGGCTACAAAAGCCGATGAAGCGGGCAGAAAAGCCAAGAGGGCAGCCGCTGCCGCTTACCAGGCAGCCGAAGAGACCGACCGTAAATCCGAGGCGGCCGCCATAGCCGGAGATGACGCTATAAGTGCGGCTACCAGAGTAACGGGATTACTGGCAGGGAGAGTCGATGAGGCGGGTAGAGAGGCCAAACAAACCGCGGCCACCGGATTTTTAACCGCGGGCAGGACCCGTAAGAAAGCTGAGGCAACCGACATTGCCGGAGATGAAGCTATACAAGATGCGGGCAAAGCGCTGCACCAGCTGGTGAGTCGTGCCGAAGACCTGGCCAAATCTGCCGAGGCAGCATCCGACGCGGCTACGAAGGCATCCGAGGCTGCCAGGCTTGCCGCCGAGTCAGCCATGAGAGCCGCCGGCGAGGAAGCCGCCGCCAAGGCCGAAGAAGCCATGAGAGTCGCCGAAGAAGCCGGACTGAAGGCGGAAACCGCCGCCCGACAGGCTGGTCAATCTGCTGAGTCGGCCATTAGAGCCGCTGGTGAAGAAGCCGCCACCAAAGCCGAGGAAGCTATGAGAATAGCCGAAGAGGCTGGAAACAAGGCCGAGATAGCTGCCAAACAGGCTAGGGAAGCTACCGAAGCGGCAGCCCATACCGCTAAAGAAGAAGTTGTTACCAAGGCGGAAGAAATGAAAAAGACCGCCGAAGAGGCGGTTCAAAAGGTCAAAGAAGTTAGCGCCGGAGTCTCTGCGTTTACCGAGGCAGATGCCGTTAGAACCGAGCGTATAGCGCGGCTGGCTCAGAAGGCTGTTGAGGAAGCGATAAAAGAAGCGGAAAAGGCCGGTAAACTGGCCGAAAAGACCGCAGCCAGCGCTAAAGAAGCGCGTGAAGAGGCATTAAAAACCCCCACCGTAAGTAGTGCCCAGAAAGCCGACGATGCGGGTGAGAAAGCCAAGTCCGCCGCTGCCGCCACTTACCGTTCGATAGAGGAGCTTGAAAGGAAGGCGGATACAGCCGCCATGGCCGCCTCTGAAGCCATCGATTCGTCTTCAAAGCTAACAGGCGTGGTGGGTAATAAAGTCAAGACCGCCGGCGACCAGACGATGGTTACATCTACCCTCGGGATGAAGACATCCGAAGAAACCCGCCAGAAAGCTGAAGCGGCCGATACTGCCGGCGATGACGCCATCGATGCCGCCACAGCAGCATTGCAGAAACTGGTAAGCCAGGCTGAAGCTCTGGCCAGGAAAGCCCAGGAATCCGCTGACACCGCCTCGAGAGCCTCGGCGGAAGCCAGGAAGGCCGCCGAGGAAGCCGGGAAGACATCGTTGAACGCTTCCCAGAAGGCCGAGGAAGCGGCGCGAGGCGCCAAGGTGCTCGCCGCCGATACCATCAAGAAAGCCGAGGAGATGTCGGCCAGAATTGAGAAGGCACACCAGCAGACCATTGACGAGGTGAAAACACTCTCCACCAAGGTAGAGGAAGCCTTCGGCACGGCCAAAGAGGCTCTGGACAGAATCAAGGGCCTCTCCCGCAGGCTGTTTACTTCCTGGGAGATGGGGATACTAATTATCGCGATGGTGGCCGCCGCTACCATGATAGGCTTCGGTCTGGCTGCCATGCTGATACCATAGACGGCCTAATAGTAATGAAGGATAGGGCATGACTCTTTTACGGGCTACTGTCACTTGATATTGTGTTGTTGGTAGTCGGAGTCATATTATTGTTGATTTAGGCAGGAGCAAAAAGAACAATATAAAAAGGCTATTCCCGGGGAAATCGAGACTGGGAATAGCCTTAATCTTTCGGTAGAAGCGTCTTACGCGCCTGACACGCGAATATACATCATCTATATCACCTTCTCCGCGAGTTCGATGATATCGTACACCTTGAGGCGACTGCCACATTCCCTGACAGCTTCGCTTAACGTCTTTTCGCACCACGGACAGGCGGAAACAATCGCCTCGGCTCCGGTAGCCTCAGCTTCTTTAATCCTTTCCACAGCCGTCCAAACGGCAAATTCGGGATTGGACTCGTTAACACCACCACCGGCCCCACAGCACCAGGCGTATTCCTTAATCCGGACCATTTCCACGAGCTTGATACCGGGTATGGCTTTAAGGACATCACGCGGTGGCTCATAAACGCCGTTAGTGCCACGCCGAAATTCCTTCGGCGGGTCGAACCGGCGCTGAATACCGGGCAGCCTCTTGCCCTTCCAGTGTATCCAGGGCTCGCCCAGCCTGCCGAGGTAGCACGGGTCGTGGTAGGTGACGTTCATTTTTACCTTTTTAGTCGGCTTGAGCCTGCCCTCTTTGATAAGTCGGTCGAGGTACTCGGTGATATGCAGCACCTCCAGGTCGCCTTCAGCTCGTACTTATCATAGAGCACCTTGAATGCCTGATAGCCGTCGGCGCAGGACGTCACCAGCGTTTCCACGCCGGTTTTTTTAATCATCTCCATGTTCTTCCTGGCCTGATTAAGGAAGTCCTCTTTGTATCCCATTTGATAGGCCCGGCCGCCGCAGCATGTCTCGGCTTCACCGGCAATACCGAAATCGACTCCCGCCTTTTTCAACAGCCTGACGGCAGCTTTGGCCAGCTTCCACATATCCCTGTCGTAGCTGGTGAGGCAGCCGACATGATAGAGGACTTTCACCTTCTGTTTAGTGGCGTCTTTGATATCCAGTCCTTCAGCCCAGTCGCCGCGCTTTACCCTGGCGCCCGGAACCATTGTACCCTGCTTACGCAGGCTGTTGATAACCTTATCCAGGGCCGGGTGGGTGTGGCCTTCCTCTACCGCCTTTATCCTTAACTCGTATATCGGCTCGATGACTTCCATGTCCAGGGCATACTTGCAGGAGACATCGCAGGCGCCGCACATCTGGCAGTTGTAGATTACATCAAGGAGCTTATCCGTGTACCCAATCCGGTTTTCCAGCATGGCCACGCCGATATTTAACCGTCCGCCCCCCGAGTAAGCATTGAAATTATACCTGGATATACTGGGGCAAATATTTACCGGCTGGAATCCCTTAACCTTTTCCAGAGGAATGAATTTACAGATACTACACTTATTGCAGAGTTCCATGTCTTCTCGTAAGTCTTCCAGCGCCATCTCATTTCCTCCTTAGAATTATCCGCTAATCACAACATATTAAAAGCAAAGCTTGCCGGGGTTCATGATATTATTGGGGTCGAATATCGATTTCACCCTCATGAGGGCATCGACCGTTGCCGCATCCCGATTTATAACCATTCTGGCGGTTTCACCGTAAGGCCTGGAGAAGAAAGCGCCATGGCGTTCCAGTTTGTTAACGGCTTCTTCGGACAGTTTCCTGACCCTGGCGATCTCTCCCGGATTGGAGTGGTCGTAGAACAGGTTGAACTCGACGTGGCAACTGCTGCCCTGCACTATCGGCTGAAGGTAGATACCCATGTCGGAGGCCGGATAGCCGGCTTCATCGGCCAGGTCATTCATGGCGGCAATCAGGCCGGGAAGCTTATCGTAGATGGTAACGAAGAATACGTCATGGCAGCCGCCCCTGGCACGGAGCTTCCAGTAAGGCTCGGCGGAGGGCTGGTTGGCGGCCTTGAGCAGTTCTACGGCAGAAATCCTGCCGATGGCTCCCACAGGCTCCACACCTGCCCTCTGAGCTACGTCGTTTATATCATTCACCTGGTATTCCACTCTCTCTTCGGCCAGATATTCGTAACCGGCCACGTTATAAAGGAGTACATAAGGAGGCAGGCTGTCCCTGATGTCCCGGTAATCCTTAGGCCACTTCCTGGCCATCATAGCCGCCAGATTGGCGTTATTAAGCACGAAACATTCGTTGACCAGGCGCAGTCTTATTATCCAGTGAATGAATTCAAAAAGTTTTTCGATATCGGCAGAACCGACGAGGAAAGGGCTTTCAATGCCGGGGAGCAGCTCGCAGCGTAACGACGCCCAGGTGACGATGCCCATTGTGCCCTGCGCGCCTCCGATTACCCGGTACAGCGAACTCTGACCCGGCCCGGCGGCTTCTTTTTGAGACCCACCAGCAGCCCACTGTTCTTCCAGAGTGCCCGGTCCGGCGGCGGCGCCGGTGCGGAACATATCACCGTTACCGAAGATAGCTTCAACACAGGCCAAGGGGTCGGCGATATCCCAGTGATACTTGGGCATTATTACCGGCTCGCGCTCCAGCATGCTGCCGATAACCGACTTCGCCTTACGCGGCATCAGGGGCATGTTGAGCCGCAGTCCTTCTTTAGCCACGGCGGGTATCAGTTCGCCGAAGGTTACACCAGGTTCACACATGGCTACCCGGTTCTTACGGTCGACCCGGAGAATTTTCTTCATGCCGCTTAAATCGACAATTACAGCACCGCCGATGCCCGGAACCGTATCACCTCGAAAATGGGGAGGCCCCGAGCTTACCGGCACCAGCGGCGTATTCGTCTCATTGGCCAGTTTGACAAGCTTCTCTACATCCACCGCACTCCCCGGTTTGACGACATATGCCGGCCTGACCGGATTCACGAAGCTCATGTCACGCGAGTATTCGTCCAGTACCGCCTGATTGCTGCTTGTGTTGCCAGCCCCTACTATTTTTGCCAGCCCCGCTTCTTCAACCATGGTTACCTCCTTATAAAATCCGAGGGTTTTTAACTTAATAAAGTCCGCAATATCACCTGAAAATCAAAACTTTGAGCTTCCACAACCTGTGTAATATACCCCTAATATAATACAGGAAATCTTACTAAATTTGCTAGTTACCACCCGAGCATATGAAGCAGGAATAAATCCCGGGCGCCTGCGAAGATAAACGCGAACGTAACGTGCTATAATGATATCGTATATCTTGAGGAGGACTGGAGAATGTCGAAGAAGCTGACCGTAATTCCCGAGCAGTGTTCCGATTGCAGGATATGCGAGCTGGTGTGCGCCATAAAGCACTTCGGGGTGAATAATCCCAAGAAGGCGGCAATCAGAATCGTCAATACATACCCTCATCCGGTGATGAGGATGCCGGTTGTCTGCAGCCAGTGCCGGGTGCCGGCCTGCGCCCAGGTATGCCCCACCGATGCTTTAAGGTGGGTCGATGGGGTGGTGCAACTATATGAAGAGGATTGTATCTCCTGTTTTAAGTGCGCGGAGGCCTGTCCCTTCGGAGCTATCTACGCCCATGAGGACTGTAACCTGCCCATCAAGTGCGATATGTGCGGCGGCGACCCTGAATGCGTGAAATATTGCCCACTGGGAGCCCTTAGATTAATACCGGAGCATGCCCTCGGTGATACCAAACGAATTAGCAACGTCCTCAGCTATACCCAGATGCGGGAGATAGAGTTTTACGAGAAGGGTGAAAAGAAGACCATCCGCTATGCTGAGATAGGAAAGGAAGAGCTATGAGCATCAAGAGCGGTTATTTCAGGAAACACCTCTTCGTAGACCTTACCCGGGGCAGCGCCGAGTACCTGGACCTTTCGGACGCTTTCCTGGAAAAGTATATCGGCGGGCGCGGCTTCGGCGCCAAGCTGGTCTGGGACAACCTGAAAAAACACGATTATAAATTAAACCCGCTGGGCGAGGAAAACCTCATTGTTATCGCCCCCGGCCCCCTCACCGGCGTTTACCTGCCTTCGTCAGGAAAAAACTCATTCATCGGAATATCGCCGGCCACCGGACTCTATGGAGATTCGTCTATCGGCGGCAGTTTCGGGGTGGAATTGAGACAATCGGGAACCGATGTCCTGTCCATTACCGGCAAGGCCCCGGAAATTTCCGTTCTCTTCGTCGATAACCACGAGATAAAAATCATTCCCATGCCCGAACTGAAAGGCAAGACTTCGCTGGAAGCCGAGGGAATTATCCGCGAAAAGCTGGACGTTCAGACGGCGCATATCGCCACCATCGGCCCGGCAGGCGAGAACCTGGTAAAATTCGCCTGCGTCAATACCGACTGGGGCCGCAACGCCGGACGAACAGGATTCGGGGCTATCATGGGAGCTAAGAACCTCAAGGCGATTATCGTAAGGGGGCATCAGGACCTGCCGGTCTATGATATTCAGGGGCTTATGGAGGAAGCTAATAAAGCCTACGACTACCTGAGGGAGCATAAGTACTTTAAATTATGGCAACAGCAGGGCCTGATGAACGTCATCGATTATGCCAATGAGAAGGGTATCCTGCCCACCTATAACTTCAAGGATAGCGTTTTCGCCAAGTACGACCAGATTAACGGCGCAACCATGCTGGATAGTTATAAAATAGGCGATAATGCCTGTTTCGCCTGCTCTATGTGCTGCAGTAACATCTGCCTGGTAAAAAACGGAGAATATGCCGGGACGGTGGTGGAAGGGCCGGAATACGAGTCCTGCGCCATGTTCGGCTCCAACGTCGGCGTTGATAACTTTGCAGCGGTACTGTCGGCGAACCGGCTCTGTGACGAACTCGGTCTGGATACTATCTCGGCGGGCAATCTTATCGGCGCCATCATCGAAGGTTATGAGAAAGGAATACTGTCCCTGGCCGACCTCGACAGTCAGGAAATCACCTGGGGCGACGCCGCCGCCATTCTGAACCTGATACGCAAGATTGCCAACCGGGAAGGCATCGGGGATATCATTGCCGACGGGTCGCGCCGCATCATCGAGAGATGGCCGGAAATGGACAAACTAATCCTGGAAGTGAAAGGCCTGGAGCAGTCCGCCTACGACAGCCGCGCTGGAAGCTCCATGGCGCTGGCTTACGCCACCTCGGACATCGGCGCCCACCACACGCGCGCCTGGACAATCGCCCGGGAAATGGAGGAGGGGCAGAGCTGGTCTGACGACGAAAGAGTGAAAACAGTAATATACCACCAGACGCTGCGTCCGCTGTTCGATATGCTTGGTGTCTGCCGCCTGCCCTGGATAGAACTCGGCCTCAACGAAAGACACTACGAGAATTTTTACAGATACATCACGGGAAATGAGCTGACGCTGGAGCAGCTTCTGGCGCTGTCCAACGATATCTACGACATGACCCGCCTGATAAACGTCCGGCTGGGCGTCAGCCGTAAGGACGATAGCCTGCCCTACAAGGTACACTCCAGCCCATCGCTGACCGGCCCAAATGCGGGTAAGGTAATTGACAAAGACGCTTTCCAGAACCTCCTTTCACTTTACTATCGTGAGCGCGGCTGGAACGAGGACGGCATACCCCCGGCCGATTTGGAAAAGAAATTCGAGGACTAGATTCAGGTAGAGTTCTTCATGGACTTGGTGGCCGGCACTTACGGTATACCTTAGCGTAATAAATTTTACCGAAACACCACTTTATTGTATAATCATGCCGAAATACCTGAACGGTTCTGCAACGGAGGCTTCTAATATGGAACTATCACCGGAGGAAAGACGGAAGATTTACGAAGAAGAGAAAGCAAGAATCGAGGCCAGAGAGCAAATCGAGCGTGAGAAACGGGGGACGAGTCAGGACACCAGTGTAAATCTGGAACCGAATGTCGCCGGTCTGCTCTGTTATGTCGGCGCGTGGATTACCGGCATCATATTCTTCATCCTGGAGCAGAAAAACAACTGGATACGCTTTCACGCTGCACAGTCCATCGTTGTTTTCGGCACCCTGTTCGTTGCCGGAATGGTCCTCGGCTGGATACCCTTCGCTGGGCAGGTTTTTTCCAGCATCATTGGTATTATCGGATTCATACTCTGGATAATTCTCATGGTCAAGGCCTATAACGGCGAACGATACAAGATGCCCTGGGCTGGCGACATCGCCGAGAGAATGGTCGTGGGGACAATCCCCGACTATCAGAAACCGTCCCAGCCTTCCGAGAGTAAAGAAACGCCGCCGCCACCACCGGCTCCTAATGATTTAGACGAACGTATTAAAAAAAAAGTAGATGACTTCTTTCAAGAGAAGAGAGGCGGCAGGATTACGGCCTCGGCTTTCGCCATTGCCTGGAGCATTATCCTGCTGGTCTTCTTTAACTTCTATTACGATTATGTCGCCTACTATAATGCCGATACAGTGGGTGGTGTGGTCACCTGGACGAGACAGTCGTTCTTTACCAGCGAAATAACCCTATGGCTGCCGATTCTGACAACCACCCTGGTGATATCGATAATAGGCCATATCGTCCTTATTATCGTGGACAGGAAAATACTACGGCAGGCGATTCACATTATAATGAACGGGTTCGGACTGGCTACCGTGGTTACCCTGCTCACCGTTTTCCCATTCGACTTCAGTGTAATACCCAACGCCTCAGCCTCGGCGGCCACACAGGTAGCGGTTACGATAGTCCTCATCTGTATCGCGGTAGGCTTCGGAATCGGCCTGGTGGTCAGGATAGTAAAGCTGCTGGTAAATATAGCCAGAGCGGCGACAACACCACAGGATTCTGCTTGAAGCCTCTTGGAACTGACTACTCTTACATATACAATTTATCTCTCCGGCGCTTCTCCCGTATGTGATTTATGTCGCTTTAATCATTTGACATCAAACACGGGCATCTTATATGCTTTTCATTAGCACCATTTTCATCCAACGAAAATAGCATGATGCTCAACACAGGAGGCAGCAGTGAAAACTATTAAAGAATCCGCAAGAGAAACCAGAGTAGCCCGCGAAGCGGATGTTGTGGTAGTCGGCGGGGGTCCCGGAGGCATTGGAGCCGCCGTATCGGCAGCCAGAAACGGCGTGGATACGGTACTCATAGAAAGGTATGGATACCTCGGAGGTATGGGCACCGGCGGCCTGGTTACGATTATCCCGCAGCTGACCGACTACACAGGCAAACAGCAGATTGTCGGGCTGACCCAGGAGTGGATTGACCGCCTTATCGCCCGCAATGCCGTGGATTACCCCAAGAAGGAGCACTGGGGCTCTCTGGACAAGGAGCTTGTCAGGTACTACTTCCAGCGTAGCTTCTTCATGACTCGGCTGGATCGGGTGGTCTACGCCGCTATCATCAGCGCTGAAATTTCCAAGGTCATCCTCAACGACATGGTGGAAGAGGCGGGGGTTAAAACATACTGCCATGCCTGGGGTACCGAACCCATCATGGAAGGCAATCACTGCAAGGGCGTCATCATAGAAAGCAAGTCCGGCCGGCAGGCCATTCTGGGCAAGGTTGTTATTGATTCTACCGGTGACGGCGACCTCTTTCCGTATGCCGGAATCGAATTTGAAGACAATATCCCCCCCAATTTCCGCATTGCCAACCTGGCCCTCTGTTTCTGGGTTGACGGCGTCGACCTGAAAAAGGCGATGGATTTCCGCATGAATAACCCGAAGGAGTTCATGGAACTGAACCGGAAAGCTATGGAAGCCGGCGGTCAGGGAGGCTTTATGCCCAGCAACCTTCCCGACCAGGACGCTGTCGTCTGGTTCCACAACCGCTTCCCCAATAAGAGCCAGGTGGACGTAGAAGAGCTTACCCGCGTCGAGTTCGAAGGTCGTAAGAAGATGATCAAGACCTATGAATTCTTCAAAGAGAACATGCCGGGTTTCGAAAAGAGCTTTATTGTCCTTTCCAGCCCCCAGCTTGGTACCCGCAGCAGCCGGCGCATGATAGGTGAATATCAACTCACGCAAAAAGACCTGGCTAACAACCAGCCGTTCAAGGATACCATCGCCATCCTCCCGGACCTCGACCGTGGGCAGGAATCTCTGGATCATCCCAATATGTACATTCCTTACCGCTGCCTGCTGCCGAAGAACGTGGATAACTTCCTCGTTGCCTGCCGCGCCTTCTCCTCGGACATGCATGTCCAGGATAATTTCAACCTTATCCCGCACTGTATCGCTTTCGGTGAGGCCGCCGGTACGGCTTCGGCTATGGCGTTACAGGCCGGCGTGGGTGTTAAGAACGTGGATATAAAAGCCCTCCAGAAACAGCTTGCCAAGCAGGGAGTCCCGCTGCCGGACGTTAACAAAAAGGTGGATTATAAATACACCGGACCGGCATTGGTCTCTTCTGCTTTTACGCCACCACACTAAACTGGATGAAAATACGAAGGTCTCAACCAGATAAGAAATCGCAAATCAGGGGGTAGCAAACGACTACCCCCTTGGAGTTGGAGGTATGTTATGTCAGCTAAACCTTCGGTCGGAACGATAACAGAACCCGCCCGGCAAATCAGAGTATGCCGCGAGGCCGATGTCGTGGTGGTGGGGGGAGGGCCCGGCGGTGTCGGCTCGGCAATAGCCGCGGCGCGCAGCGGAGCTAAAACGGTGCTCATCGAGAGGTACGGCCACCTCGGCGGCATGGCCAGCGGCGGACTGGTCAACATCATTCCTAACCTCAGCGATATCAGCGGCAAGCAGCATACCTACGGACTCACCCTGGAGCTTCTGAACCGACTGGATAAGAGAGGCGGGACTTCCTACCCTGAAAAGAAAGACTGGGGCACCGCCGACCGCAAGACGGTCGACTACTATCTGGACGCCAACCTCGGCTGGTTCTACGTCCGTGAGGACCAAAATACCGGCAAGCAGCGGGTCCTCTACAGCGCCGTCGTCGACCCCGAAATACTCAAGGGCGAACTGAACGATATGGTGCTGGAGGCAGGAGTCGACCTTATACTGCACTCCTGGGGAACGCAGGTCGTCAAGGAGGGTAACACGGTCAACGGCGTTTTCTTCGAAAGCAAGTCCGGCCGACAGGCCATCCTGGGGAAAGTCGTCATCGATGCCACCGGCGACGGTGACATGTTCGTGGCGGCGGGGGCGGAGTACGATAACGAATGCGATAATAAACGCCGCACGGCCTGGCTGGCCCTGGTCTTCTGGATGGCTAACGTCAACATTAGAAAATACGACAGTTTCAAAGCGGAACAGCCGGAAAAGTACAAGGAACTGATGCAGGAGCTAACGAAGCTAGGCGGATATCCCGTCTTTTTCAAGGGCATCCTGAAGAACCAAGAGAATGTCGTCTGGTACCACTGCATGCAGCCGCAGCCGGAACGTACCGATGCCATGGACGTGGAGCAACTGACGAAGATAGATATTCAAGCGAGGAAACGTGCCCTGATTACTTACGAGTTCATGAGGAAGCATGTCCCCGGCTTTGAGAAATGCTTCATCATGCTGACCGCCCCGCAACTGGGCACCCAGGGCGGGCGGAGAATCACCGGGGAGTACACGGTTAGCGAAAAAGACCTGGAAACGGACGAAATTTTCGAGGATACCATCGCCGTGCTGGCCAATAACGATTACGGCGAGATTTCCGCCAGGCACCCTACCCTCTGTATCCCCTATCGCTGCCTGGTGCCGAAGCAGGTCGATGGACTTCTCGTGGCCGGCAGGGCTTTTTCATCGGCGGATACCATCAACGAGGCTTTCAACATCATCCCGCACTGTATTGCGTACGGCCAGGCGGCCGGCACGGCTGCGGCCATGTCGGTCAAGGGCGGTATCCAGCCCCGAAAAGTGGACTATAAAGAATTACGCAAGAACCTGGTCAAGCAGGGAGTGAATTTGCCGGAGATAGGAGAATCAAGAGCGGTAGAGGCTCCACCTGCCCCTGAAAGGGATAAATCTGACTATTACCAGAAATACAGGTAACGGGGACATTACTGAATCTACCGCTTTACAGCCGAGCCTTTAAGCGCCTTCCGGACTTCCTCATAACCCAGGTCGAAGGCCATAATGTTAATCTCGCCCACTTTACTCTTGAAACGGGAGAGTATCGCCTCTTTAGCCGTCTCCTCTTTAACGGGCATAAGGCCCGTACCGAACAAAGCGCCGAGCATAACCACGTTGGCCGCCTGCAAACTGCCGGCCTGCCGGGCAATCCCGCTGGCATCCAGGGTAATGACCCGGTCGGTAACATCATATAGCTTATTCACTATCTCTTCACGGTCGGGATACCCGCTCTTACCTAGATAGACGGTATAAGGTATAACCGTGGTAACATTGAGCACAACAACGCTATTCTTAGCCAGATATTGTATATTCCGGAGCGCTTCCGAGGGCTCTACGGCAATGAGCACGTCGCACTTGCCCTCCGGCGTCATCGGGGCGATAACATTGCCACCCAGCCGGAGGTTGCTGAATACGGAGCCTCCCCGCTGGGCCATCCCCAGTACCTCGGAACCCTTGACGGCCACGCCGCCCCTCACCGCCGCATTACCCAGCAACTCGGAGACCAGAACGACACCCTGACCACCGACCCCGCATATTATTATGTTAATCTCGTTCTTCTTAGCCATCTCATTCTCCTGCCTTTATTGCGTCATGCGGGCAGACCTGAGCGCAGACCCCGCAGCCGGGACACTGGGTATCATCTACTTTCGCTTTACCGTTTTCGTCAACGATAAGCGCCGGGCAACTGAGCAAATTAATACATATACGGCAGTCGCAGGAAAGGCAGCGTCTGGCCTCTCTGGTCGCCTCTTCCCGGCTCAAGCCAAGCTCAACCTCTTTAAAGTTACCCTTTCGCTGTGGTACAGGAAGCGACGGCACCTCGGACCTCGCCTCTTCAGCGACGCCCCAGGTATCCACAATCAACTTGCTTTCGAAAACAGCTTCGCCTTCACGGTCGTTATCGAGAGGCTCTCCTTTAAGATACCTGTCGATTGATATGGCAGCCTTTCTTCCCGCTGCCAGGGCCTGGATAACCGTAGCCGCCCCGGTGACGGCGTCGCCGCCGGCAAAGACTCCCCTGACACCTGTCTCCAGCGTGACGGGGTCGGCTTTAATTAAGCCATCGGCGATAGCGGATTTCATATCTCCGGTCATAAAATCGAGGTCGGGCGATTCGCCGACAGCGGCAATTATCAGGTCGGTATCGATAACGAACTCCGAGCCCTTAACCGGCACCGGACGCCTTCGACCGCTTTCATCCGGCTCTCCAAGCTTCATCTTGACGCACTCGAATCCAGTCACTTTACCTTCCCTGGCGACTACCTTACTCGGTCCGGATAGCAACAATAATTTAACGCCTTCATTTTCAGCTTCGGCGATTTCTTCAGCGATGGCCGGCATCTCGGCGCGGGAGCGGCGGTAAACTATATTCACATCCTTGAAGCCGAGTCGCACGCAGGTGCGGGCGCAGTCGATAGCCACGTTCCCGCCACCCACCACCACCACTTTATCCGCTACGTTCACCTTCTCACCGGAATTCACCTTATAGAGAAACTCGGTGCCATCGATAACGCCGCTGACTGTTTCATTTTCGATGCCGAGGCTTCGGCCTTTATGGGCACCAACGGCGATAAAAATAGCGTTGAAGTCCTTCTTTAAATCGGCTAGTTTAGTATCTTTACCAACCTGCGTATTGAGCTTAATTTCTACTCCCAGTTTCCTGATAATCTCCGTTTCTTTGTTCAATATATCTCTGGGCAGGCGGAACTCGGGGATGCCCACCGCCATCATGCCGCCCAGCTTCGGCAAAGCTTCAAAAACGGTCACTTTATAGCCGGCTTTCCGCAGGTCGTAAGCGGCCATGATACCGGCCGGACCGCCGCCTATCACAGCCACCTTCTCTTTCTTTTCAGCGGCGATAGAATAATCCTCTCTGTATTTACCGAAGTCGGAGGCAGCGCGTTTAAGCGCATTGATAGCGATAGCTTCCTCGACCTCGGAACGCTTGCACTTACTTTCGCAGGGTCGGGTGCAGATTCGCCCGATAATAGCGGGGAATGGTAAGGTCTGCCTGATTAAAGCCAGCGCCTCGTCGAATTTGCCCTCTTTAATCAGGCCGATATAGCCCCGGATATCGATATGCAGGGGGCAGGTGGCCTGGCAGTAAGGCGGACTGCCGGCCAGGCATTTCTCGGGGTCGACCACATAAGGAACGACCTTTTCGCCCGCTTTTCTCTTTACCCTGGCATCCAGTATGCTGCAGAGGCGGCGGGCTACCACCAGGGAAGGCCCCTCAAATCTGATGGCTCTCTCCATAACGTCAATCAATTTGGGCAGGTCGAAGGCATCGACGACCTCTACGAATTTCACGCCGCTGGCCCTGGCTATATCTTCAATCTTTATATCGAGGGTTTCATCGCCGGTGGCACCGGGGTGGGGTTGAAAGCCGGTCATGCCCGTAGTCGAGTTATCCAGGACAACCATCGTCACGTTGGACTTATTATAGACGGCGTTTATCATCGGGGGGATGCCGGAATGGAAAAAGGTGGAGTCGCCGAGGTGCGCCACTACCGGGGCATCAATGACATGAGCAAACCCGTTGGCAAGCCCGAAAGCACCACCCATGCAGATAGACACATCATCGGAGTTAAGCGGCGGGTTAGCCGCGAGGGCGTAGCAGCCGATATCGCCCGTCTTTACCGGTTCCTTACCGGTCTCCTGCTGGTATCTCCGACAGGCGATATTGATAGCATAGGCAGAGGCACGGTGAGGGCACCCGGCGCACATGGTCGGCGGACGCAGCGGTAACAACTCGGCTGTCTCCGCCCTGATTTTATCAATCCGGGCGAAATCTACCGGGGGCTTTACGCCCGTTAATTTACATAGCGCCTCGGAGACCTGGCGCGTGGAAAGCTCCCCTACCAGCGACAGCATGTCCTTGCCGTGGATTTTCACGCGGATATCTTCGTCTTTGGCGACGACCTTTACCGCTTCTTCTACGAAGGGCTCCAGTTCCTCCACCACCAGCACCTCTGGCACCGCTTGTAATAACCGCTTCGTCAGTTCGGCGGGTAGCGGATAAGGCGTGCCGATTTTCAGTACGGAGACTTTGTCCTCAAATCCCAGCCATTGTATAGCCTCCAGGGCATAGCCGTAAGAAATACCGCTGGTAATGACACCCAGTTTGGCGCCTTCTTTTAGCGTTAATTGATTGTAGGGCAGCTTATCGACGGCCTTCTTTATTTTTTCCATCCGCTGCACGACGAGTCGGCGGTTGTTCCTGAAATTAGCCGGCAGGCAGACCAGCCTCTGCGGGTCTTTAACGAACTTTCCCTTTCGCTTATCTCTGGTAATTCCGCCAAAAACAACGTCGCTGCGGGCATGGCCGATACGCGTTACCGACCGCAGCATGAACATCTGCCCGAACTCCTCGGAGAGGCGAAAGGCATCCGCCATCATGTCCTTGGCTTCCTGCGCGGAGCAGGGCTCCAGCACCGGTATGTAGGCCTGCCGGGCGAGCAAGCGGTTGTCCTGCTCGTTCTGGGAGCTCCACTGGCCGGGGTCGTCCGCGCTAATCAGCACCAGTCCCCCGAGGCCCATATAGCTGGCCGACATCAGGGGGTCGTGGGCGACGTTCACGCCCACGTGCTTCATAATAGCTAAAGACCTCAGTCCGCTGATGGCCGCCGCCATGGCCACCTCGAAGGCGACCTTCTCGTTGACGGACCACTCGGCGTACATATCGAGTGCATCGGCGCTTTCTACCAGCGCCGCGGTGATTTCGCTGGAGGGCGTGCCGGGGTAAGACGCCACCACCTGCACCCCCGCCTCGATAGCCCCGCGGGCGATAGCCTCGTTACCGAGCATGAAGAGCCGGGCGCCGGGGGCATCGGAAGTAATCGTTATATCAGCTACTTTATTCAATAGAATCCTCCTGACCAGAGAATCTTCTCTTTTTCATCGGGCGAATGACCGGTAAACGGTGGTTTTTATGGTGGAGTTAAAGCCTGTTCCTTCTAACATTCTACATGTTTGCAGGCGAATTTGACAAACGCTTGACAATAAACAAACCAGCATCTATTATATGACAACCAATCAGGATAAAAGGAGGAACTCAAATGTCGATAGAGTAAAACATAGAGAACTTCTGGTATCAGCAGTAAGGAGGTAAAAATGGATATTTTCGAAGTTAACGAAGATACTTGTACTCAGTGTGGAGCCTGCATCGAGGTCTGCCATCTGGGAGTGATAGATAGTCTGGAAGGGGGCTATCCTAAACCATTTGCTGAGACCGAGCAGATGTGCAGCAGGTGCGGAGCTTGCCTGGTCGTCTGCCCAACCGATAGTTTTATACATCGGGATATCACACTGGAACAATGCCCGTCGATAGATGCTTCCCTTTCGTTAAGCTATGAACAGTGTGCCCAACTCATCAAATCCCGACGCTCTATTAGGGTGTTCAAGGACACACACGTACCACGCGAGGATATCGAACGTTGCATCGATGCTGCCAGGTACGCACCTACTGGGATGAATCTGCAGAATATCCAATGGCTCGTGATTGATAACACAGAAACGATAGAACGCTTCCGTGCTGCAGGTATCGAGTTCATGAAGCCGACAATAGCTAGCCCTATGTTCGCCGCTCTTAAGGATATCTGGGAAAAGAGGATAGAAGCAAACATCGATGATTTCATGCACAATGCACCGGCAATTGTCGCAATATATTCTCATAAAGATGCTCTCGGTGGGGGTATTAATACCACGCTTGCTTTGGCATACTTTGACCTTGCTGCCAACTCTTTTGGTCTGGGTTGCTGCTGGAATGGCTTCTTCACCGCTGCAGCTAACAACTACCCTCCCATCAAGGAAGCCATAGCACTTCCGGAAGACCATGTGATTCACTCTAGTATGGTAGTTGGTTATCCTAAAAATAAGCACTATAGGATACCTCAGCGTAATCCAGCCAATATTACTTGGAAGTAGAAGGAGGAACTTAAATGTCAATCGAAGAGAACAAAGCCCTTGTCCGCCGTGCCTTTGAGCTTATGAACCGGAAAGAACTTGACGCATTTTTTCAACTTCTTGACCCTGCATACGTTGCCCACTACCCTATAGGTGATTTTCCCCTGGAGCAGGCTAAGCAGTTCGAAACCATGTATTTTGCTGCCTTCCCAGATGCTATTGCTACCATCGAAGACATGGTCGCTGAGGGAGACAGGGTAGCCATTCGAGTGACCTGGAGAGGGACACATAAAGGTGAGTTTATGAGCATCGCCCCAACCGGTAAGAAGATTAAAATGACCAATACGCTTATATTTAGAATCGCCGTCGGTAAGTTAGCGGAAAACTGGGCCACCATAGATGAACTGCGCCTGATGCAGCAGCTTGGCGTTATTCCCACGCAGTAAAATAAAAGGAGGGAATCAAATGAACATTGAAGAATTCGCACAGAAATTCATCAAAGCTGAGGACGAGGCCTGGCGGAAAGGCAACTTTGACCCCCTGCAAGCCATGGAAGACCCTAACGTAGTTATTCGTATCCCCCCCTTCCCGGACATGGTGGGTTGGGAAGCACACAAGCAGCTTATTCAGGGCACAGTAAAGGTGGTTTCCGGTCTCCGGCAGGAGTTTAAGTATTTAGCCGGCGACGGTAATTTATTCGCGTTAACCTATAAATCAAGCGGAAGGTTAACTAGCGAATTGCCGGGTTTTCCTGTACCCAAAGGTAAAGAATACTCAACCGATTACCTCTGCCTTTTTCAGTTAAATGGAGGCAAGGTTGCCGAAGCATGGATGAATGGCAGCATAACAGTTGTAGATTAACCGGCTCCCCTAAAACATAAGCACGTTGCGTATTACCTCGCCCTGCTCCGAGGACTTGATAGCCTCATTAATCTGCTGGAAGGGATAATGCCCGGAAACAAGCTCGTCCAGCTTTAGCCGCCCTGCCTTGTACAGTTCAATCAGTCGTGGCACGTCTATCCTGAGCCGAACGGCCCCCATGGCGCTCCCCGTAAGCTTACGCCCCCGCATGAAGTCGGTCGGCGTCCAGGCGGAAAGCTGTTCCCCGTGGCCGTGACCGATTACACACGTGGTGCCATCCGGCGCCGACATTAAAAACCCCTGGCGTAGTATTTCGATGCCCGCCACCGCCACGATGACGAAGTCGGCACCGCGACCGTACGTTATTTCCTGTACCTTCTTGATGGGGTCGCTTTCATTTTTCGCGTTGACCGTATGCGTCGCGCCGAAAACTTTAGCCCTCTCCAGCTTGCTATCGCGTACGTCCACGGCGATAATCGGGTAAGCCCCAACATGATTCGCCCCCTGTATGGCATTCAGCCCGACTCCCCCGCAGCCGATGACGGCCACGCTGCTGTTGATGGTGACCCTGGCGCGGTTGACAACCGCCCCGAACCCGGAAATAACGCCGCAGGAGAGCAGGCACGCCCTATCCATGGGCAGGTCCTCCGGCACCTTCAGCAGGTTTATCTCGGGAATCACGGCGTATTCGGCAAAGCCGGCCACGGCGCCGGCGTACTGCGCGAGCCGCTGGCCCTTCATATTGGTATATCTTCCCTCCCCGTACAGGTAAAGCTTGTTGGTGGTGCACTGGCTGGAAAGACCCATGCGGCAATAGTAGCAATGCCCGCACCCCTCCGGGATAATGCTGACAATCACGGGGTCGCCGGGTTTCACGTAGGTAACGCCATCCCCTACCTCTTCAACGTAGCCGCCTACCTCATGGCCGGGCACAGCGGGACGGGGGAGGTCGCCATGCTCCCCTTTTATGGAGTGGATATCGCTGTGGCAAATGGCCGCCGCCGCTATGCGTATTTTCACGTCGCCTTTCCCCGGGGGGTCTAAAGTTACCTCCTCTATCACCAGGGGCTTATTGAATTCGTAACAGATGGCCGCTTTCATCTAACCTCCTTATAAACGAAAATTTGCTCGGTACAAGCTACGAAAGTAGTCTATACACCCAAAACCAGAAATGTCAAACGCCGCGCATTTGCTTATCCAATCGTCTAAAGAGTAAACTAATAACCAAGTAATAATCAACCAGAAAAGGAGAACGAATATGGCCGAGAAGAAATACAGTAAGTACATCATTGAGTATGACCCTAATAAGTTTCCTAAAGAGCGCCGCCCGGTCATGGCGTACATGGATGACAGCCTGGCGAAAGGGAGCCACTTTTACCTGATACACTGGATATTGCCTGGTTTTGCCGACAACCTCGGCGATTTCAAATACGCCGGACACCCCCCGCATATTCACAAGGACGCCGAGCTGCTTTTCCACATCGGCACCGACCCTGCCAACCCGATGGATTTAGGGGCGGAGGTGTTAATGTACCTGGGCCCGGAACTGGAAGAGCACCATATCACCCGCACCTGCTGCATCTGGATACCGCCGAATTTCATCCATTCCCCCTGGAAGCCGGTGAGAATCGACCGGCCATGGATATTCATGGAGTTCAACCAGGGGCCGCACCATACGGAAAAGTCCTACCGGCAGATTTTGCCTAAGGAATCCCGCGAAAAAATCCCCTGGGAGATGTGGCCGGACGAGGGCTACGATATACCGGCCTGAAAAATGGATGATGCTTTCAATGTTAAGAAGTAATTGGAGGTTAACGTGGCTTACAAGATAAATATGAAGAAATGTCTCAAGTGCGGTCTCTGCGTTACCGATTGCCCGGAAGGGGCTGTGGTTGTGGATGATAAGGTGACAGAAGATGACGGACTTGTCCTTTATACCGTTAGAATCGACCCCGATAAATGCACGGATTGCGGGGTCTGCGTTTCTCACGAGTGGTGGTGCCCGGCCAAGGCTATCAGCAAGGCATAAAAGATAAACAAGCCAAGCAACCAATAAAAACGTCTAAAATGCTGGAAATACCCAATTTCGAACAGGAGTTTAAGGATACCTTACCTGAAACGTATCGTTTATTGAAGGCAGCCAGCCTCAAAGTCCATCCAAACGTGCGAAGAATCACGCTGCACGGGTCACGAGGACCGGCGGGGGGATATCGTGCTGATTCAGACATCGACCTGTGTCTCATTACCGACGTTGACAACACGACTTTCACCGAAGACAAACTCGACCGTCTACTGAAAGACGTGCTGCTGACGACTCTGGAAAATTCCCGCTGTCCGGTTGAACTGGACCTGGCGGCAGTTTACGACCGCAACAACTGCGGACTCTTGTGTTTTGATGTTAGTTCCTATGATGAGCTACGATGTGAAAAAGAAGCTACAGGCTGCCTGGGCATATACAAGATTCAAAAAGGCTTCGACGGCTTCGTACCGCCGTTATCACAGGTGAGCAAGATTTATCCATTTCTAACGATATGGAATAGATAGAGGAGAGTACCGAAAATGGCGGAAATGAAATACAGCAAATACTTCCTTCATGAGCTTCCCGATGAACAGCGCTTCAAAGGCTTCGCGAAGATGCCGACCATGGTGGCCTTTACCGACGCTGATATTATCGAAGGCAGCAAATACTTTTCCGTGATGGTCATGGGCCCGGAAGCGACTAAACACCCCGGGCATGGCCCGCACACTCATCAGGACCCGGAGCTGCTCGTGGCGCTGGGAACCGACCCGGATAATCCCCGTGACCTCGGGGCGAAGATGGAAATGTGCATGGGGCCGGAGATGGAAAGCCACATTATCACCGTATCCACGATGATATGGGTCCCGGCCAACTTTATCCACGCCCCGTTCCGGATACTGGAAGTCACCCGGCCCTTTATTTTCATCCAGTGCCAGTACGCCTCCAAGCTTACCGAGACCTCTCTTAAAAAGCTCGTGGCCGAAGAGATGAGGGATAAGATGGTCTTCATCGATGCTGACGGGACGCATAAGGACCCTTAGCTGGATACTTAAAAGTCTTTATATTTGGTGACCGATACGCGCGCCATCGGCGACAGCCTCCGGCATCAACTGCGGTTCGCGGCAGTCACCGATGACATAAGTTTTGGCGACTTTGCCCTCAAATCTTTTAGCGGCGTCTGTATTCGGCAATAGCGGCAGCGCTATGATGATGGTATCCGCCTCAAGAGTAATTTTCTTTTTGCCCTTCGTCGTTATGACCAGGCCTTTATCGTTGACTTCCTCATATTTAACTCCAGTGTAAGCGACGGCTCCTTTTTTCTCCAGCCAGGGTACAAACCTGAGGAAGTCGTCTTTAGTCATACCCTCCCCCAGTTCTTTATCCACATGCACAATGGTAACCTTCCTCCCCCGCTTGACCAGGAACTCAGCCAGCTCGCAGCCCATTATCGTCCCGCCGATAACGATAACTTTTTTACCCACCGGCATCCATACTCTGGTAAGTCGCTCCAGCATCTTCGAACCGAAGAATCTCATGTAAGAACGGAGTTTTTTATGTAAATCGGCGCTGACGGTCACATTACTCCGGTCGACTCCGGGTATATTCAGAGTGTCATGTACACCGCCGACGGCCAGCACCAGAACGTCCGGCTTTAACTGGTCTATCATGCCGGTGTCAATATCTTTACCCGTTCTCACCTTTACGCCGAGTTTCTCAAGCTGTATCTTATAGTAATCCACGAGTGCCAGAAGGTCGTTAATTTCAAGGTCTTTCACCAGAGCCGCCAGGGGTATCAGTCCCCCCAGTTTCGGGTTATTATCGTAAAGGGTGACGTCATGTCCCCGCAGCGCCGCTACCCTTGCCGCTTCCATTCCGGCGGGACCGCCGCCAACCACCATCACCTTTTTCTTTTCACCGGCCGGCCTGACGGCAAACTCGCTTTCTCTGCCCAGCGTGGCGTTCACACGGCACTCCAGAGGCTTATTCCGGTTTCGCACGTCCATGCAATAAAGACAGCCGGTGCACGGCACGATATCTTCAAGTCGCCCGGCGATAACTTTATTAGGCAGTTCGGGGTCGGCGAGAAGCCGACGCACCATGCTGACAAAGTCCAGGCTACCCTGCCTTAAGAACTGCTCGCCCAGCACGGGGTCGAGTCGGCAGGCGCCGAAAACCGGAAGAGACACCGCTTTCTTGACGGCCTCCATCAGAGGCACCGTGGCGCCGGCCCCCTTCCGACTCCAATCGAGTTCTTCAGGCAGCCAATCCGGCGGTTCGGGGTAGAGAATCCTATCCGGCTGAATCAGTCCGCCACGATGGCCGTAACCGTGGGCGCGGCATTGTATGCCATCAGCGCCGGCTTCCTGCAAATATTTAGCGAACTGTACGCCTTCTTCCATGGTGGTAGCCTTCTCGTGGCCGTACTCCGCGATATTTATAAGGCAGGTTACGGCAAAGTCCTGCCCGACCCGCTTTTTAATCTCCCGGACGATATCGCAGATAAAGCGTGAACGATTCTCCAGCGTCTGGCAGCCGTACTCGTCGTCACGTTTATTAAAGATACGGGATAGAAAAGTGTTAATCTGGTGGCAGGTGCCACCATTTATCTCTACACCGTCGAATCCGGCTTTGACAGCCCTCTCCGCCGCCTTCGCCCAGATATCTACATACTCCAGTACCTCTTCATGGCTTAATCCCCTGGGCACGGCGAAATCCGGCCCGGGCAGCTCTTCCTGCGTCAGCGCCGAGGCGGCCTTGGTATCCCGATTGGGTAAAAGGCCGGTGGGATTCCAGGGCCCGGCGTGCTGGAACTGTATAAAGGCCGGGCAGCCGTACTTGTGGATAACCTTGACCAGCTCGGCGTAGCCGGGTATATATTTATCGTCATCGAGGTGAAACTGCACCGGCGGGTGCTGGACGCCCAGAGGATATTCCACGCCGCAGGACTCGACGACGAGCAGGCCGACGCCCCCTTTTGCCAGAGCCTCGTAGTAGGCCAGCGCCCGCTTGCCGACGTAACCGCTGGTCTCTATGAACGACGTCCCGTTGGCAGCTTTTATCATGCGATTACGGGTGCGTACCTTGCCGATATAGCCCGGCTCCAATAGTCTATCGAATATTTTGCTGTTACTCACTTATCCCCCTCTGGTACGTTTTACTTCTTTTTAGTCGTCTTATAGCCTGACTTTTCGATGAACTCCTCCACGTATCGCATGGCCGGCTCGAGAACGCCCACAGACTTTTTCAGAGCCATACGCTCATCGTCGGCCAGTTCAACCTCGATTATTTTACGCACGCCTTCGCGGCCCAGAGCGACCGGGACAGACATGCTCAGGTTACTATAACCATACTCCCCTTCCAGTGCCAGCGAGCAGGGAATCATCTCGCCCCTGTCTTCGATGACAGCCCGGCAAATGGCGGCCAGACCTACAGAGGTCGTCCAGGCGGCCGTACGTTCCGTTTTCGCCCACAGTTCCTCGAGAGTCCTTTGCCCATCCGGCACCTGCTGCCGGAGTTTCTGTTTCATCTCTTCACTGAATGTAACCGGTTTACCACCCACCCGTACGGAACTGAAGAGCAGGACCTGGCTATCGCCATGCTCGCCGATGACAATCCCCTCGACCTGACTACCCGACACACCAAGAGCTTCAGCCACCCTCATGCGAAAACGTATCGAGTCGTTATAGGTATAGCCGATGAGCTTCTTCCGGTCCAGACCGGAACAAAGGTTCAGCCCATAGTTAAGAGGGCACACCGGATTGGTGGCGGTAATAACCACGGCATCAGGGCAGCACCGCTCTATATCGTCGCAAATGCCTTTAACGATGGGAATGTTCGCAGGCAGCACCTCCATACGCGACTTGAATATCCTGGCCGAACCGGCGGCAATAATGACAATATCCGAATCACACATTTCATCGGCGTGTCCTGCCCGCACCAGTATGTCATGCCCGATAGCGGCGGTACTAAGGTCAAGGGCATGCATCATGAGCATATCCTGGCGGGGGTCGTCTACCAGTACCAGTTCATCGGCCAGCCTCTGCTCTATGATGCTGAAAGCAGCGCAGGAACCGATATTTCCGGTGGCGCCAACGATACTGATTTTCATAAATCACCCTAACCATAAAATTGTGTGTTATATAATAATTATATAAGTATACACGGCATGATTCCAAATATACCGCCGTACGCTTTAGCCGCTTTTGTTGCAATATATACTCAGATATCATAGAATTTGCCTGTCCAGTCTTAATAATCAGAAGGGAGAAAACCAGTGACAGACACGAAATACGGAGACCTGGTAAAAACGCTAAAATTTCAGCCGGGACGCGGAGGAGCCAATGCCAGGGAGCTGGTATTCGTGGGAGGCGACCAGCTATCGGGATTCGAGCTCAATTTCATCGTGGGAGTTTACGACCAGACCGGGGATTGGGCTCCCGGAATGGGAGCGCATATACACCCCTTCGATGAGCTACTGCTTTTTTTCGGGTATGACGATAGCGATATGAACTACCTGGGGTCGGATATGTCGCTGGCACTGGGCAAAGAACAGGAAACACACAAGTTCAGCGTTCCAACCGTCGCAGTGGCACCTCAAGGAATGCCGCATTGTCCTCTCATCACCGAGAGGGTTTATAAGGCTTTCGGGCATTTCCATCTGGCCCTCAGCGCCAAATATTCCGGGGAGGGAGTAAAGCAGGAGGGCACTACCGACGGAAATAAATACGCCCACCTGATTAAAAAGATGCAGGTTAAAAAAGGCCCCGGCGGAGCGGACGCCAGGCAGGTAATCTCCGTTTCCGGCGATGAGCTGGAAGGGCTAAATATCAGTTTTACCATGGGACTTTACAACGAGACGGGGCAGTGGTATCCCAAAAAGGGAGCCAAGGCACACCCTTACGACGAATGCCTGGTGTTCTTCGGGAATAACACCGACGACCTGAGCTACCTGGGGGCGGAACTGACTATCGAAATTGGTAAGGAACATGAAAAGCACACCTTCGACGTTCCCACCGTGGTCGCTCTCCCCAAGGGCACGCCGCATTACCCTATATTATGCAGCCGGGTCGATAAACCCTATCACGTTATGAAGGTCGGCCTCAACGCCGAATACCAGAGCGACTGGGTAGACTAATGCATAGCATTGAAATTCCTCCGACACCCATTCCGACTAAAGCCATTAAAGAAACCGTAACCACCGATGTCGTAGTCGTGGGGGCAGGTATCGCCGGACTGAAGACCGACCGCGACCAGGCCATCAATACAATAATGGAGTTCGGCGCCTACCGGAGCGAACAGCGGCTGGTAAAGCTGTGGGCGGACAACTGCGACGGGGTCATGGACTGGCTGCTGGACATGACGGAGGCCGCCGGGACTTTCGGTCGCCTGGCAGGGCTGAATGCAGCAGCATCGACAAAGCCAGGGTAACAGAGTAAAATCAAAAACAAATCATATCGACCAAAGGAGAATCAATTGGCGGAAAAGAAAGAGGGCTATTCGTTCCGGTGCATGCGATGCCTGGGTGGCCGGATTTTCGTGCCCCGCGGTGAAACCACCATCCATTGCCCGCACTGCGGCCAGGGCTGGCGCATCACCTGGGTAACCCCGGAAGTTGCGAAGATAAGGGGACGGCTAATAGAACGAGGAGATAGCAATGGAAAAGCTGGCCATAATTGACCTTGCTACCGAGCAGGTAGTCTGTAAAGATATTCCGGATGAACTATTGCGGATGTACCTGGGTGGCGAGGGGCTCAATACCTATCTGCTGTACAATCATCTTGCCCCGGGGACCGACCCCCTCAGCCCCGATAACCCCCTCATATTCGGGGCCGGACTTATATCCGGCTACGATGTTTCCTCATCACGATTCGAAGTCACTTCAAAGTCGGTCGAGGGAGAGGGCGGATTCGGCACCAGCAACTGCGGCGGGTACTGGTCTGCCGAGTTGAAGTTTGCCGGATTCCAGCACCTCGTCATTAAAGGCAAAGCCTCCCGACCTACTTACCTGTGGATTCACGACGGGGAAATAGAGTTCCGTGACGCCTCTTTCCTCTGGGGGCATGACACCTACGAATGCCAGGAACTGATTCAGGACGACCTCGGCGATACGCAGGTGAAGATAGCCATGATTGGCCAGGCCGGGGAAAACCTGGTTAAGTTCGCCAATATCATGCACGGACTCAAGAGGGCGGCCGGACGGACAGGCATGGGCTGCGTCATGGGGTCGAAACTGCTCAAGGCGATAGTCGTCAGGGGAAAACAGGCACTCCAACCCCACGACCCCGATAAATTACTGGAGATATATACCAATCATTTCCACCAGATAACCAGCACTAAAATTTACCCCATCATCTCACGCTACGGCACCCTCACTATCTTCTGCGTGGCCAATCAAAGCGGCACGATGTCCGTCAGAAATAACCAGCTTAACTACTTCGAGGAAGCCGAAGGACACCTGGACGATGAAATTTTCGAGGAGCAATACAAGACCAAGACACTCGCCTGTTACGCCTGCCCGCTGCGGTGCAGCCATCGCTATAGAATTACCTCCGGCCCTTATGCGGGGGTGTGGGGAGAAGGCCCCGAGTTCTACATGATGGCCGGATTCGGGCCGGCGGTAGGCAACGCCGACTGGGAACTCATCCTGGCCGCCAATACTATAATAAATCGCTATGGACTTGACGTAGGTTCGAGCAGCGGCTATATCGCCTGGTTGATGGAGCTGTGGCAGCGGGGAATTATCAACGAAAAGGATACGGGCGGCCTCAACCTCGAATGGGGCAACAAAGAATCAATACTGACCCTTCTGCACCAGATGGCTAAAAACGAAGGCTTCGGAGGCATGATAGGACAACAGGCATCGAAGGCTGTAAATAGCTTTATCCCGGACGCTGATAAGTATTTATACGTTCAGCGCGGCATGATGCACGAAAGCCCGCAGAACTTCCGGGCGGCCCGGGCCACAGCACTGGGCGAAGCTACCGCCAACCGGGGCAGCGACCATCTAAAAGGCAGGTGCTCTCTGGAATTCTTTGCCATGCCTCCCGAAGTGCTGGAAAAGATATACGGTCGGCCCGTCGCTTCCGCCCTCAACTCCTGGGACGGCAAGGCATGGATGGCCGCCTGGACGCAGAACTTCACTACCGTCATCGATTCCCTCGGCTACTGTAAATTCGCCACCATTTGGCCCGGCTCCACCCATAACCTGAACTATAATAATTTCTGCGAGACCATCAATGCCGTCAAAGGCTGGGACATTACGCCTGAAGAGCTGATGGAGGTAGGAGAGAGGGTCTGGAACTTACAGCGATTGTTCATACAGCGCGAGACCGGCGCCCTCAGGGAACACGACATACCGCCTTCTATATATTTCCAGCCCCAGCCCCTGGAGCCATTGAAAGGTGAGAAACTCGACCGGGGTGAGTACGACCGGGCACTTGATGAGTATTACGAAATCCGCGGCTGGGCCAGAGAAGGAGCCCCCACGCCTGAAACGCTGGCGAGGCTTAAGCTGGATAAAGAGCCGACTCACCTGTTGTGAGACTTAAGGAGAGTAATTGATGGAACAAAAGACCTTTTTCATACGCGCCGAGTTCTGCACGGGCTGCGGACTCTGCCAGCTGGCCTGCTCCATGGTCAAGGAAAAACAACCCAACCCTGCCAGAGCCAGGATTACGGTAAAAAGGCTGGTGATGGACGGCCTGATGATTCCGTATATCTGCCTGAACTGCAAAAAGCCCGCCTGCATCGAGGTGTGCCGCCGCAAAGCCATTACCAAAGACGCGCAAACGGGATGGGTAACCCTAGATAAGGAGAAATGCAATAACTGCAAATTATGCATCGCTGCCTGCCCGTTCTCGGCGATAGTGCTGACGCCGGAGAACGAGGTGCTGCTCTGCGATGTCTGCGGGGGCAGTCCCAAGTGTGTGGAGATGTGCCCTACCGGCGCCATTCAGTTCGCCAGCCGCGATAAAGGAGTCGCCGGCTCTACCGACAAGGCGGCCGTGGATATCTTTAAGTCCTGAATAAAACCGAATCCTACAGGTGAAAGTAAATGAACGTACCATGTTCGCTGAAGATAGATGCCTATGCCCATATCGTACCGCCTAAATACGGAGAAGCTCTCCACAAGGTGGCGCCGGAAATGTACGAACGCCAGGTGTTGCCCAGTCCGCCGTTATACGACCTCGACCGCAGGTTCCAGATAATGGACAAATACGAGCCGCTACGGTAGGTGTTAACACTGGGTCGAATCCCCGTAGAGCACGTTGCCGGACCCGCCAAGGCGGCCGAACTGGCGATAATCGCCAACGATGAAATGGCCGAACTGGTCATTAAGTACCGCGACAGGTTTTGCGGCGCTCTGGCCACCCTCGCCATGACCAACATGGATGCGGCCCTGAAAGAGACCGACCGCGCCATCAAGGACCTGAAATTCTGCGGCGTTTACCTGCATACCCCTGTGGACGAGAAACCCCTCGATGCTCCCGAGTTCCTGCCACTCTACGAAAAAATGTCTTATTACGACCTGCCGATAGTCATTCACCCGATGAGAAGAATCGACCACCCGGACTACCTAACCGAAAAAGAGTCCAAATACAACATGTTCAGCCTTTTCGGCTGGCCGTACGATACCACCTCCGCCATGGCGCGCCTGGTGTTCAGCGGCATCATGGAGAAATACCCCAACCTGAAGATTGTCACGCATCACCTGGGCGGCATGGTCCCGTTCTACGCGGAAAGAATAAGGCAGTTCACCCAGATGTTCTCCCTTCACGGCGAACTCGGCGAAGGACTTTTCCTGAAAAAGCAAATCGTCGACTATTTCAAGATGTTCTACGCCGATACGGCCATTTATGGCAACCCCACGGCGTTAATGTGCGGCTACGACTTCTTTGGCGCCGACCATATAGTGTTCGGAATCGATTTCCCCCTTGGTGATATCGAGCACGGCAACAGGAATTACCGGCAGACGATAAACGCCATCGAACAGATGGGTATCACCGACGAGGATAAAAAGAAAATCTACGAAGACAATGCCAGGAAGTTGATGCGCTTGCCGATATAGGCTACCCAAATTCACGGGATGAAAGCAAAGGTCTCTTTTAACCGTATATCCCGCGAGGAGCTACCGACCTGTATCTCGAACTCACCCGGTTCGGCCACCCATTGCTTGATTTCCGGGTCATAAAAGGACAGGGCTTCTTCCTCAAGGATAAAATCGACCGTCTTTTTCTCCCCGGGAAGCAGGTCGACTTTCCGGAACCCCTTTAGTTCTTTCGGTGGTCTCGGCACTCTCGATTCGATGTCACTCACGTATAGCTGTACTACCTCTTTGCCCTGTGTTTCGCCGGTGTTTTTAATATCAACGCTGACAATTATCCTATCACCCTTTTTTACTTTAACAGGATTGACCCGGAGATTACTGTACTCGAAGCTCGTATAGGAAAGTCCATACCCGAACGGAAACAACGGTTCTATCTTCTCAGCGTCGTAGTGACGGTACCCGACGAAGATACCTTCTTCATAACGCAATTTCCCGTTTTCACCCGGGTAATTTCCAAAGGCAGGATTATCTTCATACCGCACAGGGAAAGTATCCGGCAGTTTCCCGGAAGGATTGACTTCACCGGACAAAATACCAGCGATTACGTTGCCGCATTCCTGCCCGGGAAACCATGCTTCCACGACCGCGGAGACGCTATCGATCCAGCTTTCCATGGAAACCGGTGAGCCGTTATTTAACACGACGATAGTGTTGGGATTAGCTCCGGCAACTTTTTTGATAAGTTCCACCTGGTTCACGGGCAGGTCCATGGTTTTCCTGTCGAACCCCTCGCTCTCGTATTCCTCGGTCAGTCCGGCGAAAACGACCGTCACATCGGAAAGGGCGGCAGCGTTAGCGGAACGCTCCAGAAGGTCGGGAGGTAGTGGCAAATCGCAACCGATTCTCACAGACCGCATGGGAGACGGAACATAAGTATTTTTACAGTATTCGATTGCAATGGGATAAATTTTTCCGGCTTCCATGGCAAATTCACCCACTGTTTCCTCCAGCGGAATAAATTCAACCACCGTACGGTCGCCCCAGTTGCTGCATACCAGTTTATCATCGATATGGATACGCACCCAGCCATTAGTCGCCAGGCCGAATTTATATACACCGGCCTCTGTTGCCGTAAATATTCCCCGCCACCTTATGGAGAAATCGTTACTCCTGATTTCCGGTACCGGGGCCGTGCCGCTAATCCACAATTGTTTAAAGGTCTTATCCACCCTCGTAGCTACGGGGCTGCCGGAAAAGTCGTTGTTGTCAAATATTTCTGCCAGCAGACCGTGCGTGCTTTCATTTTCGCCGCAGGTAACATATTCGGAGTCGAGGGGAAGCGTAAAAACGTTATTACGGCAGCCGGGCTCGTAAGATATCTTCACCTTGTCCTGGTATTTGTTTTGCAGTCCTTCCAGCGGCGAAACCGCATAATACGGTTCGACTGCCGAGCTACCGCCACCTTCGATTCTGGCCACTGCGGCGTTCGGTCCAATGACCGCCATCGACCGTATAGTGCTTTTATTTAGCGGCAGGATGTTGTTTTCATTTTTCAGCAGCACCATAGATTCTTCCGCAACCTCGCGGGTCAGCCGTCGGTGCTCGGGAATATCGTGGACTTCAGCGGAAACCACCGGCTTCTCATCGAAGACGCCCGTCTTCATCATCACCCCTAAAATACGCCGCACCTTATCATCTATCGCTTTCTCATCCACCTCGCCACTTCTGACGGCCTCTGCCAGCTTATCCCCGAAGTACCGGGTTGGGCCCGGCATTTCAAGGTCTAACCCGCTGCCGGCGGCCGGCACCGTGCTGTGTACGGCGAACCAGTCGGAAACCACGAAACCTTCAAACCCCCATTCGTCCTTCAATATCTCCGTCAACAGCCGTCTATTTTCCGAGGCGTACGTGCCGTTTACCTTATTATACGAACACATTACCGTCCAGGCCCCTGCCTCTCTCACCGCTTTCTCGAAGGAGGGAAAGTAGATTTCCCTCATGGCGCGTTCGCTAACTTCCGAGCTTATCGTCATTCTCTGGAACTCGGAGTTGTTTAAGGCAAAGTGCTTCACCGACACGCCAACTCCCCGGCTCTGCACGCCCTCGATATAAGCTACCGCTATCTGAGAGGATAAATACGGGTCCTCGGAATAACTTTCAAAATTCCTCCCGCCCAGAGGCGAGCGGTGAATATTCACACAGGGCCCCAGAAGGATAGCGCAGCCCCGGGCACGGGTTTCTTCTCCCAGCGTCACGCCAACTCTTCGAATCAGTTCGGTATTCCAGGTTGCGGCCATCCCCACCCCGTTAGGGAAACAGGTAGCCGGCAGGGTTTGATTTGGATTATCATCCGACGAGATTCTATCCCCGTGCGGGCCATCAGTCACTTTGATAGAAGGTATTCCCAGTCGCTCAACATTCTTCGTCCGCCAGAAGTCGATACCGGAAAGCATGGAGACCTTTTCTTCAAGGGTCATCTTTTCCAGTAACTCTTTAATCCGCTTTTTCAAGTTTCCCTCCATCAATCCGGAAGCGCCTGCAAGAAGCAAAACAGCTTGCCGCAAAATTCTTCGAACCGTTCGCGGCGGATGCAATGACCGGCGCCTTTAATCTGAAACCACTGGAAAGGCTGCTGGCTTTTCCAAAGTCTGGAGGCGTTTTCAGCCACTGCAGCGGTTACGATGCCGCTATCGGCGATGACAAGCATGGTGGGGCAGTTAATTTCAGGCACCAGCTCTTCATAAGAGCGCTGGTTGACAATCGGCTTGGAAAATAATGAGGTATCAAACCGGCGTTTGGCTTTTGCCCAGGGAACAATCTCCGCTTCCGACCATCCGGCATTTGTCGCCCGACCTTCGGCTATAACTTCATCCAGAGTACGCTTGCCCAATCCGATTAAAAAATCCCTGAAGGCTTCTCCCTGTTTTATTGCCTCTTCGTTTTTTTCAGATTCGGGAGGTTCCGGTGCCGCCCAGGGCGGGTCTTCGAGAATGATAGCTTTCGGCAAAGAAGGGTAAGTAACGGCAATATTTACCGCTGTGTCAGCTCCCATAGAGTGCCCCATGATAATGGGTTTCTTAATATCGAGTTCACTAATTAACGCGACCACCTGGTCGATATGACGACGGAAAGTGAAATCCGGGTCGAGCCTGTCCGACAATCCGTGTCCCTGGGCGTCAGGCATAATAACATCATATTGTTCCGCGAGTAATTCGGCCACCGGAGTCCAGCACAGGCCGTCATCCGTCGCTCCGTGGAGAAGTACGAATGGCGGCTTACCACCACCCGTACGATAATAGTGGATTTTTATACCTTCGGTCACAATGTAATCATCTGTATATTCGAACATACAAGTTCTTTCCTTGATATTAACGACTTGTTCTAATTATATAGATATGGGGATAAAAGGTAAAACCAGAATAGCAGCCCTGATTTATTGAATACGGCCTATTATTCGATTTCCTTTATTACCGCGTGCTGAAAAATCTTTTAATAGGACTCTGCCGCCTGAGAAGACCATCAAATACGTCACACCGCGCCTTTAGAATTGCCGCCTCTTCATAAAGTCCCGGTTTCCCTTCTCTACGACCAAATCGGTTCTCCGTGTAAGCCCGGACGATATTATCGAGGTTTTTAACCTGCTCCGGGAATTCCGCCGCGAGCATGGCGGTAAATTCCAGCGGTGTCTGCTGTGGCTTTGGTCCCAGTCCCACTATCGAAGCCAGTCTACCCAATCTGGCATATACCATCGCTGCCAGGTTCGCCCTGTCTACCTGCCAGAGCCAGCGATAAAAGTACGACCGTAATAAAAGGAGCGGAATTACCAGAATCCCGACAACGAAAGCAATCGCAAAAATAATAAACAAAGCCCGTCCCAGTTCATCGGCAAAAGGCAGAGGCCCCGATATACGTGCAGGCTTCGCCGCCGCTTCACCCGAAGTAAACCCATACGGCCAACCGTACATCCAAAGTATCTGCCACAGCTGCGATGCCTCCCATTGCGGAACTTCGCTAATAGCACCGGCCGATACCCACGGTGTCTCTATGGTTACCTGGCTGCCCGTGCTCCTGGGAGTAGCCTCCAGGTCCACCCACCCGTAACCCGCGAAATAAGCCTGAGGCCAGGTATGATAATGCCTATCGCGGAGGATATATTCTCCGTCCTCCTCGCCGGGGTCGCCGGGAAGATAACCGACGGCAAGTCTCGACGGAACGCCGACGGAACGTAGCATCACCGCCATTGCCGAGGCATAGTAGAGACAAAAGCCGGACTTCTGCGTGAACAGGAAATGTTCCACGCCATCGACATTTTCCGGAGGAGCTTTAATTTCTTCTTCGTAAGGAATCCGGGAAAGGTAGCCGTCTATGGCCATTATCTTTTGATAAGGAGTTTTAGCATCTCCGGTTACATTCTCGGCCAACAGTCTGATTTTATCAGGGAAATTTAAAGGTAGACGGCGGTACTGGTACGCGATTATCTCCGGGTAATTTTCACCGGCGGCGGCTAAATCACCGGGAGAAGGTGAGGAGATACCGGAGGTAACGGTATAATACTCTCCGGGACTGAGCACACGAGGCGTCGTCACCGAGATAACATATCCATCACTGACACGCACCAGCACATCTGTATCCGAAGACACGAAGTCGCCAGCAGTCAACAGGCCGTCTGTCTTTATATTGGTGTTTACCGTGTAGGTTATCGTATCTCGGTCGTTAAAAGCACTCGTGTCACCCCAAGGTACACCCTCTTCCAGCATGTAATCACTGGTCGGACGGCTTACCCAACCACGAGAGGTGTAGGTGTCATACACATCGACCCGCCAGTAAAAGGGCTGCGGGGAATTAACCACGAAATTAACCTGGTCTTTATCATTCCAGGCCTCTCTAAATATCAGGTCACGGCGGGTGGTGCTCGTACTCAAAGGCTGCTTCGCCGGCACTGCGGCGAAGAAGTTAAAAGACGATTTTTCTATATCCTGTTTCCAGAGCATCCTGGTAGCTATCATCGTCTGCAACTGAGGGACACGCATTTCCGGTATTATCCGTGCAACGAAAACCGCCACTATGACCAGACAGAGCAGCACCATTGCAATATGGATAAAGCCTCGCCGGGTAGTGCCTGCGGTGAGCCCCGTTATGTAGTGCTGCTTGAGCATGCGAGACCAGGTAATCAGAAAAACAGCCGCAATGAAGTAGAGACCGAAGAAGTAATAATACGTGTCCGGCAGGTTGCTTAAATTCACCAGAATAACCACAGCACCCAGGCAAACGGCTACCCAGGCGTTTTTCCGGCGTATCATAAACCACGCCGAGAAATAGCCAATTACCCAGGTTAGCAAGACGAGAAAAGCAGCAAAAGGTCTGACCTCCAGCGCAGGCAACTGATACGCCTGCCAGGCCGTCACCCCGCCGCCGACAACCAGCGCTATGACATGGGCGACCATACCGGGAAGTCGGCCTCTGGCAAGCAACCAGGCCACCACCAGTGAGAGGACAAGAACCAGTGTCAACGAGGGTTGAGGTATAATCCATCGGGACTGCTCAATGGAGAGCACCGCAATCTCCAGAACCAGGCATAGTAAAATGATGCTTACCCACATTTGCCAGTTGCCCAACCGGGACTTAATGCCTGACCACCGGGTTTCTGTTACCGGGGATTCTCGCTTTTTCTCACCGCTTGCCATCGCTACACTCTTCCTCCAGTGTATTGCACACGCGAAGAGAACGACTTGCTATCCAAAGCTCGTGCTATCTCCATCCCCTGCCCGACAGTATAGACACCGAAACCGCTGGCACCGAGGCTGCGGGCATTGTTAGCCGGACTGGCCCCGCCGCCGAAGCTGAAAGAATCGAGCAGTATGACTATCACCCTGACATGGCGGTTGATAACAGGGCGCATCACGGCAGCTATCCCTGGATTTACCGAAGGCATGATGATAATAACAACTGAGCCTGCGTTAAAACGTTCTGCTCTGGAAGCAAGCAGATTATCGATGGGAATTTCACCGGTGGCCTTCAGGAGGGCCAGAGAGCGTAGGATGTATTGCAGGTGGCCATCTCCAGTTTCGGGTGAGATAAGGTAAGACCGACTACCCGCAGCTATCAGTCCCACCTGTTTCCCGCTGTCCAGATACTTTTTAGCCAGCGAGGCAGCTATAGTGACGCCGTATTCCTCGGTGGTCTCATCGCCCTCTCCCAGCTGAGAGGTACGATGCATATCAAGGACAATCCAGATTTCTTTGTAAGCGGCGTAACTGGAACGGTCGGGGTCGAACTCCCTGACCATGAGATTTCCGGTATGAGCCGTGGTATGCCAGTGAATGTGACGGAGGCTATCGCCGTTCACATATTCACGCACGCGGGAAGCATTGGGGCTGGTCTCGTTGGCGAGCCATCGGCGCGAACGCATTCCGGGTCCGCGCTGGGGGGATACCTGGAAAAAAGGCAGTTCCAGCGTCGCCGGGTATATGGTAATATCCTGCTGCTTACCGATGCGCCGCTCTACGGGAAAGAAGCCGAGAGGGTCGGTTACCTTTACCGAAAGAGCACCTATATGGTATCGTCCCCGCCTCCGACAATAGACCCTGGTACGCCAGGCATGAGAGCTCCGTGAAGAAAGACTGATAGCTACTGTATTCCGGTAGCCGGGCATATCGGTTTCACCCCGCGCTTCAATCAAAGGGGTGGGTATTTTACTGCGATTGATTAAGGTAAATCCCTCTTCGAAGTACTCACCGACCTGGCAGAGGGAGGGCAGACTTTCGATATGGCCGTCAATGCTGCGGATGCTCAGACGCGACCACGCATAACTCAGTAACAGCAACACCACCAGAAATATAAAGAAACGCCAGAGGAGGGTAAAACCTCCCGCCAGAGCCACTGCTAAGATGAGAAGCGGAATAATAATGAGAGCCAGACGAATTTTCATGTTTTTCAGCCGGAGATAACAGGTCTTATAGTATCACCTCAATCAACCCATGCTTATCGGTCGGGGATTGCCCCCGGCACGGGTACCGTTTCCAGTATCTCGGTAATAATAGCCCGGCCATCTCCTCCCGACGACTGACCTCCGGAAGATAGCAATGAACGGTGAGCCAGGGCGGATTCAGCCATGGCTTTAACATCATCAGGCAAAACAAAATCTCGTCCCTGCAGCAGGGCCCGTGCTTGAGCCGTACGAAAAAGTGCCAGCGAGCCGCGGGGAGAAGACCCGAGAAATATTGAGGGATGCCGCCGGGTTGCCTCTACCAGCGCCACTATATACTGCTTAACCAGGTCATCTACATAAATTTTCTTCACCGTTTCCTGAAGCATTAAAACGTCGGATGCATCTACCATGTGGCTGAGCTGCTCGATAGGATGAACATATTGCTGCCTTTCCACTATGGCTATTTCTTCAGCCGCAGCGGGGTAGCCAATGTTTATCCTGAGCAGAAACCTGTCCAGCTGTGCCTCCGGTAGAGGGAAGGTGCCTTCATATTCCACAGGGTTCTGAGTAGCCAGAACGTGGAAGGGCGAGGGCATCTTACGGGTGACGCCATCCACGGTAATCTGTCTCTCCTCCATAGCTTCCAGCAAAGCCGACTGTACTTTAGGTGTGGCCCGGTTTATTTCGTCTGCCAGCACCACCTGGGCCATTATCGGACCGGGGCGAAACTCAAAATCGCCGGATTTCTGGTTATATACCGTGACACCGGTGATATCGCCGGGGAGCATGTCAGGCGTAAACTGAATCCTCTTAAAGCTGCAGTTTATCGATTTTGACAGGCTTCGGGCCAGCATGGTCTTACCGACACCGGGGGCATCCTCGATAAGCAGGTGCCCCTGACTGATTAACGCAATCACCGCCAGCTTTACCGCTTCTGTCTTGCCGACCATGACCTTTTCTACATTTTGTACTATTTTCTCAGCTATCTGCTGCGCCTTGGTTATAACACTATCCATTTTCGCCTCTATAGATGATTTTCCAGTAGTAAACTCAGATTGATTATCCCCCTGATTCGAGTATAACACAAGATAAAATCACCGACAAAATACCGTAGAATAAATCATTTATGGCAGGCTATCAGTTGAAATGTAATTATACGCCAGAATCAACGAAATATTATAGTGAGTAGAGTCGCCCTAGTTGGAGAAAGGTCTCCAGCGATTATCTATATGTAAGAGCTTAAGGTATGTAAACCTCTGACATGGTGGGCGGTAGGGGACTTGAACCTCTGACCTCCGCGATGTCAACGCGGCGCTCTAACCAACTGAGCTAACCGCCCACGACTAACATAATTCTACAAGATACCCGCTTCACAGTCAATATCGCCCGAAGAAGCCGGTGTAATTTCCACTCAGATATGATAAAATACTGTACAAATCCGACGCTACCGCAAGTGGCTTTGGCGGGATTCCGGAGGCCAGAGTAATTGAATTTTCTCAGGGGTCTGGGGACTTTTATTTTAAGCTTCCTGCTTTTCGTTTCGCTTTCCATTTTCAGCCTTGCGTTTCTGATTCAAAGCACTATACTCAATCCCGACTTCGTTAGTGACCAGGTGGACAGGATTGACCTGTCAGAACTGACCCACGACTTTACCGAAGAAAATATCGTCGGGGAAATACCCGGTGAGGCCCGATTCCTTCAAGACGCTGTATACGACGTTATCAATGACCAGGAACCATGGTTTAAAGAGCAGTTCCACAATGTTATCTACGCCGGGTATGACTTTTTACTGGGAAAGAGCGACACGCTGGAAATATCCATCCGGCTGGAGAGCCTGAAGGAAAGCCTGAGAGAAAGTCTCTGGGAAGCCCTGAATGAACAAATTTCCACCTGGCTTCCCGATATCGTCCGCAGTGAGCTGAGACCTTATATTGAAGAGCATCTGGAAGAATATACCCGGCAAATACCGGAGGAATATCTTCCGGAGGGGATTACCGGGCTAGATGACGAACTTCTGCTGGATTTCATCGACCCGTATTTACAAGAAATCGATGAACAGATAACCAACGAGGGGCTGATGCCCCAGGTCACCGGGCTTCTGGAAGCCCTGATAAGACCTTATTACGACCAGTATTTCGATGAATTCGTCGCGGGGATACCCTCCGAGATAGTCTATAACGAGGAGACCATACCAGCGGACGTTATGGAACAGCTATTTCTGGCCAGGAATTACATCGGCTATTTCCAGGCCGGCTACTACTGGCTTATAGTCTTCATGGTGTTACTCGCTGCGGGCATTTTCCTCGTTAACTGGAATTTCGGCAAAGCAGCCCTCGCGCTGTCTATAGACCTGCTCGTCTTCGGCGTCCTGGAAACTGCGGGTATCCTTTTTGCCAAGAATTTGGGCCTGTCCGGACTTCTGGATAGTGTACCTTCATCGCTTCAATCATGGTTGACGTCACTTTATAACGATATCCTTTCGGTGATGCTTACATTCAACATTGCCGTTCTCATTGCGGGGATAATCCTGCTCGTGGTTGGCATCGTCTTCAAGCGGAGAGCTTCCCGGGCACCTGATAGTGAGTAAAAGCTCAGAGAGATTCTGAAGACATGGTTTTTCTCAATTGCCACCACCCCACCCCGCCCAGTATTATCGCCGGTATAGCTGTCGCCAGGGCGCAGAATAGCGCCGCATCGAACCAGAAACCCCGCGGGAAAAGCATAATGAGGTAGTCTGTGGCCGGGTCGAGCATCCACAGGTCATTGGCAAAGCTGAGCAGGTGAAACTGTAAAAAGAAACGGTCGAAGTCGACTGCGATAAATATCCCCAGTGCCAGCATCAATACCAGAGTTAAACCCTCCCCACCAACCAGTCCCCAGGCCAGTCTCCGCCGTTCCCGCCACCAGAAGAAACTGACACCGAAATATGCCAGAGCATAAACCAAAGTACCCAGAAGGACATAATAGCCCAGTCGGAACAGCCCCCTAACATCCTTGAGATGGCCGACCTCGCGCTCGTTGAAAAGCTCGAACGACTTGCCGTCTTTCGTCACGGCGAGGCTGATATACTCGTCACTGGAATTAAAATAGTCGATTAGTCCTTCAGCAACCCTGTCCAGCTCCGCTGACGCCAGCCCCGTTGCCCTGCTGATATCATACTTATCGAAGCCATAATGGTACAGCCAGGGGCAATTAGCCGCCCCGCTCAAACTGGCTGTCAGCAGCAGAACGGGAATACACAGTATAAAGAGCCATTGGACCGCCGTTTTCATAACACCATTACTGTAAATAGATTGTACATTACCGGAACGCAAAACGCACCCGCCGGAGAAAAAGAACGAACGCCGGGCAGTTAAAGCTACTTCGGTCTGCGGGCCAAGAATACGAAGATAAGTCCTGCCAGACTAAATATAGCAGCAGTGATAAAGGCAGGGGTATAGGTAGACGTGGCGTCATAAATCGCCCCGGCGGCGGTAGTGGCAATGGCGTTAGAACAGACCTGAAAGGGAAGGACCACACCCATGACCTGAGAATAGCGACGACGCGGATAATAGGCACCAACGAATGTCGGCATGGCCGCCGTCAGCGCGCCGTTGCTCATTCCCTGGAAAGCCGCGTAAATGTAAATAAGCCCCAGTTCCCTGGATGATAATAAAACCACCAGACCCGTAAGCTGAATGGCGAAAAAGACGCTGGCCAGATATCTTACCTTAATTTTCATGGCCAGAGCCCCAAAGACAAGGCTGCCGATAATGCTGAAAACAGACATAAAGCTCAGGGTCGTGGCGGCAGTCATCGGACTGAAATTTATATCCTGAAGATAGGCTATCTGGTGTGTCACCATTGTCCCCATGGTAAAGGTATTGGCCGCAGAAAAACCCCCTATCAACCAGGCCGTCGGTCTCTTCAGTACCTGCTTAATATGCCAGCCGGCAGATTTCTCCTCTGTTGCCGCCTGAGATTCCTCCAGCTCTATTTCCGTAAAGGCATCGGCTGGCATACCGTCCGGCGTCTGTCCCATGTCCTCCGGCTTGTTTCTTACCAGAATCACACCGCCAATCAACACTGCAAACAAAATAATCATTCCCGCCAGCACGAGCCAGGCCGCCCGCCATCCTATAACGGAGATGAGCGATGTCGTCAGCGGTGGGAAAACGAACCCTCCCAGGCCGGCGGAGGCTATAAAGATTCCCAGTACCAGAGAGCGTTTCTTGATAAACCAGTTATTGGCTACCGTAGTGCAGGAAATATAGCCCCCGAAACCACCCCCTATCCCGATGATGATATATAACAGGTATAGCTGCCAGATTTCCTGGACCAGGTATACTCCGGCAATACCCAGGCCGGCCAGCAGGTTACCGAATATGAGGGTGATTCTGGGTCCCAGCCTTGATACGAGAATACCGTAAAACGGGCTGGGCAATCCGAAGGCGATAATACCCGCCGCCAGTGCTCCTGCTACGATTGCCCGGCTCCAGCCGAATTCAACTGTTATTACTGGCAGCAAAACCCCGAAGGAATTCACGAAGGTCCCGCCGACGATAAATATCACGAGCATGACACCAGCCAGCGCGAACCAGCCGTAAAACATTCTGCCCGTTCTTCCGGCTACATTTTCCGGCTTCATCGGTGTTCTAGTCCTGTCATATTTATCTTCCTTGAATTAATCAGAGCTTAGTCCTGCAAGCTTGCTACGATGCCTAAAAATAGTGCTATGGAAATGAATGGGGACTCTTTGTGCGAGTAGATTGATAATTAATTATACTTCTACCGGCTATTTCACCGCAACTCTAATAAATCCTTTAACGACACAGGTCAACCATGGTTTTTCCCCTGTCGGTGCTGTGCTATAATTACCTTAAACCGGCGCCGGAATTAAGATGTTTACCCACCTTCACGTTCACACCGAATACAGCCTGCTCGACGGGATGTGCCGCATCCGTCAGCTTATAGGCAGGGCAAAAGAACTGGGCATGGACAGCCTGGCGATAACCGACCACGGCGTCATGTACGGAGTAATAGAGTTCTACCAGGCCGCGAGGGAAGCCGGCATCAAACCTATCATCGGCTGCGAGATTTACATCGCACCTAACGGCCGGCTCAGTCGCAACGCCGTTGATAAAAATAACTATCACCTCGTCCTCCTCGCTAAAGACATCACCGGTTACCAGAACCTCATCCAGCTAACCACCAAAGCCCACCTGGAAGGGTTCTACTACAAACCCAGGGTGGATAAAGGGCTTCTGGAACAACACAAAGACGGACTTATCGCTCTCAGCGCCTGCCTGGCCGGAGAAATATCACAGCTTGTGCTAAGTCGTCGGTACGATGACGCCAAAGAGGCGACACTCTGGTACAAGCAGACCTTCGGCGATTTCTACCTGGAACTCATGAAGCACCCCATTAAAGAACTGGAAGGCGTAAATAACTATCTCATACAGATGAGCCAGGAACTCGATATTCCCCTGGTGGCGACCAACGATACCCACTATGTCAACCGTGAGGATGCCTCGGCCCACGATTTGCTACTTTGTATCGGCACCAATACTACTATACACGACGAGAAACGTCTGAAAATGGCGGGGGACACCTTCTATCTCAGGAGCCCTCAGGAGATGGCGGAACTCTTTAAAGACACCCCGCAGGCACTGGAAAACACCGAGGTTATAGCCGGTAAATGCAATCTCAACCTTGAGTTCGGTCGACTTCACCTGCCGGAAATCGAACTCCCTGAAAACAAAACCCCCGACCAGTTCCTGGCCGACCTCTGCCGCCAGAACTTCCGGCAATACTACCCCAACCCCACCCCGGATATAGAACAACGCCTGGAATATGAGCTCGATGTCATCACCAAGACCCAGTTCGCCAACTACTTCCTCGTCGTCTGGGATATTATCTCATTCGTGAAAAAACAAAATATCCTCTTTGGCGTGAGGGGTAGCGCCGCCGCCAGCATCGTCCTGCACTGTCTCGGCATTACACCTCTCGACCCCATCGAACACGGGCTGGTCTTCGAGCGCTTCCTCAACATCGAGCGCAAGGAGATGCCGGATATCGACATGGACTTCCAGGACGACCGCCGCGACGAGGTTATCAACTACGTCTCCCAGAAATACGGCCAGGACCATGTCGCTCAGATAATCACCTTCGGGACGCTGGGAGCCAGGGCGGCCATTCGGGATGTCGGGCGGGCGCTGGGTATGCCCTATGGCGATGTCGACCGTGTTGCCAGGCTGGTGCCCCCTACGCCTAACATGACGCTGGGACGCGCCATGGACGAGAACAACGAACTTAAAGTCATTTACCAGGAAGACGAAATCGTGCGTAACCTGGTGAATTCGGCGCGGCGCGTGGAAGGGGTTTCCCGCCACGCCAGCACCCATGCCGCCGGGGTCGTCATATCCAGAGAACCTCTGACTAAATACGTGCCGCTGCAGCGTGGCGCGAAAGTAGATAACCAGGAAGCCGTAATGACCCAGTTCTCCATGGGGGATATTGCCAGCATCGGCCTGCTCAAGATGGACTTCCTCGGACTGGCTAACCTGACCATTCTGGGCAAGGCGAGGGATATTATCCTCCAGAACCACGGCATCGATATCGACCTGAATAATCTACCGATGGACGATGAAAAGACCTTCGAACTTCTCTCATCAGGTGAGACGGCCGGTGTTTTCCAGCTTGAAGGCGCCGGGATGCGCCGTTATATTAAAGAGCTCAAGCCGACTACCTTCAGCGACATCGCGGCCATGGTGGCCCTTTACCGTCCCGGCCCCATGGAGCACATCCCGCGGTTCATCGATTCCAAGCACGGCAGGACACCGATAACCTATCCCCACCCCGCCCTGGAAAATATCCTCAAAGAGACTTACGGCGTCATCGTTTATCAGGACCAGGTGCTTTTTATCGTGCGGGAGTTCGCCGGCTACAGCCTGGGACAGGCCGATATCTTCCGCAAGGCAATGGGCAAGAAGATAGCCGAGGTGATGAGGAAGGAAAAGCGCAGCTTTATCAACGGCGCTAAAAAGATGAACCACCCCACCGAGTTGGCTGGGGAGGTATTCGCCCTTATCGAGCCTTTTGCCGGCTATGCCTTTAACAAAGCCCACAGCGTCAGCTACGCCCTGATTGCCTACCAGACTGCCCACCTCAAGGCGAATTACCCGGCGGAATATATTACCGCCTTACTTACCATCCACGCTGGAGAGACGGAGAAGATAGGCGGTGCTATCGCCGAGTGCCGCCGCCTGGATATCATTGTGTTACCGCCGGATATCAATCACAGCCAGCTCGATTTCTCCATAGAAAATACCATCGCCGGAGAACCTTCTATCCGCTTCGGCCTGGGGTCGATTAAAAACGTGGGCAGCGGAGCCATCGAGCCCATTATCAACGAACGCAACAAAAACGGCGAGTTCAAGTCCATCGAAGACCTCTGCCGCCGCTGCGATTTACAGACGGCTAACCGGCGTATCATGGAGAGTCTGATTAAAGCGGGAGCATTCGACGAACTCGAGAACCGCGGCACCCTGCTTAATAACGTTAGCCGCATCCTGTCGCTGGCACAGCGGGAACAGCAGCTGCGGGAGACGGGACAGACCACCATGTTCGACCTCTGGGGAGAAAAAACGGCTGTCCCGCTCGCCGACCTGGAGCTTCCCCCGTCAGAGACCACCGACCGTGAAAAGGCGTTCTGGGAAAAAGAGCTACTGGGGGTAAGCTTCTCCGAGAAACCGTTCAGTCCGGTATTCAGCAAGAGGTACGGCAATGCGGTCTTCTGCGGCAGCATCGACGCCGAACTGGATAAACAGGTTATCGTTACTGCCGGGCGCGTGATATCGGCACGCTATTCGTTCACCAAAAAAAGCGAGTCTTTCGCTATTGTTGTCATCGAGGACGTCAGCGGACAGGTCGAAGTCATCGCCTGGCCTCAGGTTTACAATCAGACGGAAGAGTTCTGGCAGGAGGGTAACGAGCTTATTATCCAGGGCAAAGTGCGTACCCGGGATGACCAGATAAGCATCATATGCGACAATGTAAGCTACTACGAGCCGCCGCAGGAAGGTGAAGAACTGATTCCCACGCCCGAACCCTCGGCCGTAAAGGCCCCGGTGGAGAAACCCGTCGCCGCCCCACCCGCGGCAAAGAGGCGTTTGATAATAAATATTAAGCAGACTGTCGATGAAGAAGGCGATATCTCCCGTTTCGATAATATTATAGCCGCCCTGAAAGCCTTTCCCGGACTTGACGAGGTACGGTTAAACGTGGTGAACGGTGGCGAAACCATCCCCCTCAAACTGCCTAATATAAAATCCGGTTACTGTCCGGAGCTTGAGCAACGACTGGTGGAACTTGTGGGAGCGGACGGAATAAAGGTTGAGACGACCAGCTAGTACAGGAGGTGGATAGAGAGAATGCGCCGGATTGTTCAGCCACGCCAATACTATCCGTCACCTCCACTTCAGCCGGGAATTCGGTTTACAGAAATAATAAATTCACGGGAGACCCCGCTTACCTCTGGCGAAGCTCGCCCCCCGGTGCTAGAATATCAGTAAAAAATATAGCCATGTCACAGACAGATAAACCAGGGAAATCCTCGGTGGATACCAAACAGGGACACCGGAAGAGGCTGCGGGAGAAGTTCCTCAAGTCCGGACTGGCCGGCTTCAATGATTATGAAATCGTGGAACTGCTGCTCAGCCTGGGCACCCCGCGTAAGGACTGCAAGCCGCCGGCCAAAGAAGTCATTAAAAAGTTCCAGACGCTGCGCGGCGTTCTGGAAGCCCCTATCGAAGAGCTTCAAAAGTTAAAAGATATCGGGCCCCACAGCGCTTTTGGTATCAAGCTGGTGCTTGAAGTCGCCCAGGAGTTCCTCAAAGCAAAAATAGTGGACAAACCCTTTTACAGGTCTTCCCAGGAGGTCTTTGACTACCTCTACCACTCCATGCGCGGACTCAAGAAAGAGGTATTCAAGGTAATTTATCTGAACAGCCAGAACCAGATTATAGATACCGTCGAACTTTCCTCGGGTACGGTCAGCAGCAGCTCCGTTTCCCCCCGAGAGGTTATCGAGGGGGCGATTAACAACAACGCCGCCGCCCTGGTTTTCGCTCACAACCACCCCTCGGGCAACCCCGAACCGAGCGCCAGCGACCGGGGAATTACCCGCGAGCTGGTCTATGCCGGCAGAATCATGCGGATAAAAGTGCTGGACCACATCGTCATCGGCGATAACCGCTACTATAGTTTCGCCGGAGAAGGACTGCTCGGGGAATATGAGACCGATTTCCTGAACCTCATGCTGCGGGGTACCGCCGAATCCCGGCGAAGACTCTATAAAGCCAGGGGCGATGTTGATAAACTCCAACGCTAGCCGGGAGTATATGCGCCTTCCAGGGAAAGCAGAAATCTCTTGACCTCAATACCCCCGCTGAATCCCCCGAGTCCGCCGTCAGCCGCCAGCACGCGGTGACACGGAATGATTACAGGGAGGGGATTCCTACCCAGCGCCTGCCCCACGGCTCTGGCCGCCCTCGCATCCCCCACTTTCACGGCCACCCATGCGTAGCTTCTCGTTTTGCCATAAGAAATGAGCCTGGCTGCCTGCCATACTTCTTGCTGAAAAGGCGTGGCCCCGGAGAGGTCTAGTTTATCCGGGAAATTTACTTCATGCCCGTCAAAATAAGCCCGGAGGCGTTCCGTCAAGTCTTCAAAACGCTGCGGCGATGACGCGGCGTGGCTCATTCCTTCTCCCAGTAAACGGCGGGCTTCCGACTCCGAGCTTTGAGGCAACGTGGCCCGCCGCAGGCCTCCGGTTGAGCCAAGGATTCCTATCCAGCCGGCGCTGGTAGCGAAGGTGGTATAAAACATATACCGGTTCATCGTAGGAACCACCGAAAGGATTTTAAGACCTACCCGCGGCACGCCTCTGGTAAAGAGCGCCAACGACTATCAGGATTATACCGAGGAGGATGCTGGCGACAATCTTGATGAGCTGCGGGAAGTCCAGGCTCAGGAAATAGGCATAGGTAAATACCCCAGCCACAATGGCTACGCCGTAGCTGATAAAGTGCGCCTTGACCGACTTTTCCTTGACCGCCCTGTAGATAAGCCAGCCAATGAAAGCCAGCGAAGCCAGTACTGCTACTACTATGGCCATTTAGCTACCACCCCAGTCCTTCAAAGTACTTCCCCAGGAAGGTAAAAAGCCCCACCGTGAGCAATAAGGAGCATATCTTACCGACATCGGAGAGGTACTTGACATACTCCGCCGCCAGGTAGCCCACACCGGCGATGCAGAACAGAATCCCGAATCCGTATAATACATATTCAAACTTCATATTTCTGTCAACCTCTTAACACTACCTTGGCGGTACCGGCACGGTCTTTACGGGGTAGTCATTAGACCTCACGTGTATGACGAACCTGCGCTCTATCTCTCCCCTCTTTATGTACAGGGTAAACTCGTAGCCCTGTGATTGAACAGCATCGGCAGGCACCAGCTCTGCAGCATCTACAACCCACTCCACCTGTTTTTTATCGAACGAATCTATGGATACACTCTGTACCAGTATATCGCTTACCTTTTCCAGGCTATGCCACACGGACACCTCAATGTCAGCCGTATAGGCTGAGAAACGCCGGTTGTCCACCTCGTAATAGAAGAAAGCCTTCTCACCCCAGTTGACCGCCGTCGACCAGAAGTCCCTTTCCCAGTTGGCACCCTCTATCTTCTGCTCATCTTCCCCCGACTTAACGGTCAGGGTATCATAAACCCCCATGTAGCCATCGAAGACGAAGATGAGGATAATCCCCAGGAAACAGGCCAGGGTCAGGTACAGGTATAAATTTCTACGTTTGGCCGCCATACAGTTAATCGTCCTTACGGTTACAGTATATACTTTATCATCCGACTATCAACAAAGTCTAGCGCAGTTCCGGCTCGATAAGGCCGTAATTGCCGTCGTCCCGCCGATATAAAAGCCGCAACTCGCCGGCGTCGGCTTCGAAGAACAGGAAAAAATTGTGACCGAGCTGCTCCATCTGCTCGATTGCCTCGTCGCGGGACATCGGCTCGACGACGAAACGCTTGGTCTTGACTATCTTCCTCTCCGGCTGTTCCACCTGATTGAATTTACCCCTGGCCAGCGGGCTACCCCTGCCCTTGTCGTACATCTTTCCCTTGTGTTTTTCGAGCTGCCGGGTAACGACGGTGACGACCTTATCAACGGCTTTAAACAGGTCTTCAGCCCTCTCTTCGCCGTGAAAGACAGCTTTGCCGACGCCGCTATTGACAGTCACTCTTACCAGGTAGCGTTCCTGCGGCGACTTCGTTTTTTCCTCGGAAATCTCCACTTTTGTATCGATAATATCAGGCAGATGCCTGTTCAGTTTATTCAGCTTACGCTCAACGTAACGCTTTGCTTCAGGCTTTATCTCTATGTTGGTCCCGGCTATCTGCAATTCCATCTTAACACGCTCCCCTCCGGTAATAACACTGTTTCTCGCTTTCTCTTATAACTCCAGTGCAAGCACCAGTCCCCAGACTGCTCTGGCCCCGGCGGACTTTAATACTCCGGCACAGGCGTTAAGCGTAGCCCCGGATGTAGACACATCATCCACCAGGATAACCTCCCTGCCCTGCAATTGCCCGTCGCGGCAGGCGAAGGCAGCGGCCACATTTTCACGCCTTTCACCTACGCTGGTCGACCTTGCCTGCGGCAAAGCGTAACTGTGACGAACCAGGCAATCCTCTGCCACCGGCAGACCGCTGAGTCTGCCCAGTTCGCGGGCCAGCAAGGCGGATTGATTATAGCCGCGTTCTCTAAATCTTTTCCGGTGCAGCGGCACCGGTACCAAGACTTCTCCGGGAATTTGATTTTTCTTGAAATAATCGTATAAAATTTCGGCCAGCGGCACAACCAGAGTTCTTAGGTTGCGGTATTTCAGTTCATGAATGGCCTGGCGTATCACGCCATCGAAGAAAAACGGCGAACGAATACCGTCGATATCTCCCGGCCAGTCAACGCACTCGGGACATAGCTTCCCCTGTGACTGAGGACGCCCGCATCCGGGACAAATCGGGAGGGGAATTACCGATAGCGCCTGGCGACAGGAGCCGCAAATATAGTCACCTTCTCTGCCACAACCGATACACCACTGTGGGAAAAGCAGGTCAAGGGCAACCTTCTTGAGCCTCGTTAACGGAGGAAGCACATTTGCCATCCGTCATTTTCTATTGTAAAGGTAATTCCCTCAGGACTATCGAGAGCGAGAGTTGTGCATCGAGCCGCTCATGATAGGCTCGTTAATATATACATCACCATTCCGGATTTTAAGGTTATAACCGCAATCAGGATTGGTACAAACCCAGGCTTTGAACTGGATAGATGCCCCCTGACTACCGAAATCGGACAGAGGCACAAGGTCGCCGGAGTTGCATTTCTGACACTTGGGGAAATTAAACTGTTCCATGGGGTCCTCCTCCCAACCAAAAATATATAGAATAAACCATATAATTATAACTCACAAAGGTCACCATTGACAAGTACCCCGAAGTCCTAAATCTGATTATACTCAGGGAAAAATTTCGGTTGTACGCAATAGAAAAGGGCGGGACTTCGAGTACCCGCCCCTTTGTATAGATTAATTTAAAACCAAACTTTCTACGTATATAAATCTTAATTTTTATATTTGTTCTGTAGCTGTTTTTGCCGGACTGCATTTATAAGTATGTTGGCGATAATGGGGTCGAACTGGGAGCCGCTGTACCACAATAATTCCTCTATCGCATCCAGAGTAGACAGGGCACGCCGGTAAGGGCGGTCGGATGTCATGGCCTGGTAGGCATCAGCCACCGCTACAATCCTTGCCCCCACAGGTATATCATTACCACTTATTTTTTGGTCCAGCCCTCCGCCGTCATAATGGTCGTGGTGATGCGATATAATTTCGATCACTTTATCGTTGACAAAAGGTTTAACCAGGCTGGGGCCGATAACCGCATGAGTCATGATATGCCGGTACTCGTTTGATGTAAGCTCACCGGGTTTGTTCAGGATGTCAGGGTCTACCGCTATCTTGCCGACGTCATGAAGCAGGGACGCCCAGTGCAGGTCTTCCATTTTCTCCGGTGGAAGCTTCATCTGCTTCCCTATATCGGCAGCAATCTCTGCCACTGCCTGGGAATGTCCCTTGGTATAGTTATCACAGGACTCCAGGGTATTAACCAGAGTTTCTATAGCTCCGAGGAAAAGCTTCCTGGGTTCAAAATGATTATCACCTTTCTTCCCTATGTCCTGGAAGTAGCGCTGTATTTCAAGGGCCACCCGGCGTTTATCCAGAGTTCCATTGATACTCTGTAGAACCTGCTCGAATCTAAACGGCTTGTTAATGTAGTCTTGCGCGCCATTCTTAATACACTGGGCAATTACTTTATTATCGGTCACACCGCTCGCCATAATGACGGACGTCTCCGGGAAACGCTTCGTAATCTCCGGCAACACCTCGCTGCCCAGTCTGCCGGGCATGTTGATATCCAGAATGACAAGGTCGGAGGGATTCACTTCCAGCTTTGTTAAAGCCTGCTCACTGTTTTCGGCCTCATCACAGGCATAACCACGCATTTCCAGACCTTTAGTTAAGATACACCTGATAGACTCTTCGTCATCAACCAGCAGTATGCTTTCTTTCGGTATAGTCACTTTAGACCTCCTGCCACTTCCCTCGATTACTGCGTTCATTGTAAACGGCAGAAGCTAAACAACGTATTAATTTCAATCGTCAACGAATAAATATTTAGTAAAAATTCGGTCTTGCCGGTATTTTACGGACAATTTTACCCCCTTTACGGAGTAACACTAACCCGGTTCTTTGAATTAACATAGCCTGTGTTGTAGAATCGTTACCAGCGTATTTAATCAATTTACCGGTAATCTTATTTCAACCAAGATAAGGAGACCATGATGGGAGAAATGCTGAAAGATAGAGTGGCGGTTATTACAGGGGCCGGCAACGGGCTGGGCCGTGCCGAGGCTATGGCTATGGCCGCACAGGGCGCCTGCATCATAGTCAACGACCTGGGCACTTCCTACGACGGCCAGGGCGCTTCAGGAGACCCGGCTGACCGGGTCGTAGAAGAAATAAAGAATGCCGGCGGCACCGCCATCGCCTGCTATGACAGCGTGGCTGTAGAAGAAGGGGCAAACAACATCATCCGGACGGCTATCGATAGCTACGGGCGCATTGATATTCTGGTAAATAATGCGGGTATCATACGCAACCACCCGGTCTATGAAACCCCCACGGAAGACTGGGAGGCAATGGTCAGGACACACCTGTACGGCACTTTTTACTGCACCCGCGCCGCCACCGTCATCATGAAACGGCAGGGCTTCGGCAGGATTATCAACACCTCTTCTCACATAGGGCTGGGTTTTCAGGGGCAATCTACCTACTCCGCGGTTAAGGAAGGGATAGTAGGATTTTCACGGTCGGTAGCGCGAGACATGGCCGGTTACGGAGTCACCTGCAACGTAATCCGCCCCATAGCTGCCTGGCGCGGCGCCAGTGTAAGGAACGAACTGGTGGATATAAATCGCCCGGAAGATGTGGCAACCCTGGTAGTCTACCTGGCCAGCGAGTCGGCCGACCATATCAACGGGTGTATCTTTGAGGTCTGGCATGGGCATGTAGGCATATTCGCAGATCCGCCGCCCGTGGCGCAGACACTCTGGAAAGACGGCCGCTGGACCCCCGAAGAACTCGCGAAGACTATGCCGGAGACATTAACGAGAGGTAAATCACGCGAAGAGTTGCCCGAAACACTCCCGGTATTTTTCAGACGGCCGAAGGAATGAAAAATATCTTAACGCCTAACCATCCCCGGTAAACTCCGGGCACCGCTTTATACTGCTATTTCAACTCCACTGAGCCGAGCCGACTGTAAACAGGTCCTTCCCTGGTTAGCTGGCTCTTCATGAGATGAACCGTTGTTACGTTCAGTACACAACCAGTATCAACAGAGATTCTCTCGATAAGTCGACCGAGGTCCTGCCGTTCTTCCGGTCTGGCACGGTCGCGGACACGTCCGATGGTAAGATGGGGCGTGAATGAACGGGACTCAGCCGCGAATCCCAGCGGTCTAAGACCGGCCTCAATGTTTTTATGCAGTCGGCCAAGACTCCCCACATCACCAGTAATACCCACCCAGACAACCTGGACACGCCTTACGTTGGGGAAAACCCCAAGTCGGCTTATCTCAAGTTTAAACGGGGGTACACCACGCGCAGCTTCTTCCAGCACGGCGCTTATTTTACTGGTGATGTTAGTGTCAATATTGCCGAGGAACTTGAGCGTCAGGTGAATACTGCCAAGGTCGACCCATCTTACCGGTGTCAGGCTCCCCTCTCTGAGCCTGCCCTGAAGACGGGCAAGCGCCTGCTTCACTTCTCCGGGGAGTTCGATGGCAATAAAAGAGCGTATTTGTTCCATAGTCCATACTATATACCGAGCAGCCGACGCGCGTTGCCGGATAAAATTAAATTTCTTTCTTCTTCCGGTAGACCCGCATTACCGATTTCATTAAGAAGCCGGCCCTGCGGCATAACCGGATAATCACTACCGAAGAGAATCCTGTCCGCACCAACAAGCTGGCAGACCTGACGGTATATCTCGGGGCGGTACAGGAAAGGCGATGCAGCCGTATCGAAATAAACATTTTCCATCACCTGACGCACTTCCGGCATCAGGTTATAGAAAGGCAGGCCACCACCCCAGTGGGCGCAGACTACAGGTAAATCGGGGGAGTTGACAATGAATTTATATAATAATTCTGGGGTAGCCGCCCCCTTACCGGGATAGAGATGACCTGCCGGCTCCGAAGAATGTGTCAGCAGAATTAGATTGTGCTTCCGTAACACATCGATAAATGGCTCCATGACCTCTTTCCGGGTAAAGTCTTCCTCTCTGGTATCCGGCCGCAGCTCTCCTACCCCTCTGATACCCCCACGGACACAGCGCTCGATTTCTGCCAGAGAAGCATCATCGACATACGAACTTACGGCACAGAATCCGATTAACCGCTTCGGGTAGCGTGCCAGCGACTCCAGAATGTAGTCATTGGTCTCCACGCACAGTTCATGCGTGCTCCAGTCGTAATTGACGATAACAGCAACATCGACCTCGTCCCTATCCATGCTCTCGACGAGGTCTTCGGCAGTAGCAATCCTGACTTTCTCACCGGAGTATATCTGGGCGAAAGCTGCGTCTCTTTCCACATAACGTCTGCGGTTCTCTTTTATGCGTGGCGGCAGCGCATGCGTGTGGAAATCTATTTTCATCATCAAACCACAGGCCAGCAGTCAAAGTCAGCCGTTGCAGATTACTTTTAACTCCCCGGTGCCGCTTCAGCCGAAGGTTTCCCCTTTGCTTCTTCAGCCGCTGCACCCTCTTCGACCTCACCCTCGACTTCAGCTTCTTCTTCCTCGGCTACCTCTTCCTCTTCCACCCTGACCTGAACTTCCGTAACCTTTACTACCAGTTGCTCAGGGTCGGCGTGAACGGTAATATCCGGGTCAAGTACTATATCCTTGACATTAATAGCCTGTTCCAGCTCTTCCAGAATACTGATATCTATCTCTATCTGCGGCGGAACCATGGCGGGTAGACATTCGATGCTCAACTCGGTAATACCGCGAGACAACATACGTCCCTTCCCCTTCATCACCGGTGCTTCGCCCACCAGGACAATGGGCACATCTACGGCCATCTTTTCTTCCATTTTTACCTGGTAAAAATCGATATGCAATAGCTGCTTACCGAGAACATCCCGCTGAATTTCGCGGACGAATACGCCTTTCGGCTGCTTTTCTCCTTCGATACTAAGACTGATAATACGGGTCTCACCCGCATGAGCCACGACCTTCATAAGCTCGGTGGCATTACACTGCAGGGCCTGAGACTCTATATTATGTCCGAAAAGATGGGCCGGGGTTATCCCCTGCCGGCGTAAAAACCGGTTCCTCTTCCCGAACACATTCCTCTTAAAGGCATTCAATTTCAGTTCTTCCATGTGTTTTCCCCCTTCATCCTGTCAATTTAATCATATTCAGGCGTAAAAATCAATTTTTACGAACGAACTCAATTGAAACATCATCGTTACTGATGCTATAATGCTACGTAATATTTCCGCCTGACTGATAAAACGGGCCTACAAAATGAGTATTAAAAGAAACAATGAAGTAAGAGACATCTGGAACACCAACGCCGCTTACTGGGATAAGCGCATGGGAGAAGGTAACGATTTCCACAAATTGCTCATCGAACCGAATCAAATCGAGTTATTGAATATACGGAAGGGGGATTTGATTTTAGATATTGCCTGCGGTAACGGGCAGTTCACCCGGAGAATGACCGAACTGGGAGCCAGAGTAACCGCCATCGACTTTTCAGACGAGTTTATCAACATCGCCCGGTCGAAACCGCTGGCTGATAAAATAGACTATCGAGTAATCGATGTTACCGACAAGGTCGCCCTCAATAAACTTGAAGGATGTACTTTCGATGCCGTCGTCTGCACCATGGCGCTCATGGACATTGAGAACATCGAACTATTAATCGGTTTTTTACCGGAAATATTAAAGAACAACGGTAAATTCATATTTTCCATATTACACCCCTGCTTTAATTCGGGAGAAGCAAGTCAGGTTAATGAGTATACCGATTTCGGTGGTAAAATAATAAACAACTATTACGTGAAAATAAGTAATTACCTGATATCGCAGCCAATCAAGGGCATCGGCATGGTAGGACAACCGAAACCGCAGTACTATTTCCACCGCCCCCTGAGCGAAATACTGAACCTGTGCTTTAAGAATAATTTTTACATGGACGGCATAAGAGAACCCTCTTTCAAAGACATTGAAAAGCAGAGTACCTGGGGTAATGTGTTTAAAAATAATCCACCGGCGATTGTCTGCGGCTTCAAACTAATGAAATAATACGGGAAACTCCTGTAGACTTAACATTTCCCGTTATAGTATAATGATATCGCTGTGACGACACCGTCTAATGCCAATAAATCATCATCGGGGACCTCGGCTGATAATGTAAAAGCCGGGGTTTTTTCTTCAAATGAAGACCTTACCGCCGTCGCTAAAAGGCTGCGCCGCCACATTGTTACGATGATTGCCGGAGCCGGCAGCGGCCATCCCGGCGGCTCGCTATCGGCGGTGGAAATCGCCACCGCTCTCTTCTGGAAGATAATGCGCCACAAGCCGTCCGACCCGCACTGGCGAGACAGGGACAGGTTTATCCTTAGCAAGGGCCATGCCGCTCCCCTGTTGTATGCGGTACTGGCTGAATGGGATTACTTCCCGTTAAGCGAACTGGCCAGCCTGAGGCAGCTTGACAGTCGTTTGCAGGGCCACGCCGACCGTACTGCTACACCTGGCGTTGAAATGTCGTCGGGGAGTCTGGGGCAGGGCCTATCCTTCGCCATTGGCGTGGCGCTGGCGGGTCGTTTAAACGCTCAACGCTACCGCGTCTATACTCTGCTCAGCGACGGCGAGTGCGACGAGGGGCAGACCTGGGAAGCCGCTATGGCCGCCGCCCAGTTCAAGCTGGATAACCTCACCGCCATTGTAGACAATAACGGCATACAGTTGAGCGGCTTTAACCGCGATATCATGAACATCGACCCCCTGAACAAAAAGTGGGCGGCCTTCGGGTGGCACGTAACCGATGTCGACGGCCACGATTTAAACCAGCTTCTCGACGCCCTGGATAGGGCGAAAGAAGTCAAAGGCCAGCCCGCCGTCATCATCGCCCATACCGTTAAAGGCAAGGGAGTCAGCTTCATGGAGAACAACGTGGACTTTCATGGCAAAGCACCCAGCGCCGAACAACTGGAAATAGCCCTCAAGGAGCTTGCGTAATCGTGGCCGGGGAAGTTTCTCTGCGGGATACCTACGGTAAAACACTGGTAGAACTGGGTAAGAAAAACCGGGATATCGTCGTACTGGATGCCGACCTGAGTCCATCGACGATGACTAAATACTTCGCCGCCGAGTTCCCAGACAGGTTTTTCGAAGTCGGCATCGCCGAGCAGAACATGATAGGCATCGCCTCCGGACTGGCCGCCTCCGGCAAGATACCCTTCGCCAGTACCTTCGCCGTCTTTGCCCCCGGGCGCTGCTTCGACCAGATTCGAGTATCGGTAGCGCAGGCGAGGCTCAACGTTAAAATAGTATCGACTCATGCCGGTGTGACCGTCGGCGAGGACGGCGCCTCCCACCAGGCGCTGGAAGACCTGGCTCTCACCTGCTCCTTGCCCGGCTTTACCGTTATCGTCCCCGCGGACGCCATCGAGACCGCCCGGGTAATAGAAGCCGTGGCCGGACACATCGGACCCTGCTACGTCCGTCTGCCCCGGGCTAAATTGCCCAATGTAAACAAAACCGGCTACCGATTTGAAATCGGCAGGGCGGTTACCTTGAGACCAGGCAAGGACGTTTCTGTGATTGCTATCGGCGTGATGGTATCCAAGGCGCTGGAGGCCGCCGACATACTGGCTGAGGAAGGTATCGACTGCCGGGTGCTCAACATATCCACTCTCAAGCCGATAGATGAAGCAGCTATCGTTGAAGCCGCCGGTGAGACCGGGGCTATCGTTACCGCCGAGGAGCACCAGGAGCACGGCGGTCTCGGCAGTACGGTAGCGCGAGTTATAGCTAAACACCACCCGGTGCCTATGGAATTCGTAGCTATCAAGGACGTTTTCGGCATGTCTGGCACACCGGAGGAGCTGCTGGAAAATTACGGCCTGACCGCGCCGGATATCGTCAAGGCTGTCCGTGAGGCGATAAGGAGAAAGCGTTAGTCCAGGTAAGTTATTTCCGACGGCGGCCTGTCCTTTATGTCGACCTCGATTCCCGCCTCATGGAAAAGCTCGATAAACCTGTCATCATTATACTTCCCGAAGCTGACAAATCGCTTTATCCTGGCGTTGACCAGCATCTTGGCGCAGAGCACACAGGGCGTGTGCGTACAGTAAACGGTACTCCCTTCTAGGCTGACCCCGTGAAGTCCCGCCTGGACAATAACGTTCTGCTCGGCGTGGATGGCGCGGCAAATTTCCTGCCTTGTCCCCGACTCTATCCCCAGTTCGTCGCGCAGGCAGCCGAGTTCCAGGCAGTCTTTCGCCCCGGCGGGCGCCCCGTTATAGCCGGTGGCCAGGATATGCTTATCCCTTACGGCAATGGCGCCCATGTGGTGACGGCGGCAGGTGGACTGCTCCGCTACCACTGAAGCTATTTTCAGGAAATATTCGTCTTTTCCCGGCCTCTTCAGTATATCTTTCATTTCAGTCTACCGATAATCCTCTCTACTTGCCGCCTGAGTTCGACCAGTGTTGCATCGTTCAGGACGGTGAAATCGGCCATAGCAATCGGCCCGCCTTTATTCAGGTTCTTGATTTCGGCGCTGTCGCGGTTGGCGGCTTCCTGCGGCGTTAGCGGACGAATCTCGCGATTCTCCAGGCGGTCATATCTATCCTGCGGCGACGACCATACTGCCACTACGATGAAATCATCCCTGTAATGTCCCTTAAGAAAGATGTATTCCTCCCAGGAATAAAGCCCATCGACTACCACATTTAGATTCTTCAGCGCGGCATCGATACGGGGCAGGCTCAGCTTGGCGTAGGCGTCCATGCCGTATTTTTTCCTGAGCGACTCCCTGGCCTGCCGCTCGTTCTCCTCGTTCAGCTTCAGGCCCTGTTTCCTGACCTCTTCATCGGTAATATCACCGAACCTGACGGTAGCGAAACCACTTTCGCGGAACATCCCGGCGACCTCCGACTTGCCGGAGCCGGTCATGCCGACGATGGAAACGACTTTCATATCGTCCATTATAAGCGGTTACCGCTGAAAATAACAACGTGATATCTGGACATTTTGTGCTATAATGTGGAAAATGCCTGAAGTTATAAATTTGGCCGACCGGATGCAGGAGCAGCTGCCTGCTAACTTAATCGATTTTATCAGGAAAGTCGGGGATGTGGCCCAAAAACGCCAGCAGCGGCTCTACCTGGTGGGCGGCGCGGTGCGCGACCTTCTCCTGGAGCGGAGCAATTTAGACCTCGATTTAGTGGTCGAGGGGAATGCCATCAAACTGGCGCAGGAGATGGCACGGGGCAATCGCGCCGGAGTCACCACCCACCCGCGCTTCGGCACCGCCAAGCTGCAGTGGGGCAACCGGAGCGCCGACATCGCAACCGCCCGCGCCGAGACCTATTCCCGCCCCGGCGCACTACCCACGGTGAAGCCCGGCACCATCACCGACGACCTCGCCCGCCGCGATTTTACCATCAATGCCATGGCTGTACAGCTTAATCCGCTTCATTTCGGCGTACTCATCGACCCTCACGGCGGGAGGCGGGACCTGAAAAAGAAGCTGGTTCGGGTACTGCATGAGAGAAGCTTCACTGACGATGCCACCCGCATCTGGCGAGCTATTCGCTACGAGCAGCGGCTGGACTTCCGTATCGAGTCATCGACTCTCAAGCTGTTGAAACGCGATACGGCCATGCTGGCTACCGTCAGCGGCGACCGTATCCGCCACGAATTAGAAATCGTCCTGAAAGAAGAAACGCCGGAGAAGGCCCTGCACCGTGCCGATGAGCTCGGTGTGCTTTCGAGGCTGCACCACTCTCTCAGGGGGGACGACTGGCTGGAGAAGACCTTCGCCATGGCACGCGAGCGCTGCCTGCCCGTCGAGCCGCACCCGCAGCTTTACCTGACGCTGCTGGCCTACCGCCTGACCGCCGAAGCAATTGAAAATTTCGCCTCGTATCTCCACCTGCCTAAAACATCAGCGCAGGTATTAAGAGATACGGCAGTTATTAAGGCTAAAAACAAGGAGCTATCCGCGCCCGGCCTGGCGCCGAGCCTGATTTGTAATTTTTTGCACGGCTACGGCCTGACGTCACTTACGGCCAGCGAACTGTGCGCCGACTCCCCCAACGCCGCCGAGCATATCAGTCTTTACCTTAACGTGCTGAGACACATCAACCCCGCCCTCAGCGGGGAAGACCTGAAAAAGCTGGGCGTCCCGGAAGGCCCGAAAATCAAGGAGGTCCTGCAAGCCCTACGCGAGGCTCGACTTGACGGGAAAATAAGCAGCAAGTGGGAAGAGGAGGAGATGGTGAGGGGATTAATGGAAAGCTCCAAGCACTAAATTCTAAGCACCAAGAACGATGCGGGGTTTTTTATACCTCACCCCCTTTATCCCCCTCTCCTGGCCAGGCGTTCCGTATGAGAGGGGGATTTTAATTTGAGAGGGGGCTGGCGCCCCCTCTCGCTGCACACTCCCCTTTGGGGTGGGGGAAAGGAACGGAAATCCCTCTTTAGTCCCCCTTTTTCAAAGGGGGAAACTTAATTCTCCCTCTTGTCCCTCCTTACGAAGGAGGGACGTCAATACCCGAAAAGGGGTGGGGTAAACCTGCGGGATAAGCAGCGGATGAGCCAAGGGCGGTCTGGGTGGGAAAAGATAAGAAACGAGGGGTGGGGGGGAGTTATACCCCCTACTCCACCTTCTTAAACGCACTGGCCGGCGCCCCGCAGATAGGGCACTTCTCCGGCGGCTCTCCCGTTACGGTATTGCCGCAGACCTGGCAGACATAGTAAGTGGCATCCGCCGGCGGTTTGTTCTCCTTAATAGCCGCCAGCGCTGCCTCGAAATAGCCGTGATGTACCTTCTCCACCTCGTTGGCCCAGTTAAAGGTGCGCCTGGCCCGCTCGTTTTTTTCCTCCCCTGCCTTCTCGATGAAATGCGGATACATCGCGGTGAACTCCTGGTACTCACCCATGACGGCTGCCAGCAGGTTGTCCTTCGTCGAGCCGATGGCATCCATGGCGTTCAGGTGGTTGCGGGCGTGAACCGTCTCCGCCTCGGCGACTGCCCGGAATAGTCTGGCTACCTGCGGATATCCCTCCTTTTCAGCTTTTTCCGCGAAGAACATATAACGGCGGTTGGCCTGGCTCTCGCCGCCGAAAGCTTCCATGATATTGCCCTCTGTTTCGTAAGCCATAAAAACCCCCTGTACTTTCTTAATTTATAACCAACAGTATACGCTATTTATCCAATCTTTGCTTCATTACGGCCGCCAGGTAATGCGAGGTGGCTGGCGCGAAGGTATTCGCTGATAACCGTATTTAGGATAACCTACCATCAGACTGCCGTAGCATGCATGTCCCTCCGGAAGCGACAGGGCTTCTATCATGGGAGGGAAAGAAGTGGCTGCGAAAATGAAATACCCCGCCCAGCAACACCCCAGCCCCATGCTATTAGCCGCCAGGTCGAAATAGGAAAGGGCAATAACACAATCCACGCTGGCTATGGGATTACTCTTTTCGCCAAAAGCCACAACAACCACCGGAGCACCCCGGAGAAACACGTCCATACCTGACTCCTGCCGTTGTAAGGCTCCTTCAACCATCGGGGCTAAATGCGGGTTGTTTTTTACCACCCAGCGCATCCATTCGGTGCCGATTTCGGAAAGACGGCGTACTTCGTCCTCATCATCGATGACCAGCCACTGCACCGCCTGGGAATTATGTCCGGTAGGAGCGTAGCGGGCTACCTCGATAACACGCTCGATTTCCTCCCTGGGCACCTGTTTATCTTTATAAATCCGTATGGAACGCCGACCCTTGATAAGCTGTGCACACTGCTCGGGAGTCACCTGAAGAGATTCGAACAGAGGCGGACATTCCCCCACCGGTATTTCACGATGCGTCAGACTGCCGGACGGACACACGGTTACGCAATGCCCGCACCTGGCGCAATCATCATCTTTCCCCGGTATCAGGCGCGGGTAGCTTTTTTCACGGAAATAGATAACGCTCCTCGGGCAGCTTACCGCACAGATTCCGCATTTAGTACATGTTTGTTTATCGACTACTAAAAGAGCCATTATTCAATTTCCTCCCTTAATATCTTATAAAACTCGTCCCTGGCATACCTCTCCAGCCAGGGTTCGTGGCCGCATTTTTCCAGTAATATGAACTTGAAATCTTTCAGAACGCGGGTGAGCGGCTCTCTGACGCCCTCCGCAAGATGCGGGTCATAATCGCCGTGGACGGCCACCACCGGGCACTCTATTTTCTTCCCGAGCGACAGTAACTCGCCGGAGATTCTCAGCTTCTTTGCCTGTGCCCAGACTTTACGGTTGATTTCCTCACTGAATTCAAGGGCTTCGCTCCTTTGCGGCAGCAGCGAGTATGTATCCGCCTTCGCGAATAGCTCGCTGAGTCGTGCCATCGGTTTATCTTTGTCAGTTGTCACGGCGTCATTTATTTTTTCTATCAAGTCGAGAGCTTCGATTCTTTCCGATTCGGAAAGCCGGTTCAACCTTTCGCCGACGATATTGTCGGCGTATCGTTCCTCGAAAGGCCCGCTACCGACGAGCACCAGTTTTTTCACCAAAGCAGGATAGCGTGATGTTAAAATAAAGCCGAGCATCGCGCCCCAGGAATGCCCGATTAAAATAACGGGGAGGTCGGCGTTCTTTTCAAGTACGTCGCGCAACTCCTGCACCTGTCCTTCGAGGGTATTTTTTGTTTGCAAGGGTTCGAGAGTTCCAGCTACGGAAGACAGCTCTTTAGCGATCGGCGCTAATTCCCCTGCCGCACCGGGACCGCCGTGAACGACGGCCACGGTATATGGCTTACTCCCGTATAACCTCAGGTTTTTCATAGTGTCACCGCCAGGTAAGCTTTCATTCCCTGACTCTTGCAGTGATTGTACAAGTATTCAGCCTCTGCCTTATCCTTAAATATTGCGAATAAAGTCGGGCCGGAGCCGGCGAAGTGAACATGGGGTGCGCCCAGCTTGATAAGGTGCTCCTTATAAGCGCGCAGACCCGGGTAGCTATTAAAGGCAATATTCTCGAACGTGTTGAACAGCAGTGATGGGTTGAATTCTTTGCCTTCTTTTAGTGTGTCGGCAAGTTTTCCCGTAATACTGCCGTCCGTATACTGACCCTGTTTAAGACTGGCGTACATCCGGGCCGTCTTATCTTTTTTCACGGGCATGTCCGGCACTACCAGCACCACCCACATTTTTGGTAATGACGGCAGCGGCGCTACTTTCTCTCCCCTCCCCTCCGCTAAAGCCGTGCCGCCGTGCAGAAAGAAAAACACGTCCGAGCCTAACTGCCCCACCATCTTAAGAAGTGCTTCCCGTGATAACCCCAAATTCCATAATTCATTGAGGCCGCGCAGTGTAGCGGCGGCATCGGAGCTATCGCCGCCCAGCCCGGACATCAGCGGAATACGTTTTTCTATCTTTACTACCGCCCCCCGAGAACGCCCGGCGACCCCCTGTAATAGACCCGCTGCCCGGCTGACCAGGCTCTCTCCCGCCGACCACCCCTTCATATCGCATTTGAAAGAAATACCATCGCCGGCCTCGAACCGCAACGTGTCGCTCAGGTCTACCGTCTGCATAACGCTGCGGATTTCGTGGAAGCCGTCGGGGCGCTTCCCCAGGACTTCCAGGGTCAGGTTGAGCTTGGCCGGAGCCTCAATTGTCAGCATACTATTTCCCCCCGACCTGATTCATAGCCCGCCGGAGAGCCGCCCATTCTTCCAGGGTGAATGTCTCCGCCCGCCGTCGCGGGTCTATATTCGCCTTCTCCAGTAAAACCAAGACCTCGTCTTTGGGCAGCTTGAGTCCCTGCGCCAGCGAGTTGACCACCTGCTTGCGTGCGGCGGTAAACCCGGCCCTCACCAGCCTGAAAAACCCCTCTTTATCGACATCCAGCGGGGGGCGGGGATAGACGTTTATTTTTACGACCGCCGAATCTACCTCTGGCTTGGGGTAAAAGGAAGCCGCGGGCACACGCGCCACGATGCCCGGTCGGCCGTAGAACTGTACGGCGATGCTGAGCACGCTGCGTTTGCCCGGCGCAGCCACGATGACCTCGGCCACCTCTTCCTGCACCATGACCACCATCACCTCCGGCTTGACGGACGCTTCTAAAAAATGGCGGAGGACGGGAGAGGTAATGTAGTACGGCAGATTGGCCACGACCTTATACGGACTTAAAGCCACCGGGAAGTCCGGCGCGCGTCCCTGCAACAGCGCCCTGGGGTCGGTGCCGAGGACATCCTCGTTGAGGATAACGACATTATCGTAAGGCAGTGTCTTCCTGAGAATGTCCGCCAGCTTGTTGTCCAGCTCGATGGCGATGACCCAGCCGGCCCGTTCCGCCAGTTTAGCGGTCATAATGCCCAGTCCCGGCCCTACCTCGATAACGGTATCGTCCGGGGTAAGGTCGGCAGAGGCAAGGATAGCTTCGAGGACTTCATCATCGACGAGGAAATGCTGTCCCAGTCCCTTCCGCGCTTTGAGGCCGAACCGGCGCAGCAGCTTCCTGGTCTGAGCCAGCAGCGAATCGGCATCGCCCCGGGACAGGTCTTTATTCATCGTAAAAATTTAGAGGCCGTGCACCTGCCCTCGACTTCACCTAACGGCTTACCCGTGCCAGCCGGCTCCAGCCAGGCATACCTGCGGCACCCAGAAAAAACTATTTACCGCTGCTTCCTCTCGGACCTGACGGGGTTCATAGCACTCTGCCGCGCAGGACCCGACCTTCAACACCACTTAATACGGGTAGTCCCACCAGATAAAAGCCTCAAGCAGGAATTCGACCCTGCTGTAGCGGATTTCAGGTACAGGGCACCGCTAGCTCCCCATCTAGCACGACCTCACTAAAAATCGTAAATGGTGGACAGAAGTTTGTCAAGGTGAGTTAGCGGTCGTTAGTTGGTGATACCGACCACGGCCATAATGATGAACATGGGAATCATGATAATGGCGCATAATATCAGATACCAGAGTATACCCGCCACCAAGGTTTTCCCGAAGAACTTGAAAAGCGTACCGATAGTAATGCTTTTTAGGTGTTCTTCCCAGCTCACAAGACACCTCCCATAAAATATTATTTGCGGAACCTTTTATCTACCCTCTTCCAGGCGTTTAATCAGGTGCACGGGCAGATTGGCCTGCATCATCTTGTCCTGGGTCGCACCGATGTCGTAGGGGACGCGGTAAAGCCGGAAAATACGCCCCTCGCTATCGTAGATGGCATAGCGGGCTCCCTATCTAGCACGACCATTAAAAATCGTAAATGGTAGACAGAAGTTTGTCAAGGTGAGGTTCAGGGATTGGCTTATATTGATTGAAGGTCTATACCTCACCCCCTGACCCCCTCTCCAATCAGAGACACTGGATTAGGCCGATTGATGACTTGATTGGAGATGGGGAAATATTTTAAGAGGGGGATAGCGCCCCCTCTTAAACGCCCTATTGTGAGGTTATGGGGATAAAACTGCGGGATATACAATTCAAAATCCCCCTTTAATCCCCCCTTCGGCAGGCTCAGGGCAGTCTCTTTTTCAAAGGGGGAAACTTAATTCTCCCTCTTGTCCCTCCTTACGAAGGAGGGACGTCAATACCCGAAAAGGGATGGGGTAAACTTGTGGGATAAGCGGTGGATGATACTGGGCGGTTAGGGTGGGAATAGATAAGAACCGCGGGGGGGGGGTGGGGATAATATATCAATTGGAAATACGGTAACTATGCTTACCTGTGAACCTGTGGATTTTCAATAATACTTTTAATCTCATCGGCTAATATACGCAACTCGGAAGCCGGAGTGTTTCTCTCACCTTCGGCTTCCTGCAGGTACAAGAAGCAGTACACCCCCATCGAACACTTATCTTTATGCTTTGGTATCAAATGAAAATGAACATGCTCAACCTGGTCGCCTATGGATATAAGATAAGTCTTTTCACAATCGTATTTCTTTTCCAAAGCTTTTGAGACTTTCGTTATCAATTCGAAAAGCGAATTGTATTCATCCGAATCGATTTCGGACACGGATTTTTTATGTTTCTTCAGAATAACCGTACAATGTCCCTCTCTAAAATAGTCCTCCGCCAGCGCCTTTGCGTGCCTGTTTTCCAGAATAAGATTATTCAGGTTATCCTTTGCCATCATGTCACAATAAACACATGCCTTCATTTCCCAATCTCCTCTACGCCTCTTAATCCCAACCATGTTGATACGTTTTCCCTATTTTATCATAATCATTAAGCTATTTTTACAATTTCCTCTCCATCCAGAAATCAAGAGTAGGTAAAGATAACTTATATTTAGATATTAGCAAATGAGTGGTATAATAACCTAAAAACCGCATCAGAAAGTGGGGCGACCTTTAGATGGACCAGCCTGTCGGTGCCGAAGCTGAAAACAAGTTAATAGCCATCCTCAAGATGCTAATTGAATCTTCAGAACCACTCGGTTCGATAACCATCGCCCGGCTCCTCGAGCAGGAGGGTGTCTTCCTGAGCGAAAGGGCGGTAAGATATCACCTGAAAATCGCCGACGAGCGCGGCTTTACCCGGCCCGGCGGGCGTGACGGCAGGATGATTACCCCCCTGGGTAGGCAGGAGGTCAAGGAAGCGCTGGCCCCTCAGCAGCTCGGCCTGGTGCGTGATAAGCTGGAGCTGCTGGCCTACCAGACCACTTTCGACCCTGAAAGACGCGCCGGCTTGCTGGCGATAAATACCTCAATTATCGACATATACAGGTTTAAGAGGGCGCTTTCGGCTATGAAGGAAGCCTTCAAGGCCGGAATCTGCGTCAGCGAGCTGGTAGCCACGGCGAAAGAAGGAAAGAAACTCGGCTCTGTGGTTATCCCCGAAGGAAAAATCGGCTTTGCCACCATCTGCGGTGCCTCTATAAACGGAGTTCTTCTCAAAGCCGGAGTGCCCACGGAATTCCGTTTCGGCGGCGTGCTGGAAATTAAAAATTCCAAACCGAGACGTTTTGTAGCCATCACCGAGTACGCCGGCACTTCTACCGACCCCTCCGAGCAGTTTATCCAGGCGAAAATGACCAGTGTGGGTCTGGTCTCCCGGACAGGGAGCGGAAAAATCCTGGGCGCATTTCGTACCATCCCGGCACCATCCAGAGAAGTCGTCGAGGAGAAGGCGGCGAGGCTCAAGGAAGTCGGCATCGGCGGGATTTACGCCCTCGGCCATACCAGCGAGTCGCTCTGCCAGATTCCAGTCGCTTTAAACAGGGTAGGCGTCATACAGCTCGGCGGTTTAAATCCTGTAGCAGCAGCGGTAGAAGCCGGAATCGAAATTGAGAACATCGCCGAAAGCGGCTTAATCGATTTCGAACAGTTACACAACTACCGGGAACTCTAGCTGGTATGGCTCATTCCTGGAAAAGCCAGGTTGAAAGATAGCGTTCGCCCGTGTCAGGCAGAATAACCACGATAAGCTTGCCCTTATTTTCCGGCCTGCCCGCCACTTTCACGGCCGCCCAGGCAGCCGCCCCCGATGATATTCCCGCCAGTATGCCTTCCTCCCCAGCCAGCCGCCTTGCCGTATCTCCCGCATCCTCGTTACTTACGGTAACAATCTCGTCAATCAAATCCATCCGGAGAATATCGGGGACGAAGCCGGCGCCGATACCCTGAATCTCATGACTCCCCACCTCGCCCCCGGAAAGCACCGGGGAACCCGCCGGTTCCACGGCGATTACCTGAAATCCCGGTTTCCGGGATTTAGTGACCTCCGCCACGCCGGTAATCGTACCACCGGTACCCACGCCGCTGACCAGTATATCCGCCCTGCCGCGCGTGTCACGCCAGATTTCCTCGGCGGTGGTCAGGCGATGTATCTCAGGATTGGCGGGATTCTTGAACTGCTGCGGCATAAAGTAATCGTTGTTTTCTGCGACAAGCTGCTCCGCTTTTCTTATCGCCCCCAACATCCCTTCAGCCCCGGGAGTCAGTACCACTTTTGCACCGAAAAGCGAAAGAAGCTGCCGTCTCTCCAACGACATCGAATCGGGCATAACAATAACAAGTCGGTATCCCCGGGCGGCGCAGATAAAAGCCAGACCGATGCCGGTATTGCCGCTGGTAGGCTCGATGATAACCGTATTTTTCTTTATAAGCCCTTTCTCCTCGGCATCCGCAATCATAGCTACGCCGAGCCTGTCCTTGACGTTATTGACAGGATTGAATGACTCAAGTTTGGCTACAACCTCCGCCCCGACACCTTCAGTAATATGGTTCAGCCTGACCATCGGCGTATTGCCGATTAGTTCGGTAATGTCCGCGGCAATACCCCTGGTAAGTTTTGGTATTTTTACTCCTTTATAATCGAGATATTCAGCTTTCGGAGATATTTCTGCCATCTCCTTAACCTCCCCTCATAAGAATTAAAATATTGTTGACCTTTTTAATCAACATTACCACGCCAGCGAAAATGATGTCAATACCCTCTCGACACATTCTTCCTTGCTCATGGCACGATAAATTGTTAGAATCTGAATACAGTACCGCCTGTAACATACCTCTAAGAATTTACTATCGTCTTTCAGCAAAAGAGTTCATGGAGGAAGATATGACGACACCGAGATTCGACCTCAGGACTTACGGCCACCATGCCATTTTCAAGGCGATGGGCTTTACCGCCGAAGAGCTCTCCCTCCCCAGAATCGCCGTTATCAATTCGTGGAGCGAGCAGTCGCCCACCCACACGGAAAAGTCTTACCAGGAACTGGTGTCCGACCAAGAAAGAGACAACTTACTATTTATCGACCAGGGCTACGACAGCGAGGAGAGAGTTCTCAAACTGGCGAAAAAGATGAAACGCGAGTGGTAAGGGGATTTAACCGGGCGGCCTGGGTGGGAATAGATATATAGGGATACACTACATAAGGAGATAAAAATGGCCGGGACTAAATACGATAAATATATCACCACGGAAGTCGTTAAAGAGGACCCTGAGACCAAGGGGGCACATGTAACCAGCACCCGGCACCTTCAAAATTTCGGCGGTGGTCACCTTTACAGCACGGGAGAGGCATAAAATAAAATATCATACAACAGGAGGAGATGATGTTACTCAAGGACAGAGTTGCGATTATCACGGGCGGCGCCAAGGGGATGGGCCGCAGCATGGCCCTGAAATTCGCTGAAGAAGGCTGCTCGGTCGCCATCGCCGATATCGCCATCAAGGAAGCGGAAGATGCCATCGCCGAAATCAAGAAGAAAGGCGGGGAGGGAATCGCCATCAAGTGCGACGTCACCAGCGGCCAGCAGGTCAGCGAAGCTGTAGATAAGGTCATGAAAAAATACGGCAAGATAGATATCCTGGTCAATAACGCCGGGGCGATAGCACCCCACGTACCCATTGAAGACCTGACCGAAGAGTCCTGGGATAAAGTCCTGGCATTAAACCTGAAAAGCGACTTTTTATTCTGCAAGTACGTGGTGCCTCACATGAAGAAGAGGAAATACGGCAAAATTATCAATCTTTCGTCAATAGGCGCCGTACAGCCCCCCGCCCATGAGATTCATTACAACACTGCCAAAGCGGGGGTAATCGGCTTTACGACCGACCTCGCCAACGCCCTGGCACCCCTGAACATCAATGTTAACTGCATCCTGCCGGGGCCGATAAGAACGCACTTCTACGACCATAATATAGGTTCGATGACAGACGAACAAAAAGACGCCTTCTTCACGATGCTGGGGAAAAAGGTGCCTCTTCAGAGAGTAGGTACTCCGGAGGACATGGCCGGAGCGGCTTTATTCCTGGCCTCGGAGCTTTCGGCGTATATTACGGGCCAATCACTGTACGTGGCGGGAGGGCTGCCGCTGCTGCCGCCGTTGGCTCCGCCACCACCACCCGGTAAATAGGGGTCTGTAGCATTGTATGGGTAATACCAGGAAAAAAGGTATCATATTCGGGCTGATTCGCTACGTAGTCTTCAGTATGGTATGGATATAGCGTACTGGCAATCCTGAGGAAATAAATTGGAACTCTTAAAGCATATACTCTTTGGCAATTTCTGGAGTTTTCTGCTGATATTATCTGGCATAACCGATATCGTGATCGGCATTCTGGTTTTAACCGGTACCATTTCTATTAAAAATTCTTCTTTGCCTGTATTTCTCATCTGTCTCGTTACTGGTTTAGTATATCTTGCCGCCGGTTTCGCTATAGCGATAGTCGATAAGAAAAAGCATAACCATTAATATAGCTCTTTTCCTTAAAATATAGCGATTATTATCCCCTCTGTGCCTGTGAGGATATTGACGAGTCTCTTTTTATCAATTATAATTGATTATAAAGTTATGACCGGATATATATAGACCATAAACACAGTACTGATTAGCCGGGGTTGCCGGTGTCGGTGGCATTGTCTGAGCTGTACAAATAATATGAAATAAAAAATTTTTTTAGGCTAATATTGGTAATATTTAACAATAATATGCAAATATTACATTTTTATAGTAAATAATGCGGATTTTACACATGAGTAGCAAGCGTCATCGAGATTATCTGACCAGGCATAAAAGAATAAGGGACAAATTGATGGACACTGTTAGTAGTACCGGGAGCGGCTGTGTCGATGTAGCTCAACTTGCTTACCGATTGGGAATGGATGTAAGAACAGTCAGAGCGCATCTTGAAATCATGGAAGTGGATTCCGCGGGTGTTTTTGTAGATTCAGCCAAAAAGCAGTTCTGCACAAAAGAAGGTATCGCTCTATTAGCAAATGCCCTGAAGCTGGGTGGTGGCAATATCGAGTAAAACATCTATATCGGCTATTATTAAATAAGATGGGAGGGACTATGGATATTTTTGAGCTTAGGACGCCGGAACTAACCCGGCGGGACTTCCTCAAGGTAGCCAGCGCCACAGTAGCCCTTCTAGGGCTGAGCCAGGCACTTACCCCCAAGGTGGTTAAAGCCCTGGAAGAAGCCCTGGGTAAGCCGGCAGTGGTCTGGCTGGAAGGGCAGGACTGCGCCGGTTGCGTCGAGTCTTTCCTGAACAGTCTGGAGCCGCCAGCGACATCAATACTCCTTGACACTATCTCGCTGCGTTATAACGAGACGGCCATGGCTGCCTCCGGACATCAGGCAGAAGAAGCCCTAGCCAAGACCATCGCCGAGGGTGGTTATATCCTGGTAATCGAAGGCGCTATACCACTGGCAGAAGATGGCCTGTTCTGCACCATCGGGGGTAAGACCTTCAAGGATATCGTCCGTGAGACAGCCAAAAATGCCGCCGCTATTGTCTGTGTCGGCTCCTGCGCCAGCTACGGCGGTATCCCCCGTTCCGGCCCCACCGATGCCGTCGGCTATCTCTACCGCGGCACGCAGAAGCACCACTACTACGATGATGTCGGCGAAAAGCCGGTCATCAACCTGCCTACCTGCCCCCTCCATTGCGAACGGCTGGTGGCAGTCATCGTCCATTACCTAACCTTCGGCACCGTGCCGGAGCTTGACGAGTTCCAGCGTCCGGTGGCTTTCTACGGCCAGAATCAACACGAAAACTGCGAGCGTCGCGCCCATTTCGAGGCCGGCGAGTTCGTTACCGACTGGGGGGACCCTTCACAGCAGGGCTGGTGCTTATACCTCAAGGGCTGTAAAGGCCCCTGGGCCTACCAGGACTGCTGGAAGCGACTTTGGAATGGCCGCACCAACTACTGCATCAGGGCGAATATTCCCTGCGTGGCCTGTTCCGAGCCGGAATTTTACGAATCGGTCAGCCCCTTGTACGTCCGCCAGTTTGATACCGAACTCCCCGGTATCGGCCGGGTAGATATCGGCAAGGTAATGGCGACCATCGGCGGCGCCGTGGCGGCCGGTGTGGGGCTGGATATGCTGGTAAGCCGGGTGACCGGCCGCTGGAAAGATAACGGTGCCAAGCAGACAGATAATGAGGAAGGGAAGGAGAGTTAAGGCATGGCAGAGCGTATTGTTATTGACCCTGTTACCCGTATCGAAGGCCATCTCAAGATTGAGGTGGAGGTTGAGAACGGAGCCGTCAAGGATGCATGGTCGGCCGGTACCATGGCCCGCGGTTGGGAAGTCCTCCTGAAAGACCGTGACCCCCTGGATGCCCCCTATGTGACCAGCCGGGTCTGCGGCGTGTGCGAGGGTGTCCATGCCATCGCTTCGGCTCAGGCTCTGGACCACGCCTTCCGTACGGAAATACCTGAGGCCGGCAGAATCATGCGTAATCTTTTCTGCGGCGGCCTTTATATGCATGACCACTTTATCCACTTTTACGTGCTTTCGGCACTCGACTACCTGGACATCATGGCCGTCGCCAGTTATCAGGGCAGCGACCCCGCCCTGACGGCGCTCAAGGATAAAATAGTGGCTCTGGTTAAAAAGGGCGATACCTCTCCCTTCACACCGCGCTACGAACCGGATGAGTTCTGCGTTAACGACCCCGAGATAGTAACGACCCTGGTATCACATTACATCAAATCCATAGAACTGAAGGCCAAATCGCAGAAGATGTTGAACCTTATAAGCGGTATACAGCCACATCCCAATACCATTACCGCGGGGGGCTGCACTGCTACGCCTTCGGTGGAAGAACTCTACGAGTTCCGACAGTTTTGGGAAGAACAGTTGGAATTCGTCAACGACGTATATCTCCCTGACGTCATCGCCGTCGGCACCGGGCCGTTGCTGCCCTTGGCGACAATGGGACTGGGCGACACTGGCGGCAACTATCTCTGCTACCCCATGTTCCCACAGAATGACGCGGCCAGCCCGGCCGATATCGCCATCGGCGGCAGTAACCATCTGGTCGGCGGCGGCGCTATCACCGGCGGGGCACTGAATCCGGCCCAACCGGTAGATTTCGGCCGGATTACCGAGGCTGTCGAACACTCCTGGTACGATTACCCCGCGGGCGTCAAGACTTTACACCCCTCCGAAGGGGTGACCGAGTTCAATGTCCGCAAGGAAGGTGCTTATTCTTTCCTGAAGTCACCGCGCTACGGCGGTGAGTCGATGGAGGTGGGGCCTCTGGCCAGGGGGCTGGTAAACCGGTATCCGGAGCTGATGAATCTCGTCAATGTCGGCGCCAAGCCCGGAGCCGTCGCCCGGCACTTCTGCCGCGCCGTAGAGTCCAAACTCGTTGGGGAGGCCGGCCTGGCCTGGATTGACCGGCTTATAGAGATGGCAACCGCCAGACCTATCATCGGCATGAAGGACAACCCGGTTCCACGCACGGGGACGGGCATGGGCGCCTGGGACGCACCGCGAGGCGCGCTGGGACACTGGGTAACGGTACAGGACCACCGCATTAAAAATTATCAGCTGGTGGTGCCCAGCACCTGGAATGCTTCACCAAGAGATGAGAAGGGAACACGCGGCCCGTATGAGCAGTCGCTCATCGGCGCTCCGGTGCCGGACGCGGATAACCCGATTAACGTGGTGCGGATAATCCGCTCGTTCGACCCGTGTCTGGCCTGTGCCATCCATCTCATCGACCCGGAGACAAATGATATCAAAGTACACAAGGTAACGTAGGGGGTAAAGAATGGCAAAGTTAAAGAATAACGAAATAAGACACCCGATGTCCTTCCGGATTCTCCATGAACTGCTTATGGTATCGATTATCATCTTGGTTGTCACCGGGTTCTATATCCACCGTCCTTTCGTGGGCGGGGCGGGCTTCCTCATGGCAATGGTGCGGGGAGTGCATTTCTTTTTCGCCATAGTCCTTATCATCTCCGCGGTGGCGCGTGTTATCAATATGTTTGTCGGTAAAGACCGCGACTGGCGTTCCTTCATACCTACCGGCTCTGATATCAAGCTGCTGCCCAAAATAATCAACTACTATGCCTATATCGGCGATGAACCGGTACTGAAAAAGAAGTATAATCCTCTCCAGATGTTCTCTTACTGCCTTGCCTTCGTGCTGGTCGTCTTTCAGATACTCTCCGGGCTGGCCCTCAATTACGTTTCCTCTTTCGGCTGGTTCAACTACGGGTGGTTCAATAATGAAATTGAAGTCCGCATGGCACATTTCGTGGTAACCTGGTTATTCGTCATCTTCCTGATGATTCATGTCTACCTCACTATCCGCGAGAAATTCCACGAAATTAAAGAAATGCACCTCCTGTCCAGCAGCGAGGAAAGCGAAGAAACGGTTAAGGAGTAGCGCTTTTGACGGGGGAAAACTCGCCACAGACAACACTAATACTCGGCATCGGCAATATCATCATGGGCGATGAAGGTTTCGGCGTCCACGTTGCCCGAGAGTTAAAGGAAGCCGAAGTGCCGGGCAATGTAAAGGTTGAGGAAGGCGGAGTCGGCGGTTTCAACCTGCTTGGCTCACTGGATGGTGTGAGGCGACTGATTGTCGTTGATATCATGATGACTGAGACGCCCCCCGGCGAACTGCTTTTCTTCAAGCCGGGGCCGGATTTCGGCGAGCCGGGGAAGAAGATAATATCCTTTCACCAGGTTGGCGTACTTGAGCTTGTAAAGATGTGGGGGCTACTCGGCTACGAGCCGGAGATATACTTCCTGGTGACCAGTCCAGAAAAACTGGAGTGGTGTACAGAGCTATCCCCAACCGTGCGACTGGCCGCCGACCAAGCAATCAGGTTACTCAAGAAACTCTGCGATGATAACTTCGCCGGATTAGAAAGGAGCACAAGCTTATGCACATTATGACTTTCATCGTGGCTTTTGTGTTTATATTAGTCGCCGCCATTTTATTCGGTAGCGGTCTGGTCAGGCTCTATCAGGATAACCGAAAGGCGCGGGGCTTAATCAGCTCCGGGTTCATGGTCGGGCTTCTGGGTGTAGTCGTTGCCGTTGTAATTTTCGGGTTCTTCAACCTGTAGAATTCTTATACAGTGCTTTAAGAGGCCAGTTGATTGAAGACCTGAAGGGTGTGGAAAGCTAATACCCTGCTTCCAACCGGGTAATCAGGTGTACGGGCAGACCGGCCTGCATCATTTTGTCCTGGGTAGCTCCGATATCGTAAGAGACGCGGTAAAGCCGGAAAATACACCCCTCACTATCATAGATGGCATAGCTGGCCTGCGGATTGCCGTCCCTTGGCTGTCCTACCCCACCCGGATTTATTATCATCCGGTATTTACCCAGCACTACGCCGATGCCGGGAGATAAACTCATAGGACGGCAGGAAGCCTCCTCTTCTCTGAACGCCGCCGGCTCATGAGTATGCCCCACCAGACAATAGGGTAACTGGAAAAACTCGAAGTTTTTGGCGGCGACACTGGCGGATAGGACATACTCCTGAATCGGGTCCGCCGGACTCCCGTGCACCAGGAGAAAATCGTCTTTTTCAATGGTCCGTGGTAAGCCTTCAAGATATTCGATATCCTCCTGGCTCAACTGCCCGTTCGTCCACTGACAGGCGGTGGCGGCGTCAGGATTAAACCAGGAAAGTTCCATCTTTCCAATAGCGGCCAGGTCATGGTTGCCGACCACGCAAATGTGATTATATTCTCTCAGCAACTCGATGCACCGGGAAGGGTCAGGCCCGTAGCCGACGATATCACCCAGGCACCATATCTCATCCACTCCGCCCTTCCGCTCGATGTCACCCAGCACCGCCTCGAAAGCGGCCAGATTAGCGTGTATATCCGCGATAATAGCACAACGCATCTTGGGAATAATATAGCAGGTTTGGGGGGATATCGCCAGTGTTATCAATATATAACGTGAAACCAACCCTCATGCACCTCTTGATAATTGCTTAATATTACTGTTGTAACATGTTATCAAGAAAAAACAATAATTTTATCCACTGGCAGCTAACCAAACACCCCCTCCTGCGTTATATATAGTGAAAGGAAAAAACGGCGGGAGGGCAGAAAAATGAAAGACAAATCGCTGGGAATATGGCTGATAGCGCTGTTCGGGGTGTCCGGCCTGGCCGTCATCACGCTGGCCTGGCTCTGGCCGACATTACAGTCGGATAGAATCGTGGCGACCCTTACCGGCCTGGTGGGAATCGCCGTGGCGATAATCCGCGCCCTCACGCTCAGGCAATCGAACAACGTTAAACGAGTCCCGGTAGAGGCAGAGGTAGAAAACAAGTCCTGATTTTCCCTTATCCGTAAACAACGGGGGGCGGGGTAATTCCGCTCCCTTTCTTTTTTAGTGAGCCCATGCTTGAATATGCTATAATTTAGCCATGAAAGTCTCGGAGCTGGGGGAGTTCGGGCTTATCGACCTGCTGGCTAAAATGGTTCCCGATTCTCAGATAAACAAACCCATCATCGGCATCGGCGATGACGTCGCTGCCTGGCGCAGCGATGCCTCAATCCAGCTGGCCACCGTCGATACTATGGTGCAGGGCGTTCACTTCTCCCTGGAAACGATTACCTGGCAAGAACTGGGCTGGAAATCGCTGGCTATCAACCTCAGCGATATCGCCGCCATGGGCGGCGTACCCCTTTACGCGCTGGTAGCCCTCGCCCTGCCGGAAGACACGGAAGTAGAGGATGTCACTCAGCTTTACGAAGGCATGATTGAGCTGGCCCGGAATTTTCAAGTTGCTATCGTCGGCGGCAATGTCAGCCGTTCGCCGGTGGTCTCGGTTACCATTACCGTTATCGGCAGCGGCCTTAACGATAAACTCTTGAAACGCTCCACCGCCCACCCCGGCGATACGATAGCGATTACCGGCTATCCGGGCAGCGCCGCCGCCGGACTGGAAATGCTGACGAAGAAGCTCCAGTTCGGGGCGGAGACGGCCACTTATTTACGCGGCGCTTTTGTACGCCCCAGACCGCGTATTACGGAAGGCCAGTTACTGGTGAAACAGGGAATAACGACGGCTATCGACACCAGCGACGGACTTCTTGCCGACCTGCGTCATATCTGCGAGTCGAGTGGTGCCGGCGCCGATTTGAATGTAGACCTTCTCCCGATTCACCCCGCCGTCGGGCGCACTTTCGGAGAAAGGGCGCGGGAAATAGCTCTCTCCGGTGGTGAGGACTACGAGCTCCTCTTTACGGGTAAAGCGGAGATAATCGACCGCGTTAAAGCGCAGCTATCCTGTCCGGTTACTGCTATCGGCCAGATTGTCCCGAGTGACCCTGGTAAGATAAAACTGCTCGATGCCGATGGTAATCCCGTCAAAATAGATAAAGCGGGATGGGAGCATTTTTAATTCTTGATAACGGAGACGATGCTATGGTGGCTATACCGAAAGTAACGCTTAATTCCGACCTTAACGAAGGTTTCTGCTTCGGGTGCGGCATTAACAACCCCATCGGACTGAAACTGAAATTCGCCAGGGACGGCGACACCCTGCGCACCGAGTTCACATCCGACAAAGCCCACCAGGGTTGGCCGGGGCTGCTTCACGGCGGTATCCTGGGTTGTCTGCTCGACGAGGTGATGAGTAATATCGCTTACGCCACGGGGAATACCTGCCTGACCGCCAGCATCACTATCAGGCAGAAAAAACCGGTCGAAGTCGGCGTGCCGCTGGTCATTACCGCCCGCATCACCCGGCAGCGTAAAAAGATTATCGAGACCGAAGGGCGGGTATGCCTGCAGGACGGCACGGTAATCGCCGAGAGTACGGCCAAGCAGTTCGTCGCGGAGAACGAAGCGGGTAAGGAAGATAAGGTCAGGGAGAACAAGAGCCATGTCTGACCGCAGGCTCGAGGCGGTTCTCTGGGACCTGGACGGCGTCATCGCCGATACCGGCGACTATCATTACCGGGCCTGGGGCGATATCTTTCAAGAAAAAGGCGTAACGTTTACCAGAGAGGACTTCATGCGCCACTTCGGGCAGAGGCACGATACCATCATCAGATTCGCCCTCGGCGATGATATCTCACCGGAAGAATTCGAGGCCATCACCGAAAGAAAACAGCAGGAATACCGCCGGCTGGTGGCGGGAAATATCAAGCCGCTGCCCGGGGCCGTAGAGCTGATAAAATCGCTGAACGAACACCGCATTAAGACAGCCATAGCCTCCTCGGCGCCCCTGGATAACATCGAGATTATCATCAAGGGATTGGGCATAGAGGACTGTTTCCAGGCTATTGCCTGGGGCACGGAAGTCCCCGAAGGCAAACCCAGTCCGCAAATATTCCTGCTGGCGGCGAAAAAACTGGGGGTCGAACCCGGCAACTGTTTGGTCATCGAGGACGCTATCGCCGGCGTAGACGCCGCCAGAGAGGCCGGTATGAAATGCATCGCAGTCACCAACAGCCACCCCATCAGCAGTCTCAGGAAGGCCGACCTTATCGTCAGTACGCTGGAGGCAATTGACATCGACGATTTACACGTGCTCTTCCAGTAAGTTGCGGCAGGCTTTATTAAATAAACACTGTCAGGAGTATAAAATGGAAAGGTCTCTGGTACTCGTCAAACCCGATGCCATGGAGAGGGGACTGGCCGGCGTTATTATCGGACGGCTCCAGGGAGAAGGACTCCAGCTGCTGGCACTAAAGATGCTTCACATGGACCGGGCTTTAGCCGGGCGGCACTACGCCGTCCATAAAGATAAACCCTTCTTTAAAGACCTGATAGAATACATCATCTCCACCCCGATTGTAGCTGCCGTCTTCGAAGGCGAAAATGCCGTGGAACGTATCAGGGCGCTAATGGGAGCTACCGACCCTGCCAGAGCCACGGCGGGAACCATCAGGAAAGACTACGGCCTGGACGTCCAGCGTAACGCGACACACGCCTCGGACTCCCCGGAAAATGCGGAAAAAGAGATAAGCCTTTTCTTTGACAAAAGCGAAATCTTCGATTAAACAGCTTCACCGGCGGTTTATTGAATCCTCAGCACGGTTCTGGCGCCCTGCCACAATTCGTCGAGTTTATAGAACTCTCGCTGCGCGCTGCCGAAAATATGCACGATAATGTCACCGTAATCGATTAACAGCCACCCGGAGTCAGGCGTTCCCTCATGGTGATGCGGCCTGACGCCTTCCTTCTTCAGCTCCCGCTGAATTTCATCATAGATAGTGTGAATCTGCCTTTCGCTATCGCCGGCGCAGACAACAAAATAGTCCGTGAAGCTGCACAACTTACGGACATCCAGTAAAACGATATTACCGGCCTGCTTATCGCTGGCCACCTCGACAGCCTTGCGAGCTACTTCTATTGCTTCCAGCCTTGAAATCTCCAGAATGATATTTCTTATATTATACTATTATATCACAGAGCATTGCTTTTAACAGGATAAATCCAACCCCGTTTGTTTGCGAATGACAATTATACCTCACCCCCTGACCCCCTCTCCAATCTGCAACATTCGATTGAGGCGGTTGATAACTTGATTGGAGAGGGGGAAGTAATTTTAGAAGAGGGGCTCCGCCCCTCTTAAACACCCTATGGGGTAGTGAGGGGAAAAATTACAGGATAAGCCACGGATGGCGCGAGGGCGGCTTGGGTGAGTATAGATAAGAAACGAGGGGGTGGGGGGAACGAGATTCTTCGCTGCGCTCAGAATGACAAGCGAGGGGGCGGGGGAGTAAAGGGGATAAAGTCTATTTCGTCTTCTTATAATACGGGCACTGCCGGTCTGGACCCAGGAAATTTTTTTACCCTGCGACCGGGCGAAGTCCAGGGCTATTGCCCGACAGCCGCGGCAGACCGCCCAGAGGTAATTCTGACTCCGGTAAGCAAGTTTCAGTACCGGATTTCAGTTATGTCAAATAATATAAAATATATTTTTAAATGGATTAATTTTTATCTTATTGATATCCGGGCTGATACCTTAATTTTAGCCATGCGCGTTGGTGCTGTTAATAATAAAATAGAATCAACCGAAAGCTAATTATTCACCGCTGGCCTTTATTCTCCCCAGGATTTATACTTATAGTAGGGTAATCTATGTCCATCAAACCTCTCCTCAAAGCACTGACCGAAGCCGGCATCGGCCCCCGCCGCCGCATGGCCGATGCCATCAAGCGGGGCGGTGTCAAGGTCAACAGCAAAATAGCCGAGTCCTTCAATCACCCGGTAAACGTGGAAAAAGACCGCGTCTCCTTTGATGGAGAGCCGGTAAACCTCAAGCCCGACGAGACAGTCTGCCTGATGCTCAACAAACCGGAAGGAATCGTCTCTACCGTCAGCGACGAAAAAGGGCGCCGTACCGTGCTGGATATCCTGCCCCCGCGATACCGTAAACTCAGGCTTTATCCGGCGGGCCGACTCGACCGGAATACTACCGGACTGCTCGTGCTTACCAACGAAGGCGACCTTACCTACCGGCTGACACACCCCAGGTTCGAACACGAAAAAGAATACCTGGTATATATCAACGGTAGCCTGAAAGATGATGATATTGACAGACTGGAACACGGCGTCCTGCTGGAAGACGGCATGACCCGCCCGGCATCGGTAAAGGTGGACACTGCTTCACCGCCGTTCAACTACAGCGTCACCATCCACGAAGGCAGGAAACGGCAGGTGCGCCTCATGTTCGAGAGGCTGGGACACCCCGTCCTGGCCCTGAAGCGCATCCGCATCGGCAGATTGACATTGGGTGACCTTAAAGAGGGCGAGGTACGCCGGCTGAAGCCGCAGGATATTAAGGCACTCCTTGATGGCTAAACCACCCTTTTCAAAAATGACGCGGGTCTGTTATACTGGACTTGTTCCACGATAAGTAAACCAATGAATGTTCACGCCATAATTGAGCAAGCCCGTAATGAAGGCAGGTCCGTCCTGACCGAGATAGAGTCCAAGGAACTCCTCGGACAATCCGGTATAAACGTCAACGATACACGGCTGGCCGCATCACCAACGGAGGCTGCCTCCCTCGGCGGGCAACTCGGCTTCCCGGTGGTCCTGAAAATAGCCTCTCCGGATATCGTCCACAAGAGCGACGCCGGCGGTATCCGCCTGGGACTGGAAACGTCAGAGCAGGTAGAACAGGCCTGTAATGAAATCGTTGAAGCCGCCGGGCAGGCGTACCCGGGAGTACGTATACACGGCGTGTCCGTGCAGAAAATGGCCGCCCCGGGCGTAGAGGTAATCATCGGCATGTCTAAAGACCCTCAGTTCGGCCCGGTGCTCATGTTCGGCCTCGGCGGGGTCTGGGTGGAAATACTTAAGGATGTATCCCTGAGGGTAATACCCGTCACTCGCCGCGATGTCCGCGATATGATAAAGGAAATCAAGGGCTATAAAATGCTCACCGGCTACCGGGGACAGCCGCCCGTCGATGAATCGAAGCTTCAAAATATGCTGCTGGCAGTCGCCGACTTCGTGACGCAATACCCGGTGATCAAAGAACTCGACCTCAATCCCGTCATCGCCCGCCACGACGGCGCCATCGCCGTGGATGCCAGGATAGTGCTGGAAGAGCCGGAATAGAAAGGCAGGACCGGAAGAGTCGATGAACCTGAAGTCGATACTGGAGAATACTGCCGGGCTTTCTGGAGATAAAACGGCTATTCTAATGGGTGAGCGGTGGGTCTCCTTTGCCCGATTAAACGAGGACTCCAATCGCGTCGCCCACGCCCTCATAGACATGGGGGTGAAAAAAGGCGACCGCGTGGCCATGCTCCAGGCCAGCAATCCTGAATTCGTCTCTATTTTCTTCGGTATCATCAAGACCGGCGGCATCGCTGTGCCGCTCGACTCCCGTTACGTCGCCGATGAGCTGATCAACCTGTTTAACGACTGCCGTCCGAAGGTGCTGGTAGTAGAAGACCCGCCTCTGGAAGGCCTTCTACCCGCTCTGCCCCGCTTCAAGTCAATAGAGCACATCATTACCTTCGATACTGCCTATCAGGGTCGGTTTACCGATTACCAACGGATTTTACCCGAAAGCCCTTCATCCGGCGTTGATGTACCCATAGACCCGGAGGACATTGCCATCATATCCTACACCGGGGGACCTACCCGGAACCCGCACGGCGTGGCTCTATCCCACCGGAGCGTCCTTACCGAGGCCGCCAACTCCGCAGATGTATTCCAGCAGACCAATAAAGACGTAATGATACAGTTCGCCCTCCCCATGTACCACCAGTTCGGCCTGACCGCCATATTGATTGGTTCGATATATAAAGGTAATAAAGTAGTTGTGGTTCCGGGAACGGGGCGCTCTATCGATAGCTTCATGGAGACAGTGGCACGGGAAAAAGGCACGATATACATGGGCGTTCCCTATATTTACTCCCTGATGATAAATGTCGCCCGGCGGGAGGGTATCAGGCATGATTTAAGTTCGTTGCGACTCTGCATCAGCGGCGGCGCCCCCCTGGAACCCATAGTGGTAAAACTATTCAAGCAGTATTACGGCACTAACATTATCGACGTGTACGGACAAACCGAGACGGTATGCCATATCACCTGCTCTCCGCTCGATGGTACCGGTAAAACCGGCTCTTCGGGTAAGCCGCTGCCCTGCTGGGAAATAAAGATATTCGATGAAAACGATAATGAACTGCCGCCCGGACAGGAAGGGGAGATTGTCGCCCGGGGGCCGACGATGAGCGGTTTCTACAACAGGCCGCAGGCTACCGCCGAGGTCATGAGAAACGGCTGGCTGCATACCGGCGATATGGGCCGTATGGACGAAGATGGTTTCCTGTTCATCACCGCCCGCAAGAGAAGAATGCTCATCCTGAAAGGCCAGAACATCTTCCCCGATGATATCGAAGAAGTACTGGCGGCTCATCCCAAGATAGCGGAGGTCAGGGTCCTCGGAGTACCGGACCTGGTACGCGGCGAGACGGTTAAAACCCTGGTACGCTTTAAGCCCGGAGAAACGACCACCGAACAGGAGATACGTCAGTATTGTCAGGGACGCATGGCCGACTACAAGCTGCCGAGGGAAATTGAATTCGTGGATAGTATACCTGTTGAAATCCCGAACTGGAAACGCCCTGAAAGCATGCAAGCCGCCGATATCAGGCTAGAAGGAACAGGCTAGAGTTCCAGGCCACTATTACCCCATAACCCACCACCGCAACCCATGTGGCGATTACCGCCACCCTGGGGAATCGCTTATAGATATCCCAGAGGATAAAAGCACACAATAAAGCGCCGAGTACCTTCAGGACCATAAAACCGACATCTCCTACCAATGGCTGCAAAAAGGGATTGCTTTCCCGCGCCAGTCCCCCGTCCAGGAGCAGTTCCGTCAGTAAGCCGTCCAGGATGACGAATGCCACCAGAGTGATGAGAAGGTACTTCATCTTATTTTTCCCGGACTTCGCGAATATTTTCATGATAAAAACTACCCCTGATAAATTTACCTTCGCTCCATTATCTAAATAATGACCTTCAGTACCGACGGCAGGATACGGAAACGCGCCGGCACCTGCCCCAGCAGTTCGCCATCGGCCTGTAGCTGCATCGGCTGTGCCGACCTTATTTCTATTTCCTTCGCCTTCTTCATAGTTACCTTGGGGTGGGTCAGGTGTGTGCCTTTATAGATACGCGGCAATGACCAGAGAAGGTCGGGTTTGCTCAGGTCGCCGATTATCATAACGTCGAAATAGCCATCGTTGATACTGGCATGGGGCGCAGTGAACATACCCCCGCCGCCGTACCTGCCGTTGTTCATAACCACCGTGCATACCCGCATATCCATCGCTTCGCCATCCACCACGAGAGATATATCCCGGTTCCGGTAGGATAAAAGGGTGGCAAGCGTTCCCATCAGGTAAGAAGGCAGGCTGCCCAGCGCTTTATACTGCTGCGTGGTGCGCCGTACTATTTCGGCATCGAAGCCCATGCCGGCGAAGTTAACGAAAAGCCGCTCTACCCTGTTACCATTGCTGGAATATTCTACAACACCGAGGTCGACGGTTAGCCGTTTCGGCTCCAGAAAACACCTGCAGGCATCTTCGTAATTACGCGGGGTACCGATGGTGCGAATATAATCGCCCCCGGTTCCGGTGCTGACGATGCCCAGCACGGCACCACCGATATTTCCGGAGGCATACAGTCCGTTGACAATCTCATTGATGGTGCCGTCGCCGCCTACGGATACCACCATATTATAGCCGTTCTGCGCGGCGATTCTGGCAAGCTCGATGGCATGTCCCGGGGCTTCGGTAATATCATGTTCGAAACGCAGCCCTTTACTCTGGAACAGGCCCATTATCTGCGGCCATAACCGGGCCGTCCTGCCGGCCCCGGCTACCGGATTGACGATAACCTTAGCATATGTTGAACTCAATATAATCCCGTACTCTGGATTAATAAGTCTCTACTAAGTATTTCCCAAGAGTATACCACAATATGTCACATCATGACATTAAGAAAATATTAATTTATAATAAAGAATTCATATAGAATATCTAGCTCCACTCGGCGGCTCCCGCCCAGACGCGCTCCATCTCCCGCGCCAGTGGTTTGTGCTCCACCCTTTCCAGCCCGGAATCGACCTCGAAAAGCTTTATGGCCTCGTTGCGTGCCAGTTCCAGGAGGGCTACATCGGACATTTTAGCCATACGCAGGTCGGGCAGTCCGCTCTGCCTCGTGCCGAAGAATTCGCCCGGCCCCCTCATCTTCAGGTCTTCCTCGGCAAGCTTAAATCCATCCTGAACGTTCTCTATTATGTCAAGTCGCTCCCTGGCGACCTCGGATGGATTTTCCGCCAGCAACATGCAGTAGCTCTGCTCTTTGCCGCGCCCTACCCGACCGCGGAACTGGTGTAGTTGCGAAAGCCCGAAGCGGTCGGCGCTCTCTATCAGCATGACGGTGGCGTTAGGTATATCGATACCGACCTCTATCACCGGAGTGGCCACGAGGATATCCAGCCCGCCCCGGCGGAAACTCTCCATGACCGCGTCCTTATCGGCGGAAGATAGCCTCCCGTGCAGCAGGCCCAGCCTTAAATCCAGGAAGACCTCCCGCGCCAGACGCTCGTATTCAACTGTCGCCGCCTGGGCTATAATCGCTTCGGACTCCTCAATCAGGGGACATAGGATGAAAGCCTGGCGTCCCTCGTTCACCTGCTTCCGCACGAAAGCGTAAGCGCTGTCCCGCTGGCCGGTCTTTAGCCACTTCGTCTTTACCGTCTGCCGGCCCGGCGGCAGCTCGTCTATCACCGAGAGGTCGAGGTCGCCGTAGAGCGTCAGCGCCAGCGTCCTGGGTATGGGCGTGGCCGTCATGACCAGCATGTGCGGATTGAACCCCTTTTCCCGCAGCGCCGAGCGCTGTTCCACCCCGAAGCGGTGCTGCTCGTCCACCACCGCCAGTCCCAGCTTACGGAACTCCACCCCCTTCTGGACGAGGGCGTGGGTGCCGATTATTATATCGATATCACCTTCGAGAACCTGTTTCTGAATCTGCTTTTTCCCGGCCTGCCTGATATCGCCGATGAGCAGTGCCACCCTCAGGGGACGCTCCAGTGGACCGGAGTAGCTCTTCAGGTATCCCTCTCCCTCTTCTTTCCCCAGCTTCGATAGAAGCTGGCAGATAGTGGCGAAATGCTGTTCGGCAAGTATCTCGGTGGGCGCCATGAAGGCCCCCTGGTAGCCGTTGGCCGCCGCCACCAGCAGGGCGGCTGTAGCCACCACCGTCTTGCCGCTGCCCACCTCCCCCTGCAATAGCCGACTCATCGGCTTCGGCTGCGCCAAGTCTGCCAGAATATCTTTTAAGGCCTTATCCTGGGCGGCGGTCAAGGTAAAAGGCAGCGACTCCAGGAATCTACCGACTACCGATTGACTGACATCGAACACGTTACCCGGTCGGCTCCCCTGCCAGTCGCGCTTCTTGCTCATCACGCCGAGTTGCAACAGAAAAAGCTCGTCGAAGGCCAGGCGTACCCTGGCTTTGTCCTTGGTCGTTTCGTCTTCCGGGTAGTGTGCCTGGCTGATAGCCACGGGCAGTTCCAGAAGGCCGAGTCGTTTTCTTAATCCCTGGGGCAGGAAGTCCGTCACCCGCCCCGCCCAGAGGTCAACGAAGTCCTTCATGAGCTTCCTGACCTGCCGGGGACGCAACCCCGCCGTGAGCGGATAGACCGGTACCATTCGGGCGGTATGTACCAGGTCCTGCCCTTCCATGAGCTCCCACTCCGGCGAAAGGAACACGTGGCGTCCTTTGAACAGGCTGACGCGTCCGCTTAGCATTATCCGGGTATTGGTGTTCAGCTTCTTCGCCAGGTAGGGCTGGTTGAACCAGACTACCCGGATATTACCCGACTCATCGCCGACGATGGCCTCGGTGCTACGCCGGCCACCCGGTTTGGTCTCCTGTGCCTGCCAGACGTTGGCCACGATGGTCTGCTCCTCGCCCTCGACAAGCTGCGATATTAATTTCATCTTGCTGTAGTCGATGTGGCGATGTGGGAAGAAATAGAGAAGGTCGCGTACCGTCTTTACGCCCAGCTTCCCGAACTTGCCGGAAAGGCTGGTACTGATTCCTTTGACGACGGTTACCGGCGAATCGAGTCCGGGCTCGCCCGGCGGAGCCGCGGCTTTTTTCACCTTAGGGGCCGACTTTTTTCGGGGCGGGGCTTTGGTAGGCAGTTCGACAGTGTTATCCTTACCTTCAACATCGTTCAGAAAGCCCAGAATAGCCTTTGCCCATTCACGGCGCTGTTCCGTCGTCATATTGGCATAGCTTGTCTTAAAAATCTTATGGAAACGCACCAGAAGACGCGGATTTCCTAACGACCCCACGGCCTGGTCCGACCAGTTACGCAGGAACTTATCCAGCCCGCCGAAGACGGCGACATCGGCGTAACCTTTCTGCCGCTCGAGGTCGAGGATTTTACGCAACGATTCGGAATCCATTTATAAATTCACCCTGCCACATTATAGACAAAATACGGGGTAAAAAGCACGGCGCCCCTCCCGGAAATCCATCCCCCTGACCCCCTTCCTTTACCAAAGGAAGGGGGAATAATTTGTAAGAGGGGCTGCGCCCCTCTTAGACACCCTCTATGGAAGGGCGGGGAACACCCGCGGGATAAGCATAGAATGTGCTGAGGGTGGTTAGGGTGGGAATAGATAACACCCGACGGGGCGGTGGGGCGGAGGGAAAGGATAAGAAACGGCTATTTATCCCCCATCACGGCCACGAGGATAAGCCCCGGGCCGGTGTGCGTGCCGATAACCGGGGTAGTGCGGGAGCGGTAGATACGCTCTTCGGGAAAGATGGCGCCGAGGCGCTTAATCAGACCGTCAACATCTTTGGGACAGGCGGCGCCCTCCACGGCCATCTCTTCTATATGGGAATAATCCGCCGCAAAATCGTAGAGGAGGTCTATCGCCTTCGCCCGCGAGCGGGCCCTCCCGGCCGGCTCGACCAGGCCGTCTTTTATTTTAACGAGGGGATTTACCTTCAGCATCGACCCCATTAAAGCCGCCGCCTTGCCGATGCGCCCTCCCCTCTGGAGAAATTCGAGCGTATCGAAAGCGGCGCGTATTTCAACACGGGGCAGATTATCACGGACTATCTCCAGAATTTCATCCAGGCTGGCTCCATCCCGGGCTGCCCGCGCCGCCTTGATGACGACAAAACCCTGCGCCATTACCGCGCACCCGGAATCGACTACTTCGATGCGGCAATCCTTCTCCACCAGGTCGGCGCTCTGCAAAGCCGCGTTATACAGGCCGCTTAGCTTGGAACTGAGCATGATAACCAGAATCTCGTCCGTCTCCTCGGCGAGCCTGGCGTAAGACCTGGCGAATATATCCAGCGAAGGCACCGAGGTGGTCGGCATGACCTTGCCGTTTACCAGCTTCTCGTAAAACTGGTCGGTGGTGATATCAATGCCGTCACGGTAAGTCTCTTCGCCGAAACGTACCAGCACCGGAATAACGGTAATCCCCAGTTCGGCGACTGCCTCAGCGGGAATATCGGCAACGCTATCGGTTATTATCTTGACAGTCATGCTAAATTCTTAAAGTTGATATATAATATAACCTTATTTATCCCCGAGTACAGCCACACCGATAGCACGCGGACCGACATTGGTGCCGATTACCGGGCTGACTTTGGAAAGATAGATACGTTCCCGGGGGAACGAAGCACCGAGACGTTCGACGAAGGCACCGGTCTCATCGGGGGTGGTAGCGTCTTCCACCGCCAGTTCATCGATTTTAGAATACCCCGCGACGAATTCGTACAGGTGGTCAATCGCCTTGGGTCGGGAGCGTTCCCTGCCGAAAGGAAAGACCTCGCCGTCCTTGATACCAAGAATAGGATTGATTCCCAGCATGGAACCCATCAATTCCTGCGCCTTACCGATGCGCCCTCCCCGGTGAAGGTATTCCAGTGTATCGAAAGCGATGCGCAGTCCCGCGCGTGAAATATTGTGCCTGGATAGCTTCACCAGCTCATCCAGATTTTCCCCGCCCCGGGCCGCCTTGGCGGCGGCTATCGCCAGCAACCCCTCGGCCATCATCGCCAGTTCCGAGACGACTACTTCCACCCGGCATTTTTTCTTCATCAAATCAATGCCCTTGAAGGCGGAATCCCCGGTGGCACTGAGTTTCTTGCCGATGGTAATAACCAGTATCTCATCCGTTTCATCAGCCAGCCTGTCATACGCCTCGGCAAAGACCTGAGGTGCCGGGGTTGAAGTGGTCGGGTGGATTTCTTCATGTTCCAGCTTCTCGTAAAATTCATCGGTAGTCATGTCCACACCGTCGCGATAGGTATAGCCGCCGAAGACCACATTCAGAGGCACTACCGTAATTCCCAGTTCGGCGGCTATGACCGGGGAGATATCGGAGACGCTATCGGTGACGACTTTGACCGTCATTACTTCTTTTCCCCCTCAAGAATAGTCAACGCCATGGCATTGGGACCTGAATATGTCCCGACAACAGGACTGATTACCGCCCGGTAGATACGCTCTTTGGGATAAATTGCGCCGAGTCTCTCAACAAGCTGGTCGGCATCATCCGGGGTCGTGGCGTGCTCTACAGCCATCCCTTCGATATTGGAAAATTCGGCGGCGTAATTACACAAATAGTCAATCCCCGCGCTTACGGAGCGTACCCGGGTCAGTGGGGCCATCTCCCCCTCTTTAACGGTGAGTATCGGCTTTACCGATAATAGCGAACCCAGCAGTCCGCTGGCCTTGCCGATACGCCCGCCCTTAGCCAGATACTTTAGTGTATCGAAATAGGCAGTAAGATGCGAACGTGATATGGCCCGGCGTACCAGTTGCGTCGCTTCATCCAGATTAGCTCCGGCCTTAACGGCATCGGTGGCGGCGATTACGATAAGCCCCATTCCCATAGCCACTGAGAGCGAATCAACCACCTCGATACGACACTTCCCCTCCATCATTTCCTTCGCCTGCGTCGCCGATTGATAGGTTCCGCTGAGCTTGCTGGAAACCACTATTACCAGGATTTCATCAGTCTCCTTGGCCAGAGTTTCGTATACCTGGTAAAAATCGTTCGGCGTCGGCTGTGTCGTCGAAGGCAAACTGGACTCGCTTACCAGCCGACGGTAGAATTCTTCGCTGGTAATTTCTACACGGTCACGGTAGATTTCTTCACCAAAGCGTACATACAGGGGCACCACGGTCACGCCCAGTTCCTTGGCCAGGTCTTCGGTGATATCAGATAAAGTATCTGTTACTATTTTCACTGCCATTCCCGTATACCACCTTTCTATTCGACGGATATTATATAGCTATAATGGGGTTGCCCACCGCGAATCAGCTCTGACTGCAACTGTGGATACCGTTCTGTAATACTGGTACTGATTTGCTCGGCTTCTGCCGCTTCGGTGTCTTCCCCGCAGTAAATGGTGACCACTTCGGCCTTTCCTATATCAAGCCTGGTCAGAAGCTGACTAATAACTTCAATGTTGGTATCGGCCACCGCGATAAGCTCCCCATCCAGCAGGCCGATAGGTTGCTTTCGCTTGATTTTTAGTCCGTTTATCTTGGTGGCGCGCACCGAGCGGGTCACTTCAATGGTTTTTACCGATGATAGAGCCTTCTCCATAATTTCAGCATTGTCATTAAATTCCGCTTCGTAGTCGAACGCCAGGAGCGCTACAACCCCCTGCGGTATCGTCCTGGTGGGAACTACCGCTATTTTCTTCTGGGTCAGCGACTGCACCTGGTTGGCAGTAGCAATGATATTTTTATTATTGGGTAAAATGATAATTTTATCGGAAAAAGTCGATTCCACTACCTGGAGGATATCCTTGGTGCTCGGATTCATCGTCTGACCTCCAGGCACGACGGCGGCGGCGCCCAGGCTACCGAATACATCGGACAGACCATCCCCCGCAGCTACGGCAATAACAGCCGTATCGGTGGCGGGCATCCTCTCTTTCTGCATCTCCAGAAAGTCCTGATGCTGCTCGTCCATGTTCCTGACGCTCACCTGGTGCATGGTACCCAATTTGGCGGCAAACTGGAGGATATTACCGGGTGTCAGCGTATGGATGTGAATGCGCACCGCGGAGTCGTCACCGACGACAATCAGGGACTCGCCCTTCCTTAATAGCTTCTTTTTGATAACCTCCGGGTCCAGCTTCTCTCCCTTTAGCAGGAACTCGGTACAATAGCCGTATGGCACTTCATCAATGGCTATTGACTGCGGCTGCGTAGCAACATGGGGCAACTCGCTGACGATTATCTGCGGCTTGCGCAGGCGCATCAGTTCTGTTTCACCCCGGAGGTAGCGTAACGCGCCTTCCAGAATCGTATAGACGCCCTGCCCTCCGGCATCGACCACTCCGGCATCTTTTAATACCTTAAGGAGCATGGGCGTATTGGCCACGGATTCGGCGGCGGCATTCACCGTAGCTTCCAGAACAGATATGACATCCTCGTTACCGGCGTCAACCTCCGCCTGGGTGGCACTGGCCGCGTCTTTCATCACAGTGAGCATGGTACCCTCGACCGGTCTGCTTACTCCTTTATAAGCGATTTGCGCCGCTTTCTGAAAGGCAGCCGCCAGGTCGGCGGCGGTAAAGTCCTCCTTATCCTCCAGACCCTGCGCCAGCCCCCTCCATATCTGCGACAGGATAACGCCGCTGTTGCCGCGGGCACCCATCAACGCACCCCTGGCCATGGCATGGGCGATGCCCGCCGCGCTATGGTCGGGAGCCCGGTAGGCTTCATCCATCGTCGAACGCATGGTGAGCATCATATTCGTTCCGGTATCACCGTCAGGTACGGGGAAAACGTTTAGTGCGTCGATGTCTGCCGAACTCTTCTCCAACCAGGAGGCAGCCGCCGAGAACATGTCTCTCAGGTCCTGCCCGGCTACAGATTTTACTTGACTCATATTACACCATCCCTGCTAGATTGCTTCAATTAATGTCACCCACCAAGGATGAACTTCTTGCTTATCTTAATGCACTATGTTACTATGTATAAGTAAATATTGCAATAGTCCTGCCGCTATTCAAAGGAGCCTGAGATTGAAATGTGATTTATGCGGGAAAACGCCGCAGTTCGGCCATAATGTCAGCCATTCTAAGCGACATACCAACCGCCGCTGGATACCTAACATTCATCCCGTTACGATATATATTGATGGTAAGGCAAAACGACTCAATCTCTGCACCAGGTGCCTGCGCACTCAGCAAAAGTTTGCTAACGCTTAACACGCCCCAACTTACCCCATAGTATAATTATTATCCCTGCCCCACCATCTTACGCGCCCTAGCCAGCGCCTGCTTTACTCGCCTCGGGGCTGTGCCGCCGGCAACATCCCTGGCAGCCAGAGACGATTTGATATTGATTTTACGCACATCCTCCCCGAATAACGTCGAGAATTCTTTATATTCAACAGTGCCGAGTTCCGCGAACGATTTTCCCTTCTCTGCGGCATAGTTCACCAGCTTCCCAACGATTTCATGCGCCGTGCGGAAGGACTCGCCCTTCTTGACCAGGTAGTCGGCCAGGTCTGTCGCCAAGATATAGCCGCGTTCGACCGCTTTCACAGCATTTTCCGCCTTAACTTTCAACGTCCTTACCATGCCTGTTACAACTACCAGCGTCCGAAGCAACGTGTCCTCCGTATCGAAAAAGCCCTCTTTATCTTCTTGCATATCGCTGTTATAGGCGAGGGGCAACCCCTTCATGGTCGTTAATAAAGCCATCAGGTGGCCGTAGACCCGCCCTGTCTTACCGCGGGCCAGCTCGGCCACATCCGGGTTCTTTTTCTGCGGCATGATACTGCTGCCGGTGGCGTAGGCGTCGTCAAGCTCGATAAAATCGTACTCCGCCGAAGACCACAGAACGATTTCCTCGGTCAGGCGTGAAAGGTGCATCATGCAGATGCTGGCGGTTGCCTCGTACTCCAAGATAAAATCACGGTCGGCCACGGCGTCCAGGCTGTTCCGGCTGACACGGCTGAATCCCAGCTCTTTGGCTAGAAATTCCCTGTCAATATTATAGGCAACCCCCGCCAGCGCCCCACTGCCCAGCGGCAGGACGTCGACCCTCTTGAGGCAGTCATTGAAACGGTCAATATCGCGCTGGAGCATCTCGAAGTAGGCCAGAAGGTGGTGCGCCAGCAGTACCGGCTGCGCTACCTGTAAATGCGTATATCCGGGCATTACTACATCTACATTGGCTTCGGCCACGTCGAGCAGCGCCAGTTGAAACTCTTTTATTTTATCGATAGTATCGGCTATCGCCTCTTTGGTAAACAGTCGCATATCCAGCGCCACCTGGTCGTTGCGGGAGCGGGCGGTATGCAGCTTGCGTCCCACCTCCCCGATTTGCTCGATGAGGCGGGACTCGACAGCCATGTGGATATCTTCCAGTTCCACCTTGAACTCGAACTTGCCCTGCTCTATCTCGGTACGGATGGCTTCCAATCCGCCGGTAATACTACCGGCTTCTTCGGCGGAGATAATGCCCTGTTTGGCGAGCATTTTAGCGTGGGCGATGCTTCCGGCGATGTCCTGCCGGTAGAGGCGTTTATCGAAGGGGAGCGAGGCGGTATACTGCGCTACCAGTTTATCCGCCGGCTTCTTAAAGCGACCACGGATGTGACTCATGTCAATCTTCCTCAGGCTCGGCGGGTCCCATGATGCTTAAAGGCCCCTCCTTATCCCCCAGTAGCTGTATCTGCGCCTGTGTCTTTACCGGCATCCCCCAGAGGTGGATAAAACCCTCGGCGGCCTTCTGGTCGAACTGGTCGCCTTTATCATAGGTGGCCAGCGCCAGATTGTAAAGTGACCACGGCGATTTCCTCCCCACCACCGTCGCCGACCCCTTGAATAGTCTCATCCTGACCGTTCCGGTCACGTACCGCTGGGAACTGAGTATATAGGCGGAAAGGTCACGGTTCAACTGGCTGAACCACAGGCCGTCATAAATAAGGTCGGACATTTCCACGGCTACCTTCTGCTTGAAGCGTAGCTGGTCTTTGGACATGGTCATGGCTTCCAGCGCCTGGTGGGCCTGAATCAGGACGACGGCCGCCGGCGCCTCGTAAATCTCCCGCGACTTGATGCCGACGACCCGGTTTTCGATATGGTCGATTCTGCCGATGCCGTGCCGTCCGGCGATTTCGTTCATCTTTTGAATCAGGGCGAGCCCGCCCATTTCGTTGCCGTCGATTGTTACCGGAATACCCTTCTCAAACCCGATTTCTATATACTGCGGCTTGTCCGGGGCTTCCGCCGGGGACGCCGTCCACTTGTAAGCGTCGGTCGGAGGTTCCGCCCAGGCGTCCTCCAGGACGCCGCACTCGATGCTCCGGCCCCACAGGTTCTCGTCGATTGAGTACGGGCTCTTGGCGGTTATGGGAATGGGTATGCCGTGCTTCTGGGCATAGGCAATCGTCTCGTCGCGCGTCATACCCCACTCGCGGGCGGGTGCCAAAATCTTCATGTCCGGCGCCAGGGCATTGATGCTCACCTCGAACCTCACCTGGTCGTTCCCCTTGCCGGTACACCCGTGAGCTATCGCCACCGCCCCTTCCGCTACTGCCGTGTCCACCAGCAGCTTGGCCATGAGTGGCCGTGACAGGGCTGTGGCCAGGGGATACTGCCCTTCGTAAAGGGCGTTGACCTGCAAAGCCGGAAAAAGAAAATACTTTATAAACAGCTCGTTGCCGTCGATTACCTGCGCCTTAACGGCACCGACATCGAGAGCTTTCTGGCGGACGGCCGAGAAGTCCTTTTCATTGCCGACATCTATAGTTACCGCGATAACATCCAGGTGATACTTTTCATGCAGCCACTTAATGGCTACCGACGTATCCAGTCCGCCACTGTAAGCCAGCACTACCTTGTCTGTCACTCCATCCCTCCGTGAATAAAAGCTATCGCTCTTTCTTACCGAAGTTATCCGTCAAGAATCTTTCAACCTCGGAACATACACCGGGGTACTGCCACGAGTAATCATGTCCGGGTGCTTTCAACCAGCTTAATATATTTCCCGGATTATCATCCGGAGAAGTCAGGCCAAACCACCCCTTGACGGTTGCCCATATCATCGCCGGAACATTGCCGTAGCTAAAAGTATCGATGCCGATTCCGTTGCTGTTCATCAGCAATGTCCTCTCCAGCGCCACAGGCTTATGCCAGAAAGGCGTACCCGTCTGGATGCTGTATACCCGTGGCCTGTCTTTAAGGAGGCCCATGGCTTTATCGGAGATAACTGTGCCGGTGCTTTCACCGGCGACAATTACCCTCAGGTTCGGAAGATGGTCGGTAAGAAACTCCACGCGCCAGGCCAGGTCCCTGGCCTTGTGCGGATAACGGATAACCGCTTCGTAAAATTCCCCGAGACAGCCCGCCAACCCGCTGCCGGTCCGCCGGTAGTTCAATACCTGAGAATTGTATCCCTGGCTCTCCAGTTGCGATTTTATGCCGTCGAGAATACTGGCCCAGCCGGGCGTTTGATTCGTCAGGTTCCAGCCCCAGCCACCCGAATTAAAGACAATGACGACATCCAGGTCTTTGACTTCCGTATACATCGCCAGCAGCTGGTCTACGAAACCCTGAATATTTTCCTGGCCCTTCCCAATGAACTCGCCGGCCATCTCAACAGCGTCATCGATTACCGATTGCGGCACGGAGGCATAATCGCACGCTGATAAGGGTGGTTCCTGTATCCCAATATCTTTAGCCATCCCGACCTCTGAATTAAATATAGTCAGCCAAACAATAGCAATCAGGGGAACTGTCACCAGTAATACCACAATCCCCAGGTTGCCGATTTTTCTTAACATAGCCGTTTCTTCGACTTAATTCTAGCAATATTTACCTAACAATTCCAGAAAATACTTTATCCAGTATGCCGATAGCCAGGTCGACTTCCCTGTTGCCGATAATCAGCGGCGGTACCAGGCGGATGGCATCGGGCTTGACTCTATTGACCAGCATGCCTTTTTCGAGGCAGGCCATCAAGATGTCCTGGGCCATATTACTATCGAACCCGATAGCCACCAGGAACCCGCGCCCCCGCACCTCGGTGATGAAGGGGTATTTTTTCTTTAACCCCTCCAGCCCCTCCATGAAGTACTGCCCCACCTTCTTGACATTCCCGGCGATATTATTATCGATGACGTATTTCAGCACGGCGTAGGCTGCGGCGCTGGTAACCGGGTTGCCGCCGAAGGTCGAGTTATGGTCTCCCGGCGCGAAAACGGCGGCTTTCTCCCTGGCCAGCAGCGCCCCGATGGGTATGCCGCTTCCCAACCCCTTGGCTAACGTCATGATATCCGGTTCGATGCCATACAATTGATATCCCCAGAGTGCCCCGAGCCGCCCTACCCCCGTCTGGATTTCGTCCAGAATAAACAAAATACCCTGGTGGTCGCACCACTCTCTTACCTTTTTGAGGTAATCATCAGCGGGTACGTTAACGCCCCCCTCCCCCTGCACCGGCTCCAGCATCACGGCGCAGGTTTTTTCCGTGGTGGCCGCCTTTACCGCTTCGATATCGTTATTGGCCACGTTGATAAAACCTTCCGGCAAAGGAACGTAAGGTTGGTGCATACCCGGATACCCGCTGGCCGCCGTCATCGCCAGGGAGCGGCCGTGGAAGGATTGCATGGTCGTGATTACCTCGTAAGCACCGTCCAGCTTGAGATGCCCGTAGCGGCGGGCCAGCTTGACGGCTCCTTCGTTGGCTTCCAGCCCGCTGTTGCAGATAAAGACCTTATCCAGGCAGCTGTTTTCCACCAGCAGCCGGGCCAGCTGAATCTGCGGGACGGTATAGTACCAGTTAGATGTCTGCACGAGAGTACGCGCCTGCTCCGCGATGGCATCCACGACTACCGGGTGGCAGTGCCCCAGGCAGTTGACCGCCAGCCCGCAGACGAAGTCCAGGTACTCTTTACCCTTATCGTCCCAGACCCGCGCCCCTTCTCCCTTTACCAGGGTTACCGGCACCCGCACGATGGTCTGCATATAGTATTTACTTTCCAGTTCCGGCCAGTTAACCATTCTTTTACCTTTTCTCGGGCGAGGTTATCTACCTCACCCCCTGTATCCCCCTCTCCTATCAAGGAGAGGGGGGAATTTTGGGGAAGAGGGACTTCGTCCCTCTTAGACACCCTGTTTTTAAGGCTTCGCCCTCTCAGACTCCCCCTTGTTACTTGTTACCTGCAAATTGTCGTTCCGCCGTCCTGCCCGTCGAATTCCTTTACCAGGGCGTGCGGCCTCCTACCATCTATTATACGTGTAATCGAGCCTTCATTTAAAGCCCTCAGGCAGGCATTTATCTTGGGAATCATCCCCCCGGCAATTACCCCGGAAGCTATAAGCTTCTCCGCCTTGCCGGCAGACAGACGTGGCAATACCACGCCGGAGGCATCAGTGATACCGGCAACATCAGTCAGGAAAACGAGGCGCTTGGCCCCCAGAGCCACCACCAGGTCGCCGGCAATGGGGTCACTGTTAACATTGATTATCGCCGGGTGGTCACCGGGTCTTTCAATCGAGTACAGGCTGATAGGTGAGACAACAGGGATAAAGCCCGCCTTGAGTAGCGCTTCCAGGACGGCCGCATTCACCTTTATCACCTCCCCTACGTAGCCCATTTCCTGGTTCTTCATCCTGCTTTCCATCAGAGCGCCATCGACGCCGCTGATGCCGACTGCCCTTCCACCCCTGACGTTAATCGCCGCCGTGATTTCCTTATTGGCCAACCCCGCCAGTACCGCCGTCGCCACCTCCAGCGTCGGTAAATCCGTAACACGCTCGCCGCGGACGAACTTCGTGGCTATTCCCTGCCGCTTAAGCCATTTAGTGACGGTGCCGCCACCCCCATGCACCAACACCAGCGCCTCACTCTGCTTCTGAAGAGTTACAATATCCTCGATAGTCGTGTTACGGCTCCCGAAGGTAGAACCGCCTATTTTTATTATCGTAATGTCTTTCATTATCTTCTTAACCTGCCAGTGTCATGTCGTGTATTCACTGTTAATCGTTACATATTCCTCGGAAAGGTCGCAACCCCAGGCCGTGGCCGCGGCGCTCCCCATATTGAGATTTAAATTTATCAGCACCTCAACACTGTCCATGTGCTTCACCGCTTTCTCTTTATTGTAATGGACGGGAGCCCCACCTCTGACCAGACAGATGCCGCCTATTTCAAGGTAGAGCTTAGCCTCCTCCAGTTCCGCACCGCTCCTGCCTGCCGCCGCGATAACCCGACCCCAGTTAGGGTCGCTGCCGTGCACTGCCGCCTTTACCAGCGACGAACTGACGATTGCCCGCGCTGCCAGTCTGGCATCGGCCACGCTGGCCGCCCCGCCGACACTCACCTCGATGAGCCTGGTAGCACCCTCGCCGTCGCGGGCGATCTCTTTAGCCAGATAGGTGCAGACCCTGTTCAGCGCCTTTTGAAATATCTCGGCCTGCTGACTCCCCTCAACGACCGGCTCGCCTCCGGCCTTCCCGTTAGCCATGATGAGCACCATATCGTTGGTGCTGTCGTCCCCATCTATGGAGACCATATTTAAAGAGACATCCACCGCCTCTTTCAACGCCTCCCGTAGATAATCCGCATCGATACTGGCATCGGTCGTTAAAAAGCAGAGCATGGTAGCCAGGTTGGGGTGAATCATCCCCGAACCCTTCGCCATCCCCCCGATTGTAAAATCGCCCGCCCTGACGGCCACCTCTTTGGGCACGGTATCCGTGGTCATTATTGCCCGGGCCAGTTCGTGGCCGCCTTCGGGAGTCAGTTTCACCTCCGCTATACCGGTCCTGATACGCTCCATCGGCAGCATCGTACCGATGACGCCGGTACTCGCCACCAGGACTTCATCCGCAGCCGCTCCCACCTTTTTGGCCGCTAGTTCTGCCATCTCCGCGGCGTCTTTCAGGCCCTGCCTTCCGATACAGGCATTGGCGCAGCCGCTGTTTACCACCACCGCCCTGGCCCTGCCAGCCTGCAGACGCTCCCGCGAAAGTATAATCGGCGCTGCCTTGACCTTATTGGTGCTGAAAACGGCTGCCGCCGTGCACGGGATTTCGGAAAAAATTATGCCGAGGTCAGGCCGGTTTTTATATTTAATACCGGCGCTGGTAGCGCCGGCCAGAAAACCTACGGGGGAAGTTATCCCGCCGGAAGGTATAAAATCGGACTCTGCTTTCATTTATTCAAACTATATCATACTGAAGGTCGGCAGGCAATTGCTATCTCATCATGACTTCGCTTGAAACACGAGACGACCGAATGATAAACTCAAACTGTAAGGACTGTTCATTTTCACACATTATTTTTCAGAACTAAAAGGAGAACCATGGAATCAAAGACAACCTATTACGACAAACCCGGTGGCGACGATAATACAGATAAGACGCTCGCCCTGGCTAAAGCTCGGGCGGATGAACTCGGCATCAGGACGGTGGTGGTTGCCTCGACCACCGGCAAGACGGCCGTGAAGGCGGTGGACGTCTTTAAGGGGTATAAAGTAATCGTTGTCACTCATGTCACCGGCATGCGTGAGCCGAATACCCAGGAATTTACCGACGATAACCGGAAAATCGTCGAGGGCAAGGGCGGCATCTTACTCACTACTGCCCACGCCTTCGGGGGGATTCACCGCGCGTTAAGTCGAGGAGACGGACCCCCGGCCCCCCAGCCGGTCATCGGCGACGTTATCGCCATGACGCTGAGGACCTTCGGGCAGGGCACCAAGGTAACCCTGGAGATTGCTGCCATGGCAGCGGATGCCGGGCTGGTGCGCACCGATGAGGAGGTCGTCTCCATAGGCGGCACGGGACGGGGCGCCGATACGGCATACGTGCTCCAGCCGGATAACGTTCACCGCTTCTTCAATCTCAAGGTGAAAGAGCTTATCTGCAAACCACGCTTTTAGGGAGGTTGGTTATATTATGCACCATACGCTGAAGTTCTACGGGGGCAACCGCAACAACATCCTCAGGGTTTACATGTTCTTCGCCCGCTGGACGAAAATACCCTTAATCGGGCGATGGGTGAGGTGGGTTGCCAACACGTACGGTAAAAACATGCACCGTGCCTACCTGCTCACGCCGGTGGAGGCGGAAGAGCTTATCAACATTGCCGAGGGCGTGGCCGCGGCTCCCTGCACCTGCCGCAAGCTCTATCACAAATGCAATAATCCCCTGGATAACGAGATACTGCTGGGACCGACCCACCACATCCTCCAGCACGCCATGATATCCCAGAACTCGCACGAAATTTCAAAGGATGAAGCCGCTGAAATCCTGCGGGACAGCCATCGGCGGGGACTGATTTTTACGATAGCCAAGTGCCGGGGTGACTTTTACGCGATATGCTCCTGCTGCTCGTGCTGCTGCGTGCCTCTGCGCCTCAACAAGCAGTACGGTATCGGCGAGGCGCTTGTCAGGCATCAGGACATCATCAAGGAATTCCGGGAATACCAGGCGGCTTACCGGGCTGAGGAGAAAGCCTAGCCCAGAAATCCGTTAAGAGTATCGGAGAACTGCCTGAGCTCGTCGCGGTGAACGTTATGGCCACGGCTCTCGAAGACCTTCACCTGGCAATCGGGAATAACCCTGGCCGCGGCATAGGCATGCCGCACCGGCACGATGGGGTCTTTGCCCCCCCACACCAGCAGCGTCGGCACCCTTACCTCGGAGAGCCGGTTTTCCAGCACCAGTTTCTGCTGTTTGAACGTGGTGACACTTCCGCCTACGTACACAGCGGCCGGCGATAGCGGCATGATAATCTGGGCGGGATTCAGCATATGCATAATCAGCCACTTCATGCCCTTCAGCACCGCCAGGGATAACGCGCCGACGGACCGCAGCAGGGCCGGAATCGACAGGAGCCTGACCCAGAAGGCTATTTCCCTCCCCAGGCACAGGCTGCTTACCAGCACCAGCTTCTTGATGCGGTGTGGCGACCTCAAAGCGTAGTCGAGGGCGACGCCGCCTCCCAGTGAATGACCCACGAGGTTGAATTTCTCCAGCCCCAGTTTGCCGGCGAATCTTTCGATGAACTCCGATAGCTCCGGAATGAAGTACGTACCGTTAAGGGGCTCGCTGCCGCCGTAGCCGGGCAGGTCGGGGGCGTAGACGGTGTACTTCTTGGAAAGCTCCATAATGTTGTCCCACCAGGTGCGGGCATCACCCCCGCCGCCGTGAATCACCACCAGGGGCTCTCCCTGGCCGGCGGTGTAGTAATGGACATCGAGCCCGCCTATATCTATCGTTTTACTCTGAATTTTACTCACACTTCTCCTTGCTTAATGAAGTCCCGGAAAAACGATGAAATCGTTTCTTATCTTACAAAGGGTGCAGCACATCCAAATCTCAAAAAGGACATGAAACCTCACAAAAAAGTCACAAAAAAACTACCCTTACTATATGTATAACGATGAAGGGTAGTTTCAGGTTACCCTGGCATCTATTTATATTGTAACACGTCTTAACGCTGCGGGGTCAACCTGAAAACCTGTACCTTTGGTAAGGGGTAACCCCGTATTTTCGTTCGACCTCTATATATTTATTTTACCCTGATGAATATTAAGATGATGTTAAAAAAGCCTCTTTTTCAGGATATTTTTGTTACGGTGAACCTATTCACCTGTGTTCCCCTCCCCCGGTGTATTGCTGAATGGAAGGGGGAAGAATAGAAAAGAGGGGCTGACGCCCCTCTTATACACCCCGCTTTACACCCCCTCTTTCTTTACTTTAACGGCCGGAGGATGGCCCGACAGGGTCCGGCATCGCCTTTGTACATGAGGAGAGGCAGGCAGAGCAGTTCATACTCGCCGGGCGGCACGTGCCCCAGGGCGCAGTCTTCGAGGATATAGACGCCCGCCCCGAGCAGCGCCTCGTGCGTTTTAGCAATGTTGTTTTCTTCTTTCATGTGTCCGATGGTGATATTATCGATTCCGAAGAGGATTATTCCCTTTTCAACGAGGTAATCGGCGGCGTCACCGTCCAGATAGACGTAGTCCTCGACGAACTTATCGCTTTCGTAGGTTATCGGGGAATTGCGCGTCTTAAAGAGGAGCCGCTCGCCTTTCTTGATGTTATGCTTTTCCAGTTCCGGGATTTTAATTTTATCCGGGTCTTTGATTTCAATGACGCGGGCGGGACCGATGGTAGCATCGAGGGGCATATCGCTGATGGTGGAGCCGTCGGCGATGAAGTGGAGCGGCGCATCGATATGCGTGCCGGTGTGGGAGATGATTTCCAGCACGGACATGGTGACCTTGGCTCCCAGCGCCCGGTCGTGGTAGCGGTAAATCTTGGGGGGGAAGGGGTCGGTGGGGAAATAGCTCATCCCCTGCTTTAGGGGGACGGAGATATCATACCAGCCTTCGGGTACTTTAACAGCCATAAGCAGGCCTCCTTCATTAATTGTTTGCGGTGGTAAGTTCAGCATATACGCAACGGCATTGACTAGTCAAGCAGAGGGATGGAAAAACCTCACCCCCTTAGTCCCCCACCCCTTTTTCTGTGGTGAACCTATCCCCCTGTGTCCCCCTTCCCTTGGGTATTTTATGAAGGGAAGGGGGAGAGAAATAAAGAAAGAGGGGCTGCGCCCCTCTTAAACACCCCGCTTGCTAAAATCTCCCTTAATCCCTCCTTACGAAGGAGGGATATAGATTGGGTTGAGGCATTGATATTAGGGTTTGCACGGTCATCCTCTCCCTTTGGAAAAGGGAGAGTTAGAGAAGGATTTTTGGCGGCCAGGGTGGGAATAGATTTGACAGGTGGGAGTATAATTTATGTAAAGAGAGACAAATGAATGACCATCTCATTATTTATCTAGACCAAAATTATCTAAGTAATATAGCCAAAGCTAAAATAGGGATTATTAAAGATGATGAGCAAGCTAAATTTTGGCTGTCATTATTTGATAACTTGAAGAAGGCAGTATTATCTGACAAAATCGCGTGCCCCGAATCAGACTTTCATGGAATTGAGTCCATGTTCGATAGAAGAATAGAGAAGGAAATAATGGAAGTTGTCGACGAATTATCTTGGGGATTAGAGTTTAACTCTTGGGAAAGTATATTAACATCACAGATAGTAGAAGCAGCTTATATATACCTTGATAAACAACCTGAAGAAAAGGAGGCATGGTCTATAGCATTTAAGTCTGACCCTCAAGCTCCAGTTGAAAGTAGGATGCAAACAATTAATGGAGTGATGTCACGAATCAATGTACGCTTATTTCTCCCGAGTGAAGTTGCAGACCAAGATAGACAAAACAAGCTTGGGTTTTATAATGAAGCGCAAGAATTAGCTAAACAATATAGTGAAAAACCTCTAGACTGGATAGAGCTGCTACATCAAAGTAAAAGAAGTACTATGGATGGCTTTCTAGGAGGTATAGCACGTCAACATATCGATAAATTATTCGCAGAAGGTTCGCCCGAAAGCATTTTTCGAGCCATGAATAAAAAAATTGCATTAGAATCATTATTTGGAAGATTGCAGGCGATAGGGATAGATATAACTAGCTCGAAAGCGATGGATTTTTTAGAATCCGACCAACTACTAAACATTCCTTTTAATGATGTATTTTCTTCTATCTGGGCAGCAATAGAGGAATACTATATATAAGGAAGAGAAGTTAATAGAGGTGATTTTTATGATGCTCCACTTCTATCTATAGCGGTTCCCTATTATGATTTTGTTACAACAGATAGATTTATGAAGGAAATATTGACTAATAAACTTCAATTTGATAGAAAATATAACACTCGTATCTTTTCAGCTAATGAAGCAGACAAATCCGAATTACATAGTATTATAAGAGAACTAATAACTGATTAATCCTCCCTCACTCCCCTCCCGCCTTCTTCTTCAACTCATACAGCTTATTTAAAGCCTCCAGCGGCGTCAGGCCGTCGATGTCCAGCTTCTCCAGCTCTTCCTCCACCGCCGATTTCCCCCCGAACAGGGGTATCTGCTGGGCCAGCTCTTTACGCTTTTTGGTCGGCTTTGCTTCCCGGCTGTCGCTCTCAAGCTCGTCTAAAACCTCGCGGGCGCGGTGTAGCACCGATTTCGGCAGGCCCGCCAGCTGTGCCACGTGGATGCCGTAGCTCTTGTCCACTCCCCCCGGCACTATCTTGTGCAGGAATATCACCTTCCCCGCCTCCTCGATGACCGCCACGTTGAAATTCTTCACCCGCGGCAGGTAGTCCGCCAGCGCCACCATCTCGTGGTAGTGCGTGGCGAAGACCGTCTTGGCGCCCAGCCCGGCGTGGTTGTGGATGAACTCCGCCACGGCGCGGGCGATGGACAGCCCGTCGTAGGTGCTGGTGCCCCGCCCTATCTCGTCGAGGATGAGGAGGGAGCGGGGGGTGGCGTTATTCAGTATGTTGGCCGCTTCCACCATCTCCACCATGAAAGTCGACTGCCCCGCCGCGAGGTCATCCCGCGCCCCGATGCGCGTGAAGATGCGGTCGACGACGCCGATTTTGGCCGATTCCGCCGGGACGAAGCTGCCGATTTGCGCCAACAGGACGATAATGGCGACCTGCCTCAAGTACGTGGACTTCCCCGACATGTTCGGCCCGGTGAGGACGATTAGCTGGGCGTCGTCGTTGGACAGGTAAATATCGTTGGGCACGAAGCCGCCGTTTTCGAGGCTTCTCTCGACCACCGGGTGCCTGCCCTGCTTTATGTCAATTACCTTGCCGTCGTCGAGGGCAGGGCGTACATAATTATAGCGCACGGCGATTTCCGCCAGGCTGGAAAATACGTCGAGGTTGGCGAGGGTCTCGCCCAACGCCAGAATCCTCTCGCTGGCCGTCGCCACCTGTTTACACACCCGCCGGAACAGGTCTGTTTCCATCTCCGCCATGCGGTCGCGCGCGTTTAGTATCAGGTTCTCGTACTCCTTGAGCTCCGGCGTGAAGTAACGCTCCCCGTTGACGAGCGTCTGCTTTCGGATGTACTCCGGCGGCACCTGTTTTAAATTGGCTTTGGATACTTCGATATAGTAACCGAAAACGTTATTAAAGCCTATTTTTAACGACTTTATTCCAGTGCGTTCGCGCTCCTGCTTTTCAAGGTTGACGAGGTATTTCCGGGCGTTCCCCGATGCCTGTTTGAGACTATCGAGCTCCTCCGAAAAGCCCTGCCTTATCACCCCACCCTCCCCCAGAGTCGACGAAGGGTCGTCTACGAGAGCTTGAGCGACCAATTCCACCACTTCCTGGCAGGGCTTGAGTTCGTCCTTGAGCCAGTTGATATTGACGGTGTCGCCGGCTTTTTCGATTATTTCCCTGAGTTGGGGGACGGACTCCAGACTGTGTTTCAGTGTCGCCAGCTCCCGCGGGATGGCTATTTCCCCCCGCACCCGGTTGATGAGCCTCTCCAGGTCGGCAACGTCTTTAAGAATGCCGATTACCCGGTTGCGCGACAGCGAGCTTTCCACGAACCACTCGATGGCGTCCAGTCGTTTGTTCAGCGCCGCCACGTCGAGCAGGGGTTGGCCCAGCCACTTTCTTAATAGCCGACCGCCCATCGGCGTTTTCGTCATGTCGATGACCGACAGCAGCGAGCCTTCGATTCCTCCCGAGCGCGCCCCCTGGAAAAGCTCTAAATTGCGCTGCGTCTGCACGTCCAGCGCCATGAAGTCGTTGGTGGCATAGGTGGCGAGGCGGGTAAGCTGTCCCAGTACCGCCTTCTGCGTCGTCTCCACGTAGTGAACTATCGCCCCCGCCGCCCGGACAGCCAGCGGCAGGTGGGCGCAGCCATAGCCCTCCAGCGACGCCGCCCCGAAGTGTTCGAGCAGGTTCTGGCTGGCTATTTCCGACTCGAACCAGTAGCTTTCGAGTCGGGTGATATTATCGGTAAGTCCCAGGCTCTCCAGCTCCGCCCCCTCGGACGCGATTATCTCCGAGGGGTGCAACCTTTCCAGTTCGGTTACGGCCCTGGGCAAAGGCAGCTGCGTGGTGGCGAACTCGCTGGTGGTGATATCCACGAAGGCCAGGCCGACCTCTCCTTCACCCACCGCCACGCCGACCAGGTAGTTGTTGCTCTTGCTGTCCAGCAGGCCCGGCTCCACCACCGTGCCCGGCGTCACCAGCCGCACGACCTCGCGCTCCAGCATCCCTTTCGTCTCGCCCGGCTTGGTAAGCTGCTCGCAGATGGCCACCTTGTAGCCGCGGTTGATGAGCTTCGCCAGGTAGCTGTCCAGCGCGTGGTACGGTATACCCGCCAGCGGCACCTTGTTCCCCTTGCCCATCTCGCGGGAGGTCAGCACAATCTCCAGCTCCCGCGACATTACCCTGGCGTCATCGTCGAAAGTTTCGTAGAAGTCCCCCAGCCGGAAGAGCACGATGGCCTCAGGGTACTGCCGCTTGATGCGGAGGTACTGCTGGCGGATGGGCGTAGAGCTTTCTGTCATTTCAAGGTTATTTTAACGGAATGGGAGGGGAAAAGGAAAGGGGGAATATTTTTTATAGCTGTGACCTATCCCCCCTCCCCCTTCACTTGGGGATTAAGGTAAGGGGTAATAAAAAAGAAAGGTGACGAGACTCCCTCTAGGCTCTCTACCCATAGAGACTTGCTATATGATGTATAATTGTATAAGGTGGTTTAAAATGGATTATTATGCCTATATCTATGTCAACGAACCTGAAATTGAACGTTTGTACGCACAACACATCGATTGGGTTATTTCTGAACGGCTACAATCTAATAAAAAAATTCTAAAAGGTGGAGTATCTGCTAAAGTGTTTGGCACAGGGGTTGACATTGGGGGTGACAAAGAAATTGAATATACCGACAAGAAAGAATTATCCTTTGATCACAAGGTAAAACAAATCAAGAGCACACTTGCATCTTCAAACAACCTATTCCACGAAATTGGAGAAGCATTTGATATTTTAAAGATGGGGCAGGGAATTTATATAGACACAAGAATGCGATTCATAGTACCACAATTTAAGGCAAAAGAAGCGTTAGACCTAGTTAATCGAGAGGGGTACATTATTCTCGAAAGTCGAATTAATCGTAAATTATTGATTATGAGTCTTGGATTAGATAACATGCCCCGTTTAAGAACTGGTGTAATGTCTAGAAACAGCCATGATGCAATTTTCTTTCGGGAGATTGCTGAAAAGGGATTTATTTTTGCTATATTTGGCTTCATAAGCGCGATTAATCGCAATAAGTATCAGATTCGTCCTATTACTGTAGCCTTGCCTTAGTATCATAAACAGTCCCTCCAAGATGGTCTTTGCCCCTATCCCCTTTACCTCTCCCATGTGGAATGGTGGCTTTCCACGCCCTAAGCCGCAGATGTCATGAGGGCGGCCGGGTGGGAATAGATATGTCACGTAAGGGGTGGGGATAAAGAGAGGGGCAGCCGCGTTACTCCCTGCGACCGCCCCACAGAATTCATTAATCAATCGTTATTTCAATACTGTTTTATGCCGTTCTCTCACTAATGGACGATATTACTGATATAGTAGGCATTGCCCCCCTCGGGATTGGCCCTCAGCTGGATATGGCCGTTAATCTGCTGTCCCAGCATCAGCCAGTCGAGGTCCTCGTCTATGATTACGTCTATCTGCTGGGTGGCCTTGTCCTTGGTGTAATTCACCATGCCTGCCACGTCCGTCGACTCCATGATGAGTACGGTCATCGTCCGGACGAATGCGCCGTCCCATTCTCCGAACATCTGTATCTGGCAGAAAACGACGCTGTCGTTGGGTTCGATATCGCCGCCCTCCGATGGCAACGGCGCCGGCCCGGTCGTCGAAGGTGATGAAGAGCCACACCCTCCGATTGTCAACGCAACGATTACCAGTGCCAGGACAATCAAAAGCCTGCCAGGGTGTCTTTTCAATGTATTCATGTTAACCTCTACCTGCTCCCGGATCTTTTTACCTCTTTTATACCAAAGCCCACAGTTTTTAAAGATATTTCAACGCATTTTTTATCGAAAGTCGATTTACATGAGAATTTCTATGTGTGGACGTATCAGAGGCTGCCCTGATTTTGCTATGTTTCTCTGAAAGGTTATGCCGGGCTTTTATTTGAAAATTTCACCCGTCCCGCCGAATTAGACTTTACATAGCTGACGAAGAATGCTCTGGCAACGACCGGGCAGAATTGACTTCCCGCACACTTGCCTATCTCCTCCAGGGCGTCTTTGGGACTCATCGCCGCGCGATAGGAATGTTTCACGGTCATACTGTCAAAAGCGTCAGCCACCGCTATCACTCTGGCTCCTATAGGTATGGCCTCACCCCTTAATCCGCACGGGTAGCCTTTCCCGTCATACCTTTCATGGTGATAAAGAATGAGCTTACTCACCTGATTGAGTGAAGGTATCCCCCTGAGAAGATTGTAACCGATCACCGGGTGTTTACGTATCAGGTCCCATTCTTCGTCGGTAAGTCTTTCACGTCGGTTGAGTACGCTCTCAGGAATGCTGAGCAGGCCGATATCATGAAGGACCGCCGCGTATTCGATGGCCTGTTTCTCCTCTTGGGAAAGCGAAAGTGCGTTGGCGGCAATAAGCGCATATTCCGCTACCCGCCTCGAGTGCTTGCTGGCGGTAGATTCCTTAACATCGAACAATGACACCAGTTTCTCAACGGTATCCTTGTAAGAATATAACAGGTCTTCGCTCAATCTGATATTTTCAAATGTCAGTGCAGCGTTGTTTGCCAGCCCCGTAAGAATCTGCACATCATGTTCATTAAAATTATTCCCGTCCAGTTTATTCAGCACTTCAATAGCACCGATAACCTCACCTTTCATGACCAGTGGCGCACAGACAACGGACCTGGGCACTACTCCGGCAATTTCGTTTCTGGTATTGTTGGAGTCTTCGTCTTTGTTGATATCTTTTAGGATAAGTGGTTTACCGTTCCTGATAACCCAACGGGTAATGCCTAGCTGCTTTTGCAGATGAAATCGCTGGAACTGTTTCCCCAGGGGGCCATCGGCATACTTATTCAACAACGCCTTGTTTTCTTCATCGAGGAGAATCAGCGACGATGCCGAAGCGTTGAGCACGTAGCGAGTCATTTGAGTAATGCTGGAAATCACCGGCAGGTGTTGCTTTACCGACCTTACATTGCTGCAAATTTTTTCAAGAAGGTCGAGTCTCGTCTTGTTTACCTGTGTGCCGTTATGTTTAAGATTTTGACCTGCCCGAGGTCTATCAATAGTAACCATCCACCTAACCCACTAACGTTGCTATGGTAACGATAAGACAATAAACAAACCATAAACAAACACCATAAAAAACACAAATATATATAAATGTAAATGCTGCGATACCAAGCTGGTCATCAAAAGGTGGATAAAGGACGGTGCCATGCGCGGCCTGAGCCTTATAAGATACGAGGGCGGATTGCCTTCACTGGAGCTTTAGCGCAAGCAGGTCGGGTGGGAAAAGCTATATAACGTAAAGGGGATTAGCGGGATAAGAGGTGGTTATCCTACTCCTCTTTCTGCTTCTCCACCTGCCTCTCCCTGATGTTATTCAGGATATACTGTATCTCCGTGCTGGTCATGCCGAACCGGTGCAGGGTGTGCCGTATCATCTCCAGGCTAACCTCGAAAAACGGCAATACAATCTCGGTCACGCCCACACCCTTTAATAATTCGACGTCGCTGTCCCGGTGCACCCTCGCCACGATGTCCAGTTTCGGATTAACCTTTCTCGCGTTCCGGGCCGTCAGCTCCTCCGCCACGTAATCGGGAATCGTGCAAATCAGCACCCGCGCCCTGTCCAGGCTGGCATGGGCCAGTATCTCCGGATTGCTCGCGTCCCCGTAAATACACGGAATCCCCTGCGCGCGCAGCTTCGAAATAACCATCGGGTCGAGCTCAATCACCAAGTAAGCGAACTTCTGCCTCTCCAGCACCGAGGCTATCCGACTCCCGATATCCCCGTAGCCGCAGATGACGGCATGCCGCGATAGTTCCAGCGCCTGCACCTGAAATTCGGGGTCGGCCCGTCCGGTCATCTGCCGCGCGAACCACTCCCTCTGGCTTAACCAGCGGTAGATAAAGGAGTTCAGGCTCATCGCGAAGGGAGTCAGCAGTATCGTGATAATCGCTGCGGCAATCGTCAGGGAATAGAGCCTCTCCGACAGGAGACCCAGGTCGACGCCCATCATGGCGATGATAAAGCTGAACTCTCCTATCTGTATCAGCCCCGTGCCGACCATCAGCACCGTTTTATGGCCGTAGCCGAAAATTCGCGTAATCGCCGAGCAGATGATGAACTTCACCAGGATTATTACCACCACCACGATGGCGACTGTCCCCAGATTTTCGCCGATAAACCGCAGGTTGGCCAGCATACCGAGCGATACGAAGAACAGCGCGCCAAAGGTATCACGCAGGGGCATAATATCCGCAAAGGCCTGCCGGGCGAAGCCGGACTGGCTGATGAGCAATCCCGCCGCAAAAGCCCCGAAAGCCGCCGAAAGACCGAAGTAGTAAGTGCCGAAGGCCGCCGCCAGGCACAGGACAATCACCGTCAGCAGGAACAGCTCGCGCGTGCGTTGCCCGGCCACCCTCTTTAAAAACCAGGGCATCCCCCAGTAGCCCAGCACCAGCATCACCCCGATGAATCCCACCGCCTTGGCGAGGGCTATGCCCAGTTCTATCCACACGCTGCCGGCATCGCCGCCGACCGCCGACATGACCACCATAATCGGCACCACGCTCAGGTCCTGCACCAGGAGGATGCCAAGCATGATGCGACCATGCGTGGTATCGAGTTCGCCCCTCTCCATGAGAAGCTTCAGCACCACCATGGTGCTGCTCAGGGCGATGATAAAGCCGAAGAATACCGCCCCCGTCAGGCTCAGCCCCACAATCCTGCCCAGCCCGAACCCTGCCGCTGCCGTTAGCAATATCTGGGCAATGCCGCCGAGGACGGCAACTTTACCCATCCTCAGCAGCTCTTTCAACGAAAATTCCAGCCCGATGGCAAAGAGCAGGAGTACCACACCGATTTCCGCCAGGTAGGATATCGTCTCCGTTTCGTGGACGAATCCCAGCCCGAAGGGTCCCACGGCGATTCCCCCCGCCAGATATCCCAGAATAATGGGCAGGCGCAGCCAGCGCGCCAGCATCCCCCCGGCTATGGCCGTCACCAGCACAATTAGCAGGTCTAGCCCGATATCCAGACTTTCCAAACTGTACTCCTCGATGGATTGGAGTATCTGTGCTATTTTAACATGAATTCATTTGAAAACGTACGGATAAAAGAGGATTCTTGTAAAAAGTTAAAACACCCGGCGGTATTGGGGCTAAAAAGGGCTATCTGGACTTAATCGCCCTGTCAGCGTTCCTGGCGACTAGCTGGCAGAGAAACCCGAAGACACTGACAACCGTAAAGATAATGAATCCGGTCCTGACACTCGTCAGGAACTGCGGATAATATTCCGGGGTAATCTCGGCCTGGCCGATATGCAGCGAGAATATTATCATCATGATGCCCATGCTGACCATCATCCCCGCCGTACGCATCGTCCCCAGCGTACCGGCGGCCACTCCCAGGGACTTCCTTTCCACTGACCCCATGATGGCGTTGGTATTCGGCGAGGCAAAAATCCCGATGCCGAGGCCGTTAATAGCCAGGGCGATGATAATATACCACAGCACCGTGCCGTCGTTTAAAAAAGTGAGGAGGAACAGCGCCACACAGTTGAGGGACATCCCCACCGAAGCCACCAGCCTCGGCTCGATTCTGTCCGAAATCCGCCCGGAAATCGGCGTCATGATGGCCATCAGCACTGAGGCGGCGATTAAAGTAAGACCGGCCATCTGCGGCGAAAGCCCCTTGATATATTGCAGGTAGAGGCTGAGGAGGAAACTGACGGCAAAAGTGGCGATATAGGATATGAATACCGCCAGATTGGAAAAGAAAAAAACCTTGTTCTTCCGGAAAAGGCTGAGGTCGAAAATGGGGCTGGCTGTCCTCGCTTCCCAGCGCCCGAAGAATATCAAGCCCGTCACCCCGAGTAAAAAGAGAACTACACCGCGTACGGTAGGCAGCGAGGAGAAACCGTAAATAAACAGGACGATGGAAATAGCATAAGTAATTGAACCGATAACGTCGAATTTTTCTCCTTGAGCCTCGCGCCACTCACCCTTCAAAGCATAGAAAACGAGCGCCAGCAACACCACGGATAGCAGCCCGCTGAGTATAAAGATGCTCTGCCAGCCGAATGTCTCGGTAAGAACCCCGCCGATAAAAGGCCCCATCGAAAGCCCGGTATACGTCCCCGCCGTACTTATCCCCAGAGCGCGCCCTCTCCTGTCGGCCGGGAAAACCGAGGTCAGGATGGAGATGCTGTTGTTGAACATAATCCCGGAACCCGCTCCCATGAGCGCCAGACTGATAAACAGCAGGACGACCGAGTTGGCAATCGCCCCCATGAAAGAGGCTACGATGGTTACCAGCAGCCCGACGACGAAGAGCTTCTTACGTCCGTAGATATCTGCCAGCCGCCCGAAGGGGACCTGCACCATGGCGATTGACAGGAAATACATCGTGCCGACCCACGCCATCAGCACCGCTTCCATGGCAAATTCCCGACCTATAGTCGGTATGGCCACGTTAATGGCAGCCACGAGAAACGGCATGATAAACGACGTCGCTGTGGAGATAACGAGAATAATATACCTTTTAACAGCGGCGCCGGAATCGTCTTTCATATCAAATATTTACCTGTTCAAGATAAACGGATATCCTCACCCAATGGTGAAAAATATAGATTAATCAGACCAGAGAATTGAGGAGAAGGTCAAGCAGCGGACTCTACTTTTTTGGGTTTTCCGGTCTTTTTAAGATGCGCTCCCGGTGGCAGCGGCGCCGGGGATATCTGTAGCCTGACACCGCACTGGAAACACCGTTTACCCTCAGCGACAGCACCGTCTTCCGGCAGGCCCAGCTCTACCTCGTTAAAGTTATTGATGACTTTCTCCGGAGGCAAGCATGGCATTTCCACCCTCGGCTTGCCGTTGAAATCGTCTTCCGTCATACCGGCGCAGATGCCTATTGTCCGTTCGCGGGTCAGCTCCTCGTCGATGATGCCTCTGCCGCCAAGAAACTTATCGATAGAGCTGGCCGCCCTCCTGCCGGCGGCAATGGCCCTGATGACCGAATCCGGGCCGGTAACGGCATCGCCGCCTGCCCAGACCCCCTGCCGACTTGTCGCCATCGTCTCCGGGTCGGCCTGGATAGTATCGCCCCGGCCGGTCTTTACCTTGAAATCAGGCGATATGTCCGGCCTCTGGCCGATAGCTCCGATTATGCAATCGTATTTTGCATCGAACTCGCTCCCCTTGATGGGCACCGGCCGGCGCCGTCCGCTGGCGTCGGGCTCGCCGAGCTTATTGCGATTGCAGGTCATGACCAGGTATCTGTCCTCCTGCCTGACCTTGAGGTGTCCCGTGAGGAATTCTATCTTTATCCCTTCCTCCAGTGCCGCCTCGACCTCCTCGGGACTGGCCGGCATCTCGGCACGGGTGCGGCGGTAGACAATAGTCACGTCCGTGGCACCGAGTCTCAGGGCAACGCGGGCGCTGTCGATGGCCACGTTGCCGCCGCCGATGACGGCCACCTTTTTCCCCACGTCCACCTTTATACCCAGATTGGCATCCCTCAAAAACGAAGCCCCGTCGAAGACGCCGGGCAGGTCGTCACCATCTACGCCCAGGGGCATCCCCTTATGCGCTCCCGGCCCCAGGAATACGGCTTCGTATCGCTGCTCTAAAAGCCAGTCGACGGATTCAACTCTGGTATTCAGCTTGATGTCTACCCCGGCGCTCTTTATTTCCTCGATTTCACCATCGAGCACCTCCGGCGGCAAACGGTAGTCCGGTATCCCGACACGCATCATACCTCCCGCCCTGGAGAACTGCTCGTACACGGTAACCGCGTGACCGGCTTTCGCCAGATAATAGCCGGTGGTCAGCCCCGCCGGGCCCGAGCCGACAATAGCCACTTTCTTACCCGTCTTCGGTAAATGCCTGGAATATTTTTTCCACTCGCCGTTATCGCGGTCGGCGACGAAACGCTTCATAAACCTGATAGAGATAGGTTCGTTCAGGGCGCTGCGCCGGCAGGCCTCCTCGCAGGGGTGAATACATACCCTCCCCAGCACCCCGGGGAAAGGCACCTTCTCCCTGATGATAGACAGCGCCTCCTGGTATTTACCCTCGCCGATAAGGTAAACGTATAGTGGCACGTTTATGTCTGCCGGACAGGCATACTTGCAGGGCACGGCCAGAGATTCGGCTTCGCATCCGGGTTTGTACTCGCACCCCATATCCATCAGGGCGCCGGTCGGACAGACCTCGACACAGGCGCCGCAGAAGCGGCACCCCGAGTCCTGCAGCGGCCGGTCGAAAGCTGTGCCGACCACTGTCTCGAACCCCCGACGGATGAAGCTGATTGCCCCGATTCCCCTGACGTCGGCGCACATTTGCACGCATCTCCCGCAGAGAATGCAGAGATTATAGTCGCGCTTGATAAGCGATTCACGGCTGTAGTCCACCGGCAACTCTTTATATTTGTAAGGAAGCGTTACTTCCTTGAGACCGATATAATCCACCAGGTACTGAAGCTCGCATTGTCCGTTGTTGGGACAGCTTACGCAGCGCTCGGTAACGGCCACATTGCGCAGGCAGATATCGTAAGGCCCGCAACGCTCCCGCCGGTGGCAGGTCAGGCAGGCATTGGGGTGCTCCGTTAAAATCAACTGCAGGAAGGCCCGCCTCAATTCCTGGAGTTTCTCCGTGTTGGTGGTCACCGCCATTCCTTCGGTAGCCGGCGTGGTGCAGGAAGTGGGCAGGCCGCGCATGTTCTCTATTTCCACAATACAGAGTCGGCACCCACCGTAGGGTTGCAGGTTCGGGTGATAGCAAAGGGTGGGGATATAGATACCGGCGCTCTGTGCCGCCTGCAGCACCGTAACGCCCTTCTCGACCTCTACATCTATGCCGTCAATCGTCAGTTTAATCTTATCGGCCATAACATAAAAAAGCTACCCTTCAAATTCTAAGGATAGCTACCTCCTGGTTCTAGCTTCATTGATTGCTGCGTTTCGCACCGTATAAACTTTAGCATTAAACGGGATACAATTCAAGACATGCATAAAGCTGATTTCACCCGATATTATCATTACTTTTATTGACAGCGCCGGCCGACACGGATAACATATTTATTAACTGAATCCATGAATAACCCGAAGCCCGATAGAAAAGAAGCTGCGCTGACAGATGGAACGGTAACGCTGCGACCTTACCGCAAAGGCGACGCCGACGATTTATATAAAGCCGTCCGGGAATCACTGGCCGAGCTGTCGGTCTGGATGCCCTGGGCCCACCAGGACTATTCCATCAGGGAAAGCCGCGACTGGCTCAAGAAAAAGCCCGGCGAGTGGAAGTATGGCATCGCTTACGACTTCGCTATTTTCGACTCTAAAGACGGTTCCTATCTGGGCGGGTGCGGCCTTAACCACATCGACCATGAGAACCTCACCGCCAACCTGGGCTACTGGGTGAGGACGGGCCGTACCGGACAGGGAGTGGCTACCGCAGCTACTTTACTCCTGTCTGAATGGGGTTTTAAGAAACTGAGGCTTAACCGCATCGAGATTTTAGCCGCCGACGCTAACCGGAGCAGCCTCCGTGTCGCTGAAAAAGCCGGTGCCCGGCGCGAAGGCATCCTGAGAAAGCGTATCGTCGTGGGTGAAAAAGTACACGACGCCGTGATGTTCTCGTTGATACCGGGTGATATTTAAAGCTTCGGCAGGTCTTCCGGTGCCTGCTCTCCCTCACTTTCAAAGATACCCCTGCGTATTTGCTATTTATCTGCTTTAAACGCTACACTGTATTGACCCCCTCAAAGGTATACATGTATTGAAGAAGCCAGGAATATTCTACGGATACTGGGTGCTGGCCGCGTGTTTCCTGCTGAACGTAATCAGCGCCGGTTGCGGCCCCATCAGCTTCAGCTTTTTCGTCACCTCCCTTGAAAAGGCTCTCAACTGGAGCCGGACGGAGATAATGACCGGATTCACCCTGTTCTTTATCTGCGCCGCCATCAGCGCGCCATTTTCCGGACGCCTGGTCCATCGCTACGGAGCCAGAAAAGTCGTCGCCACGGGCGCCTTTGCATCGTGCATCGGATATATCCTGCTGAGTCAGTTGAACAGCCTCTGGCAGTATTACATCGGCTACGCCCTCATCGGGACCGGGGTTGCCGCCACCGGACCGGTTATCACGACGCTCATCGTATCAAACTGGTTCATTCGCCGGAGGGGTATGGCCATAGGCGCTATGTCGATGGGGGCGGGTACCGCCGGCATGATATTCACGCCTCTCGTCATTGTTTATCTGCTGCCGCACCTCGGCTTGAGCTATACCTACCTGATTTATGCCGCCATTACCGGGGTACTCGCCATTCCATTAGCCGCACTGGTCATCAGGACCCAGCCCGCCGACATGGCGCAGCTGCCCGACGGTAGAGATTCCTCGGAGATTGCCGGAATAGAGGCGGATAGAATTCTGGCTACCGGAGGCATAACCTTCAGGAACGCACTGTCCACCCAGGCTTTCTGGCTGCTGGCGGTCGCCATATTATTCATCAGCACTCACATGGGTGTCATGCAAAATCAGATTCCGCACCTGGAAGACCTCGGCTTTACCGCCGGTATCGTCGCCTCGGCGATGAGCATCGTCGCCGTAATGAGCACCTTCGGCACGCTCCTCTTCGGGTGGCTCAGTGACAGGATTAAAGTGAAAACCGCCGCTATTATCGCCGTCATTTTACTTACCATCAGCATCGTACTGCTGATTAATATCGATATCCACTCGCCGGCCTGGCTCATCTGGACGTATGCCACGATACTGGGACTGGGTATCGGCGGCTGGATGCCCATCATGTCCCTGCTTGCCAGCGCCAATTTCGGCCTCATCGCTTACGGCACCATCTATGGCGCATTAAATGCCTTTCAAAGTATCGGCGCCGGCACGGCCCCGATTTTGTCCGGTTATCTCTTCGATAAAACTGGCTCCTATCATTGGGCTTTTATCATCACCGCCATTGTTATTGCGCTGGGGTTACCCATTATCCTGGCGATACGCCACCCCAAATCCTACCCTACCAGCAGATAGAAGCCATTCGACTGCTCCACCCCTTATCCCCCCATGATAGCCGTCATTCCCGCCCCGTATCGGAGCACGGGGTAAACTCCGGCGGGAATCCAGTTCTACCTCACCCCCTCGGTCCCCCTCATGACAAATCTATTCCCACCCTGGCCACCCTCGTATCACCTGCGGCTTAGCCCTCAGAAATCCCTCTCGGTCTCCCTTTGTTAAAGGGAGAAGCTATTAAGTTTCTGTTCCCTTTTTAGGTTTCCCCCTTTGAAAAAGGGGGATTAAGGGGGATTTTCACAGGGCTTGGGTGGGAAAAGATGAGAAAGAGGGGGTGGGATTGGATGGGAACACCATTTAAGAACTTTCGACTTGAGTGCCGAGGATTCTCTTCATAAGAACAAGCGATAACTTCACGCCATCTTTTTCTGAAAGAATTTCTTTCAAGAATATTTTGCTTCCCGAAGTATATGTTGCTGGAAAATTCACACTCATGTAGGTCATCTTCTTCTTTTCCTCTTCCCAGAAGCGATATTTGACTGGCTCATGTCCCTGATATTTTGTGAGAAATTTATCTATCGACTGACCTTCTTTATGCCAATTTACAATAGTTTTGTTAATCCATACCTCGTCCCACCTCTGGAAAAAAGGGAAGTGAACCATGACATTTCTGATAAAGGCGAAAAATTCACTTCCAATTTCGGCTTCCATCGGTGGTCTACCCTTTTTCAGGTAATCTATTACCCAACCTATGGGAGGGTAATTCAGAATTTCTGCGTATACAGAAAAGACATCCTTAATTCTGCTGAACCTGTAATAATCTTCCTTTTCCCAAAAGTTGTCCGACATAATTTCATCAAAAAGGTCGTAAAACCTGTTATATGCTAACGTCAGCAACTCTTTTTCCGCTAAAGAGGGTCTTAGTTCATTGTCCATCAATGCAAATTGTATCTTGGAGAAGAAAATAAAGTCAAAGGCAATAGAAAAGAGGGGCATTTAAACCCCTCTTTTTATATCTTTTATCTAATACCAACCCTGAAGCAGGTCAAGCCTCTCGACCATTAGTACGGCTTAGCTCAATACATTACTGCACTTACACACGCCGCCTATCAAACAAGTAGTCTACTTGCGGTCTTACCCCTTCCGGCGAACCGGAAGGATGGGAGATCTTATCTTGGGGTAGGCTTCTCACTTAGATGCTTTCAGCGATTATCCCTTCCAGACGTAGCTACCCAGCAATGCTCCTGGCGGAACAACTGGCACACCAGAGGTCTGTCCCTCTCGGTCCTCTCGTACTAGAGAGAGCTCCCCTCAAATCTCCAGGCGCCCACGACGGATAGAGACCGACCTGTCTCACGACGGTCTGAACCCAGCTCGCGTGCCGCTTTAATGGGCGAACAGCCCAACCCTTGGGACGTGCTACCGCCCCAGGATGCGACGAGCCGACATCGAGGTGCCAAACCTTGCCGTCGATGTGAACTCTTGGGCAAGATTAGCCTGTTATCCCCGGGGTAGCTTTTATCCGTTAAGCCACGGCCCTTCCACTCGGAACCGTAGGATCACTTTGCCCTGCTTTCGCACCTGCTCGACTTGTAGGTCTCACAGTCAAGCCCCCTTATGCCAATGCGCTCTACGGGTGATTTCCATCCACCCTGAGGGGACCTTTGGACGCCTCCGTTACATTTTAGGAGGCGACCGCCCCAGTCAAACTACCCACCAGACACTGTCCCATGGCTTGCTCCACGGTTAGAGACTAAATTCACCAAGAGTGGTATTTCAACGATGGCTCCACCGGAGCTGGCGCCCCAGCTTCAAAGCCTCCCACCTATTCTACACATGATGAACTCAGGCCCAGTGCCAAGCTGTAGTAAAGCTCCACGGGGTCTTTTTGTCCTGTCGCGGGTAACCCGCATCTGCACGGGTATTTCAATTTCACCGAGTCCCTCGTTGAGACAGCGCCCAAGTCGTTACACCATTCGTGCGGGTCGGAACTTACCCGACAAGGAATTTCGCTACCTTAGGACCGTTATAGTTACGGCCGCCGTTCACTGGGGCTTCAGTTCGGTGCTGCCGATATAAATATCATGACACCTCTCCTTAACCTTCCAGCACTGGGCAGGTATCAGCCCCTATACTTCAGCTTACGCTTT